>Ga0126371_10006083_pt1 | contig 10720 bp, 10 predicted proteins | sample PanSoiMetaPlot_4_FD_110145 | JGI IMG/M metagenome (GOLD analysis project Ga0126371, IMG submission 110145) | Tropical forest soil microbial communities from Panama - MetaG Plot_4 | ecosystem: Environmental > Terrestrial > Soil > Tropical forest > Bulk soil | place: Panama | collected 2016-02-17
AAGCCGTTTAGAAGCGCGACCATCGTCAGGAGTACGAATCGATCAGCATCCCCAACGCGGACGACCGCGTAGATGGCCGTCATTCTCTCAGCAATGATCCACCCCGATAGGGCTTCAATACAAGGTCTTTGGTCACAATCACGCGCAGAGGCCAACCAGGTCGTACGGTGATTGTTGGTTGAACATCAAGCTCGCGCTCGACCATACGTTGGCCAGCTTGGTTGGTATCTGTCTGGATGCTCTGCCGAAGGGCTTGAACTACGGTATCACTGGTGTTTCCAAGCGTTAATTCTGAGCTTATGCCGAACACGGTGGCGAGACCTATTCCCTTGAGAATCTGCCACGAGTGTAGATCGATATTGTCTTCGAGACCCGCGTAGCCCGCGGTATCTGCGGCAGGTAGGCTGTCGATTGTGACCGAATCGCCGTTGGGCAAAATGATTCGATTCCAAACAACAAGGGCGCGCTTCTGCCCAAAGGCAACAACACTGTCGTACTTGCCAATCAACCTGGATCCCTGGGGGACTAGAAGATGCTCGCCCGTAGCCGTATCAAAGACGCTCTCAGTGATCTGTGCTATCGCGGTTCCTGGAAGATCGGAATTCAGTCCGGTGACGAGGCTCGCTGCCAGCAGCGACCCCGCCATAATCGTATATGGCGACGGAGCTAGGGCCAAATCGTGAGCGTTCGCCGTGCCCTTCTCCGCTTTGCCACTGACAAAAGCGAGCTTATGGGCCTGCGAGGATGGAACATTCTCGTTGGCGCGATCGGGCACGGCGTCGCGCGTTGACACGCCGCCGACGACCGCGGCCGCCTGCGCGAGCGCTTCATGATCATCTAGTGGTGTGGATCGCGCGACGGGAACGCCGTTAGATATCGCCGCCTGTTGATGTCCATCATTTTTCTCCGATAGGCGAATAAACAAACCGGATTCCTTCGCTTGGGCTGCAAGACGCATCTGCCGCATGCGCTCCGCCCGCGTGGCTTCTTCCTCCGGACTTGGCGTGAATGGTAAATTCGATTGAACAGAAGTAGACGAGGGTCCGCTTACCTTCTTTCCGTTCTCGAGTGTGAAATGACTGACATCAACGCCCGGAGGTCCACTGGGCTTTGTCGCCAGTTCAGCGTAGGATTTCGGCAACCTTTCGAGGCCCTCGGCGATCTGCTTGCGCTCTGTGTTATAAGGCTCCGCGTGGTCAATGGACCCCCAAACGTGGACAGGACTAAAAGCCGCGATGGTCGCCCCCCCAATGACAATTGCTGAGACTCCGCAGCCGAATATCAACGCACGTTTATTAAACCGGCGAATCGGTCGTGGCCGCCCCCTCAGTTCGAGATGCTCGGGCGCCGCCTTAAAGTCTTCCGTCACGAAGTGCCTCCCTGCTGAGCAGACCTCGAAATCGGCTTTGCATCAATACGAACAATACGAACAACACGTTGTGGGTTGTCGCCAAGGCGAAGCTCCGCAGCTCCGAATAAGTGGTCAACGATATAGTACCTCCCGCGCACTCGATAGTTAACAAGGTTAGGGCCGCCGTTCGATCCCGCTACGAACAAGGGCGGAGCTTCACCCTGAGAGAGGCCCGACGGCATCTCGATATAGACCTTGCGTCCATCGTCAAATACCCTCAGAGGTCGCCAAGGTGGATCATCGCCCTCGATACGATACCTGAAGCTGAGGCTTTCGACGCGAACACCACGATCCGCAACGCGGTCTTCAGTCTCAACAGCGTCACTGTTCTGTCTATGAAGTGCGACTAGAGTATCAGCAGGGTAAGTCCATGATACAGATGCCATATACGTTTGCTGCGTTGAAATAAGCTCTAGGTGATAAGTGCGCCGGTCGGTTAAAATAACAAGATTTGTCTGCAGATCTGGGAGAGTTGGTTTGACAAGAATTTGAACACGCCTCATTGTCCCCCGTCCGCTTGCCGTATCACCGACCACCCATCGAACTGTGTCACCTGCAGAAATATCGATCAGTTCTTCTCCTGACTGCAGTGCAATACTCGACACCCTCTCCGGACTCGCGTAAAGCCTGTACAATGCCCCTTCGGTCCATGGATAGATTTGCATAGCGTTGAGGTATCCACCACGGGTTGGCTCAATTCGAGCCGCCTGGTTTGCGCTGGAAATTGCCTGCTGAGGTGCAATTTTCTCTCCCTTGGCTCCTTTACTCGGCATCGCCTTTAGTTGCCCGGGCAGTGGAAGCGGCTTCGGCACCTCAACGATCTCGACTGGTTTGGGCGCTTCGGGCTCCGGTAATGCCCTTTCGAAGGTTAGTTCATCATACGGCGCTTCAAGGGCTTGCGGTTTGTTGGCACAACCGCCAAATGGCAAACCGCACGTTACGACACCGACGACCACTATCCTTTTCACGGCGGTCATTTTTTTTCGTCTCGGATAAGATCATGGGACCAATTCAGCGCGTGGACGTACAATCCAAGGGGATTCTTCTTTAAAATTTCAGCTGTGTCCGGCGATTTGAAAATAACTGTGAAAACGCCGGTGAAACGATCTGTCTTCATCATTGCGCCATTCTCAAAAATCTGCTCTATCCACCTAGCTTCGAAGACCTGGCTCGAAACACGGACGACGGACGTTACTTCAGCTGTCACGGTAGTCGTGCCCACCTTCGCGAACGGATCGTCTTTCCGAGCGTACTCATTGAGGGCTAGCGCACCCTGGTCAGTCACAAAATCATACGCACGAAGCCAGTTCGTCCGCACTACAATCGGATCAATCGACAGCGTCCGCACATCTTCAATGAAGCGCGCCAAGAAATGTTCGATTTGAGCATCCGAGGGTCTATAGGCTTCGATCGCGGGACCAACAGCCAGCACATCCCCGCCCCGGTCGACCTCCACCACATACGGCGTGACGTGTGAGCGGCCGCTTGTAATCATGATCGTCAGCCCAAGCAGCACCGAAAGACTTACTGATCCGAGAGCTGCCAGACGCCAATTCTTAGCCTGGACCCGCGCGGATCCAAGTCGTTCATCCCAGCTCTGCGCCGCGCGTTGATATGGCGTAACAGGCTCAGGCGTTTCGCCGTACCGAACCGACGTTCGTCCAAAGGGACGACTTTGCATCGCCTAGTCCTCGCCAAGCTTTGGACCCGTGGAGTGGGTGCCTTTGTCACCTTCCTTAAGTGTCTGAGCGACAGTATGGACCGTGTCGCGAAGCCTATACCGCTGCCGAAGCCTCGCCACCCAGCCAGGCGCGTCACTAGCCGGCTTTGGACGATGATTCGTGGATGTGCGGTCGGCTGACACCTCGAAAGAGTAGCGCGCATTGCGACCGCCGTCCTCCCTAGCTTCGTGCGACGACGGCCGCCCTCCGACCGGAGCCCGTCCGATTAGCGATGCCGCTGAACGAATAGCCCTGCCCGACGCCCCCGAGGCGCCTAGACCAGCGACCGCAAGTGCCCCCACTCCATAGGCGACCGACCCAGCGCCAACCACTGTGGTAGCGGCCGCACCTGCTCCCAATTGCGGCGCGCCGGATACCAGCCCCGCCGCGATACCCGGACCAAAAATACCCAACCCGAGAAGTGACAGCGCCGCGAGCAGCAAGCTCATGGCCGAGGCTATGTCGATTGGCCGCGTAAGTGCCGTGGAAAGCTCTCCAAATATCGTCGAACCAATGCCAACGATTATGGCGAGAACCATCACCTTAACACCGGACGCGACAACATTCCCTAGCGTCCGCTCCGCCAAAAATGCTGTCTTACCCCAAAGCGCAAACGGAACGAGAACAAAGCCCGCGAGCGAAGTCAGTTTAAATTCGATCAACGTGACAAATAGTTGGACGGAAAGGAAAAAGAAGGCAAGGACAGTGAGAATCCAACAAAACAAAAGTATCAAGATTGTGGGAATGTTCGTGAAGACTTCAACTCCAGAAAACTGTCCAGCCTCTTCTAGCAAAGGATAGGCCGCCGTAAAGCCTGCTGAAGCCACGAACCCAGGTCTCATCAGGTCCGCGGCTGAAAGTCCGGCTCCAGTTGCCTTGAGACCAATACTCGTGAACGACGAAAATATAATGTTCGCAAGTGATTTAAAGTTGCTAATCAAAAATGCAAATGTGCCAACATACATTACCTTTCTAATCAAGGCCGAAACAACGTTATCGTTGCCATCTAAGCTCCAAGCAAGACTCGCAAGCGCTATATCAATCGCGATCAACGTGGAGCTCAAAAACGCTACCTCGCCCCCCAGCAAGCCAAATCCAGAGTCAATGTATCGAGAGAATGTGTCGGTGAATTTGTCAATGACAGATAGATCAACCACGATCCACCTCGTTATCTGCCGCTCACGTAAGCTTGCCTGTTACCAATGAATTGCTTGAAACGTTCGACAGCCGCAGCTTCCGACGCCATTCGCTCGGCATCATGGAGAGCGTTTGCTCGCGCTTGCGCAGCCACTAGCGCCTGATTCTGCATACCCTGCTTAACTTGGAGGCTCAGCAATTCGTTGTTCGCTTGCTGCGCCTGCAAGGATCCAATTGCTGTCGATGACCGCCCCATCACGGCCGCAAGGTTGGCACTGTCATGATTCAAAGACTCGACTGCTTGCGATTGAATTAAAAGTGCCTCACCAAGCGCCTCGTACGTATTACTCCGCCTCGCGCTCGCATCCTGCTCGAAGCGGCCTTCCGAGGTTCCACTGGAATATTGGATCGGATACGCACTTTGAAATTGATTCGTCGTCACGTTTACCTTAAAAGCCAACCCGTTCGCTTGGCTAATGAGATGAATTATTTCGTCGATGTTCGCCCGTAGTTGCTCAGCAATATTTTCCGGCGCTCTCGTTACATTTTTAGTGCTGTTTATGAGCATTTGTGTTTGCTTTGTTAAACTCATAACCTCGATATTTATTTGCTGTAACGAACGCATTGCTGTCAGCACACTCTGATTGTAGTTCAACGGGTCGAAGACAACGAGACCATCCGCAAAACAGCAGGTCGCTGCACAGACAGCTGCAAGCGATATTGCACCCTTTATCAAAGAGCGACGGCCCTTATAGTGAGAAATACATTGTAGACAGTTTGACATATCAGCATTCCCCAATTTGTCGAACTTTGGCGCTCTTTCTTGTCTATTTCAGAAAGACCTCCGCATATGCTCAAATCCGAGCAGCAAATCAGCCGCCCACGGAATACCTCGTTTTATGAAGAATTGCTCGGCAAAGCGCTCCGCCCCCGACTCAGCGATCACAACATCGATAAGACGCTGGTCGTCGGGAGTCGAACTCGCTGCAAGCGCACGCGCAATTGGACCAAGTCCCAGCTCGAACAAGCGATTCCCTGCGCGCGACTGCAGATAGTACTCCCGCTTTGGAAACGCTTCTGAGATAAGACGAATTTGAGTTTCGTTGAGGCCAAAATGAGAATAGATCTCGCGTTGAGCAGGTTCAATGGCCCTAGGATTTGGCAAAAAGATGCGAGTTGGACAGGACTCGATGATCGCCGGGGCAATCTTCGACGCGGCAATATCCGCAAGAGATTGCGTAGCAAAAACGACAGCAACGTTCAGCTTTCGAAGCGTCTTAAGCCATTCTCGAATCCGTTGAGAGAACAACGGGTCGTCAAGAAAGATCCACGCCTCGTCAATTACTAAAAGTGTCGGCTGCCCACTAAATCGACTCTCGAGTGCGTGGAACATATACGTAAGTAACGGAGCGATCAGTCCAGAAAGATTCATCAACTCGCTCATCTCGAAAGTGATAACATCAGCATCGCTTAAATGATCTTGATCTGCGTCAAGAAATCGACCGTATGGGCCTTCCAGTGTGTACGGCTCGAGAGCTTGGCGCAGCGCATCTTTCGCTAGAAGTGCCACTAGACCTGTCAGAGTTCGCTCACGCTGAGGGGCCGAGGCAAGACTTTGTAACGCTGACCAAACACTTTCCTTGACCTCAGGAGAGATTAGAACACGTTCATGCGCCAACACCCCGCAAACCCAATCGAGGGCCCACAAGCGTGAACCGTTATCATCGATTCGCCTGAGTGGTTGAAAAGCAAGTCCCCCGTTGACGCCCAGTTCGTACCACCTCCCCGCCATTGCGAGCGTCGCCGCACGGGCGGAACGTCCCTTGTCGAGAATTATAACGCGAGATCCGCGATATCGGCGGAACTGCAACGCGAGCATAGACAGCAGAACCGATTTACCGGCACCCGTTGGCCCCACAACGAGCGTATGCCCCACGTCTCCGACATGAAGTGACAACCGAAACGGCGTGGCCCCTTTGGTCTTTGTAACCATTAGCGGTGGCCCTTGGAGATGGTCGCAGCTCTCGGGGCCCGCCCATACGGCAGAGAGCGGGCACATATGCGCCAGATTGAGCGTATGAACAATTGGCTGCCGAACGTTCGCATACGCCTGGCCGGGAACGCTCCCAAGCCACGCCTCGACCGCATTCATTGTCTCCCTGATCGTAGTAAATCCGCGCGCGTTAATTGCTCTCTCAACTGCTCGGATCTTCTCGTCAGCTACGTGATGATCCTCGTCATAGACGCAAACGGTCGTCGTAATATATCCGAAACTAACGAGGTCGTCTCCAAGTTCTTGAAGTGCCGCGTCTGCGTCCGATGCCTTGTTGTCCGCATCAGTATCTAGAAGCGCGACCTGCTCATTGAACATAACTTCCTTAACGATGGCTCCAATTGACTTACGCTTTGCAAACCATTGACGCCGGTAGCGCTTCAATACGGAATTCGCTTGTGTGCGGTCGAGTGAGAGGAAGCGCGTCACCCATCGATACGCAACGCCTGTTCTGTTGAGGTCATCGAGGATCCCCGGAAATGTAACTGTCGGAAATCCTAATACAGTTATAGCGCGAAGGTTCTTACGACCAAGGCTTGGCGACATTCCTCCAACGAAGGCCTCATCGCAAAGGAATGCGTCAAGATAGGCTGGTACGTCCGGAACCAGAACCGGATGGCGTTTGGTGGAGACACACGAGTGTAGGTACGTTAGTGTCTCCTGATCATTGAGAGGACACACCTCGGGCATGATCGAAGTTAACAAATCAATTGCACGATTCGTTTTCTGAATGAATCTGTCCAAGTAAGCGCGGTACGGACAAACGCCTCTCAACTGAATTTTTGCATCCACGTAGGGTTGTTCGGTTGGTCCCGGCTTGGTTTCGCCATCCGTTATCTCCGTCTGCATCATAGGCTTCCCGCTTGCGCTGTTCGTCGAGCTGAAAGCGCTTCGTGTCTGCGCCGCTCCTCTCGTCGACCGCAAGATCCGCCCTAGCAGTCCTCTTGGTATTCTGTAGTCGTGCTCATCGTCGAAAAGAAATGTTGCAAGTCTCGACACCCGCTCTGTGGGAGGTAGGTATACCAAGGTCATATGATAAATGCTCTCGTAGTGGTCTAGGCTCTCCGATCCCTGATCTTCCCATGATGATTGGCTCTCGCTACATTCAAACGATGACCGACGCTCCTCGTCTACCAACCATGAGGCAGCATCGGGAAAGACTGATTGCGGATAGTTCGCGCACGTCCGGCGTTCGGCATCGAAGAATAAGGCCCAGCCAGAACCGAAACGCTTCAAAACATTGTTTATTCGTGATGTTAGACTGGTGAGCTCAGCCTCCGTCGCACCGTCAAGATCTGGGCCTCGATACCGAACCGTCCGCTGGAAACTTCCATCCTTATTTAGCACTATTCCGGGCGCGACTAAGCAAGCCCATGGAATCCAATCTGCGAGCCGAGATGCGCGGGTGCGGAATTCTGAAAGGTTCAACATGCTAACCATCCTTTGTGTTTCATATGGCGCGCCGTAACCTCCACAAACGCTGGATCATGCTTCGCGAACCAAACCGCTATCCCATGCCCCACGATCCAAACTACCAGGCCCACGATCCAAAGCCGGAGACCTAACGCGAGCACTGCCGCAAGGGTGCCAATGAGAATCGCCGCGGCCCGCGGAGCCCCCCCAAGCATGATTGGTTCGGTCAGGGAACGATGCAAAATGATTTCAAACCCTTCGGATTTCATTGCACTAGCCCTCATCCACCAAATGAAAAAAACGAGAGAAAAAATGATGTTGCGGCGAACGCAATTGAAAGTCCGAAAACGACTTGAATCAGCTTTCGAAATCCACCCGACGTGTCGCCGAACGCTAGTGATAAGCCGGTCATCGTTATGATAATGACGGCTAGAATTTTCGTTACTGGCCCCTGGACTGATTGAAGAATCCGTTCCAGCGGCGCCTCCCAAGGCATGCCAGACCCTGCCGCTTGAGCAATCTCTCCGTTGGTTGCGAAGACTACCGGAGCAATCCAGAGCTCCGAAAAAGAAACGATCTTCGCGCACATAGCCCATTTGCGCGGACAACCAGAATGTGACGGTGGGACCACGTCCGGTTCCATAGATATGTCCGTCGATTGGGTGCTCACGAATTGTTCAAAGGGTCTGGTAGGGGCGCTAAGACGTAGTCGCCGTCGGGTCCAAGACCTTTGACTTCAGCAACCGTTTGAACTCGTCTCTCTGATCCACGTCCCACGATGAACACTATCAGATCAATCGTGTGCGCAATGAGATGGCGAGGAACGGTGACCACCGCCTCCTGAATAAGTTGCTCCAGGCGATACAAAGCGGCTCTGGCCGAGTTTGCGTGCACCGTGGCGATTCCACCAGGGTGTCCCGTGTTCCACGCCTTCAGCATGTCTAGGGCTTCGGCCCCCCTCACTTCCCCAACGACGATCCGGTCCGGACGCAACCGCAACGTGGAGCGCACTAGATCTGCCAGCGTTGCAACACCGGGCTTAGTGCGTAAAGCGACAGCGTCTTCTGCTGCACAATGGAGTTCCCGTGTGTCCTCTATAGTGATGACGCGCTCTGCCAGTGCAGCGACTTCGGCCAAAAGTGCGTTCGCAAGCGTGGTTTTTCCCGATCCGGTCCCCCCAGCGACCAGGATATTTCGTCCCGCTACAACTGCGTCCGCGAGTATCTTGACCACCACTGGCGTTGTGATTCCTGCTGCCACATAGTCTTCTAGGCGAACACCCCTGACCGTAGGCTTGCGAATCGCGAAGCATGGTGCCGTCGTGACCGGGGGCAATAAACCTTCAAATCTCTCACCCGTCTCGGGTAACTCCGCTGATACGATCGGACTTCTCGGGTTAGCCTCAAGTCGTACATAGCTCGCAACAAGGCGAATGATGCGGTCTGTTTCCTGGGGGGTGAGCGCGACCCCAGCACTTGACCGGCCCGAACCATGTCGATCGAGCCACAAGCGACCATCCGGATTGACGAGAATCTCTACAACGTCGGGCTCATCAAGAGCCAGAGCGATGGCCTTTCCCATCGCGGTCCTTAACATCTTGCGCCGCCGGTCGCGGGTTTCGGTCGAGAGGAGATCAGACACGATCAACCCCCTCTCGACCTGCCGGAGACCGCTCCGGCTGCTCACCCTCTGCGACATGCAGGGGGGTCTCGTCATCAGGTCTCGACCCTTGGTCTCGATTTCTTATTTCCGTTTCGACGTCTGGACCGACCACATCTGATTTTATTGAGCTGGCCCGGTCCAACACTTCGGTGACCAGCCCTCTTCCCGACGCAAGGCGTCTGCCGACTTGGGCGACAAATAGTTCAAATCTATCACGACCAAGAGCTCGAGCAGCTTCCTGTTCTGAATCAGCGACACGCGGTGTCACCGAAAGGTGATACCGCACGTGCAATCCGATAGTTTCGATGACGATACTTAGGTCACGTTCGATCCGATCTAGTTGGCGACCAACGCGATCAAGACGTCGTACAATAGTTGCGCCTGCATCAAGATCCCGGTCCACTTTAAGGAAACGATCCAATGCAGCATGAATTATCGTTGACTTATTGGCACCAGGTCGCTTTGCAGCAAGCCGTAGTTGCTCGGCCACCTGATCCGTTAAACTCACGCAAAGTCGATGCTTCGTCATCTGTCGGAATCCTTAACCTAAAACGTCGGTATAATGTCGTCTCCACCGCGTGTCATTGCATGCGCCCGACGCAGGAGCGAAGGCTCCTCTCGAGATCTGCTATCCACATCGTCGTCAAAGAGCCGCTTCTCCGGCGCTGGCGCCTGAGTTACCTCAGCCTTGGTCACCGCCAACGAACCGTTGTCGCCTTCCGCTCCGTACTCGTCACATCCAAAGATCCGTTCCGCGGCTTGCAAGATCGTGATCGGCGTCATTCCTGACCAGTCGTTTTGACGTCGAGCTGGACGGTCAGAATACTGCGATCGACTGAGGCGTGGTGGAGGGAGAAGCCTGCTTATGAAATTAGCATCCTCATAGTGCCGCAATTTCTTTGCCCTGATAGGCGCCAATCCGGACACAAGAACAATCTCGTCGTCCCAAGGTAACTGCATCACTTCACCTGGAGTCAGCAGCGGCCGAGCGGATTCCTGACGACTGACCATTACATGTCCCAGCCAGGGAGCGAGTCGGTGACCGGCATAGTTTCGCTGCGCTCTAAGCTCAGTAGCGGTACCGAGTGCATCTGAAATGCGTCGCGCGGTACGCTCGTCATTTGCTGAGAAAGCCACGCGAACATGGCAATTGTCGAGAATAGAGTTATTTTCCCCATACGATTTAGCTATTTGATTAAGCGATTGGGCAATCAAGAAGCACCGAATCCCATACCCAGCCATGAAGGCAAGTCCAGTCTCGAAGAAGTCAAGACGACCCAGAGCTGGAAATTCATCAAGCATCATCAATAGTGGGCGCCGCTT
>Ga0126371_10006084_pt1 | contig 10718 bp, 11 predicted proteins | sample PanSoiMetaPlot_4_FD_110145 | JGI IMG/M metagenome (GOLD analysis project Ga0126371, IMG submission 110145) | Tropical forest soil microbial communities from Panama - MetaG Plot_4 | ecosystem: Environmental > Terrestrial > Soil > Tropical forest > Bulk soil | place: Panama | collected 2016-02-17
GCTCGACGAGCGGGTCAACCAAGAGCGATGTTGCCAATGCACAGGCAAAACTCTCCTCGATGCGGGCGCAGCTGGCGCAGTCGCAGGCCACGCTGGAACGCACGAAGAGTGACAGCCGGCGCACCATCGAATTGGCCAAGCAGGGCGTGATGTCAGAGCAGGACCAGGTGCAGGCGGAGACGAACCTGACCGCGGCGCAGGCAAACGTGGACTCGCTGAAGGAGCAGGTCTCGGCGGCCCAGGCCGACTTGAATTCGGCCATTGCCAAGACGCACCAGGCGGCTGCGGCGCAGAGCACGGTCGCATCGACGCAGGCCGATCTGGCCAATGCCGAGGAGCAATTGCGGCAGGCCCAGGTCCGGCTGGGATACACGAAAATTTATGCACCAGTCACCGGGACGGTTTCAGTGCGTGCGGCACGGCAGGGCGAGGTGCTGAACATTGGCCAACCCATCTGCACCATCGTCGATTTCACTGACACCTGGGTGCGGGCCGCGCTGCCCGAGACGCAGGCCGACCACATCGGGATCGGCGACACGCTGAAGATCCGCCTGCCCGGAGGCACGGTCACCAGCGGCAAAGTCTTCTTCAAATCTCCCGAAGCGGACTTCGCCACCCAGCGCGACGTGAGCCGGCGCAAGCGCGACATCAAGACCATCGTTCTAAAAGTCCGGCTCGACAATCCCAATGCGGCCTACGTGCCGGGCATGACCGCCGAGGTGCTGGTGACGCCGGATCAACTGGAAGGCAAGGCCCAGCGAGTAGCGACGGAGCAGCGGCCATGAGCGGCACGAACGGCAGCCCCAACGGAAATGCGATCGACGTCGTGAACATCGTCAAGAAATACGGCGACTTCACCGCGGTCGATGACGTGACGTTCCACGTGAAGAACAGCGAGATCTTTGGACTACTGGGCCCGAACGGCGCGGGCAAGTCGACGCTGATCCGCATGATGACCACGCTGATCCCGATCACGGCGGGAACGGCGGTGGTGGCGGGGCACAATGTGCAGAAGGACCCGGACGGCGCCCGGCGGTGCATTGGGGTGATTCCGCAGGCGCTAACCAGCGACATCGATCTGACCGTCGAAGAGAACCTGATCATCTACGCCAAGCTCTACGATGTTCCTGCCAAAAAGCGAAAAGAGGCGATCGACGAACTGCTGGAGCTGGTCGACCTGGCGAAGTGGCGCGGTGCGCAGACCAAGACGCTTTCGGGTGGCATGCGGCGCCGGCTGGAGATTGCGCGCGGCCTGGTGCACAGCCCCAAAATTTTCTTTCTTGATGAGCCCACCACCGGGCTCGACCCGGTCTCGCGCGTGGCCGTGTGGGAGATGCTGACCGACATCAAGAAACGGCGCGAACTCACCATTCTCATCACCACCCACTACATGGATGAAGCCGACCGGCTGTGCGACCGGATCGCGATCGTGGATCACGGCAAGCTGGTCGCTTTGGATACCCCGTTCAACCTGAAGGCGAGCGTGCCGGGATCGAACGTGATTGAAGCGCAGTTTGAGAATCCGCCCACAGATTGGGAAGCGAGGCTCGGCCAACTGGTCGACGCGAACTCGGTCCAGCACGAGGGCGCAGGCATGTACCGGGTGCTCACTTCGAATGGCTCGCGCACCACGACCGCGCTGGTCGAGATGGCGGTGCAGGCCGGGGTGCCGGTGAAGTCGCTCATGGTGCAGAACACGACCCTCGACGACGTCTTCGTGCACTACACCGGGCGGCAGCTGCGCGATGAGCTGATCAAGCCGGTGAATTTCATGATGCCGCCGCGGCCGGGGACGCAGCCATGAATCGCATGCTGGCTATCGTGGAGCGCGAGATGCGAAAATTCTTCCGCTCGCCCGCGCTCATGTTGGTTTCCATGGTGTTTCCGCTGGTGCAGCTGATTGTCCTCGGCAACGCCTTCGGCGGGAAGATCAAAGACGCGAAGCTCGGAATTGTGGACCAGGACGGCGGCACGCAGGCGCTGAAGATCCGCGAAGCGGTCGAGTCCGTGCGTGCCAACATGCGCACCTTCCTGCCGGTGTACTACGACAGCGACAAGAAAGCCGCCGAAGATGTGCGCAATGGCAAGATCCAGGGCGCGCTGATCATTCCGCCGCAATACTCGCGTCGCGTCTACGAACAGGATCATCCGCAGATCGCGCTGGTGGTCGATAACAGCGACAACTTCATGAGCGCGACACTGCAGGACTCGATCAACCAGCTGACCGCGGCCCTGAACCAGCCGACGGTCGAGCCGCGCATTCTGCAGCAGACCATCCTGCAGGTAGTCGAGCTGTATCCGTATATCGAATACATGAAGTACCTGTTGCCCGGGTCGATCACGCTGGCCATGTTCGTCTCGGTGATGATCGGCGGCGGCATGCTGTATATCGACGACAAGGCGCGCGGCGTCCACGAAGGCTACCTGGTCACGCCCATCACCAAGGCCGAGCTGGTGCTGGGCATGAACGTGGCGGGCGCGATCAAGGCCGTGCTGACCGGCGTCGTGATTACCGTCATCGGCTCGATGCTAGCCGGGGTTGGAACGCTGTTTGATCCGCGAACCGCGCTGGGATTGTTGCTGCTGATTGCCCTGACCTCGATTGCGTTCAACGCGATGATGTTCCTGCTGATGGTGCGGGTGGAAGATCCGCTGGTGCCGCGCGCGACCTTCGGCATTCTGAACACGCTGCTGTTCTTTCCCAGCGGAGCGATTTATCCGATCCAGGCATTTCCTTCGTGGCTGCGATTCATTGCGCGAATCGATCCATTTACCTTTGCGGTGGATGGGTTCAAGGGCCTGCTGCTGAAAGAGGTGTCGTTGTGGGCGATCGTGCCCGACCTGGTGTACCTGGCAATCTTCGGGGCAGCAGCACTGGCGGTGGCGACGCCGTTGTTCAAGCGCACGCTGTAGAGAGGATTTCACCGCCGAGGCCCGAGGGCGGAGATTTAACCACAGGGGACACAGAGGGCACGGGGGAATGGAGAATGAGTCCTGGGACGAGGTGCTTCAAATGGGGAACCTTCGTGAACCCCAGCTTGGCGTCCAAAGAACGGACGCGAACCTCTGCCACCTGACCAACGGCGTTCGGAGGTAGGCGCTCAACGAGCGCTATGGGGATTTATCACCAGCCAGCACTCGGGAGCATAATATTGGGCATGCAAAAGGAAGTTTTTCTGGAGCCAGTTCCCGACGCTGACGTCAGCATCGCCCGGTGTTCCATCTGCAAGCAGCAGTTCCACTCAGCGCCTCTTGGGCCAAGGAAGCCCATGAGCAGCTTCCGTCAACATATCGAAGAAGAACACCCTGGCGCTATTTTCAAGCCCAAACGCGCTCCCCTCTACAAAACGAGGTAGGGCGCCTCGCGGATTCCAAGCCAAGGATCACCGGGGCGTGCCCCAATGAGTGATATGGGGAACTAAACGCTCATTCGGTTTCTTCGTCCAAACTATCCTCAGCAACAGAATCGTGACAGGGTTTTTACGAGTCCTTACCGATCAACCGTCATCTAAGGCCATAATCGGCGTTGCGCTTGGGCAATCGGATTCTCCAGCATCTTGGGCTGATAGCAGGGCTCTATCCCTGAGGAATTCAGGAAAGAACACAGTGATCTGAGGCAGCGTCCCAGTCTCTTGGGAAGGCAGGATGGCAGACAATCCCCGTCCGCGATATTCGTCGTTGTCCTTGCAAGAGGTGGTCTGTCTCTGTGCCGGACCGTGTGACAATGCGGCATGGGAAGAGTTTGTGGCGCGGGTGGGCAAGTCAATCAGCCTAACGATCCTGCGGACGGCGTCTATTTGGGGAGAACCTTCGCGCTCTGTGGTGGAGGACCTGGTCCAAGCCACATACCTAAAGCTCTGGGAAGACAGCTGTCGTCTGCTAAAGGATTTCGCAATGCAGAATCCCGACGGCATCCTGGGATATTTGAAGAAAGTGGCGGCCAATACGGCGCATGACCATTTCAGGCATGGCCGCAGTCAATCGGCGGGTGGCAGTCAGACCCACGTTTCCACCACGGATGTCGATGTCGAGGCCGGAAAAGAAGTTTACGGGAGCCAAGACAAAATCGCGTTCCAGATCTTGTTGAACCAGATCGATGAGTACCTGAACACGCAGTTGACGGGCCCTGATCAGCAAAGGGACCGTACCATCTTCTGGCTGTATTTTCGGCAAGGAATGAGCACGAAAGAGATTGGTTCCTTACCAACGATCGGACTCGGCCCAAAGGGGGTGGGCAGCGTCATCGAGAGATTGAAGCGTTGCATCCGGGAGCGGATTACAGGAGGCTTCTCACAACCGGATGACGACGCAGTAGAGGCAAAAAGCAAAAACGCTCAGGAATACGTAATTGGGTTGTATGGGAGTCCAGAATATGGGACGTCCATTCGATAAGCATATTGATGAACAGGAGCTTAATGCGCTCGTGCCTTCGTCCATCGACGGCAGGCCGGGAGTGCATCGTGGACGCTCGGACTCGCAACCCGAGGCTGAGCGTCATGTTGCGTCCTGCGCGGAATGCAGAGGGAGGGTGGAGCAATATCGTCGGCTGGTAGACCGAACCAATGTCGGTGCCTCCGCGATTCATGCACCGGAAGTGGGCTGTCCTACAGATATCGACTGGCACGAGGTGGCTGCCGGACTCTGGCCGGAACTACGAACGGAGCAGTTGATCTCACATGCCGCGCTTTGTGCCCATTGCGGCCCGCTTCTTCATGCAGCGACATCAGGGGATGAGGCGACTCCAGAAGAGGAAGAATTCCTCGCGCGGCTGAAGGCTCCGTCCCGCCCGGCCTTGCAACCGACACGAGTACCAGCCCTGGCAAACCAACCTCATTCCATCTGGCGACAGTTGTGGGATTGGAAGGTACTTATGCCAGCAGGGGCGCTACTGGTCGTTGTCGCGATACTAATTGCTGGCAGGTTATCGTTATCTCCGCTATCTGGGAGGGACCTCGCGCAATTTGCCGCCAGCACTCATCGGCAGCACCTGCGGGGGGATCTCGCCCTCGAAAAACAGACCGACTCGCAAGCGCTGTTGAATGAATGGCTGCACGAAAAATCGCAGTTCGCCTTGGCTCTGCCGTCATCGTCGGAAATGCCACGCGAGCCACTGCCCTACCGCATCGAAGGTGCACGCTTGATCGGAATTCGCAATAAGACTGCGGTCTATATTGCCTATAAGATGCAGCCTGACCCGGTTAGCTTGATCATCACTCCTGTGTCGGCGGCGGTGGCTTCAGGTGGTGCCGAACTTTCCTTCAAAAAGGTCCGTTTCCATTACTACTCGATCGAAGGCTACAAGGTTGTGACCTGGTCGGTGCACGGCCTGACCTATGCGCTGGTTTCGCGAGAAGGACAGCAGACGCAGCGGTCATGCATGGTTTGCCATTCCACGATGAGAGACCGCGATCTAAGTAATACGCCGACTCCCCTGGCCGATCAGAAGACGATTGGCGCGGCGTATCTGCAATAGCCATTCTTTTCGAGATTTTTTTCTTCCGGAAAAAAGCAAATTCTTTCGGGATTCCGTCTTGTCTGGTGAGGGCGATTCCAACGCTCAAGCAGCCTTAAGTCGAGACGAACAATTCGTGGGATAGCGGTGACAGCTCTCAAACCAGTTGATCGTCTCGAACAACCTCAACCATTACGAATCCTGGATTAGATCGGAGGAAAGAATAATGAATTTCCAAAATGGTCAATCAATCAACAAGATTGTCCGGCATCTGGCAGCAGCAATCACGCTTTGCGCAATCGGTGCGGCGACGCATGCATCAGCGCAAGTTACGGCCCCTCCCGTTCCCGGCACCATCGCGGTGCAGGACGGGAACACTGCTTATTTAGTCGGTCACGCTTTCGGGAGTCAGGGTTACACGTGCCTGCCTACCCCCACGGGTGGCACTGCCTGGAGTCCTGCAGCGCGTCCGGAAGCCACTCTCTTTACAGATCTGCTCGGAGCGCAGTTCCAGATCATCACGCACTTCCAGAGCATCAATGCGGGCCCGAAGCCCGGTATTGTACCGCCGCTCAGCGGGAACGCGACGTGGCAGAGCTCGCTCGATAGCAGCCGCGTCTGGGCCGTCAAGGTGAACGGAATTGATCCGGACCCGAGCATCGACAGCTGTTCCCACGCCGGCTCGATTCAATGCCTCTTGTTGCAGTCCGTCGGGAATGCCAAGGGTCCAACGGGTGGGAACCTTCTGTTCAAGACCACGTTCATCCAACGCCTGAACACGAAGGGAGGAGCTGTCCCCACAACCGCTTGCACCGTGGGACAGACTCAGTTGGTGCCTTACACCGCCGACTACTTCTTCTTCAAGGCGGACCCCCAGCAGTAAGGAGAGTCTTCCTTAACCGAGGATAGGCTTCATTCATGCGGAGAGTGACGCTGTTGGACACTCTCCGCATGCACGCGTCTTTGCAGCCAGGCGTTTACACTTGTAACCATCCGGTTACGAGTGTAATAGGAGAATGAGCTAAGCGCGGAAGGCCCCCAAACCGATGAGCGTCGTTACCTGTGCCACTGCAGCCAGCGCCAACCATGTCCAGGCGTTCCGCGATGTCTGCTCATGGTTCTTCGACGCAATAGCAACCGCCAAAATCAGCGACACAAAAGCGATGAACATCAGAGGGGCTAGCAGAAAGACGAAGAAATTTGGGTGGAGCAGCATGGTTGCGCAGATCGCCATTTCCACGAAGGACGGTGCGGATAACTTCCATGCGGTCGCGCTGCCCATTACGTGAATATAGCCGTTGCTAACAGCGATTACACTTAAGACCCCGTCACGAAGTCCGCCATCGAATCGCCCCAACGCACCTTAATTCTCAGACGGACCAGACTGTAGACTCCGGTTTGGCCACATTTATCTCGTATCCCGACCCTTCGTTGACTTGCCTCCCACCGACCCCCTACCATGGCCGTTCCCGCATGATTGGGCAGACCATCTCGCGCTACCGCATTGTGGAGAAGCTGGGCGGCGGCGGCATGGGTGTCGTCTATAAGGCGGAGGACACCGAACTCGGCCGCTTCGTTGCCTTGAAGTTCCTGCCCGAAAATGTAGCCCAGGATCCACTGGCGCTGGAGCGCTTTCGGCGGGAGGCGCGCGCGGCGTCGGCGCTCAATCATCCCAACATCTGCACCATCTACGAAATCGGCAAGCACGACGGGCATTCCTTCCTGGTCATGGAGTTTTTAGATGGTGTGACGCTGAAGGAGCGAATTTCCGGCAGCCCAATGCCGACCGAAGACCTGCTGCCGCTGGCGATAGAGATTGCCGACGCGCTGGACGCGGCCCATGCGGCGGGCATCGTGCACCGCGACATCAAGCCGGCGAACATTTTTGTGACCAAGCGGGGGAGTGCGAAGATTCTCGACTTCGGCCTGGCGAAGGTAGCGCCGGGCAGCGGTTCCGCCAGCGAGATTGCGGCGGCCAACACCGCGACCGGCGTGATGGAAGAGCAGCATCTCACCAATCCCGGATCGACGCTGGGCACGGTGGCCTACATGTCGCCGGAGCAGGCGCTGGGCAAGCCGCTCGACGCGCGCAGCGATCTGTTCTCGTTCGGCGTGGTGCTGTACGAGATGATGACCGGCGCCTTGCCGTTCCGCGGGGACACCTCGGCGGCGATCTTCAATGCGATTCTGAACCAGGAGCCGGCGCCGCCGCTGCGACTGAATCCCAATACGCCACAGGAGTTGGAGCGCATCGTCAACAAGGCGCTGGAGAAGGATCGCGATCTGCGCTACCAGTCGGCGGCGGATTTGCGTAGCGATCTGAAGCGGCTGCGGCGGGGAAGCGAGTCGGGGCGGGCGTCGACGGCGCAGGCGGCGACGCCTTCGAGCGGGACGATACCTGTGGCAGTCAGCGCGGCCGCTCCGGCGGCAATGGCAGAACGCTCGCGTTTGCCGATTTATGCAGGGCTCGCGGCGGTGCTGATTGTGGCGGCCGCACTGGCCTACCGCTTTCTAAAGCCAACGGCGCCCACGATCAACCCCCAGAACATGACCATCACGCGCTTGACCGAAAGCGGTCATGTGCACGACGCCGCGATTTCTCCCGACGGCAAACTCCTCGCATTCATGCAGCACGACGCGCACCAGGCGGCCATCTGGGTAAAGCAGATTGCCACCGGCAGCCAGACCCGGGTAATTCCTCCGCAGGAAGGCGATTTCTTCGGCCTGACCTTCAGCCCGGATGGCAATTACCTGTATTACGGCTTTCGCGCCGAGGGACAGACACAGGCCGCGATTTATATGGTGCCGTCCCTGGGCGGAGAGCCGCGGCCAGTGATCAGCAATGTCATGACCGGCTTGGGATTTTCGCCGGACGGTCAAAGGGTGGCGTTCGTGCGGGAAGTTCCGCAACGGCAAGTGGTGGTTTCGGATGCGAATGACAATAACGAAAAGGTGGTGTTGGACAATGCCGGGCTGATGAAGCACGCGCCGCCCTCGTGGTCGCCGGATGCCAGCAACGTGCTCCTGGCCCAGGACGCGTTCACCCATCAGGGATTGGGATTGCTGCTGCTGCAACCGCTGGCCGGCGGCAAGGCGCGGGAGATTCCGACCAAGGGGCAAGTGCAGGCTGCGACGTATTTATCCGATGGCGGGATTGTCACGCTGGAGCGGGCGCCGCAGACGCAGTTCCGATCGCAGATTTTTCTGCGCCCGGATGCGGAGCATGCGCTTGCTCGCCGGATGGAAGTTGGGTCGCGTATCTGACGCACGACAACCGGTCGTGGACCTTGATGCGCGTGTCGACGACGGGGGGAGCCCCAGTGGCACTTTCCTCGGCCAAGGCCGCATGGTTGCCGAGCATCTCGAGCGACGGCCAACAGGTGGGCTTCTCGTCAGCGACGGCCGACGGGAAGGGAGTGTTTCTGGTGGTCCCCGCCGGAGGGGGAGCGCCACTGCACCAGGTGAATCTGCCGCCGGACAGCGATCTTGCGACGCTATCGCGCGACGGGAGCGGCTTGACCTACGTGTTGCACATGGGGGATGTCGATAATCTCTGGTACCAGTCTTTCGCGGGCGGGGCGCCAAAGCAGTTGACCCATTTCCCAACCGATCACATCTACGCGTATTCGTTCTCGCGCGACGGCAAGAAAGTGGCGATTACCCGCGGGAACTCGAAGCAGGACGCGGTGATGCTCAGCAACTTCCGGTAGGCTTCCTTCTCAACTCAGCGGTAGAGACGGGGCTTGCGCTGTCTCCTCAGCACGCGCCAACTCGGGCGCCGCGGTGTCAAAGAAGAAATGGACGGCTGCCAACGCCTTCGCCAGACGCGGCAAGCCGCGTCTCTACCGGCGCGGTGTCGGTTTCCGATATCCTAGAGCCTATGACGCTGATGGACGCCAAGGAGTACGATCCGGTACGCGAGCGGCGGCGGAGAGTGCGCATTTCCACCGCAATCTTCCTCATTGTCCTCGTGGTGTTTCTGGGATGGATGTATCGCTACTGGCCCGAGGAGCATATTGTGGATCACTTCTTCGCGGCGCTTCAGCAGAAGGAGTTCGAAAAGGCCTACGGCATCTGGATGCACGACGCCGACTGGAAGCAGCATCCCCAGCAGTACACCCAGTACTCCTACAACGATTTCTACCGGGACTGGGGACCCGGCGGGGAGTGGGGGGCAATCAAGTCTTACAAGATCTACGCGTCGGGAACGCCCAAGGGCGGCAGCAGCAGCGGTGTGATCGTTGAGGTTGTGGTCAACGATCGCTATGAACACGCGCGTATCTGGGTGGAGAAGAAGTCGAAAACGCTGACCTTCTCGCCCTTCTGAGAAACGAACATGTGCATACAGACCGAAGAAGAACTTTCGCGCATGCAGGCGGCCGGAGTGGTGGCGCGCCAGGTGCTCGAGGCGATGAAGCGGCAGGTGCGGCCGGGCGTGACCACCGCAGAACTGGATGCGGTGGGCAACCAGGCGATGCGCGAGCATGGTGCGCAGTCGGCGCCGGCCATGGTGTACAAGTTTCCCGGCGGGTCGTGCATCAGCGTAAATGATGAGATCGTGCACGGCATTCCGGGGAAGCGCGCGCTGGTCGAAGGTGACCTGGTGAAGCTCGATGTGACTATCGAGAAAGATGGCTTCATGGCGGATACCGCAGCCACGGTGGGCGTCGGGATCATTTCCGCCGAGCGGCAGAATTTGATGGAGTGCGCCGAACGCGCGTTTGCCAAGGCCATGCTGGTAGCGCGGGCAGGGTTTCGGGTTTTTGAAATTGGGCGGGCGGTGGAGCGCGAGGTGCGGCGGAGCGGTTTCTCCGTAGTGCGCGAACTCTGCGGGCACGGCATCGGGCGGACCATTCACGAATCGCCGCATGTGCCGAATTATCTGGATCTGCGGGCGAGTTCGGTACTTACCGAAGGCTTGGTGATCACCGTCGAGCCGATCATCTCGGCGGGAAACGGCCAGGATTTTCTGGATAAGGACGGCTGGACGATTCGTACTGCCGACAAGTCGGTCGCGGCCCACTACGAGCACACGCTGGTGATCACGAAGGGACGGCCGATTCTACTCACGGCGGCCTAACAGCCCGTGTCATCGCGAGCCGAGAGCGAGACGGGGGCAAGCCCCGTCTCTAGTGGCAAGTTCCTAGGCGGCGACGTGCGCTAGCTTTTCGAGAGTCTTTGCCAGGGATGCGTCGTCTTCCACATTGACTGCGGTTTTGGAGCGATCGATCTGCCGCATCAGGCCGCAGAGAACTTTTCCTGGACC
>Ga0126371_10006085_pt1 | contig 10718 bp, 8 predicted proteins | sample PanSoiMetaPlot_4_FD_110145 | JGI IMG/M metagenome (GOLD analysis project Ga0126371, IMG submission 110145) | Tropical forest soil microbial communities from Panama - MetaG Plot_4 | ecosystem: Environmental > Terrestrial > Soil > Tropical forest > Bulk soil | place: Panama | collected 2016-02-17
CGACGTTGTGATTAAGGAAACGAAAGCGCGCAGGCTGCCGATCGCGGCTTTACTGTTTGCGAGTGCCCTCGGCGTGGTTCTTCTCCTCTACGGAGTGAGCCATGACGGGACGGATAGGCTAGTTGCCCTGGCGGCCGGGATTCTGGGGACGCTGATAGTTCTTCCCGCGGCTGTTTACCTGATTTACCGAGCAGTCCAGGACCGGCCTGCCTTGGTCATCGGCGAGCGCGGATTCACCGACCATGCCTCGATAACCGGGGTCGGTTATGTCGCCTGGGACGAGGTAGCAGGCGTTAGGCTAGATCGAATTTGGGTGGCAATAAAACTCCGCGATCCTGACCCGGTGATCGCACGTCAGCCCGCATGGCGACGGGCAATGATGCGGATGAACTCAAAGGTGGTCCCGGGTGACATAGTCATTCCGACGAAAGCCCTTTCTATGTCGCCGCAAGAACTGATCAGCCTCATGATCGACAGGATTCCACGCCAGAGTGAACGCTGAGGCTGCGCGATCTGCCGCCGCGGGAGGCCGATCGAGTTCCGGTCTAGCACTTCCATCGGTGCCCTGCTGCTAGCGGATCGACACCCTGGTCAGTGGGTGCTGGCCACACACCTGTGACTTTCCAGCAACGAGCGTGCAGTTGACCATGTACTTGGCCAGGCACCCTCAACACCCTTTCGGGCTGCCAGCAAGTCGAACGTACTTTCGGAAACTGTCACTGGCGTCGGGTATAATCGGATGCATAAGCAGTTGCTGACGCGGATTCGCACTGAGGGGAGGCGGCGGCGATGACTGACCCTGGCTGGGATATCCCAGGTGTTCCGCGCTCTGCGCCAGAGGACGACCAGCCAACCGACGCCGCTGCCCGCGAGTCCGCCGTTCCTGGGACCACAGCGCGCGAGCGCGCAGCCCGCAAGCACGCAGACGACGGGACTGCAGCCCGCAAGCACGCCGACCACGGGACTGCAGCCCGCAAGCACGCCAACCACGGGACTGCAGCCCGCAAGTGCGGCCACGGGACCACCGTCCGCGAGTCCGCCGCCCGCGAGACCGCCGCGACCTCTGCTGACCCGCTCGTGAGCGCCTCCGCATCTACGGGGTTCTCCGAGGGCGCGTTTTCGGACTGCTCTTTCTCAGCTGGCGACGTTTCGTCAGACTCGGGCGCGCGACCGGGCAGTCCGGGGGAAGCTCTGGAGTTGCTGTCCGCTGCCCTGGACTACCTCGCGCATGCGAACGCTGCTGACTGGTCTGCCGGACTGCAAGCAGACTGCCTACGGGCCTTGGCCGTCGCTGAGTCTCAGCAGTCTGCTCTGCACGCCAAAGCGCTGGCGGCATTCAGTGCGCCTGGCGCCGGGCTCGCAGGAGACGGCCATCGATCACCGCGGATGTGGCTGACCTGGCAGACTCAGGCAACTCGCCGTGCCGCGGCGGGCAAAGTCGCGTGGATGCGTCAGTTAGCCATCCACCCTGTTATCGCTCAGGCTCTTGCCGACGGCTCAATATCGCTGTCATGGTCTCGCCAGCTTGCCGAGTGGTCGGACGGGCTGCCAGAGGATTACCGTGACACCGCCGACGGTATCTTGCTCGCCGCGGCAGGAGCCGGAGCAACTCTTTCAGAGCTGTCGCAGATAGCAGAGGAACTCGTCCGGCGCCATGCTTCCGCCGACGACTCTGACGATGGCTTCGAGGACCGGACGCTGCGGCTGACGACGACCTTTGAAGCCGCGGGCAGGCTGGAAGGCGATCTAACCCCACGCTGCACTGCCGCCGTGGACGCGGTTCTCGACAGCTTGTCTGCACGCCGAGGGCCGGAAGACACGCGCACAATCGGTCAGCGTATGCACGACGCGTTAGAAGAGGCATGCACGAGGCTGATCGCATCCGATTGCTTACCACAGCGGGCCGCCCAGCCAGTTCGCCTCGAGCTCAACATAAACCTCGACGAGCTTGCCAATGGCGGTCTGCGCAGTTCCGCTGGGCCAGGCGTGACGTGCGATGCGGCGATTCAGAGCACCATCATCGGCACAGTCGACGACGAGTTGCTGCCCAGGCTTGCCGATCAGGACTTCCGGGCTCAGCCACGAGTGGCCGCAGGTGCTCAGGCTCGCGACGCGCGTTTCGGCGCCATTCTCGAGCAGGCAATTGCGCTGCTGTCCGGCCCGGCCGGCAAGGCCGCGGCACTGCGCCGCGGACTCCCAGGAATCCCTGCTGCCGGCCTCAGCCTGCCGCTGGATGTAGCAGGCACGGTCGATACGATCCCGGTCCACCTGAGGCGGGCAGTCAGAAAACGGGACCAACATTGCCGGTTCCCAGGCTGCGATATGTCACCCGCAGCTTGCGACGTACACCACATAGTTCATCGCAAAGATGGCGGACGACATGCGTTGACGAACTTGATGCTGCTCTGCAGATTCCATCATCTGATTGCCATCCATCGCTGGGGATGGCAGGTCACGCTGCATGCCGACGGCACGACCAGTGCCGCGAGTCCTGACAGCGCCAGGGTCCTGCATAGTCACAGACCCGACCAGGCCGCCTTGCATCAAGCGTCGTAGTCCACCGTCAGCTTGTCGGAGACGGGCAACGACTGGCACGTGAGGACGAAGCCCGCGTCGAGCTCACTCTGTTCCAGGGCGAAGTTGCGGCGCATCCGTACCTCGCCATCTACCAGCCTCGCTCGGCATGTGCCACACACACCACCCTTACAAGCGAACGGCAAGTCAGGCCGAGCTTGCTGAGCCCCGTCTAGGACCGCCGTTCCGGCCGCGATGGTGGTCGTGGTTGTGCGGCCATCCAGGATGACCGTCACTTCGCACCCGCCGGTCAGCGGAATCTCCTCGTGATGCTCCTGCTCTGGCGGGGTGTCCTCGACGTAGAACAGCTCGCGATGCACCCGCTCAGCCGGAACACCGAGCTCGGTCAGGACGTCGATCGCGTCGGTAACCATGCCGTACGGGCCGCAAAGCCACCAGTGGTCGACGGTGTCCACGTCGCAGAGAACGGGCAACAGCCGACGCAGCCGGTCAGCGTCTAGCCGGCCACTGAAGAGCTCTACCTCTTGCGCTTCACGTGACAGCACATGCGCAAGTTGGAGCCTGACTGGATAGCTGTCTTTCAGATCGGCAATCTCGTCGGCGAACATCACCGAATCTGCGCGCCGGTTTCCGTACAGCAAGGTCGCTTGCGAGGCTGGGTTGCGCAATGCCGAGGCCGTGATCGACAAAACTGGCGTGATCCCAGAGCCGGCCGCAATGAAGACGTGATTGCCCGGCACCTGCAGGTCGGTTGTAAAGGCGCCCGCCGGTGGCTGCACCTCGATACGGTCTCCCGGCCGGACCTCGTTGACTAGCCAGCCGGAGAGCGCGCCGTCGGGTACCTCACGTACACCGATGCGCGGCCGACTGCCGGCCGGAGCGCAGATTGAGTATGACCGGCGCTCGTCTCGACCGTCGATCATGCGGCGCAGCGTTAGCGACTGACCAGGCAGGAACTGGTACTCCTCGGCGAGGTCGGCAGGCACGTCGAACGTGACAGCGACGGCATCGTCGCACAGCCGGTCGATTCCGGCGACGGTCAGCGCATGGAACTGGCGCCGCGCGGCACGCGCCGTCTCTTCGGCGGTCGCGGTCACCTCAGAACTCCTTGATGTGCTCGAACGGCTCAGCACAGTCACCACAACGGAACAGGTCCTTGCAGGCAGTGCCGCTGAACGCGGCTGTTCGCTGGGTGTTGCGCGATCCGCAGGCAGGACACGAGATCGCCGATGGAGCCGAGCTAAGAGTGAGCGGAATGGGACCAGCAGAGCGGGCTGGCGCCGCCTGCGGCGGCGCTATCCCGGCCGCTGCGAGCTTGCGACGTCCTTCTGGCGATATCCAGTCCGTTGACCAGGCTGGGCTCAGCACTGTGCGCACTTCGACCGGCCCGAACCCTGCGGCCGAAAGTCGCTCATGCACGTCCCGCCGCATCTCATGCATGGCTGGACAACCGGAGTACGTCGGAGTCAGCGACACGACGATGCGCTGATCCTCAAGCGTGATTTCCCTGAGGATGCCGAGGTCGGCAAGAGTGAGCATGGGCAATTCGGGATCGGCGACGGACTCGGCGATCCGCCAGGCTGCGACGACAATGGTTGCCGGGGTCGCAGCCTCGGGTGTCATCGCCTCAACCGTGATTGTCTCGGGCGCGGTCACCATGTCGCCTCCGGCAGTGCGCGAGCCACGCTCTGCAGTTCAGCCAGCAGATAGCCCATGGCTTCGGTGTGTATGCCGTCGCGGCCCGTGTGGCCCGACACGCCCGCCAGTCCAGGAGACTCGGGCCACTCAAGTGCTGCCTCGGACAGGACCTGGGCGAGCACCTCGTCGAACTCCCCACGCAGCTCGGCTGGATTGACGGCAACGCCCGCGGCCGCCAGCCTTGCTTCGGTCTCGGTCGGCGTGAACAACTCGGTCACGTAAGGCGTAACGGCCGCCAAGCTTGCCACCGCCCTGGCGTGCGAATACTCAGTCCCGTCGCCGAGTCGGATCAGCCACTGCGCCGCATAGTCGCGGTGATAGGTGATCTCCTTGACTCCTTGTCCTGCGACCGCAGCGAGCACGGGATCAGCAGACGCACGAAGCCTGGCAAGCAAGGCAAGCCGCCATGTGCTGAAGACAAGGAGCCGAGCGATCACGGACGCGAAATCGGCATCGGTAATCTCAGTGATCCTGACGTTGCGGAACTCCCGCTCCCCTCGGTCGAACGCAAAGTCGTCTTCGGTCCGGTCGGTGCCGTCGGCTTTGCCAGCCCTACTGAGCAGGAGCCGCGCTTGGCCCAGGAGGTCGAGAGCGATGTTGGCGAGCGCTGCCTCTTCCTCTAGTTCCGGCGCTCTAGCCAGCCACTGCTGCAGCCGGTGCGACATGATCAGCGCGTCGTCACCGAGCATCAGGCAGTACGCCGCTAGATCGATCCCGTCCACGCCAGCTGGAACGGCAGTGTCAACGCCTGCCAGCGGGTCGGTAAAGCCCGTGCCGAACGCCCACCTGTGACCGGTGTCGTGTTCTTCGCTGATTGCCTCGTAGGCAGTGTCGAAGCCCATGGTCGCCATCTCAGATGTGCGGAACCGTGTCGGGGATCTCGTAGAACGTGGGATGCCGGTACACCTTGTCGCCGCTCGGTGCGAAGAACGGGTCCTTCTCGTCCGGGCTCGACGCGGTGATGTCTGAGGCGCGGACAACCCAGATGCTGACGCCCTCGTTCCGCCTGGTGTACAGGTCGCGTGCGTGGTGGAGCGCCATTGTGGCGTCCGCTGCGTGCAGCGAGCCAACATGCACGTGATTAAGGCCGCGCTTGCTCCGCAGGAATACCTCGTACAGCGGCCAGCTTGAGCGCGGCTGCGAGGTGTCTCCTGCCACGTTCCCTTCCAATGCATTTCCACCAGTCATGCCGCCGCCTCCTTCGTCGCTGAGCGAGCGGCTTGTTTAGCCGCGTGCGCGGCCGCGGCCTCGCGCACCCACGCACCGCCCTCATGGGCTGCATGCCGGTTGGCTATACGCTGCGCGTTGCATGGCCCGTCGCCGGAAATCACACGCTTGAATTCGACCCAGTCAGGCTGGCCGAAGTCGTAGCTGGCGCGTTCCTCGTTCCAGCGCAGCAACGGGTCGGGCAGGGTGACGCCGAGCGCGTCGGCCTGCGGCACGGTCATGTCGACGAAACGCTGACGCAGATCATCATTGGTGTGCCGCTTCACCCGCCAGCGCATGGACTGCGCAGTGTTCGGAGACTCTGCGTCCGGCGGCCCGAACATCATCAGCGACGGCCACCACCATCGGTTCGTCGCGTCCTGAACCATCTCGCGTTGCGCACCCGTGCCGCGCATCATCGTCATGAGCAGCTCGTAGCCCTGGCGCTGGTGAAATGACTCCTCCTTGCAGATTCGGATCATTGCGCGGGCGTAGGGGCCGTAGGAGGAACGGCATAGCGGCACCTGGTTGCAGATCGCGGCGCCGTCGACCAGCCAGCCGATAACGCCGACATCGGCAAAGGTCAGCGTCGGGTAGTTGAAGATCGAGGAGTACTTCTGTGCGCCGGTGATCAGCCGATTCGTCAAGTCGGCCCGGTCAGCGCCGAGGGTCTCGGCAGCCGAATACAAGTACATGCCGTGACCGGCCTCGTCCTGCACCTTGGCCAGCAAGATCGCCTTGCGGCGCAAGGAGGGCGCCCGGGTCACCCAGTTGCCTTCTGGCTGCATGCCGATGATCTCAGAGTGCGCATGCTGCGCGATCTGGCGGATCATGGTCTTGCGGTAGGCGTCGGGCATCCAGTCCCGCGGCTCGATGCGCCGGTCATGGGCGATCGTGTCCTCGAAGTGGCGCTCTAGCTCAGGATCCTGGGCTGAGGTCATCGGCACTCCTTATTAACCGATCATTCGGTCAGTAATTATAGCCTGCGGGCATCAGGAATGCACTTGCGGAGGATGAGCTCGGACTTACGCAGTCGGCCCGACGCCGTCAACGTCGCTGATCGCTGAAACGCCTCCGACCATGATCACGGTCACGATGACGCTCGGGCCGCGTGGGTGAGAGCTGCGTCGCATCGGGGCGCACTGCGCCGGGGTTCACACCTCGCGGTGCAGTATGACCCCGGCGCAGCGCGCGCAGATCTCCTCGGCCTATGCGAAGCCCCGCGGTAGCGCCGTTATGACGCGGGCATCGGTCAGCGGATTAGCCGTTGGCGCCATGGCGTGCAGGGTTGCATGCAGCAAGGTGGAGGAGACCACCGATTCGACGGTCACGTGATGCACCGACCCGCCGGACGCAAAGTGGGTGGCGTTCCCTTCATAGTCAGCAGACCAGTAGGCCGTCACCGGATCCACGAAGGTTGACGTGAAGTGCCCGGTGGAACTGGTGCGAACCTTCTTGATCCAGAACCACTTCTTGCTGCCCCGGGGTTTGAGGATGATGAGGATCTGCTGCCTTGAGAAGCTGCGCCACTTGCCGTTGAATTGCTGGAGCCGGCCGCTGACGGTGAGCTTTCCGCCTCGGTGAACGACGGTTGGGGACACCTTCATCGAGATGATCCTTGTCACGTACTTCCAGCGGTGGAGCGGCGAGCTGGCCACTGCTTGGTTGTTGACCGTCGCTGGCAGATAAGCCCGGTAGTAAGCATTGGCAAGCTTCGCGTTCAGAGTGCGATGGAAGTAGCCGTCGGCGCCGCTCGAGCAGGACGATGGCACGTTGATACCGGATGTGGTCATGGCTATCGTGCCGAGAGTCGACCACGGCCCAGTCGGTTTCGTCGAATACTGGACCGTCAGACGGCTGCCAGGCATGTTGAAGCCTGGGGCGGTCACGTGCGCACAGGCCTTTACTTTGAGCTGCGCGAATGAGTTCAGCGACGCGGAGAAGGACGTGAACTGCACAGGCACCGCCACGTGGATCGTGCCGCTTTGCTGCGAGACACCGAAAAGATTGCCGCCGCCAGCTTCGATGTTCCACGACGTGCCGTCGCTGTCGGGGGAATAGCTCCAGGTGAACTGGCCCTGAGCATCGGTCGTCAGATTTTTAACGTCTTGACCTGCTACGGCTACGACGGTGACGTCGGGCAGTGGCTGCCAGCCAGTGCTTGCATTGTTGTACTGGAGGGTGCCCGAGAGGGTGGCCGGCTGACCGGAGCCGTATACGAAATCTGTTGGTGTCACCTGCGCTGAGACAAACCTCGTCGCATCCGAGTTAATGGTGATTGGCAGCGGTCCTGAACCGCCGCTGTTCATCGTCGGGCCGCTGTCCACGACCACCGAATACTGGTCGAGAAGGTTGGTCAGCTGGACCTGTCCGGAGTAGGTGCCATCCGATTGTGTCGTCGCGAACTGCGTTTCGGTGCCGGCGTTTGCGTCGAACAGGAGAACGGAAACACCACTCAAGTCAGCGGGGGTGGCACCGGGAGCGCCAGCTACGACACCAGTAACCTGGCCCGAAAGCGTCGTGCTGGTGTCCCCATAGCTGAGGGCGCTCGGCGACGCCTGGACTGTCACGGTCGGGGTGTAGAGGATGGCGATCGGATTCGGCGCCGCCAGTCCGGGGTCAGATTCGGTTGAGTCCGCAGCATCGACCGTCACCGTGTACGTGTCGGGCGGCAGGTCTGTCTGCGGGATTGTCCCCGTCCAGATCTGAGCATCGGGCGCGCCGCTGGCGTACTGCATGGTGAGCGGATAGTCCGTAGTGGTCGCTGATGACAAGTGGACGGTCATGCTCGAGAGTTGCTGCCCGTTGCCATCGTTCACCTGAACCTGCACCATGTACGGGTCACCGGGGTTGTTGTCGCTGGTAACGCTGATGTTGATGGCGGCGTGGGCGGCGGATGGAATCCATGCGAGCGCAAGCAGCACCGCAGCGACACCGACCAAGACTGTGAAGATCGAACGAGAACGCGCCATTTAGGCCCCCGGTCACGGCTAGGACGCGGTATCCGCGTAACTGAGGCTGACCCTAAACCGCCTCCCTGACTTATATCAATAGCTAGTAATGAAGCTCTAGATTTCAGTTTGAAATAGAACTTGAGACTATTAATCCGGCGAAAAGCCTAATGGCACCAAGATCGGGCCCTGGCAGCGGGTTACGCTGCCAGTCGAGATCAACTTCGGCCCAAGGGACGGACGCAGCCTGGCCGAGCCGATTGCCCTACGATGGCGACCCGGCGCGGCAGGACGAGCTAGGCCAAGGCTCGTACCAGCGCGGATATGACGCGTCCATTGGTGAGTGGATTACTGGCAGGAGGCAGGGCGTGCCAGTCGGTCACTGCGGATAGTCCGGCTGCAGCAACTACTGATTCGAGGGTCACGTGATGGACCGACCCGCCGGATGCGAAGTGCGTGGAGTTGCCCTCGTAGTCGGCCGACCAGGACGCAGTCACGGGGTCCCTGAATGTTGACGTGAAGTGTCCGGTCGAACTGGTACGAACCTTCCTTATCCAGTACCACCTCTTGCTGCCCCTGGGCTTGAGGATGATCAGGATCTGCTGCCTCGAGAAGTTCCGCCACTTGCCGCTCCATTGCTGCAGCCGTCCGCTGACGGTGAGCTTCCCACCCCGGTGAACGACAGTCGGGGAGACCTTCATCGAGATGATCCTTGTCACGTATTTCCACCGGTGGAGCGGCGTGCTGGCCACCGCCTGATAGTCGACCGACCCCGGCATAAACGCCCGATAATAGGCATTCGCGAGCTTCACTGAAAAGGTGCGTTGGTAGTAGCTGTCTACGGTCCCCTGGCACGACCGCGGCGAGTTCACACCTTTGGTTATCGTGCCAAGATTCGTCCACGGTCCAGTTGGCGTAGTCGAGTACTGGATTGTTAGCCGGCCGTGGGGAGCCTTAAAACCTGGGGCGGTGACATTCACACAGGCCTTCACACTTAGCTGAGCGAACGAGTTCAGCGACGCCGAGAACGACGCGAATTGCAGCGGGACAGCGATATGGATGATCCCACTTGCAGAAGCTGGCCCGAAGAGCTGCGCACTTAGCACTTCAACTCCCCACTGCGTCGCGTTCTGGGGAATGTAGGTCCACGTGAAGTGGCCCAGATTGTCGGTATAGACAGTCGCTGACGTAAGTCCAGCATTGACCGATACTGGGTAGTTTGTTAGTGGTTGCCAACCAGTGATGGCATTGTCGTACTCGACCGTGCCGGTCAGCGTGGCCTGCTGGTTCGAGCCGTACACGAAGTCTGACGGCGTTACTTGAGCAGAAACCAGCTCTGTGGCGTCTTGCATCCAGACGACCGGAAGCGAGGTCCCGCCGCCATTCATTGTCGGGCTGCTAGCCACTACCACCATGTACGCGTCTGCGGCGTTGGGCAGTTGCACCTGGGCGGAGTAGGTGCCATCCGAGTGCGATGTGGCGATCTGCTTAGTGATCCCGGTACCTTCGTCATACAGGTCGACAGGCACACCGGCGAGCGGGATCGCGGGAGCGTTGTAGGGCGACGCCACAGCTCCTGTAACCGAACCAGAAATGGTGGTATTTGTATCGCCGTAACTCAGTCCAACCGGAGATGGACTCGCAGTAATCGTTGGGCTGTAAACAATGTTCATTGACTCTGGCGCCGGCAGTCCGAGGTCAGTTTCGTCGGCATCCGTGGCATCAACTATCACCGTGTATCGGCCCACCGGGATGTCCGCCTCCGGGATCGGCGCGGCGGCGTTCCATACCTGGTCAGAGCCAGAGCCAGCTGCGTACGCCATGTTCGTTATGTCGTAGACGTCTGTCGTTCCCGAATACAGATGCACCGTCATGCTCGTGAGCTGAAGGCCGTTACCGTCCAGAACCTCCACCTGGAGCGCGTATGGATTGAGAGCATTGTTGACGTACGCAATTGCGATGTTGCCGGCCGCCCGAGCTGCTGATGGTATCCAGAGAAGCGCTAGCAACATGGCCGCTGTGCCGGCCAGGACAACGAAGATCGAACGAGAACGTGCCAAGGTGGCCCCCGCTTTAGCTAAGACGCGATATCCGCGTAACTGAGGCTGACCTTAAACCGCTTCCCTGTCTTATATCAATAGCTAGTAATGAAGCTCCACATTTCGTTTTTGAAATAGAACTTAAAGTTCTTAAATCCCGCAATTGACCGAGTAACGCGAAGATCGGGCGCGGGAGTCAGCTCGCGGCCGACATGACGGCGTTGATGTTGCTCGCCTCCTTGGCACTGCGAACCGTGATGAAAGTTGCCGTGGCCCGGGATGACGCTGC
>Ga0126371_10006086_pt1 | contig 10717 bp, 7 predicted proteins | sample PanSoiMetaPlot_4_FD_110145 | JGI IMG/M metagenome (GOLD analysis project Ga0126371, IMG submission 110145) | Tropical forest soil microbial communities from Panama - MetaG Plot_4 | ecosystem: Environmental > Terrestrial > Soil > Tropical forest > Bulk soil | place: Panama | collected 2016-02-17
CCTGAGCTCACAAGATGAGCTCTGTGGGCCACTCATCTCAAACCCGCCGCCGCGACAAGGCGCAGTAAAGCGCATGACGCATGGCAGGAACCGGACATCAGTAACTTAATTACCGACGAGGCCTATCCGCCGCGGATGACCCACGATCATGAAAGCCCCCGCTGGGCCGACGGCCGCCGGCGGAGAAAGGGCCAGGTCAGCGAGATCTGCCAGTCCCGCGTACCCCCGCCCTGAAAGGCCCTGGGCGCCGCCGCCTCGCAGACTGAGCGGAGAATCAACTAGCAACATCCTCACAGGGGACAAACATCGCGCAATCTTCTCGACGGGCGCGCCTCCCGGCAGGTAGGCCCATGATTGTGAAGAGTTCTGTCCTCTGCCGTAACAAACACGCGCCTGGCGGGCGGACTGGCCACCAGAATCCCGGGACACTAGCAGCACAGACCTAGAACTTGTTACTGTTCTCCCCATGATGCGCCTGATCATCGCAATCGTCGCTGGTCTCGCGGTCGGCGTCGTGGCGATCGTGCTCATAACGAACACTCTGTCCAACTCTGCCAACGGCACGCCGAGCAACGCCACGCTCTACGTGTACGGCAACCGCTGACCGCGGCCGCGGGTAAATGACCAGCACGCCGCCGGTCATCCATCCGGCATCCATCGAGATCATCGTGCCCGCGCACAATGAGGCGGCCAGGTTGCCCGAAGGCCTCGCCGCGCTGTGCCGGAAGGCGGTGACGCTCCCGCTGTGCACCGCGATTCTCGTCGTAGACAGCGCGAGCACCGACGAGACCGGTCGCCTGGTCCGCGAGTGGCCGCCTGGCCCGGTGCCCGTCGGACTGCTGCGCTGCGACCAGCCGGGCAAGGGAATCGCCGTCAGGGCCGGCCTGCTGGCCACGCGGGCGCCGTTCGTCGGGTACTGCGACGCCGACATGGCCACCGACCTCTCTGCGCTGGACGTCGCCCTGCGGCTGCTCGCCGCCGGAGACCATCTCGTCATCGGGTCCCGCGCGCTGCGAGCGTCGACGGTGGAGGCCAGGCACAGCCCCGTCCGGCGGGTGGGCGCGACCGCGTTCCGCGTCCTCGCCCGCCGGGTAGTGCCCGGCGCGACCGACACCCAGTGCGGGTTCAAGTTCTTCTCCGGGCCGCTGGCACGGCAGGCCGTGCTGCCGCTCCGCACCGCCGGATTCGCGTTCGACGTCGAGCTGATAGCGAACTGCCTGCGGCTGGGCGCGACGCTGACCGAGATCCCCGTCCGCTGGCGGGACATGCCTAACTCGACGTTCTCCGTGCGACGGCACTCCGCGGCCGCGTTCCGCGATGTCGCCTCGCTCTGGCTGCGAACACGAGTTCCCGGCACCGGCCAAGCCCCGTATCCTTTGCCGCACGAAGAACTTGCCGATCTGGCACCGCTCCCGGCCGGAGCCACGACGTGAGGATGGTGGGGCTCATCAGGACCGCCCTGGAACATCACGCACCGTGATCGGCGCGCCCGCGGCGGCGCGTCCGCTCGACATCCCCGCCGCGGCCGCCCTGCGGCGGATCCCGCCCTGGGTCGGCTGGCTCGCCTGCTGTCTGCTGCTCGCGCTGCTTCCGTTCGTGACCGCCCCCGGTGATATCATCGCGGACTCCAAGCTCGACCTGGCGGTCAATCCAGCCCGTTTCCTGGCCCGCGCGCTGTCGCTGTGGGATCCGCAGCAGCTCGGCCAGCTCCAGAACCAGGCGAACGGCTACCTCTTCCCGATAGGCCCGTTCTTCGCGTTCGGCAGGCTCGCGGCCGTGCCGCCCTGGATACTGCAGCGGCTGTGGATCAGCGCCGTGCTCATCGCCGCCTTCGCCGGCACGGCGCGGCTGGCGGGCCGGCTGGGCATCGGCGCGCCGTGGACGCGGGCGGCAGCGGGCTTCGCGTACGCCCTGTCGCCCATGGCGCTGACGCTGCTTGGTGAGTACTCCGGCGAGTACCTGCCGCAGGCCATGGCGCCCTGGATCATCGTCCCGCTCGTCGGAGCCGCGAGCACCGCGGCAGCAAGCACCGCGGCCGCCAGGCCTGCGCGTGCCGCCGCCCGGTCGGCCGTGGCGGTGGCGCTGTGCAGCGGCACTAACGCCGCGTGCACTGCCGCCGCGCTCCTCCCCGCCGTCATCTACATCCTCACCCGTCCCGGGGCCCGCCGATGGCGGCTGCTCGCCTGGTGGGCGCCCGCCGTGGTGCTCGCGACCCTCTGGTGGTCCGTCCCGCTCGCGCTGCTGGCGAAGTACGGCGTCTCGTTCCTCCCGTACACGGAAAGCGCGTCAGTCACCACGTCCGCGACGAGCCTGGACCACGCGCTGCGGGGCACCGAGAACTGGATCGGTTACCTGGTCGTCGACGGACAGCCCTGGTGGCAGGCCGGCTACCGGATCGCCAACCAGGCGCTGCCCACGCTGCTGAGCGGCCTGGTCGCCGGGCTCGGGCTCGCCGGCCTGGTCCGCCGCGGGCTGCCGGAACGCCGCTTCCTCGTGTGCACCGTGCTCCTCGGCCTGGTCATCATCTCGTCAGGGCACCCCAGCCTGGGCAACCCGCTGGCGGGGCCGGTCGCCACCATGATCAACGGTCCCGCGTCCGTGTTCCGCAACCTGTGGAAGTTCGATCCGCTGATCCGCCTGCCCCTCGCGCTCGGGCTCGCCTACCTGCTGGCGACACTGCGCGCGCCTCGTCCCCGGGCCGTGGCGATCGCGGCCGCCGGAGTCGGCATCGGCGGCCTCGCGCTGCCCGTCTACCTGAGCGGGCTGGCCACCGCCGGGTCGTTCAGCCAGATCCCGTCCTACTGGACCGCCGCGGCGGACTGGCTGAACGCCCGCGCCGGTCATCAGGCGGTGCTGGTGGTCCCGGGAGCCCCGTTCGGCCAGTACGTCTGGGGCAGTCCGATGGACGACGTCCTGGAGCCGCTGGCCACCGTGGACTGGGCCGAACGGAACCTTTCGTTCATCTCCTCGGTCGGCAATCAGCGGCTGCTCGACGCGATCGACCAGCGGCTGGCGTCCGGCGCCGGGTCCGCCGGGCTGACCCAGCTGATCGCCCGGATGGGCGTGAAATACGTGGTCGTCCGCGATGACCTCGACCGTGCCGTGCTGGAGGGAGCCTGGCCCGCCAGGGTCAACCAGGCGCTCGCGTCGTCACCGGGGATGACCGAGGTGGCGACGTTCGGGCCGCTCGTGGGCAGTCCGGCGCCTGACGACGCGACCAACCTGGACCCGCCCTATCCGGCGGTGGAGATCTACCAGGTGGCCGGCGCCGGGCCGGTGGCGACGGTGCAGCCCGCGGCGGGCACGCTGCGGGTATACGGCGCCCCGGAATCCGTGCTCACGCTCGCCGACGAGGGCCTGCTCAACGGCCGGCCGGTGCTGCTCGACGGCGATGGCGCGGGCCTGCCCGCGGCGGGATCGGTGCTGACGGACTCGCTGCGGCGGCGGGACTTGGATTTCGGCGAACTGCGGACGTCGTACTCGCCGACGCTGACCGCGACCCAGCCGCCGGGCACGTTCGAGGCGACCGGCGACTACCTGGAGCCAAACTGGAGCGAGTACCTGACCGTCGCGCGGTACACCGGCATCAAGGACGTGACCGCGTCCTCGTCCGCCTCGGACATCCAGACCATCCCCGGGCTATGGGGGAGCGGCCTGCTGCCGTACGCCGCGGTCGACGGCGACCTGCGAACACGGTGGGAGTCCGGCGACTGGACCGGCCCGGCCGGCCAGTGGATCCAGGTGGACTTCGACGCCCCGGTCAACCCTGGAAAGATCCTGGTGACGTTCGTCGACAACGGCGCGATCGGCCCGCCCGTCTCCCGCGTTGTCGTGCGGACCGCGGCGGGCCAGGTCAGCGACCCCGTCAGCGTCACCGATGACCCGCAGTGGCTGCGCGTTCCGGCCGGGGCGTCCGGCTGGCTGCGGATCACCGTCACGGGCCTGGCCTGGCCGCCCGACCCCGCGATCGGGACGGAGGTGTCCATCTCGAACATCTTCATCCCCGGAGTCCAGCCCGGCCGGACGATCGTGGCGCCCGTGGTGCCAGGCGCCGATCCGTCCGCTGTCGTGCTCGCGAAGGCGCAGCCGCAGCCGGCTGGCTGCATCCTCGGCTCGCTGGGCTGGGCATGCGACCCGGCGCTGGCCACGCCGGCGGAGGAACAGTACGGCTTCAGCCACGCTTTCTACGAGCATTCCCCCGAACGGACCGGGCTGACTGGGTCGGCGGTACTGATCGACCCGTCGCTCGCGGACACGTACGCTCGGCTCGGTCCCCGCCAGGCCACCGTGACCGCGTCCTCGGTATACACCGGCGACCCCCAGGACCAGCCGAGATCGGCGTTCGACGGCAACCCGGCGACCAGCTGGATCGCCAGCAGCCGGGATCCGCAGCCGACGCTCACCGTCCGCTGGGAGAAGGCGCGGACCATCCGCCGGGTCGCCATCAAACGGCCGCCGGGCGCTTCCGGCCTGCTGCAGGTCTTGATCACCGGCTCGGCCGGCCAGGCGCGCGGTGCCATGATCACCCGGGCGAGCAGCGTGGTCTCGTTCAGACCGATGCGGACGACCAGCCTGACGTTCACCTTCAGCTCCGTGCAGGCGCCGCTGGAGATAACCGACGTGGTGATCCCGGGCGTTCCCGTCCTTGCCACGCCGTCGCTGCCGTTCCGGTTGCGGTGCGGTCTCGGGCCGCTGCTCCAGGTGGACGGGAAGATCGTGCCCACGCGCGTGTCCGGCACGTTCGCGGCCCTGCTGACCGGCCAGCCGATGCGGTTCACGGCGTGCTCGCCGGTCGCCCTCGCGGCAGGCGTCAATCAGGTGACCGAGCCGCCATCGGACGCGTTCTCCGTCCAGGAGGTCGTGATAAGCGGGCCGAGCGTGGCGGCTCCGTCTCATCCGGCGGTCGCGACGTCCGTCAGATCCTGGACGCCGTCCCGGCGCACGGTCGCCGTGACCGCCACGGTCCCGTCGTATCTCATGGTCAGCGAGAACTTCAACGCCGGGTGGCGCGCGGTCATCGACGGCAGGCAACTGCGGGCCGTCCGCCTCGACGGGTGGAAGCAGGCATGGCTGCTGCCGGCGGGCACCCGCGGCCTTGTCACGCTGACCTACCAGCCGGACCGGCCCTACTTGATCGCGATGGCCGGCGGGCTGGCCTTCCTCGCGCTGATCATGGTCATCGGGGTTTGCGGTGTTCCGTCGCGCCGATCCGCCGCCCGCGGCCCGCGGCGGACGACGCGGCGGCCGCGCTGGACGCGGCCCCTGGCCGGCCCGCTGGCGGCGTTCGCGCTGGCGGCCATGGGGTTCTGGCTCGCTGGTTACGCGGGCGCGGTGATCGTGCCCGCCGCCACCGCGCTGTTCGCGGTCGCGACCCGCCGCGCGGACCGGAACCGGCTCTGGTCGGGGCTTTCCTCGCCGTGGCTGGTGGCCGGCCTGACGCTCGCCGCGTCCGCCGTCGCGGCGGCCGGGCAGCACATGCTCCTCGCCGGGGATTCCGGGCCCGTCGTTACCGCGCTGGGCAACACGGTTCCCCAGGTCATCTGCCTGCTGATCGTCGCCCGCCTCGCGGCGGCCCTGCTAGTTCCGCCGACTGCTTCCAAAATAGAACCTGTTCCAGTAGTGTGACTTGAATCTCACCCAATGGAGGGACGATGCGCGGCACCATCGGACTCATACTCGCCGGACTGGGCGCGTTCCTCATCCTGGTCGCGATCCTCCTGCCCACCTATGTCGTCGGCCAGGTGGTCAAGTTCCCGCTGAACGAGTACGAGACCGCCACGCTGCAGGCCACCAACGCCTCGTACTTCAGCGCGGCCTCGCTGAGCGAGAAGACCGGCGTAACCATGGAGGCCACCTACACGATCAAGGGCGACGCCAGCAAGGGCAACTCGTCGACGGCCGTGTGGAACGAGTACAGCTACGTGTACGACGTCACCAACCATCAGCCGGTCCAGCAGATGTCCCGCACGTTCGCGTTCGACCGGCGCACCGGCGAGCTCGTCGACTGCTGCGGCGCGAGCGTCAACGGCGACACGTCGGTCCACCAGACCGGGCTGGTCGGATACGTGTTCCCGATCGGCACCCAGCAGCAGACTTACCAGGTGTTCGACACCACCCTGAAGAAGACGATGCCGTTCTTGTACTCGGGGACGGCCGACGTGCGCGGCATCCAGGCCTACGAATTCGTCGAGGACGTCGCGCCAACGCAGATCGGCACCATACAGGTGCCCGGCTCGATGGTCGGCAGCACGAGCGCGACGGTCTCGGCGCCCGAGTTCGATGAGCTGCACCTGATCTACTACGTGGACCCCGAGACCGGGGCGCTGATCAACGTGAACGAGCACCAGACGACGAGCCTGCGCAACCCGGCGACCGGGGCCACGGCCGTGCTGCTCTTCGACGCCGACCTGATCGCCACGCCGGCCACCGTGACCAAGGTCGTGGCGCTCGACAGCAGCGGACGGAACGAGCTCACCCTGCTGCAGACCACCCTGCCGATCATCCTCGGGATCGTCGGCGGCGTGGCGCTGATCGCCGGGATCCTCCTCGCCCGCAAGCGCCGCGATGACATGGGAGAACTCGACGCCGTAGCGCGCGAAACGCCCACGTCCGCCGCCGCGGAGCCAGCGCGCGGACGTCACTCCGCCGAACTCGCGGGCGTCATTCCCGGCGCCGACGACGAGACCAAGGAACTCACCGCCGAGGAAAGGGAGGGCCCGGACGCCCCCGGCCCGAGGCACGCCCGCTAGCTCCCGCCCCGGCGTATCGCGGCCGTAAGCCCGCCCGCTAGCCCCAGCCCGCGCATCGTCGGCCGTAAGCCCGCCCGCTAGCCTCAGCCCGCGCATCGCCGGCTGCCCGGGCGGGCGGGCTGGGTGGCATCCGGCTGCGAGCCGTAACGCGGACATCCTCCGTCACACAGGCCACAGCCCCGGGCCCGCGTCCGCGCCAGGATCCCGGAGCATGATTATTGCGAAGGATCCTGTGCGCCATGGCGCACAGGATCCTTCGCAATCTTGGGGTCGGCGGCAGGCCCAGTCCTCCAGGCCGCAACAGGTCCGCAACAAGGCCGCAACATGCCCGCACAGAAACTAGAACATGTTCTAACAATCTGCTATCGTCATGAGGCAAGCAAGCGCTTGGTCAAGAGACCGCGGGAGACGACGATGGAGCCTCGCCACGATCGCAGCAACCCTCATCCGTCCCGGCGCTCGTTCCTGGCCGGCGCTAGCGTCGCCGCCGCGGGCGCGCTCACCTGGATCCCGGTCTTCCGCGCCACACCCGCCAGCGCGCAGGCCACGTCCGCGCCGCCCCCGGGATTTCCCGGTTCCATTGCCCTCTATCAGCAGGCGTATCAGAACTGGGCGGGCATGATCGCGATCGACACCGTCTGGACCTGCGCGCCCTCCTCCGCCAGCGACGTCGTCACGCTCGCCAACTGGGCTCATGCCAACGGGTACCGGCTGCGCGCCAAGGGCATGAGCCATAACTGGTCGCCTATCCTGCTCCCGGCGGGCAACACCGGGGCCGGGTACGTGCTGGTGGACACCACCCAGCACCTGACGTCCGTGTCCGTCGCGGCCGGCAGTCCCGCCACGGTCACCGCGCAGGCCGGCATCACGATGGACACCCTGACCACCGCCCTCGCCGCCGCGGGCTACGGGCTCTGCGCGATCCCCGCGCCGGGAGACATCACGCTCGGCGGGGCGCTGGCGATCAACGCGCACGGCAGCGCGATCCCCGGCCGCGGCGAGACCCCGCTGGCCGGGCAGACCTACGGCTCGCTGTCGAACCTGATCCTGTCCCTCACGGCCGTGGTCTGGAGCTCAGCGCAGGGCCAGTACGTGCTCAAGACGTTCCAGCGCGGCGACCCCGACATCCGCGCGTTCCTCGCCCACCTGGGCCGCGCCTTCGTCACGCAGGTCACGTTCCAGGTCGCGGCCAGCCAGAACCTGCGGTGCCAGAGCTGGGTCGACATATCGGCCGCCGACCTGTTCGCGCCGCCCGCCAGCGCCGGCCCGAATTCCCTCGCGAGCTACGCGACCGGCGCCGGCCGCGTCGAGGCCATCTGGTTCCCCTTCACCGCGACGCCCTGGCTGAAGGTCTGGTCGATCGCCCCGGCCAGGCCGGCCCTGTCCATCGCGGTCAGCGGCCCGTACAACTACTCGTTCACCAACAGCGTCACCACCGCGGAAAACCAGTTCTTCGGCCAGGTGGCGACGGGCGATACCGCGGGCACGCCCTCCTTCGAGGGCACCGCCATGGCCCTCGTGGACACCGGCCTGGTCTTCACCGGCAGCTGGGACATCTGGAGCCAGTGGCAGAACGTCCTGCTGTACGTGAAGCCGACCACCGTGCGGATCGTCGAGGCCGGGTTCGCGGTCATCACCTCGCGGTCGAACATCCAGCAAGTCGTCAGCGACTTCTACGCGCAGTACACCAGCCGCCTGAACTACTACGCGGGACTTGGCCAGTACCCGATGAACGGGCCGGTGGAGATCCGCATCACCGGGCTCGACCAGCCGGCGGACGTCCTGACGGCGGGCGCGCAGTCGCCGATCCTCTCCTCGGTCCGGCCCCGCCCGGACCATCCGGAGTGGGACGTGGCCGTCTGGCTGGACATGGGCACGCTGCCGGTGACGCCCGGCTTCTCGCAGTTCTACGCGGACATGGAGTCATGGATCTGGAGTCACTACACCGGCAGCTACGCGACCGTCAGGCCTGAGTGGTCCAAGGCCTGGGCGTGCACCTCATCCGGCCCGTGGACCAGCGCCCCGGTGCTGGCCAGCACGATCCCCGCCGCGGTCAGCGCGGGCCGGGCGAGCGGGGACGGCTGGACGGCGGCCGTCTCGATCCTGGCCGGCTACGACCCGGACGGGGTATTCAGCAACCCGTTCCTGGACACCCTGCTCGGCTGACGGGCACCGATGCCAGCAGGATCAGCGCAGCAGCAGGCGGGCGGCGAGCTCGAGGTGGGCGCTCACGTCATCCGCGGACGCTCGCCGGGTTACCCAGGCGACCAGGTTCGACAGCCACACGTCGCCGATCACGCGGGCGATCGCGATGTCGTCGGCGGACGGCTCGCCGTCGTGCATGGCCTTGGTGAACATGCGCGCCATCTGCCGGGCGACCGTGTTCACCTCGGTCGCCGCGCTCGGGTCCGCGAACATGAACGCCCGCGTCATCGCCTCGGTGAGCATCGGGTCGCGCTGCATGTTCCGGGTGACCCGCGACAGCACGTACACCATCCGGTCGGCGGGCGTCTCACCCGGGATCGGCTTGCGGTCGAGCTTCTCCTGCAGCTGCTCGAATTCCTGCGTCAGCGCGCCCACCAGCAGGTGGATCTTGGAGGGGAAGTAGCGGTACAGCGTGCCGAGCGCCACGTCGGCGCGTTCCGCGACGGTCCGCATCTGCACGGCGTCGTAACCGCCCTTGGAAGCCAGCACCAGCGTGGCGTCCAGAATCCGCTTGCGCCGTTCGCGCTGTGCGGACGAGCCGACGTCGGCATCGGTCATGGCTGTCGGCTGGGTTCTGGCACGTGTTCTCGTGGCTGGCATTCCGGACCTCTCATCATCTCCCACACCCATGATCAGCTTATCAAGGGCGTTACGGAAGAGGCGCTCCCCGCCCTGGCCACACATAGATGTAACGTGTTCTAATTCTCTACGGAACACAGGGGAGGCGACGCTTGGACTTCAGCCCGACGGAAAGCCAGCGGGAGATCGCGGACCTTGCCGGCCGGCTGCTGGAAAGCACCGACCCGTGGAAGGAACTCGCCCGGGCCGGCCTGCTCAGCCTGTCGCTGCCCCCTGAGCTGGGTGGCGACGGACTCGGCGTGCTGGAGACCGCCGCGCTGCTCACCGAGGTCGGCAGGCGGGCAGCGCCGGTGCCGGCGCTGGCCACGCTGATGACCGGCGTGCTGCCCATCGTCCGCTGGGGGGACGGCGACCTGCGGCGCGCGCTGCTGCCGTCCGCCGCCACGGGCGAGTTGATCCTCACCGCCGCCATCCGCGAGCCTTCGGAGCCGATGCCCGCGATCCCTGCCGCCACGGTCGCCGGCGGCACGGTGTCGGGCACCAAGGTCGGCGTCCCCTACTGCGCGCAGGCCGGCCGCGTCCTGGTGCCGGCGAGCTTCGAAACAGGCGGGACCGGCGTCGTCATCATCGACCCGGCCGCGCCCGGGGCCCACGTGACGCGCACTCCCGGCGCGGGCCCCGAGTACACGCTGCGGCTCGACCGGGTGCCGGTCGAGCATGTCCTGGGTACAGCCGCTACCCTCAACGACCTGTACCAGCTGGCGGTGGCGGGCGCGTGCTGCCTGGCGGACGGTGCCCTGTCCGCCGCCCTCGCGCTGACCAGGGACCACGTCGAGGCCAGGCGGCAGTTCGGGCGGCCGCTCGCCGCGTTCCAGGCGGTCGCCCAGCAGATCGCCGACGTCTACATCGCCTCGCGCACCCTGCACCTGGTCACCCAGTCCGCGTGCTGGCTGCTCGACGCGGCCAAGGAGGCGGCCGGCGACCTCGGGGTGGCGGGATACTGGTGCGCTGAAGAGGCGCCACGGTCCGTTCGGACATGTCATCACTTGCACGGCGGGACGGGAATGGACACCACCTATCCCTTGCACCGCCTCTCGGCGCTGATCGGCGACCTGGTGCGGTACCTCGGCGGCGCCGAATACCAGCTGGAGCGGCACGCATGTTCATTGACCTGACACCGGAGC
>Ga0126371_10006087_pt1 | contig 10717 bp, 9 predicted proteins | sample PanSoiMetaPlot_4_FD_110145 | JGI IMG/M metagenome (GOLD analysis project Ga0126371, IMG submission 110145) | Tropical forest soil microbial communities from Panama - MetaG Plot_4 | ecosystem: Environmental > Terrestrial > Soil > Tropical forest > Bulk soil | place: Panama | collected 2016-02-17
CCTCAACCTCGCCGAACCGGATTTCCCCTGCGAACGGATGGGTGCGGCCGTAACCGCGCTGGGTCGAGTAGCCGAGCGCAAGGAGAAATCCTTCATCGCCGCGCGCCAGGTTCTGCAGCCGCATGTCGCGCCCGGCCGGAAACGATAGCGGTTCACGGGTGAGATCACCGGTTCGCGCTTCCGAGGTGGGCGAAGGCTCGATCAGATGGTCATTGGCGAGCAGATCGGTGACGCGGGGGAAGGCTTTCTCGCCTCCCCTTTGTGGGGTCGGGGCGGGTTTCGGCTCATTGATGGAGTGATCGAAATCGGCACCGGAATTCGATTTGGCGGACGCAGAAGGCTCGGCACGTCCATGATCCAGCAGCCGGTGGGTATAATCGAAAGTGGGTCCCAGCACCTGCCCGCCCGGCAAATCCTTGAATGTCGCGGAAATCCGTCGCCTGATGTCCATGGCGGCGGTGTCGAGCGGCGCGGCGATGCCGAACCGCGGCAAGGTGGTGCGATAGGCGCGTACCAGAAAGATCGCCTCGATCAGATCGCCGCGCGCCTGTTTGATGGCGAGTGCGGCGAGTTCGCGATCATAGAGCGAGCCTTCGCTCATCACGCGATCGACGGCGAGCGCAAGTTGCTCGGAAATCTGGTCGATTCCGAGTTCCGGCACCGACGGATCACCGCGGCGCACCGCCGCCAGCAGGGCGTGCGCATTTTCGATGGCACGTTCTCCGCCCTTGACCGCCACATACATCTAAGATTGCTCCTTAAGCGACATGAACCGAACGCGGGAGTGCGGCCAGCATAGTATCTGACGCCAGAATGATATCGACGCCACACGGAAACAGGGCGCGATTGGTGCGCATGCGCGTCGCAAAGTCCGCCGGCAACGGCGCGGCGGAGAGCGCGCAGCTTCCCCTGACGCCGGGGCCGGACAGGCGAAGGCCGGCGTCGGCCGCCAGGCACTCGACCTGCAGCACCAGCGTCGCGGCGCGATCCGGATATTCCATGCTGCCCTGGGAGAATGCGTCAAACTGCGGCATCCTCGACGGATCGGCGATGATCGCGAATGCCGCCTGATGCGGTTCGTGCGTGCACGGGGCGCCGGTATGGAACCTGAGCCAACCCGCGATCTCGGGTGACCGGGCCAGCGCCGCATCGAGCCACACCGGCGTCTCGTAGTCGAACAGCGTCAGCGCGACAGCCGCTGCTGCGAGTCCGAGAGGTTGCGGCGCCCGCGCCAGGCCGCAGGTGGCGACGATGGAGCCGGGGCGCGCCATTGCGTCCATGACGGCGCGAAACACCGCTTGACTTGTACGCACCGGATCCGCAAACGCAGGCGCCAGCATGGTTCAGTTCTCGCCGCGCACGAGGGTGAAGAAATCGACACGGGTCGCCGCCGTCTGCGCACGCTGCCGTGCGCGCTCGCTCTCCAGGCGGGCCTTGATGGGGGCGAGGACCTGGCGCTCCACTGGCTCGCGCCATGCCGGATTCTGCCACAGGGCGTCGCACAGCGCCGCGAGCCGCGCCTTGTCGCGGTCTCGCCCCAGTACATAGGAAAATCCCACTTCACCGGAAGGAATGCTTACGGCCGCGCGCGTCACCGTCGCCTCGCCAAGGTTGAAGGCGGCGCCATCGCTGCCGATACGGCCCTGCAGCATTACGAGCCCGGTTTCGACCGGACGCAACTCCACGTGAGCCATATGGTTGCCGAGTGCTGCGAGCCCGCACGCGATTTCGCTCGCGCGTGCATCTGCGAGCGTTGCCATGGCGGCTCGCCGGCCGGCTACGACCGCGTCATCTGGAGATACCGACTCACTTCCCATTCAGCAAATTCCCCTTGCCAAGTTGTCTAATATACTAGACAACTATGACAACGAGTCAACGGCAAACACCCGGACCGGATTTCGATATGATTGAATCAAAGACGTTGCCGCGTCGCCCTTCACGCCTCCCCGGAGGGGAGAGGTCGGATCGCGATTGCACGATCCGGGTCAGGAGGAAACGGCCGAACAATAGGGTCCGCGGCCCCATCACCCGGAATGTGCGGGCCAAGCGCGCCTATTCCGACCTCTCGCCGACCGGGAGAGGTGAGGAGGAACTCGCTCAACCTTATCGGAAAATGCGCTGGCGAGGCAGCGCCTCAGACCGACGAGTTATGTCCGCCCGCAACAAACTTGGCTCATCTGCACCACATCTGCCTCGTTCAAGAACCTAGCCGCATGTTGAACGCTTCGAGCGATCGCACCTTAAAGGGCGTTACCTTGTGGCGCCGGATCGCGGACGATGTTGAACAGCAAATCATCGCCGGCGTCTATGCGGTCGGCGAGCGGCTGCCCGGAGAGGTGGAGATGGCGCAGCGCTTCGACGTCAACCGCCACACGGTGCGCCGTGCGCTGGCCGAGCTTGCCCTGCGTGGCCTGGTGCGCGCGGAGCGCGGGAGCGGGACCTTTGTCGAACCCCGCCGCATTGCCTATCCGATCAGGAGGCAAACGCGATTTTCTGAAATCGTCGGCGGGACCGGACGTGAGGCGGGCGGCCGACTGATCGCCGATGGCGAAGAGCCGGCGCCAGGTGTTATCGCGGAGCGTCTGCGCATAGCGGTCGGCGAGTTGGTGATCCGGCTCGAGATCCTGCGCAGCGCCGATGGATTACCGATTTGCGCCGCAACCACCTGGCTGCCGGCGAAACGCCTGCCCGGTCTTGCGCAAGTCTACCGATCAAATCGCGGCATGACGGCGACGCTTGCGCGGTTTGGTATCCGGGACTATCGGCGGCATTCTACGCGGATTTCCGCGACCTCCGCTGACGCGCTTGATGCCCAACGGCTGCGCACGGTGCCCGGCCGTCCGCTGCTTCTGGTTGACAGCGTCGACGTGTTGCCGTCCGGCGAGCCCGTGTTGACCTCGCGCACCCGGTTCGCGCCGGATCGCGTTGAATTGGTGGTGGAAGCTGAATCGGTCGTGCAGGATCTATGATGGACATGCGCATTGAAGGCGGGCGCATCCTCGTCGGGGACAGTTTCGAGGACACCACCGTTTGCGTGAGTGATGGCATGGTCGACACCGTCGGCTGGGGGAGCAGCGCCGCGGCAGCGATCGACGCGCGCGGTCTCATCGTCCTGCCCGGCGTCGTCGATATTCACGGCGACGCGTTTGAACGTCAACTGATGCCGCGTCCGGGTGTCCATTTCGCCATGGATATCGCGCTATTCGACACCGACCGGCAGGTGATCGCCAACGGGATAACCACCGTGTTTCACGGGGTCACCTGGTCGTGGGAGCCGGGGTTGCGCAGCGCCGACAACGCTCGTGCGATCCTGGCCGCAATGGAGGAGCTGCGGCCATGGCTCGGTGCCGACACCAAATTCCATCTGCGCCATGAGACCTTCAATCTCGACGCAGAGCCGGAAATCATCGACTGGATCAGCTCCTGCCGCATCGGCGTGCTGGCGTTCAACAATCACATGCCGGCCATGAAAAACCAGGCGCCAATCAGGCCCGCCAAAATAGCGGAGATGGCCCAGCGATCCGGCATCCCGCACGACGCCTTCCGTGAATTGGTCTCACGCATTGCCATGCGCGCCGACGAGGTGCCCGACTCGATCGCTCGACTTTCAGCGGCCGCGAACGCCAATGGCGTTCCGTTGTTGTCGCATGACGACATCAGTCCAGAGCAGCGTCGCTGGTACCGGTCGATGGGCTGTCGGCTGGCGGAATTTCCGACCACCATCGAAACCGCGCAAGAGGCGGCCGGTGCTGGCGACCACATCGTGCTTGGCGCGCCTAACGTGGTTCGCGGCGGCAGCCATATCGGCTGGATCGATGCCAAGGACATGATCGCGCGCGGCTTGTGCTCGATTCTGGCGTCAGACTACTATTACCCGGCCCCGCTGATTGCGGCCTTCCGCCTGGCTGCGGACGGCGTGACGACCATCGAGAAGGCGTGGGCATTGGTGTCGGAAGTCCCAGCAGCGGCGGTCGGTCTCGCCGATCGCGGCGTTATCGCGGCGAGACGCCGTGCTGACTTGATCCTCGTCGAGGCGACTGGCGGGCGGCCCCGTGTGGTCGCTACGATTGTTGCGGGGCGTATCGTTTATCTCACCGAGGCAGCGCGCGTCCGTTGCGGACATTGACCCGCAGCAACACAAGTCGAGGCCGATAGTGATGAGGGATCCGCGATACGCCATTTACTTCATCCCGGACGCGGACACTGCATTGTATCGCTTCGGCGCTTCGGCGCTCGGCTATGATTGTTTTACCGGCACCGAAGTCCCCGCGCTTGACGCGCTGCCGATTAACGCCGGCGCGTGGCGCGAGTTGACAGGTGGGCCGCGCCGCTATGGGTTCCACGCCACCCTGAAAGCGCCGTTTCAGCTGGCGGCAGGACGATCCGAGGCCGAGCTGCTCGACGAATTTGTCGCATTCTCCAGCACGATCGGCATCGCCCCCACCTTTGAACCGGCCGTCTGTCTGTTGCAACGGTTCATCGCGATCGTGCCTGCAACCGCCCGTGCCGGGCTCGACCGGCTTGCATCGTCATGCGTAAAGCATTTCGACGGCTTCCGCGCACCCCTGACCAGCGCCGACCGCGGCCGGCGCTTGGCGGCCGATCTCACGAGGCGGCAAATCGGGCATGTCGAGCGCTGGGGATATCCCTACGTCTTCGAGGATTTCCGATTCCACATGACACTCACCGGGACACTTTCTGCTGATTGCCAGGAGTGTATGCTGGCATATCTGCAGCGCAGTCTGGCATGCCACCACGGTGACGGTCCAATTTCGGTCGATCGCCTCGCCTTGTTGCGTCAGGATCACTGCCGCGCGCGATTTGTTGTGTTGGCCCACAATGCAATTTCTCAAGGCGCGTTCCAGTAAATGTCGAGCCATCGCATGGAGGCTGAAGATCATGATCGGGCCGAATACAGCACTTTGCACGATCCTGCCGATCGCCGGCTGGTCCGAGGGGCAGGCTGCGGCCGTATCCTTCACCGGCGGCGACGATCCAGTGCTGCCGACGCCGTTTCGCATCGGCACGGCTGGCGCCGCGACCGTCGCGGCGGCCGGGCTCGCGGCTGCAGAGCTGTGGCAGGTGCGCACCGGTCGACTTCAGTGCGTGACGGTCGATCTTCGCCAGACCGCCGCCGCGCTGCGCAGCGGCCACTACATGAAGCTCGCCGGCGCGGAAGTCTCCCATGCGCGCAATACTATCATGGGGTTCTATCCGACGCGGGATGGGCGCTGGTCCTATCTGCACTGCAATTTCCCCAATCACCGTGCTGCCGCACTCAGCGTGCTTGGCGTTGGCGACGATCGCGACGCGGTCGCGCGCGCGGTTGTCACCTGGAACGCTGCCGATCTCGAGGAGGCGATCATTGGCGCCCATGGCGCCGGTGGCATGGCGCGCACGCAGGCCGAGTGGGCGAGACATCAGCAGGCACAGGCGGTCGCCGCCTTGCCGCTCATGGAGATCATGCGCATCGGCGACAGCAAGCCCGAGCCGCTGCCGGCCGGCGATCGGCCGCTCTCGGGCATCCGCGTGCTTGACCTCACCCGGGTGCTGGCCGGACCCACCTGCGCCCGCACGCTCGCCGAGCACGGCGCCGATATTCTGCGGATCACCGCCGCGCATTTGCCGAACCTCGCGTACCAGGACCTGGACACCGGGCACGGCAAGCTCTCGGCCAATCTCGATCTGCGTCGGGCGGATGCCGTCGAAATCTTGCGCGGGCTCATCCGCCAGACCGACGTGTTCTCCCAGGGATATCGTCCCAGCACCCTAGCCAACCGCGGCTTGTCGCCAGAGGAACTGACGGCGATCCGACCGGGACTCGTCTATGTGTCGCTTTGCGCCTTCGGTCATACCGGCCCGTGGGCGTCGCGGCGCGGCTTCGACACGGTGGTGCAGACGGTGAGCGGTATCGCGACACGCCAGGCGGAGATCGTACCGGGCAAGACGCCCGGGCCGCAGTTCTATCCGGTCTCGGCGATCGATTATTGCACAGGTTACCTAATGGCGTTTGGGGCGATGGTGGCGCTGGCGCGGCGAGCTCGGGAAGGCGGCAGCTGGCTGGTGCGCATCTCCCTCGCTCAGGTCGGCAAGTGGATCGTCGACCTCGGCGAGGTGCCGGCCGCGGAGCTGAAAGACGTTCCGGCCGAATTCAAGATCGAGGAGCTGGAACGCTGGTCCACGGTGAGTGAGACACCGGCCGGCCGGCTCCATCACCTCAAGCCGGTCGTTCAGCTGTCGGAAACCCCGCCCCACTGGGCGCGGCCCTCGGTTCCGCTCGGCTACCACCCGCCCGTGTGGCCGTAAGGCTCGACCAAGTTCGCGTGAATCAAGATATCGCGTCTGTGAGTATATTCCCAATTTCTCGCCTGCATTCATTGCGGTGTCACATGGGCCTGTTAGCCGAGCAACATGAGCGACGGGGCAACCGTAATGCCGGAAGCCGTGGTCGAGGTTCGGCGGATTTGGAAATCCTTTGACCGGCGCCGCCCGATCCTGCGCGATGTCTCCTTTTCATTGAGGCGCGGCGAAATGGTCGCTCTGATTGGCGCCTCGGGGAGCGGCAAATCCACTTTGGTGCGTACCATCGCCGGTCTTGTGCCGATCGACATATCCGTTGCTGGCGACGATCTGGGCGTGGCAGCCGGCGAGATCGTGCTGTTTGGCCAGCAAATGCAATGGCGCGGTCGCATCACGCGCGCCGCAAAACGCCTGCGCGCGCGGGTTGGCGTTGTGTTTCAGCAATTCAACCTGGTGCCGCGGCTTTCGGTCCTTACCAATGTCTGCCTTGGCCTGCTCGGCCAAATGTCGTTTTTTCACAGCACGATTGGCCGATTCACGGCGGCGGACAAGCGCCGCGCGATGCAGGCGCTCGCTCGCGTCGGGATTGCCGATCATGCGCTCAAGCGCGGGGCCGATCTGTCGGGCGGACAGCAGCAGCGTGCGGCCATCGCCCGGACGCTCGTGCAGCGTGCCGAGTTGCTGATCGCCGATGAGCCGATTGCCTCGCTCGATCCGGGTGCGGCGCGGCGCGTCATGGACATCCTTGCCGACCTCAATCGCCACGACCGCATCACCGTGCTCGTGTCGCTGCATCAGGTCGAATACGCGCTGCGCTATTGCCCGCGCACCATCGCCCTTCGATCCGGTGAGGTCGTCTACGACGGCCCGTCAAGTGAGCTGACGTCCGCACTGCTGACGGCGATCTACGGCGCCGACAGTGAAGACCTGTTCGTGCCATCGCAGGAGCCGGCGGGCGCCCCGCACGCGCGACCCGCTCCCCCGGGCGCGCGTTTGGGGCTAGCTCCTGACCCGGCATCGGCCGCGGGGCAGGCGCGGCAATCGAATGAAGCAGAACGGCTGAGAGCTTGAGGCGCGCTGCGCATCCGGCGTCGATCTTCAGCAGACCAAGAAGGACCCAAAGCCATGTCACGAAATCTGTTCCTCTGTAAGGCCTCCCTCCTTTTGTTTATCTCCTCGGTTGCGACGGCGGCGGCGCAGGCGCCGGTCGAGATCAATTTCGGGGTCATCTCGACCGAGGCATCGGTGAACCAGAAGAAAAACTGGGAGCCGTTCCTGCAGGCGATCTCGAAATCGACCGGATTCAAGATCAACGGATTCTATGCAACCGACTACGCCGGCGTCATCGAGGCCATGCGCTTTAACAAGGTCCAGGTGGCCTGGTTCGGCAACAAATCCGGCATGGAGGCCGCTGACCGCGCGGGTGGAGAGGTGTTCGCCCAAGTCGTTGGCCGCGACGGCAACGTCGGGTACTACTCCCATGTCATCGTCAACCGCGACAGTCCGTTCGCGAAGCTCGACGACATTCTCAAATGCGACAAATCGCTGGATTTCGGCATCGGCGATCCCAATTCAACTTCGGGCTTCCTGGTGCCGACGTCCTACATTTTCGCCGCTCGCAACATCGACCCGAAATCCTGCTTCAAGACCGTGCGCAACGCCAATCATGAGGCGAATGGCATGGCGGTCGCGAACCGCCAGGTCAGTGCGGCAACCAACAACAGTGAAAATTTGCAGCGCCTCGCCATGACCGCGCCGGAGGCCAGGGAAAAGATCAAGATCATCTGGACGTCGCCGCTCATTCCGCTCGATCCGCTGATGTGGCGCAAGGACCTCGATCCGGCTGTCAAGGGCAAGCTCTACACGGTCCTGATGAGCTACGGCCACGTTGGCAGCGACGCGGAAATCAAAGCCGCCCGGGATCTGCTCGGAAATCTCATCTGGTCGCCGTTTCATCCCTCGTCTGACGACCAGCTGCTTTCGACCCGCAAGATGGAAGCGAACCGGGATCTTCTCAAGGTCAAGGCCGACGCCAAGCTCACCGACGAGCAAAAGGCGAAGGAGATCGCCGCCATCCAGGCCCAACTCGCCAAGCTCGACGAATTGGAAAAGAAGGCCGAGGTCAACCCGTTCCGCGGCCGTGTCGCGGCGTTCATCGAAGCCGAAAAGGCCGGTCGTCAGGACGACATGAAGCGCATGATCGCCGAGTTCGCGGCGACCTACGCCCATACCAACTAACGGCTCGGATGGCGCTGGATGTGGCAGACGTCGCGGCCGCTGCCGCGAAGGACGAGGCAGGCGCTCCGCCGGGGATGCCGCAGCATCCTCTGGCGCGGCGGCTGCGCGGGTGGCTGCTCTGGTTCGTGATCTTCGCCCTCTTGGCCTGGGCATGGACGCCGGCCGAAATGTATCGCGGCGTCGATCTCGTCCACGACTGGCGCAACATGGCGGAATTCGGCTCCGCTTTCCTGCAGCCGAATTTCCATGATTGGGACAGCTATCTCGCCGACATGGTGGTTACGCTCCAGATCGCCACCTGGGGGACGGCGCTCGCGGTCCTGTTCGGCGTGCCGTTCTCGATTCTGAGCGCCGCCAACGTCTGCCCCGCCTTCGTCGTGCAACCGGTGCGCCGGCTGATGGATGCGTGCCGCGCCATCAACGAGATCGTGTTCGCCCTGATGTTCGTGGTCGCCGTCGGTCTCGGTCCGTTCGCCGGCGTCATGGCCCTGGCCGTGCATAATCTCGGGGTGTTCGCGAAGCTGTTCTCGGAGGCGGTGGAGTCCATCGATCCGCGGCCGGTTGAAGGCATCAGAGCGACGGGTGCTGGACGCCTCCAGGAGGTGATCTTCGGCGTGATTCCCCAAGTGGCACCCCTGTGGAGCTCGCTGACGCTTTACCGCCTCGAAACCAATGTGCGTTCGGCAACGACGCTCGGCATCGTCGGCGCCGGCGGCATCGGCCAGACGCTCTATGAGAGCATCCGCAGCTTCCATTATGCCGACACCGCCGCCCAGGTGATCGTCGTCGCCGCAACGGTGATGGCTATCGACCTTCTGAGCGCACGCCTTCGCAAGGCGCTCGTTTAGTCTATAGCCGTCGATCGCTGTGCACATAACACGGCATCGTCGCGCTCCGCCGCCAACGTCGCGGCCTCTTGCGCACGCTGACGCTCGCGCCATCGCTTGCGTGTCGCGGCGCGCTCGGCCGCCACGCGCGGTCCCTGCGGGTCTGCGAACGGACCCTCCCAGGGCTTGAGCTGCGCCGGCTGCCATTTGCGCCGGAACACGACGCCTGACAGGTGCAGCGCCATCAGCGCCGCGCGCGCTTCGCGCCATCCACCACTTCGCGCCGGTCGGCAGCATTTCCAGACGGATTTGCTTGTGTACTTTGCTCGCAACGCCTCGACGCGACTTCAGCTCGATGAAGACCACAATGGTGCTGTCGCGGCGAAACATCACGAGCACCGGGAAGACCACTCCTCACACCACGCCGCTTCTGATGCATGCCGCTCACCGCCGAGATCGGCTTGTTTTCCAGCGAGAGCATAGTCGCTTGCATTCCTTCCGAAGAATACCGAGTTGTTCGTCAGAAGAAAGTCCTGTTGGGGCCTCTCGCCCTTTTTGGTCAGCCTCTCTCTCGCGCTGCGGCACCCCACTCATCAATGGTGACGGTGGCTGGCCCCGGATGCCTGGGGCGCGCTGTCCGGCGCTCTATCAACGATGCGTGCCGATTGCTCATCCAGATAGGCCAGCAGCTCCTCTGCATCGCTGTCGCTGATCCCCAAAACCGGCATGCGCACGCCGGGGAATTTTTCTACCATCGCCAGTACAATCGGATCCTTGTCGGCGAACATCTTCTTGGGGTTTCTGATGAAATTCGTCAGCCACGTCCGATCGCGTCGCGCGGTTACGTCGCGCAGGTCGGGTCCGACGCGATCCCCGACGCCGATCGTGTGGCAGGGCGCGCATATTCTTTTGAACAAGATCTGACCCGCCTGGTCGTTGGACATGATGTATCTGTTTACATCCAATTCTTCATGTTGAGGGGGATGGACCTCGTTCAGCCACACCGGATTCATTTGGCGAATGGATACCACCAGACTGTCGAGATCGCCAAAGATCGAAGCACGTTGCCAGTCCCCTATCGCATCGTTGCCGAGCACGATTTCGTTGCGATGATCGCTCAAATTCCGGTCGCTGCGGTCGCCGAGTTTGTAATTGACGGCTCTGATGTCCGCGACCTTTCCGGTCAGAAACAGCCAACCTGGTCCGGCGTCGAATGCGTCGGCGAATGCTTTCATCCTCTCCGGCGTATCGTTTTCTGGATCGACCGACATGGAAATGAAGAAGAGGTCGCGTCCGACTGCACCATCAAGCTTGTCCTCCAGTTGCGCCATCTTGGCTGCCGTGAGCGGACA
>Ga0126371_10006088_pt1 | contig 10715 bp, 12 predicted proteins | sample PanSoiMetaPlot_4_FD_110145 | JGI IMG/M metagenome (GOLD analysis project Ga0126371, IMG submission 110145) | Tropical forest soil microbial communities from Panama - MetaG Plot_4 | ecosystem: Environmental > Terrestrial > Soil > Tropical forest > Bulk soil | place: Panama | collected 2016-02-17
CGCGCCCAGATGCTGGCGCGAGCCCTTCGTAAGCTCGGCTATGAGGTCACCATCACCCCCATAAACCAACTTGCCCCCCAGCCTGTTACTTAGGTCTGGAGAGGATTTTCGACGGAGTGTAATCGCCTGTCAACAACAGCTGGTGATTAGGGTTCACTGTACGGTGGCTTCGTCTGCCACGGATTGCGAAATCAGTTCTGCCTCGAGGGCAGCCTCTTATACTCGGTAGAATCTTTGCGAACACAACTCAGACACAGAGGAATTGTGGCGATGAAGAAGCTTCTTTTTGTGTTGGCGATCTGTCAAGTCATCTGGGCCCAAGATAGTTCGAAGGATGCAGCGAAACCGGAGGCTGGGGAGCATCATGAGTTTGTAATCGTGAACTTTCATACTGAAAGTGGCGCGATCTTGCCGGTGGCGCGGATCAGTTATGGAACTTACGGACATCTGAATGCCGCGCGGGACAATGCGCTCCTTCTGCCATCGCACTACATGGCCGATTATCACGGCTATGAATGGTTGATCGGAACGGGGCACGCGCTCGATCTTTCTCAGTTTTTTCTGGTTACTACTGAGATGTTCGGGAATGGGCATTCTTCGTCGCCGAGCAATACGCCGGAGCCGTTGCATGGGCCGCGGTTTCCGCAGATGGCGATTCGCGACAACGTGGAGGCGGTACATCGGCTGCTGACCGAGGAGCTGAAGATTACGCATCTGCGGGCCATCATTGGATTTTCGATGGGAGCGCAGCAGGCGTTTCAGTGGGCGGTGAGCTATCCGACGTTCGCGGATCGAATTGTGGCGACGGCGGGCACGGCCAAGACCTACGGGCATGGAGTGGTACGGCTCGAGGGGCAGATCGCGGCGCTGACTGCAGACGCGGCATTCAAAGATGGCGACTACGCCAGCCAACCGACCAAGGGGATGGAGGCATTCGCTACCGTGTGGACCGCCTGGCTGTTCTCTCAGGAATGGTGGCGCAAGGAATTGTGGAGGGAAGGCGCGAAGCCGGGAACGACTTTTGAGAGTGTGCTGCACGAGTTTCGGACGAATTTTATTCCCGGCGCGGATGCGAACGATTTGATCCTGCAATGCCGGACCTGGGAGCATCACGATATTGGGGGTACACCGGGATTCAATGGAGACACGGAGCGGGCGCTGCGGTCGATCAAGGTTCCGTTTCTGTATATGCCGTCCGAGACGGACCTGTACTTTCCGGTAGGCGATGCGCGATATGAGGCGGGGTTCATGCCGAATGTTTCGCTGGTACCGATCCCGTCTTTGTGGGGGCACACGGCGGGGGCGGGAGGAAGTCCGGCGGATGAGAAGTTCTTGAATGAGCAGATTGGAAAGTTTCTCGGAGTGGGAAAGTAGTATGTGGGTCTTCGCCGTCGGTAAGAATTAAGTACCTCGGTAACCCAATCCTTGTGAATTAGCTAGGTCTCGCACCGCACCCCGCCAATACTTGTGATGATGCGAGCCCTCTTTATATTCGCCGCGCTGTTCTGCGCCTGCGCCGCATTCTCATTCGGCCAGGACAACCGCGTCTTCGACTGGACTCCCGCCGACAACGAAACCATTCCCATGGAGCCGGCCAGCCTCCATGCCGGGCGCACGTACCGCCCTGCTGCCGGCGGCGGGAATATGCACGTCCAGATCGAAGCCCACTATCCCGTGACGGTCGCCATGACTTGGGCCGATGAGTGGAACAACGCGATGCAGCACCCCGACGCTCCGGTGAACTTCACTCTCATGTGTATCAGGGAGCACGTCGTCAGCGCGATCTACGAATGTCATCTGCCTTCTGAGCGCCCGATGATCATCACCTTCCACGATGAGCGCAAGCCTGAAAAGCCCGTCGTCTCGACCATCGGAGCCATTCTCGGGCCCGGCGTCCGCCAATTTATTTCGCCCAACGACCTACGCATCCAGTACTTCGCGTGGAATTGCGTAGACAACTGCATCTTGCCCGAGTTTCACTGGCGGCGGATCGTGAACGAAAAGTACGACGTCACGCAGGTGCCCAAGGTCTATAGCCTGATGACCCCAGACCACGACGGCCAGGAGCTGAGCGTAAAGATCAAGTCGCCCATTCCGCTCACGGTCGCTATTCTTCCTTCGCATCTCGCGGATCAGTTCTATGATCACAACATGTCGCTGACCGACGCTCTTGATAAAACCGGATGCAAGGAGCGCGGCGTCCAGAAGCTTGGTTTCAACTGCACCTTCAATGTCGCCGACGGCCCACAGACTCTGCTGGTCCTGCCCGACACCAACTTCTCCGGCCACAAGAAAGCCGACGTTGAAATCGAAACGGTGAAGTGCGTCGACCACTGTGATCTCCTGCCCCCGCCGCCACCGAACCCGTAGAAAGCGGTGATGGGGCGCGAGCTGTCGCCATCGCGCGAGCGTGGCGTCGGACTCTCTATTTCGCCAAGGGGCGACAGTACACTTATGCAATCGCTGTAATCAACAGCTATGCTATTGCGCATGGCTGCGTCGGTAGAAGCTCAACCTCTGATTGCTGTACGCGACGTCAGGGCAAGTAGCCGTTGGTACGCGAGATTGTTTGCGGCGGACTCGCTGCCTGATCATGCGCACCGCGACTTTTATGATCGGGTGTTCTCGTCGGGTCGATTGATTCTTCAACTCCACGGGTGGGATGAAGAACAACATCCAAACCTCGTGAATGCGAATGCCGCGCCTCCCGGGCACGGAGTTTTGCTTTGGTTCCAAGTCAACGACTTTGACTCGACGGTGGATCGAGCGCGGGAGTTAGGAGCTGAAGTCGTTCAAGAGCCTCGCGTCAATCCGGCGCCCCAACACAGAGAGATTTGGCTCCGCGATCCTGACGGTTATGTGGTGGTAATCGCAAGCCCCGACGGCGAGATGAGTTCGTAGGGTTGCTTGCTTTCCCGAGGGACTCCCGAGTCATTCAACGTCTGGCGAAGCCGTCGGACGTCCATTGCTCCGAGCCTACTCCGTTGTGCACAAAGAAGAGACCGTCGGGGTCATATTTCTTTTTCACTTCGGCGAGCCGGGCCTGGTTCGAGCCCCAGTAGGAGCGTGGAAAATCGGACTCAAAGAAGTTGCTTTCCGACACGTAGGCTCCTCCACCGGGGGCGACGGCACGCAGTTCGTTCATAGCGCGATGCACGTTGTCGGCGGCCTTCCGTCCTTTCGCGACGTCGGGTTCGTGATTGGCAATTCCCGGATACGCGGGGCCCTGTCCGTCGGCAATGATAGCGAGAGCAAAGGCATCGCACACGGCAGGATTCATGGCGGTGTCTCTTGCAGAGGCGATGGCTTCTGGAGGAGCGCCGGCGAGTCCCTTATTAAAATGAAGCTCGACATCTGTAAAACGGGAAGCCGCGAATAAAGCGTTGGCCAATTTTTCCTGGGAATTGTCTTTCAATAAGGACGCGGGCATCCAAAGCGACTCGAAGCCCCAGACTACCCAGCCGACTTGGCCTGCGTCGCCATTCCACCAGACATTGTTTGGGTTGGCATCGGAGCGCGAGTCCGATTTAAAGACGTCGTGGTGATGCTCTTTACGCCAGTCAACGTCCCACCAATGGCGGAAGGGCATGCTGCCGATTCGAGGTTCAGACTCGATCGTGTAGGCGCCGGAAGACTGCGCGAGCCAATCGCGAAACGGCTGCCAAACTTTTCGCGACTGTTCGGTGTCGAGCCCAACATGCACCATGCTGATCTCCAGCTTGTTATCAGGAGAGAAGTGGGCTTGCTCGCCCCAATGATCGTTGAAGAGGGCATCGCGATAGAAGCCGACGAACTGGCGGATCAGGCGGCGATACGCGTCGTCTGAAGTTGCCTTGACGGTGAAATTCGCGCCACCCGCAAATTGGGGAAGATCGCGCACACGCAGAGTTAATCGGCTCACGGCAGCGAACGTGCCACCTCCACCACCTTTCAGCGCCCAGAACAAATCCGGATTCGTGCAGGCGTTGGCGATGCGGACTTTGCCATCGGCGGTAACGATCTCGGCTTCGAGCAAACCGGCGGCAGCCATACCGTAGTGCTTGGAGAAGCTGCCGAATCCACCGCTCTGAATCAATCCTGCGACGCCGACAGTGGTGCAGCCGCCACCTTGCACGTAGGCGCCAGCTTTCGTGGTCACGGCGTCATAAGCCTGAAACCAAATTGTTCCGGAACCCACGGTGACGGCGCTCTGCGGAGCGTGTGTGGTCTGGCAATTTTGCGGAACGAAATCGTTCTGAATCGTGACGTCGTGCATGTAACGGGTCCAGATCAGCAGCGAGTCGGGCGCGTTCGAAGTGCCTTGGTAGCTGTGGCCTCCACCTTTAACGACGAGGCGCAAGTCGTTGTCGCGGGCAAAGTTCACCGCGGCCGCGATGTCCTGAGCGTTTCTCGCAGCGACTGCGTAGACACTGGGTTTCGTGGTCCAGGCGTCGACCCAGCCGAGCGTCTGGGTGACGCCGGGGTTGTCGCCGATGTAGTACGGATTTTTTATGTTTACGAAGAGACTTTTGCAGTCGGCGCTGTCTGGCGAGGACAAACATGCGTTGATGGGAGACTCGACCGACATCAGGTTGCCGCCAACTGCATCGTGGAGACTTTTCCATGCATTTTTAGAAGGCCAGCCGGGATCGGAAGGTCGCACCCGTCGGATCGCGGGGTTTGCTGATAAATTGTGCGGCCAAAGAGTGACAAGAGAGGCTGCTCCGGATCCCTTCAAGAACGTTCTTCTGTTCATGCTGTTCGGTCTCCTGGCCGACGGTCACCATCCGACGAATCATCGGATGGGGGGATAGATTTCGGCGATCTTAAATATGTCATCGGGGCTGGAGAATGGAAAGAGTTGTTTCCACGCAAGACCGGAGAGCAACTTGAATGAGGTCAGCCGTGGCTGTTAGCGGTTGCGAGGTGTCGCGGCGATGGGGACGCCACGACGATTTCGTTTTATCGGTGCACCGAAATTTCGATGGGAGTTACCAGCCGATCATTTCTTTCGCCTTAAATCAAGTAGTTCGTCTCTTACAGTCCCATTGCTTGCAAAGTGGAATTGCAGGGTGATGTGGTCCGCCGCCAGAAATTTTAGATCGAGACCTTGAACGTGTCCCGCCTTGGGAGAACTAAGGTTAGTTATATCGACAAAGGAAAATGTGATGTCGCTGCTATCAGGGCCAAAAGCGGTTGCCTTCAGCCTCGGCTGGTTCTGAGCAGCGCAATAGTGCGTCATTCTTAGGTCTGCGCCATCGAGGTGATACACACTCGTCATACCGTTGGACAGGTCTTCAACCACGGCCGATCCGTTGCCCGTAACGTAATAGCGCGCTGAAATGTCGGTGGGTTGTTGCCCAGTCCAGGCCACAGTTCCCTGCCAGTCCCCGTTGAGTGCGCGGAGCTTATCGAACGCCACGCTCTCTTTTGGTTCGGCCGATAACATTTCAGGTGAGCTGAGGCACGCTGCAACAGACAGAACGACGAAACAAGACAATATCTTGTTCATATAAACCTCTGACCTTTGGGCTCTTTAGACGTCCGCTGGCAAGAATCGTCACAAGTGGATCCTCGTAACCAATAGCGCCCGTCACAGGTGCTTGATCCCGTGAGACTTCAGGCTTGTGCAGCGATTGCCGGATATGACGATGCCTGGGCATCTGATAGACAACGGGTTAGAGTCGACGAACGGATCGAGGGTTATACGAAAGTGCTGATTCGTTTTGGAGAGCGGGCGAATGCTGCCTGATTCTCCTACAGGGAAAGCCCGGTGACGATGTCGCCGGGCCGGCCGTTTCGTAGCAAAATAGGCGCTCGGGGCAATAGAAGGAGGATTTCGATGATACGACCGAAGACGAAAATACTGGTCGATGGCGGTGATCCGCAGGAGACACGCCATATTAAGGAGTTGCTGGGGTTTGTTGATGGACAGACGACCAACCCCACGCTGATCGCCAAGAACCCGCACATCAAAGAGTTGGTAGCGTCTGGACAAAAGCTGTCGAAGAAACATTGTGGAGACGATTTCGCCGCTGGTTGGCGAGGCGGGCGTCTCGATCGAAGCGTTCGCGGACGAGCAGACGACTGCGCAAGAGATGTTCGAGCAAGGCAAGGAAATGTTCACGTGGATTCCGCATGGATACATCAAATATCCCACGACTACGGAAGGTCTGCGAGCTGCACAGATGTCGGTTCGTCAGTCAATGAGAGTGAATATGACGCTGTGCTTCTCGCAGCAACAAGCAGCGGCTGTTTATGCAGCAACGAAAGGCACAAAGCCGCCGGTGTATGTTTCGCCTTTCGTCGGCCGCTTGGACGATACTGGTCAAAACGGAATGGATGTTGTGCGCAACATCAAACGAATGTTTGCGCAGGGCGACGGCCACGTTCTGGTACTGGCCGCAAGCCTTCGCAGCGTGGAACATCTGCTTTACTGCTTCGCGCTCGAATGCGAATTAGTGACGGTCCCTGCAAAAATCCTGGAGCAGTGGGCGCAGATGAATTTCCCGATGCCCGACAAACAGTTTCAGTACAAGTCTTCGGGGAAGCCGATTCCGTACGAAGAGCTGAACCCGGAGCAACCGTGGGAGTCGTTTGATGTGCAGCACGAGCTCACCCGTAAAGGCATCGAGAAGTTCGCGGCGGACTATCGGGCAACGCTGTCACGAACTGCGTAGCCACCAAGGTGTCGCGCAACTTTTTTGTGAAGAGGCTAAAAGCGGTGAAGTGGCGCCCCTCTTTAGCTCGCTTTCGCTTCTTCGTCACGTCTGCGAGCCGCTGCTCCCTCGGGATCGGTGATGATATCGACCCACTTCGGGTTGGGCGAGGCCTCGGCGTCGTAGTTGTCGTGCCAGTTCCACCACTTGTATGGTGCGCTCTGCGGGTAACCTTCTGGGGAATCTTCCCACGTCTCCTGACGGCCGAGCGGTGTGATGTCGAGGTAGCTCCAGGTGGAACCCATCGCTTCGTCACCACGGCTGTTAATGAAGTATGTGCGGAACACGCGGTCGCCGTCGCGGAAGAAGACGTTGTGGCCGTGCCATTCATCGACGCCGAAATCCTTGTCGAAGCTGTCGGTGATGGTGTACCAGGGCATCTTCCAGCCCATTCGCGCTTTCAGGCGCGCGATTTCTGCCTGCGGCGCGCGCGAGGCGTAGACGAGGGTGGTGTCGCGAGCATTCAGATGGGCTAAGTGGCCGACCTGATCGGCGCCAAAGGAGCAACCGCGGCAGGCGTGGTCCGGCCACCCGAATACTCCGGGATCGAAGAAGGCGCGGTAGAGGATCAACTGCGGACGGCCCTCGAAAAGATCGCGCAGGCTAACCTTACCCTTGGGTCCGTCGAACTCGTATTTCTTCTCGACTGCCATCCACGGCATCCGTCGGCGCTCGGCCGCAAGTGCATCACGAGAGCGGGTAAAGGCCTTCTCCTTCACAAGCATCTGCTGCCACGCAGCCTCCCACTCTTTCGGCGACACAATCGCTGGTTTCTTCATCGCGGCGGCCTGACTTTTCGTCTGATTCGTATCTTTATCTTTGCTTGCCATATCATTTCTCCATTTTCGATGTGACTTGGTGTTTGATTGCCACGCTCTATGTTTAGCGCCGACGATCGAAGGGGCGGGAGTGACAAGTGTGTCGGGATTCGGTTAGATATTTTGATTATAGAGAAGCGCCTGACCGACGCTGGCCTGAGGGAGAAAAGTCTCGAGTTTCTTGGTTTCGAGTGGAGTAAAAATTGCGCGGTTGGTGTTCTCCAGGTTAGCGTCCAAAGAACGGACGCGAAACTTGCGGCACCCGGGTGGGAATTCCCTTCCAGGCCAGTGGGAGTGCGGAGAAGAGGTCCTTCGACTTCGCTCGTGTAACGACTCACCTCGCTCAGGATGACAGCCTGATATGGCGCCGGCGTGACCGATGCAGCGCTCCCCGACTCGCGCCTCGCTTGTACCAACGGAGTACGCGAAGCGCACGCAGCGTGTTCCAGCGACTTGGCTCGCCAATCGATTCGTTGAATGGAAAGGCAAGCGCCTCGTTGTGAGTGTCGTCGAGAAGCCATCGACCGTCCGGCTGACGCCGACCCTCCACGAAACGCAAAGCTTCGGCGACGCGGGGATCTGGCTGGTTCCCCTCAAGAAGCCCGACGTCCCTGAAGTAATTAAGCGCACGCAGGACGTCGTAGCAATACCGAGGTGGAAAGGCGAACTTCAGGAAGTCCGGGTTCGCGACGTTGCCGGTGGAGAGCCGCCGGAAGAGTGCGCGTTTGAGCAAGTACTCCTCGCCTCGTCCCCGGGCTGCGGCGATCTCAGGTGCTGAGACGACGGCTCGCTCGTACTCGAGAAGTCCCTCGAGCACACAGATCGTGGTGTGAAATGACGAGCGTGTGCTTTTTGGCGCGTCGCAGTTCCAGCCGCCGTCTTCGAGTTGTTCGCCGAGCAGACGACGCATCAAGTTCTCGGAGGGGCGTCCGAAGTAGGCGCCAAGCGCGAGCGTGCCGCCGTTGATGCAGGGCTCGGTCTCTCCTTCAAAGAACGGCTTTCCGCCCAGATCCTGATGCCAACGAAAGCCCGCCTCGAGGCGAGTGATCGCAGACTTGACGGCAGGTTCGGTACGGTCGATGCCTGTCGCCCGCAAAAGCAACATTGTGAAAAGGGTCGGCAACCAGTCGGCAGTATCGGCACGGTGCCACGGGCCGTCTGAACTCTGATGAGCAAGGATTTCGGCGCCGATCCCTTCGCGCGGGATACGGGCGCGCTTTGCGGCGATGTCCGAGGGCGCGGCGTCGCTTAGATCGCGCATTGCTTGCCAGCTGATTGCCGGGTCTGAATCGAGGAGCCAATCGATGGTGTCCACGCGGCGATATTACCTGATTTGCCAAAATTGAACGAGCAGTCGTGAAATTCGCAATCGGCAGGCATTTTTGTGGCACGAACAATTGCGTTTCCGGTCGCCGGAGGGAACGTACGAACTTTTCGCTGACGTTAGTACCCTTACTTAGACTTTTACGTCGACGGAAAGGGCGGATACACGGAACGGCGGGTGGCAGTGAATACTGACACAATTGGAAACCCACTGATTCTTCCGGCGGCCGTTAGCCAAGCACCTCCGCCAATCGCGGCGAGAGCCGGCGACGCACTACGTGTGTTCGCGGGCGTTCTTGGCGAAGCGGTTACATCCGGCGGTTACTTGCCACGTACCTATGTGCCGGGAATCTTCATGTACGCGCAAGACACGAGTACCGGTCAGCGCTATCCCGCAACGAGTTCGCTCACGAGCAATCTGCGCGGAGAGGTTACGTTCCAGAACATTCAACCCGCCGGCGCCACGCTCTCCCTCTTTTGCTCATGGGACAACATCAACGTGGCACCCTGCAACGGTGACATGGGTTCACCACACCCCAAGGACAGGCACCGCAGTCTCTAGGATACGCTGCCACAGTGTTCGAGAGCGCGCTCTCTGGCGGGCCGTTCAGCGCGAATGGTGTCCCGGTGAGCTCCTTCGGATCATTCATCGGTCCGGTGCTGCTTGCGGATGGATCGACCTGCGGGACTGCCAATGAGTTCTTCGGCGTGATCTCAACGGCGAAGGCTTCTGCCCTCGATCCCAGCGGTGCTGTGCTCTGGGGCCGGTGTCCACGAGCGAGGATGGTTCTTTCGTCCTGCCGATGCTCAGCAATGGAGCGACGATCTCCGTTCAATGCGAAGGCGCTCCGGCCGTTTCTGTAGTTGCAGCGACGGGTTCAACTCCGCGCAGCTTGGGCCGATCACAATTCCGGCTTCGGGCGCACCCATCGTGTCGGCGCTCAACGCAACCTTCAATGGAACAGTGATCGCGCAGTTGGCACCGCCTGGCGCGGCGAGTCCAGGAGATAAGTTTCCGCAGGCAGACACGTATCTCGCCTTCTTCGGATTGGATAGCCGCGGCAGTGCATGCCAGTATTACAAGGCTGTCGGCGCGGTAGCCTCGTGCGATGCAGCGGGAAACTTCACCGGAGCCATCTCGTTCGAGGACTGGAGGCGAATGTCGCAGATCGACGAGTTCGCTCCTCAAGGCGGACCTCTTACCTACAGCGCGACTTTCATCAATAAGGTGGATCTCAACCTGCTCCGCAATCACCATTCGATCTCATACGGACCGGGGCATGTTGCAGGGTATGTGTGTAATCACATCGGACCTTCGCTGCTCGATCCATTGCAGGCGGAAATTGACTCTGTGGTGAACACCGCGGCTGGAACAAACAACCAAAAGCTCGTCGCGTGTGTTGCGATGGATACGACGTCATGGCCAGGGGTGAACGGCGGCCAGCCTTTCACACGTTTCTTGATTTTCGGGCCCGCTGGACAATTGTTGCCTTCGGTGAATCTTGATGGCCGTCGCGAGAAATTCGTCCCGGGCACCTGCGTCATTTGTCCACGGAGGGGATCATTACGCGGGACGATTCCCTGAGGATGGGACGGGCAATCCCGATGTGGGTGCGCACTTCCTGCCCTACGATACCGGGAACTTCGAGTTCTCGAGCCAGCCAGGACTGACCGAAGCAGATCAATCCGCGAGCATTTTTCAGTTGAACCAGAATGCGCTTAACGCCACGACAACAGACGCGATTCGTGCTCTGGTCACGGGCTGGTATGCAAGCGGGACCACAACGCTGAACAAGAGCTACATGGATGGTTCGTGGCCCACGAGCGCGAGTTCCCTGGATCAGAACGTGAACGCCCGTAGCTGCCGAAGCTGTCA
>Ga0126371_10006090_pt1 | contig 10712 bp, 8 predicted proteins | sample PanSoiMetaPlot_4_FD_110145 | JGI IMG/M metagenome (GOLD analysis project Ga0126371, IMG submission 110145) | Tropical forest soil microbial communities from Panama - MetaG Plot_4 | ecosystem: Environmental > Terrestrial > Soil > Tropical forest > Bulk soil | place: Panama | collected 2016-02-17
ATCCTGGAGCGGATGAGCGGATGAGGCACAGAAGAAATGGCGATCGCTTACGATTGCAAGAGCTGGATAATTTTGGGCGAGCCACCTAACATTGTTGTTGACCGATTCCGTCAAATCTAAGGAATCGTAAATGCACATCAAATTGTTTGGGCTGCTGCTTTTCTCATTCGTCGTTCCGTCTGTCGCAATGGGTTGCCTCCACGGCGTGGTCGACCTTCCCAAGCTCACTCGCGAGGCCGATTTAATTGTGATCGGGCGGGCGGCTTCCGTTCAAGAGGTGGAGGTACCAAAAGGGCGCCGATGGAGCGTTGTCATCACAGTCAACAGAGCCGTGAAGGGGAAGTCGGACGGGATACTGACGGTGATTCTGGACGATCCCGAAAGCGCCTGCTATACGCGTGTACCCGAGGTTGGTCAGTTGGGAATGTGCTTCTTGCGCCGGGCGGACCAAGAGTACAGGTTCATTTCTATCGATTCACCCTTCATCGTGGCCAGCGACCGCGAGTGTGTCGTTACCGGGGATGATGTCACTCGGGTAACTGCGGAGTTGTCTTGCGTTATCGGTTCGCCCGGGGCAACAGCACGTGAGGTGCTGGATGCTTTGGAGGCGCTTAGTTCTATTAAGACGACTGCCGGTACTGAGTCGCTCAGAAGGGCAACCAAGACATTGGATCATCCGTTGGACGTGGTTGCGGCTCTCTGTCTGCTGAATCGCAACGACATCTCGGGTCTACCCATTGTAGAACGCGAGCTGCAAAACTCACCGAGATTGGAGATACAAGACGCCACCATTCACTCAGAGTTCGCAATTGCGAACTCCCTTATGGGCATCCATGACCAAGGGGCGATTCCCGCTCTTACGCGGCTGATGTCCTCGCCCGACGCGGAGACACGGCGAGGGGCAGCCAATGCCTTACGCAATACGGAATCGGTGGATGCGGTCGAACCGCTTGTTAAAGCTCTTTACGATCCCGACTTCGATGTCAGGTGGATGGCCGTCATGGGATTGGCTGGAATAGCCGGCCCGGACTCCGACAAAAAAAGCTGGTACCCCGCGCGGGATGAGTTTCAGCGTAATGAAGATCTCTACTTGGAGCATTGGCGGGACTGGGCCAGGAATCAAGCCCTCCGGCCGCCGGCTCGACCGCGAACCTGAGAATCGCTGGTCTCGGTGAGCAGGAAGAGCCAGCAAGCCCCAATGTGAGATAGGACATGCCAGAATGCGCTGCCGCCAGTGCTCCGGACCAGGGCGGACGTGGGGTGAATGCCTGCCCTGGGGAAGGAATGCTTTGCCGGCGTGCATCACGCTGACATCAAGGCAATGCGGCGTGATGTCCATCTGCACCCCTGGTCAAGCTGTGTCTACCAGTCGCTCAGCCGACTGGTTGTCCACACCAGATCGCCCACCTCCCGCCGGCAAATAGTGATGCGGTTAATAATAATAGTATGATGATGAAGCTGGGCACGACCGAAACAACCGATTCTTCGAAAAGGCTTACCCCTTTCTCAGTAACCGTGAGCTTTCTGGTCATTCTCATGATGGGGCTCTTTGCGGGGACGGTCAAAGGGCAAGAGATCCGGATCAAGCTCGTGGATGGGCGGAACGGTCGTGTGTTCTCCAATCAATGCGTGAATGTCTGGGTGGGCAAGGAGCAAGTATATGGAAATTTACGCGGCGTCGCAATGCTAATCCAGACCGACAAGAATGGCGTTGCGTCGCTTCATCTTACTGATGACGATGCCAAGGTCAGCGTCGAGCGAGGCAATGGACCGTGCGGCGACCTGGGAGTAGTCAACCCGGTCGTGAAATACGCTGATACTATAACAATTCTTAGTGGCTACGCCTTGTGCCGGCCTCGGCATAGCCCGCCACTGAACGAGATTGGGAGCACCTTTGCGACGAAGAAAATGCTCGATACCGGCGTAGTTACAGAGAATGCTTGCGGGAAGATCAAAGCATCGCCGGAGCCTGGCGAAATTATCATGTTCGTAAGACCCCACACTTTTTGGGAGCAGATGAGCCAGTAGCTGCTCAGGATAGCACCTTGCAATTGACCAATCAGACCGTCATTCCTGATTATGTCAACGGTATTATCATGGCGCCGGCCGCCAGAACTACCTGCCGCGACAAGACGCGCCATCCGTCGTTGGTCTTGGTCCATGTATCCACGACATCATCGCCTCCACGCTGACCTGGAGGCCGGATCTCGCGCGGCGGTTCCTTCGGAGGGCCGAATTGTCCTGAGAGTGGTACCAGCCTGGGCCGCCGTTCTATGATGAGCCTTAAGCTCGCCGAGGCAGTGGCACCGCTAACCACATTGACCGTGATGTCTCCGGCAATGTCATAGCGATTAAAATCGCTCTTAAGGACACTGTCAATGTACTCTTGCCGCCTGGTGATATGGACATTCATTCGCCGCCACGGTTCAACCTGAGGCCTGATATAGTCCTCTTCCGAAAAGCCTGTCGCGAGCAGGCTATCTAGCGCTGACCGGTCTCGACCGACAACGGCTCTCTGCCATCCCTGCTCAAGTCCGATAATTTGCTGCTTGATCGCGTTCGCCTCACTGGGCGGCACCTTGTCCTGTGCGCTTCTGGAATCTGCCCACGCTGAGATCGCCGCAACGGATGCCAGCAGGATCATCCAAAGGCCGAGTGTTCTCATAAGGCTGCCTCGCGACGGTAAACTCCTGGCCGACGGAAATGCCATTATACAGCAGGTCGCCTGAATCTGAAGCTACGGCGATCAAAGCCCTGCCTCAGTTTGTTGCGCTCTTCTGAGTCTTGTACCAATCCATCCAGGCTCTAGGGTCTTCACCGAGGTCTTTGCCCGCTATCTCCGAGAGAATATCGTGGGCACTCTCTCTGGTATCTTTGCTATCCAAAAGTCTCACAAGCAAAGGAACGGCTTCTAAGTACTTGTGAGTCTGGAGACACATAACCGTCGTAAACCGAACCAAATTGTTCGTGGCGCTTGGGAACGCATTCCAAATTGCTTCTATGATCGGCAGGTTCTCCTTATCCGGGATGCTGGAAAAAATCCTCAAGGCGGCCCAACAGGGTTGTTCAAGGTGGCGTTTTGACGCCCACAGCGCCAGTTCCCTTATGTATGCATTGTCATTTGAGTCTTTGAAACTGGCTAGCCCCTCAAGGCCGTAAAATATCTCGCCGGCGATGTCTACCGCTAAGTCTGGAATCTCCCGGTTATACTTGTAAAGCTCCGCTCTCGGTCCGGTCTGAACAAGGCTTTTCTCGAACTGTTGCTGCCGGGCTCTTAGGAATTCGACCATTACTTGATGCAGTTGCTCGCCGCCATATAGTCCTATGTCCCGAATCAGCGTCATGAGCTGACTTTTGTCTAGCAGAGCGAATTGCGATGCAATGTAGTCCCCGGCCGCCGGTCTTATCTTCTGTAGTTCTTTCTTAGTGTGATCACAGAAAAGCCGATCCTGGTTCCAGAGATATGGCCACAGGGCTTTGACTCTCAACTGCTCATCGGGGACATCGCGGGCCGCTTCCCAGGCTTCCCTCAGGGCAACCGCATCAGCCGCTTTTTTTCTGAGTTCCGGTACCTTGCTGAGACTGTGCACCCAAAAGAAGCAATAACCATAGGCAGTGATCTCCCACGCAGCCAGGTCGTCCTTCGCATGCTTTAGAAATAAAAGGATTCGTGTGTCAGGTGTTATCGGCTCGACTATATCAGCTCCATACTGCTGGTATGTGAAAAGTCGAAAGTTCGGCAGGTAAAGTATATCGCCAATATTAGCCTCTCCAAGAAATATCTCTTCAATCTGGAAATGATCCTTTTCGACCTGGCTGACAATGACTACATCGCTAGAGTCCAGTACTCCCGCACGGGGATCGCGTACTGGAATTACTTTGGCATTGCAGGGCTGAGCCAAGAGAAGAAATAGCAAAAGGACCCAGACTGATGAAAAGAATGCCGCTCGTCTATATCTATTTCTCATAGGTCCCTCGCACTGGTGACAAAAACATCAGACACAAGGTGTGTATACCGCCGTAACGATGATATTAACGATTGACAGGGGCACGCCAAGTGGGCTGGCTCTTTTCTTCGCCGGCTCCGCTGCACGTGCTCGTGGAGCCCCATTAAACAAAGCCTAGCGGCCTCCTTAATTCTTGCTAAAGGCGGATGCGGGGTCGAGGATGCAGCGAGTTCAACTTTCAGACATCGCAGTAATGTCCTGGCTGTAACTGCGAAGATGGTAGATTCAAGAGCTCGCCGCATTGCGGTTACCTTCAAAGGCAGTCTCACGAATGCATCAACATTATAGCTACTGGCGCCTTTTCACAAAAGCATTTGCGCCCTGGCCACATAATCTGACCTGGATGGCCATTCCCGGCCGGCGGCTCTGCACGATCTCGCACTCCTGTTGTTTTCCCAATAGAAGTGTCCTGCTGAAGCTGGAGCAGGAAGGTTCGATCGCGTCCGATTGGGGCGTCTCAGAAAACAATCGCAAAGCGCGCTTCTACCGGCTGACGCGCGCTGGACGCAAGCAACTGCAGACCAAGACGCGGAGCTGGGAACAGATGTCGGCGATCATTGCGCGATTCTTCGCGGCGAAAGCGGAAGATCTCGAATGAAGACTTTCCGGCGAGTCTTCAACCGGCTGAGCTGGTGGGCGATCGCGCGAGAAGGTGAAGAACGGCTGCGCGCGGAAATCGAAGAGCACATCGCGCTACAGACCGAGGAAAACATTCGCGCCGGGTTATCGGCGGAGCAAGCGCGCCGCGAAGCCCGAAGGGTGTTATTGGGATCTTGTTTGAGGCACCAACGTGCCGATGGGCTGAGCGGTAAGAATTACCTGACCGGTACCTCGAGCCTCAGAAGCGTGCCGCGCCCGGGCGCGGACCTGATGCTCATCTCGCCGCCAAGATGCGCCGCCCTTCTTTTCATGCTTTCCAATCCCTGGCCCCTGCCGTTGGAATGTAACTCGGTCGCAAATCCGCAGCCGTCGTCGGCGATCTCAGCGACAAGTTTGTTATGCGACAGCGTCACGCTCATTCCGACCGTTCCGCACTCTGAGTGGCGCGCGGCGTTGGTGATCGCTTCCTTGAAGATGAGGAAGACCTGCCGGCGCTGGTCGGGTCCCAGCTTCAACGCATCTAATTCCGGGGCTACATTCAAAGTCCACTTGACGGGTTTCATATCCAGCACGCCTGCTGAAAATTCGCGAATGCGGGACGCCAGATTGCTCAGATCATCCCGCCGCGGATCGATCGACCAGACGATATCGCTCATGGCGTCGACCAGCCGCCTTCCGGAATCCGCTATCTCCGTTAACAGCTCGCGAGACTCCGCGGCACTTGGCTCGATGCGCTGCTTGACGACCTCGCTCAAGATAGCCATGCGGGACAGGCTTGATCCGATGTCGTCGTGAAGGTCAGTGGCTATGCGGGTCCTGATCCGCTCCAGCTCGAGCAGCCGGCCAACTCGATAGCGATGGATACCATAGACCAGGGCGGCCCCAATCATTAAGGCCGCGGCGAGGAACCACCATCGCTGCCAGACGGGCGGGAGGATACGAAATGGGATGGAAGCGGGCTCGCTGCTCTCTAAGCCCTGTTGGTTGATCGCGCGGACCATAAAGCGATAAGCCCCCGGGGCAAGCCGCGCGTAAATGACCGAGGTCTGATCGCCGGGCGGGCTCCAGTCTGAATCGACGCCTTCGAGCTTGTGCTGGTATCGCAATGTGCGTTCGCCATGAAAGTCCAATCCGAGGTATTCAATCAGAATATTATTGCGCGATGCCGGCAATGAGAGCCCCGGCGCGGTTACGATACCCGTCTCGGCGAGCGGAACCTCCTCCCCGGCGATTTGAACCCGCATGATGTAGACAGGCGGGGCGCGACTGACCACCTCTGAGCGCGGGTTGATCCTGGAAAGTCCGGTGGCCGTTGCAACCCAGATATTGCCCTGGCGGTCTGTAACGCACTGATGAAGCTGGTCGCCCGCAAGTCCATCGGCAGTCGTGAAGTGGCGCACCGTGCCGGTTGAAAGGTCTAATCTATCCAGATCTCTCCCGGTGGCAAAATACATCCGCCCGACGTGGTCCTCGGTGATGGACCAGACGCAGTCGCTGGCCAGGCCATCGTCAACTGAATAGTTTAGAAAATGGGGATGCGCGGCGTCGGGGTCCGTGGTGACGGAAACGCCCCCATACCGAAGCCCGATCCATAGCCATCCTCTGCTGTCGCGGAACAAGGCGCGGGGATGGATCTCCGGCAGTCCCTGCGCCGGTTGGAGCAATGTGAGCTGCTGGCTCTTAAGTATTCCCAGCAGGTTGATTGACGCAAGCCACAAGCTCTCCGAGCTACAAGCGATGCCGAGCGGCGCAAAGCCGATGGGCGCTTTTGGAACGCGCTCGAAAACGGCGGGCCCGTTCCGGGCGGCGTCGTAGCAGTAGAGATTCCCGTCCCATGAACCGGCGAAAATCTTTCCGCCCGGATCTTCAGCGATCGAGGACACCTTTGATTCTGATATCCCATCGGCGGCTCTGAACCTCTTGCCGCGCCGCAACTGGAGCTCGGGCCCCTGGAATCGAAACAAACCCCGGTCGGTGCCAATCCACCAATCACCTCGGCGGTCCTGCAGAATACGCCTGTCGATATTGTTGAATGGCTGGGCCTCGGAGCCCTGAACGGGCGCTGCTCCTGCTTCCAACACTTCGGCCAGCCCGCTCCCGGCACAGCTTGCGTATACGCGCCCGTCTCTATCCACAAAAGCGCTATTGACATCCTGCCCAGGAAGACCCTCATTTCGGGTGAAGCTGACGATTCTATTGCTCGCCATTTTGCAGGCTCCGGCAAACGTGCCAATCCACAGGTTGCCGTCAACATCGTCCTCCAGCGCCTGTATGATGTTGCTACTGAGTCCCTGAGCGGTTGTGTACAGGGTCTGGTTGCCGTCGTTGCAGGCGATCAGACCGTTCGCTGTGCCTACCCAGAGCGTGCCAGTGGAATCAGCCATCATCGAGCGGATCGCTCCGGCCCGGTCAAGAGCGATGGGAATCTTCTTCCACCGCCCTCGCCCGCCGGGAGCGGCGGTGTCAACGAACTCGAACAGGGCGGCGTTAGTGGCAACCAGCAATCTTCCTTGTCCATCTTCAGCAACGCCCGCGATATTGCCTCGTCCAATTTCATCAGCCGGCCCGTACTTGATGACGCCTTGTTGACCGACCTGGACAAGCTGATCCGCGATTCCAAACCACATCCGGCCCTTGCTGTCGGCAAAGGCCGGCATGTGTTCCGTCACATTCTCGTGGGCCACGACGACGGAGAAGCTCAGATTACCGTTCTGGTTACCTTTCTGGTTACCGTTCTGGTCTGGGGCGCCCCGATAGAGACCGGCATCGGTGGCGCACCAGAGGTTATCCCTAGAATCGAACAACATCGCGTTCACTCGGTTTGAATCGGGCGTGTCACCTACTGGAAAGGTGATGAACTTATGATACCCAGAGGGTGGCGGATGCCCGTCGTTTAGAGCACGGGCCTCTCTGGGATCGTCGAGGAGGCGGGCCACTCCGCCGCCGTTGGTCGCGACCCAGATTCGTCCAACACTGTCTTCGACGACTGCGTTGATGAAAGGAGGGACAAGTCCATCGCGCACGCCATAGTTTACGAACCTGTATCCGTCAAACCGGCTGAGGCCCTCCGCCGTGCCCAACCACAGGTAACCCTTTCTATCGCGATGTATGCAATACACTCCGCTGTGGGGCATTCCGTCCGTTACGCCGTACCGGCGAATGGGCAATTGCTGAGCCGGCATGTCTGGCACATCGTAAAAGAGCCCCAAACCCAAGCAAGCCGCCAGTGTTGCGGCCATAATTTTGGCGACCCTGGGTAGATGGTTACAGCGCATATGCCCATTAACAAGTGAGTACGACGTTAAGGTAGCGCTTAAGCTCAGAATGGCGCCCGCTCCCCGCAGTTTAATTTGGAGACCGACGTCTTTCAAGGAGCGGGGCCCTCGGCCGGGGCCCTTCGGCAAGCAGCGGTCAGCCGCGATGCAGGAGTGTGAGATACGGATCGGAAGAATAGAAATATCTGTCGGGAGCCGGGTTAGATACAAGGTACAGGGACAAGACCGTGGTGTGATCCTTGGAATACGGAAGAGCGCCGCCGTCCGGAGGGGGCGGCAGAAGGCCGCCCCTAGAGCCGCTAACCGCTACGGACAGGAGTTGGAATTCCCCGTGGGGAATTGTGCGGCCCCTTGCGGCGCAAGCGCATGCCTTCCCAGGTCCTCGAAGAAAGTGCCGCCGTGTAACCCAAAGATTTTGAAAGTCGAGCACGGAATCTGTTGGAACCGGTTCTGGAACCAGTCATTCAGTTTAAACTTCAACACGGCCGCCTGCGGAAAACAGTCATTTGGGTTCGGATCAAGGCAAGCAGGAGGGCGAGACAAATCCGCGGTTCCGTTCAGGTTCGGAGCGAGTTGGACCGGGATCGTCAATTGCGCCCCTGTTGGATTCAGCAAGCTCGGCAGGGGAATTGAGACGGCAGGATAGAGTGCGTTGGGATCGGTACCGATAACCAGAGCAGCCGGCAGGTCACCGGTGGTCGCCGGACGCGTGACTGTCAAGATCAACTGGCTCGGCCGGAACCGGTTGTCATCAACCAGCCAATCCGGCAGCCCGCCGCCCCCGCCTTGGGCGCTGTTTGCAGCATCGATCACCTTGCGCGTGACGGCGTCGACCGCATCCTTGGGCAAGCCGCTTTCATCGGCGATTTCACCTTCGACGTAGTCCAGGCCCTGATTTACCAGATCGTTGAAAGTGGGCAACGACGGCGGCAATCCCATCGAAGCGAGGGCGGCGGCCATGGCGGCATTCAAACCGTCGCGGCATGGTGATCCGTCGTCGCAATTAATAATGCCCAGTGACGAAATGGCTTCGGCGACGAACGAGATTACGCCCTGCTTTATCTCATCGTAGAGTTTTGCGACACCGTCCACGATCGCCGCGACGCCTTCGATCACGCCGGAAATGAAGTCGCCGATGTCGTCGATTAGTGACGAGCTGTTATTCCCACAGATGAAGTCAGTCGCGTCGCCCGGCTGGACGTTGCCGTTGCTGTCGAGCCGCCCCTCTTGAAGAAAAATCTCACCGAATGGGTCAAGAAAGAGTGCTGTATTAGGATCGACGTGATGAAACTTGACCACCGTCAAGCACCAGTCGTCCGGGTTGACGGGTTGGGCCGGAAAGTATGTGCCCGAAACGGTCAGGGTCGGAATGGGCGGGCCGGCCGGAGCCAGTGCGCTCAGGTAGTCCAGGATGACCAGCGCTGCCACGCCGTCGGTAAGCGTCAGGCAGCGAAGCGCGCCTTGAGAATCCAGCGGGACCACTCGGACATACAGCGGCGCGCCATGGGCCACCGCGAACTGGATCGGATCAGGCCCTATGTGTGCATTAACGCCGGAACCGCCAAAAATCAATTTGTTGAAGTCGATCGGCGGAGTGAGGTTATCACCTGGTCCCCCGGGCAATGAAATACGGGCGATCAGCCCCGTCGGGTTGGCGCAGTTATCGGGAGAGAATCGGTCCAGCGCGATTTGCAGCTCTGCCGCCGTCACTCCAGCAAGATCGGTGTGCCATCGGAAGGTGCGCGTGGCGGAATCGAGGCTGAGCGCATCAGCCCCGAGGAATTTGATGTTGCCGGTTGGGTCGGTCGTTTGCACGTCGAGTTGGGTGGTGAGGGCGAAGCCGCGGATTCTGACGGAGGTCTGCTGACCGGGTACTATCAGACCGTGCTTTGGGCCGACCCAGGTTATCTTACCGCATGCGTTTGATTTGACCCGGACATCCAGGGTGTATATCTTATGGCCGCTGAGGTTGGCGATCTCGAAATCAAAGATATGGGGATCGGAGGTCTCCGTAATCGTTGCCCGGCGCTGCTGGTCATCGCCGGAACCGTCATCATCTTCCCCGTTGTCATCGCCATTCTGTTTTCCGGTGGCGCCGAACTGCACAGGGGTCGCAGTCAGCGTGAGGTCATCGCGTCTGATGACGCAGCCGTTCATCTCAATAAGGCCGTTCTGGGTTACTCGTCCCTGATGATCTCCGGAGCCATCGTCTGTCGTGGACATTGCCGCACGGCGCCTGGCTACGGTATTCGGCACCCCGATCAACGGCAGCAAGATTGTAAGAGCGGATAGTACCGCTGCGATTCTGAGGCCTGGTTTGGTTCTCATGATTGTACTCCAAGCGTGCTTTCGCATTCAGTCACGGACCCGCGCTGGTTGCACCAGCGGCGAGGCCATTCCACGCCCCTTTATCGGTGAGGTTTCCTCAGAGGATTAACCTGGATTGTGCGGGAATAGTAGCACCGTGGTAGTTTTGCCGGTCGAGATGTCGAAGATCTCGAATGTCGTCTCGATGTCGGCGTTTTGGGTGCCATCGGCGCTATCCAACTGGGCCCGCAGCTGCAGTCGAGACGCGGGGCCGCTGGTCGGGCCGATTGGAAAAGCTACCTCCAGGAATCCTGCCTGGCCCGGGGCGAGGGTAAGGGTCGTCTGAGCGGGCAGCCCAGTGGAGGGGTCGTTGAGGACGTTGCCATTGCTATCCACAAAGGTCAGCGTGCCGCTCCAAAACGGCCCAGTAGGGTATGCCACCGACGGCTGCGGCATGTTCTCCGGTATGTTCACCACGTTAAGGCGGGCGGTTTGACCTGGGGCCGCTCCGACCATGCCAAAT
>Ga0126371_10006091_pt1 | contig 10712 bp, 7 predicted proteins | sample PanSoiMetaPlot_4_FD_110145 | JGI IMG/M metagenome (GOLD analysis project Ga0126371, IMG submission 110145) | Tropical forest soil microbial communities from Panama - MetaG Plot_4 | ecosystem: Environmental > Terrestrial > Soil > Tropical forest > Bulk soil | place: Panama | collected 2016-02-17
AAAGCGCGACGTTGGAGCCAGAAGAGTTGGCACGCCAGATTGCCTCCGTCGAAAAAATACAAGCCCGTCTCGTCTCAAATTGAGGCCCCGGCGACGTGAGATCACCGGGGCCAACGACCTACTCCCACGAGGGCTACCAAGATGGGAAAGGCCGCCGTTACCTGATACCGATACCGGACGAATGCGTTCCGAAGAGGTTGGAAAGTCGCGGTGATGTTACCTGCATCACCCACCTCGACACCTTCTCCCAAATTCGTATCGCCCATGGTGATCTATCAGCAACGCTCGGCCAAATTCAGCGACCCGGTACGGACGTGCACCGCACAATGCGCAGCCCGCGATAGGCTCAGTCGTCCCGTTGGCAGCTGGGATAGAGAGTTGAGCACGGGACACTGACATGCGAATACTTCGGAAACCTGACTGAGGCCGTCTCCCCCAGAGCGGCCTCATTTTTTCTAGCACCGAAAGCGGCCCTCGGCGATTTGTTGTAGTGATCCATCGGGTGATGGACTTCAGGCGATTAATCCAGTGGCCCGTCTGCCACGCTTCGCCGAATTTGCCAGGTCGGTACTCACCTGCCACATACGTTGCGCGGGCATCGGTACGCTTCGTTCGTCCTGTCGCTAGAAGGGGAGTTGGGGGACGGGACGCACGACATCCCTGGAATGAGTTGAGGCCGCCTGCCACACAACACCCAACAGGCGGCTTCAGCTTTTCTAGTGTCTAGCGACCATCAGCACCAATCCGCCGATCTGCGGCAGCAACCTCAGCAGCGCCAGCCTGAACATCGAGAAGTCATCGGCAGTTGGTTTGTAGTTAGTAAGCCACTTGATCAGCTTACTGGCCTCAGTGGCTTGTGGATCGGCGCCGATCCCCCCTGTCACGTTCAGCTTTCAGCGTCGTTGTCGCATCCTGTAAGCCACGGGCGGAAATCTGCGGTCCACCCAGAAGCCGAACACAAGATCGCCACGCCGATCAGTGCCACGGCCGTCAGGCCAATATAGGCCGCGACGGCCACCACACGAATTTCAGGCCGACCATGATCGTGGTCACGAAGACCACCATGAAGGCCTGCGGTCGCTCTACCAAGCACCGATTCCAAGCCATTCTCACACAGCCTGGGCCAGGAGCGGCCATTACCGCCGCCTGGACGGTCACGCCTGTTCCACAGGAAACTCGATCCGGCAATTCACGCCTTCCTTTACGAGCGAGAGATCGACCGTGCCTCCGAGTTCGTGAGGAATGAGATTGCGTATGAGATCGGTGCCGTAGCTCGATTGGGCCTTAGATGCCACCGAGGGACCGCCAAGCTCGCTCCACTCAAGGATCAAAGTTGCCTCCTGTCCGTCCGGCTTACGGTCCCAACTGACCGATACTTGGCCGCGCGCGGTCGATAGCGCGCCGTATTTCGCGGCGTTCGTCGCCAGCTCGTGCAGCACCGACCCAAGCGCCTGAGTTTCGGCAGAGGTGAGCATAACGTCCGTCCCGCTGATCCTGACGTTCGTGTCCGTCGTGTAGGGCGCAAGCTCGGTACGGACGAGGGCGTCCAACCCGACGTTCTGCCAGCCGCTTTTGCTCAACAGGGTATGGGCGGCTGCCATGGATTGGATACGTCCAGCGATCGATCGAACGAAATCGTCGATTGAACCGCTGCCTTGACGCGTAGCAGTGACAACCGCAGAAACCTGCGCGAGGTTGTTCTTTACCCTATGGTCAAGCTCCGCGATCAGCAGACGCTGGTGCTGTTCGGATCGTCGCAGCAACACGAGGGCGTTCGCAAGACGTGTGTAGAGAAGCAGCGTCTCCGTAAGCAGCACAAACAGCAATGAAGAGCCCGCGAACATCCCGTAGATCCGGGCCATGTACCAGCCTAAGGTAAACCGATTGACGGTAAACAAGCTCGCCACGACAAGGTTTGGCAACCACGCAAACAGCGTCACGATCAGCCATTGATCAAGAATCGTTCGTCTGCGAATGAACAAAAGCACGATCGCCGCGGCGCTCAGGAGCATGAGAAAGGCTCCCACGTCCTCGGCGAAAGGTGCCTGTTCGAGCACATTTTTGTGGAAGCTCGGCAGATACGCCGCACCTGACGTCGCGCCCCATGTCAATAAGGCTGTCACCGCGACCACGCATGCGATGGTGACGCCAATGGTAACCCTGGCCGCTCGGCAGGATCGGTTGGCGGCTTCGCCCACATCCTTCGACAGCGCATAGACGATGGCGGCAAGCGGAAAAGTCATGTGCCAAAACAGAAACAACCAGCCCGAAGTGCTCAGCTCGTTGCCGATCACAACACCCGGGCCATATGCTCCCGGAAAGGCAAGGGTCTGCAAGAACGCAAACAGTCCACTGAAGACAAAACCGCTTGCCAGCGCCAGCAGGGCACGCCGGGGTTGGACAGAGTATTGGGCGAACAGAAAGGCCGCCGTCAGGAGGTCGGCGATGCACATTATCGTTTGAATGACCGGTACGAACGCGTCAACACGCGCTGTTTTGATGTTCGCAACCATCACGATCGCGACGACGATCACGAAAATGGCGAAGCCGCGAAATGCAATTTTGTATTGCCGGACGTCCGCCGGCATCGTTGTGATCACGATCGGAAAATCGTCAGCATCAACACTGGCACCTAGGGTGCGAACAGAGGTCTTCTGCATGAGGTCCTATCCGTAGAACGAACCTGTACCGTTGTTGGGTTGTTCACGTGTTGGTCAACACGTTTCCAGGAGCGGCTAGGCCACCGTGCGACAATACCGGGATAATCGCTGTTTAGTTTCCCATCAACGCCGCGGTCAACCGCAGGGGCATCGTCGACTTGATCCACACTGCATGCGGAGCCTCGCTAGTGGATTTTCGGATAGGCAATCGCGCCGACGAAACCGAAGGTCCTCAAGCCCGCAGGCGTCAAGCTGGAGTACCCTGCAGAGACTCAGGCTACCTTGGGTATCTGCCGTGCCGTCGCAGCCGACAAGGCCTGATCGAGATCGGCGATGATGTCGTCGATGTGTTCGATGCCGACCGACAGACGGACGTAACCCGGCGTCACGCCGCTTGCGAGCTGATCCGCTAGGCTCAGCTGAGAGTGCGTGGTGCTGGCCGGATGGATGGCCAACGAGCGTGCATCGCCAATATTGGCCGCGTGATAGAAGAGCCTGAGTGCGTCGATGAATCTCACGCCCGCATCGCGGCCGTGCTTGAGCTCGAAGCCCACGATACCCCCAAAGCCGCCTTTCAGATACTTGTTTGCGCGCTCGCGCTGCTTAGGATCGGCCTGCAGGCCTGGATAGATGACACGCACTACTTCGCGGTTCTCCTGAAGATGGAGCGCAACTGCCCCAGCATTACGGCAGTGTTCGCGCATCCTGAGCGGAAGCGTCTCCAAGCCTTGGATGAACTGAAAGGCGTTGAAGGGACTCATGCACATGCCCATATCCCGCAGAAGCACAACTCGCGCGCGAATGAGATAAGCGATTGGTCCCAGCGGCTTCACGGCCTCCGTCCATACCACGCCATGATAGCTGGCATCCGGCTGGTTGAGCGTGGGGAACCGCTCTTTGTATGCCGCCCAGTCGAAATTGCCGCCGTCGACAATCATACCGCCAATCGAGGTTCCGTGCCCCCCGACGTATTTGGTGGTCGAGTGAACGACGATAGCGGCGCCGTGATCAAGCGGTCGGCACAAGAAAGGCGCAGCGGTGTTATCCATGATCAGGGGTACACCGAGCGCCCGCCCGATTGCCGCAACCTCGCCGATCGGGAAGACGGTCAGCTTGGGATTAGGGAGCGTTTCGGCGTAATACGCACGAGTGCGATCGTCAGTCGCCCGGCGGAAGTTCTCGGGGTCAGCTGGATCGGCGAAGCGCACATTGATGCTCATTGAAGGGAGCGTGTTTGCAAACAGGTTCCAGGTGCCGCCGTAAAGATCGGTGGAGCTGACAACGTTATCGCCGGGGCGGCACAGGTTCTGCAGCGCCATCGCCGAAGCAGCCTGACCGGAGCTGACAGCCAAGGCCGCTGCGCCACCTTCCAGAGCTGTCATCTTCTGCTCCAGAGCATCGCAAGTGGGATTCATGATTCGCGAATAGATGTTGCCGAAGTCCTTGAGGGCGAACAGATTCGCCGCATGCTCTGTATTGTGAAACTGATAGGACGTGGTTTGGACGATCGGCACCGCCACGGCGCCCGTAGCGGAATCGGTGCGCGGGCCAGCGTGCAGCACGATGGTTTCAGGGTTGTTGCTCCGTACGATCACCGTCTTTTCTCCGTTGCTTGGTTCGTAGCTCGCTCGAATGCTGATCCTGACCGCCTCGTCCGTTTGACTTGAGGCGGATGTAGAGCTTCGAGGGCACGGCCCGCCGGGGCTCCACGTGTGTGAAGATTTGATGGTTCTTGGCTTACCCGTGAGAGCCGCGCGGCTCCCGCGGAGCGACGTAGCTGTAACTCTGCTTGATTGCTCGTTGGATATTGCTTTTGAATCCGGCGTTGAGTGGTCTGCTGAATCAAGAGCGGAATGTTCCGCTGGGACTGCTCGATATCCGTCGCCCAGGTATGAATCGGACTTGTGTCGGAGTAGTCGCCGCTCTGATCACCCACGAAGAGGTCATCTCCCTGCAGATGGTCGGTGCGTCGAACCCCATGAAGAAGCCGAATTCTCCTGAGGCATCCCAGGCGCGATTTATCAGGTGGGGAGGGTAATCGCGTTGCCGGCAAGGTTGAAAATGTTCTCCTTGATAAAGTCGCGAACGGCGGCAGCTGCCGAAACGCTGCCGAGAATGAGAGCCGCCGCCATGCCAATCTTGGTCTTGGTCCACATTGTCGAACTCCGTCGTGGGGATTGTCGCGCTGTTGCTCGATGCGGGGGGCACCTCGAAGCGACGGCACGTTGCCGGAGTGTGTGATTAGCGAAGGCTGAGTGACATGCTTGCAGCCGTGCTGTAGCCGGCCCTTCATTTCTCTGGAGATTTCCTGAAGATTTCCTGTCGGCGGTAATTGCTGCCACCCTGGTGGCTATGGCCCGCAATACCGAGTCGATAAGCCAGCCCGAGGGGCCTTCGAGGTGGAGATCGATGCCCGCTGCCAGTCGACGCCACACAGTCGAAGGCTCCTTCGTCTACTTACGCGGTGGCCGCATGTCGCCAGAGACTCCAGTCCTTGGATGTCCTCACGAATTCTGATGAGCGGTATCATGGGGTGGGTCAACCACCGCGAGCCATTTGACAAGCCAACGCCCGAATGATGAAGAACCTCCCTCAAGCAGGCGAGGCGAGGTTTGAGCTACCGATTCAGCAATATCGAGATCGACACCGCACGGCGGGAGCTTTCGCGCGGCGGCGCGATCGTGCATATCGAGCCCCAGGTGTTCGATCTGCTCGTCCATCTGATTCGCCACAGCGATCGGATCGTCGGAAAGGACGAGCTAATCGACGCCATCTGGGGGGGCCGCATCGTCTCCGAGGCGACGATCAGCTCGCGCATTAGCGCGGCGCGGCGTGCGCTCGGGGACAGCGGGAACGACCAGAGCTTTATTCGCACGCTGTACAAGCGCGGATTTCGCTTTGTCGGAGACGTGAACGAGGGCAGCTCCGCGCAGTGCGCCACGACGATCGAGACGACGCAGCCGACACCGGATGACGCTCCTGACACGTCGCTGGTGGTCGCCAAGACGCCGACGCTCAAAGCGCCGCCGCTTGCAGCTTCGTCTGCATGCGACCTGTGTCCCGAGCCGACCAAAGGGCAGTTGTTTGCCGATCTCGCTGCGCCTTTGCTAGCCGCGCCGGCGGTCGGGGGATATGGGCCCTCGTCCCACGGGGCGGACGCCCCCGAGGCGGCGGCGACGTCGCCGCGACTCCGGAAGACCTTGCTGCTAGGTGCCGCTGTGATGGGCTTGGCGGCGCTGTCGCTTGCGGCCGTGTCGCTGTCATCGCACTGGCCACGGTCGCAGCCGATGGCAAAGGTATCGGCGCAAGTCGAGGAAGTGTCGGCGGAACAGCGGGCATTGGTGGTGCCGTCGATCGTGGTGCTTCCCTTCATCAATCTCGGTACCGATGCGAAGGAGAACTACGTCGCCGATGGCGTTACCGACAGCCTCACCAGCGATCTTGCCCGCGCGTTGCCGGGAATCTCCGTCGTCTCCCGCGACACCGCTTTCACCTACAAGGGCCGCAGTGTCAGTGTGCGCGACGTTGCCCGCGAGCTGGGCGTCGAATATGTGCTCGAAGGCAGCGTCACGCTCGAGGGAGAGCGGGTGCGCGTGAACATTCAGCTCGTCAAGGCCAAGGAGGGGGGCCATCTGTGGGCGGACCGGTTCGATATTGAGCGCCGGAGCATCCTGCAGGTTCAAGATGAAATCGTCGGGAGAGCGTCGCGTGCCATCGGCCTCAAGGTCGTTGACATCGAGGCGCGGCGAAGCCGGAACGAAAGGCCGAGCAGCACCGAGGTGGTCGACCTCGTCCTGCGTGGCCGGGCGGTGCTCAATCTACCATCGTCGCCGGCGACGATGATCGAAGCGCGCGGTCTGTTCGAGCAGGCGCTGAAGGTGCAGCCGAACAACGTCGACGCCCTCGCCGGGGTTGCCACGACGCTCGTATTCGAGTTCGTAAACGACTACTACGAGACCGAGGGTGAGGAACGACTGCAGCACGCGGAACCGCTGCTCGATAGGGCAACCGCCCTCGAGCCGCGTCACCTCATGGTCTTGAAGGCAAAAGCGGCGCTGCGACGTGCGCAGGGCAAGTTCAACGACGCCATCGCGGCTGCGGAAGCCATCATCATGGAGAATCCCGGCGAGCCCTGGGCCTACAAGGAAATCGGCTTATCGACCCTCTATCTCGGCGATGCGGACCTCGCACTCGATTGGTTTGCCAAGGCCGATCGCATTGGTCCGCGCGATCCAGGCCGGTGGACATGGCTGGACGGACGCGGGCACGCGCTTATCCTGCTCGGACGCGACGAGGAAGCCGTGCGTGCATTGACCAGCGCGCTCGACGCCAACCAGAAGAATGTTTCAACGCATGCGTTCCTCGCCGCAGCCTACGCGCTGCTCGGCCGCTCCCAGGAGGCCCGCGCTTCGCTTGCAGCGTATCTGCAAAGCCGCCCCGGCGCGAGGATTTCGACGTATCGCCGCCTTTCGCCGGTGCCTCTCGTGCTCACCAGCGACAAATATCAACAGCAACGCGCCCGTCTGACCGAAGGTTTGCGCAAGGCCGGCATGCCCGAATAGCTTACGGGCAAGGAGGAGCGCCGGACCGGCCTGCTAGGATGAGGGGACGGCCGCCCTGCGCTGACGTGGCGGGGGAAGGGGACCACGCAATCAGGGATGAGACCGCAACTCAGCGACGGTCTCGCCCGAGCCGCCATGCTCGGAACGAAAATCCTTTAGCTTTGGCAGGCCATCACCCAGTACTGCCTCCCCGTAGTTGACGTGGACCAGGGGGGCGAAGGCGAGGCTCGGGATGGTCGCGGCAAACCATCAACCAGGCCGAACGATGGGTGAGCCGGCATCAGATGCCCGCCGCACTTCGCGCGATATCGGCGCCGGCTGAGTCTCGCTCTTGCGGAAGCTCGCAATATGCTCGCCACGCGACGCAATCCGCACCGCCTCCGGCTTCCAGAGTTAAGGCATTGACTGGCGGAAGCGCAGTAGTTGCAGTGACAGTAACCAACTGCCACGGGCGACGCGTCGACCCCCAGCTCGACGGCGCCGCAAAAAGCATTTCCCAAGTAGGTCATAACATCTCGTTCGGTTGAATTTCGTGTCGCGCAGGAACTAGCTCAGGATCCCCGCGCGGTTCGGTCTTGACCTGCATCATGATCTTGGTCCTCAGGGGCAGGGCGGCGCAGACGCCCGCGTGGGAGGGTGAGGCAATAGCAATGCGCCGCAAGACAGGCTTGGGGTCGGTCTGCAGAAACCTTGAGATTTCTCTGGAGATGACCTGGCTTTTACTCTCTGCGGTACTACCGTTAGCGCCCTCCTCGGGGCAATTTGCTCTGGATTGCATTTCCTGAGCACGACGGCAGCAGCAACCGCCCTATCAGAGATACCTTCAGAAAATCTCCAAAGAAACCAATGGTTGGCTACAGCGCTGCTGCAAGCATCCCGTTTGCCCCTCGCTAATCAGACTACCGCAACCGCGTTCGCCGTTTCTCTCCGAGCGGCAGCGCACCAACCCCCAAGACGGAGTGTGACAATGTGGACTAAGACCAAGATTACCATGACGGCAGCCCTCATCCTGGGCAGTGCTTCGGCAGCTGTTGCGAGTGATCAGAGCGGTGATTACTCCGGCGGAGCTCCGGTTCAGACCTGGCAGGACATCGAGCTGTCCCGGCAGAACATTCGGCTCCTGATTCAAAAGCAATATCCACCGAACAATCCCAGCAAAACCTACGACTACGTCGCTCCGCGGAAGCTGCGCGGCACGCGCGAATAACGCTGAGGCCCAACAAATCACCACACGTTAAGCTCCGGGGGCCAGCGCCCCCGGGGGCTCTATATGTGCTATAATGATGTTGCACGGCAGGTGGCCATGACGAGACAAGTTGGGCTGTTTGTCCGAGACACCAAATGCAACGCCCCGATTCGGCGGAAAGCCGTCACCGTAGGAACAACCGCGCTGGAGTTGGTGAGGGAGATGTGGGCCGACCTGCTGAATGAAGCCCCCTCATTGACGTCCCGCGAACTAGCAAGAGAAATCGCTAGAATCGAAAGAATTCAGTCATATTTCGAGAGGCAGCTGTCTCCGGAGCTCAAGGTAGTTTGCACGCGCCGACCTTCGATCCGCGGCAGAGTCGCGGCTACGCGACGCGCGTGGGCGATTGCTTGAAGGCTCCTTCGCAAAGCCTGCACGCGAGTGGGCGGCCGCGAGAGCGCGCTTTTGGACCTTCTTTCAGAGGATGGAGCTCGGCCGTCCGCACATGCCGCAAGTCGAGCGTCATCCTTCGGTTGGCGCCAATTCGGAAGCCGGATATTGGACAAGACCACGGCGCAGCCGAAGGAACGGCCCCGCCATTTGCGGGCGGAACCGCTGCCTCCGCCACCCCCAAGCCCACCCCACGCTGCATGAACAAACATTACCTTGAATAATTGTTCACGTTTATCACTCGCGTTGTCGTGATCGTCGCGGCTTTGGCAGGATGGTGGCGCGGGCACCCAATTGAGCAATTTCAAGCCAAAGCCAGCAAGGCCAGCGGGTCACGGATGCGGCGCGCGCTATAGGTTAGGAAAGGCCCGCGCTTTCGCACACCAAAGAACGGTGAAGCACAGCTAACTCTTATCAGGGAGAACCCATGCTTCGACCAAGGAGACTGCAGCCCATGGAAATAAGCGGAGCGCGACAAATTCTCGAAAAGCCGCTGATTTCAATTATCGAAGATAACAGGGGCGTTCGTGAATCCTTAAAGAGCTTCATTCTATCACTCGGATATGACAGCAGCACATTTGCTGCGGCTGAGGAATACCTCGAGTCGGAGCTCCTGCACAGCACTGCTTGCTTGATCAGTGACGTGCAGCTGCCCGGCATGAGCGGCCCCGACCTGCAGGCCCGGTTGATCGCTGACGGGTATCGAATCCCAATCGTGTTTCTGACTGGGTTTGTCAGCGAGACTATCCGAACCCGGGTGTTGACAGCTGGAGCGGTCGGCTATTTTGCCAAACCTTTGAACCCTGGCGCCTTGACTGAATGTCTCGCGAAGGCGCTTGCGAGCATTCCGCCTTAGATTGGCGGGCGAACCCTGAGCCGCCCGCCGCTCGATGGGCAGTGCGCCGAGGACTAGACCGGACCATGCCAAATGCGGCGGCGGTCGCAGATACTCGATGACGGACGAATTCCCCACGCGCCGGCGCGGTTGAAATGCTGCGGCGGCGCCTGTCGGTGACCGAGGAGGACAATATGACACTCACGACCGTTCCCTTCGCTGCTCCGTTTCCCGTCCCACGCTCATCGAACCGGACGCCCCGATCTAAGTGCCAAAAAAAGTTGCTCTTAGTTGCCAATGGGTGGGGTACGGGACCCTACCCCACACAAAGCGTTGTAGCTCAAGGTAGCTTTGGATTTGCGGCCGACGATCGAGAACAAGCTACCGCCTCTGGTTCGCGTTTGGACGTAAGTCGGAAACTTTTTGCCTGCTAGGGGTCGAGGGGTTGTCTAGATCGGCTTCTTGGTGCTCACTCGGTGTTGGTGGTGCATCATTCATACGACATGAATGCTGACCTATCGATCCCCGGATCAACCGAGATGACGTCGACGCAGCCCAGGATATTGGGGGACCTGAATGAGCAAGCCGAGCCCCACAGCTCCGCCCAGGCCACCCTGATGCAGAGAATCGTGGCTACAGTTGCGGTCGCTCTTGGCTATTTCTTGGCGGCGCGGTTGAGCCTTGCGCTACTTACACAGCCTGCTGGTGTGGCTGTCTTCTGGCCTGCTGCCGGCCTCTCGGTTGGCGTATTGATCAGAGTTGGTCCCGTCGCGCGCATCCCGGTGGTCGTCGGCACAATTACAGCAACCATGGCGGCCGAGCTCTTGGGCGATCGAAATATTTGGAGCTCAGTCGTGTTTGGCGCGTGCAACGCTGGAGGGGCGCTGCTTATCGCGAGTCTTATGGAACGAATGCATCCCTCGCCGTTCAAACTCGACGCGGTGCAACGCGTGATAGGCTTGATTGTGATAACGATCCTGGGAGTCGCCATTTCAGGGATCGGCGGGACGCTTGGATTT
>Ga0126371_10006092_pt1 | contig 10711 bp, 13 predicted proteins | sample PanSoiMetaPlot_4_FD_110145 | JGI IMG/M metagenome (GOLD analysis project Ga0126371, IMG submission 110145) | Tropical forest soil microbial communities from Panama - MetaG Plot_4 | ecosystem: Environmental > Terrestrial > Soil > Tropical forest > Bulk soil | place: Panama | collected 2016-02-17
CAAATCCAGTCCGCAGATGCGGAAAAGAGGACAAGGGCCCATGCTACGCTCGATCGACTGAGCAAGCTCGCCCCATTCAGAAGCGGCGCGTTGCGGGCGCTGCTTAATGATGCTGTTGAACGCAACAATCTCGCCGGAGCGGATAACTTGGCTCAACAGCTCCAAATGTCACCGCAGGTTACATTCGGCGATTATCTGCTCTGCCTGAATTTCTATCGAAAACTGGATCAGAAGAAGTTTCGGATTTTGCTGGAAAGAGTGAAGCCATTTGCCGCGCGCAATTCATCGGATCTTGCGTCGCTTGTAAACTGGATGAATGAAAACGGATTAGCCGGTGATGCCGTAAAATGGATTGATAAGTTGCCCCTCGACGAACTGACCGCGCCGTCTGTTTCGATCGCGATCGCAGATGCGTATGCGAGCGCAAAAAATTGGGCGCGGCTGAAGCATTGGACGCGTACTCGGCCCTGGGGGGAAGCCGATTACCTCCGTCACGCATATCAGGCAATTGCAATAGAGCAATCACAATCCGGTAGCGGGACCGCGCGCACAGAATTCGAAACACTTTGGCGCTCGGCTGAACAAGCCGCCAAGCAACGTGCAGAACGCGAACTGGACCTCGCCCGCCTGGCATCGAAGTGGAATCTCAACGAAGAATCCGAGCAACTCTGGCTGCGCGTCGCTAGCAACCCGCCGATGCGGCGCGAGGCGCTCGACGCACTTCGCCGGATTTATCGGACAACTAATAATCTCGGAAAACTCTATGAGGTTCTCCAGCGACTGCACAAGAGTTCGCCTAACGAAGCGTCGATTACAGCCGATCTCGCGCGACTCGGCCTCAATCTCGAACGAAATACAGAAGCCTCGCATGAGCTGGCTAAGGAGGCGTACGACCGCGCTCCAAACGAACTGAATTGCGCAGTGACTTACGCGTTTTCGCTTTATCGCCTTGGTCGTGGCGCCGAAGGGCTTGCAATCATACAGAAATTGCCACCAGATCGGTTACACGATCCGCACGCGGCAGTTTACGCCGTGTTATTGTTGCTTGATGCGAAGCAGATCGACGCAGTGGAGGATTACATTGCCGCTGCTGACGATGCCAATATTTACATCGAAGAGAAAAAACTTCTCGATGACGCGAAAACGCAGCTTGGCACTGCGTCTGAAACTTTGCCCTCATCAGTTTCGTCGGCGTCCGCCGAGCTGAGTCCGACTCCGGGATCGACTCCTTAAGCCCGAGACAGGGCCACGCTCCCGAGAACGCGCCACTTTGCCACATCGGCCGGTGTGCTCGTAGGCGAAGCGCAGCGGACGGCTTTAATTGAGTCGAAAGCGACCTCTGAAAATGGCAGCTCGATTGACGCTGCCAATTCACGTCGTGAGGTAACCGGCATTTTTTTGTAAATCAGACTTAAATGCGGTTTCAGCTCATAATGAGACGAATGTTGCGCCAAACCGCGAATGATTTCATTCAGTCGCTGCAACTCTGCGCTCAGCACAAGTCGTACGAACACCGCCTTGGTAAATTTGTCTGAATGACCTGCATCAAGGAGTCCAAGTGAAAATGGCTCCTGACGAGGCACTGATTGCGAAATTACTTTCTCAGTAACTCCGCCACGCTGTGACCCGGCATGAATGGTCACGTGCGGTTCGAAAACAGGCGCGTTGTATCGGCGCGCAAGGTCGGCGATCAGATCCTCGAGGATGCCGCGCTCCGGCTCAGCCGGAATAAGCCAGTAGGCGATCACGGTTCTTTTCATCTTTCAGCTGCGTTCTATTGCGTCCGATGGATTTTGGATCCTAAGCTCGCTCTAACAATTCAACGTTTAGCCATTCAACCGCCAATGCTAATATCCTGTCGTGGCAACCAACGTTCTAGGAACCGAGCTTAAATGCTGCTGCCGCGACCCAATGACCGGATTTTACCGCGACGGTTTCTGTCGGACCGGTCCGGAAGATATCGGGCTGCATACGGTGTGCGTGAAAGTCACACAAGAATTCCTGGATTTTTCTGTTCTCGACGGAAACGACCTGGTCACGCCGCGCCCGGAATGGGGGTTCCCCGGGCTCAAGCCGGGCGACAAATGGTGCGTCTGCGTCACACGCTGGAAAAGCGCACTGGATCACAATCGCGCCGCACCGGTCGATCTTGAGGCAACACACGCCTCCGCGCTCGAATTCATCACGCTGGACGAACTAAAGGCTTGCGCGCTGAAATAGGTAGCATACTCGCTCATGGTTGAATTGGAGTGAGTTTGCCGCCACGCTAACGCCAAATTGAAACTCCCGTTCAGTCTTTTCCTGGCGCTGCGATATCTAAAGCCGAAGCGAACATCGATCTCGGTCATCACGTTGATCTCCATTATCGGCGTGATGCTCGGGATCACGGTGTTGATCGTCGTCATCTCAGTAATGACCGGGTTCGACCGTGAGTTGCGGGCAAAGGTTCTCGGTTTCGAGCCGCACATCATCGTAACGAGCGATGGGGTAATGAGTGATTGGCGGACAATCAAAGCAAAGATCGATAATACGCCCGGCGTCATGGCATCCGCGCCTTACGTTCAAGGTCCCGTAATCGCGGATCACAGCGGCCGGATCGTGACGCCAATCATTCAGGGTATCGAGGCCGATGAGGAGGAGAAGATTGTCCATTTAAAAAAACTCGTCAAAGAGGGCAATGCCGATCTGAGTAATGACAGCGCGTTGGTAGGCACACGCCTGGCCGCCGCACTAGGACTGACCGTTGGAGACAAGGTCACAATCTATGCAGCGGGAAATATCCGATCGATAATCGAGGAGCTGAAGCGCTCCCAAAATGATCCGAAAGCAAAATCGAAGACTCTTGCCGATCTCGAAAATGAAGTTGTGATGCCAGCGGATCTAACAGTAACTGGCATTTTCGAGTCTGGACGTTACGATTACGATTTCAACGTTGTCTTTGTTCCGTTGCACATCGGACAGGAACTGTATTCACTGGGAGACGATGTGCACGGGATCGCGGTCGAAACAGACGACCCCTATCGCGCAGAACCAGTGAAGCAAGCACTCAACCGTCTCTTACAGTCGCAGGCGAGCGCCGAGACATGGATTGATCGAAACAAAGACCGCTTCGACGCGATCCGGGTGGAGCGAAATGTGATGTTCATCATTCTGATGTTCTTAATCGTCATCGCGGCATTTAGCATCATGAACACGCTGATAACAGTGACGGTGCAAAAAACTCGCGAGATCGGAATAATGAAAGCGCTCGGCGCGAGGACGTGGCAGATCGTTTGGGTATTCCTTTCGCAGGGCATGCTCGTGGGAGTCTTTGGAAACGCGACCGGGCTTGCGCTGGGAATGCTACTGATTCGCTACCGCAATGAGTTCAAAGACTGGCTCGCACACACGTTGCATATTCAAATTTTTCCGGCCGACATTTACGAGTTCAGCAGCATTCCCGCCCAAGTGGTACCGCACGATGTTGCCATTATTTGCATTAGCGCGTTTTTCATCTGCTCATTTGCTGCCCTGATCCCCGCCTATTTCGCCGCGCGTCTCGATCCAGTGAAAGCGTTACGCTATGAGTGAGGCTGTGGAGGCACTTGTGCCAGCCTCTCTCTGGTTCGGCGTTTGACACAAACGGCGCTACAACTCGAGAACAGTTTCCAAGACGCGGGACGCATAATGATATCCCTCAGGCCATTCGCTTTGACGCGGACCAGCCACGTTGAGGATCGCGATCTTGTGCTTATTAACAAAAGCAGAGATCAACTTCGCGGCCTCTTCGGTGGAAACTTTTGAGGCGTCGATCAGTTCGTGCGGCCGACCCTGCTCGACGCAGAAACGCATCGTTTGTTCAGTGCCACCGCTAAGCTTGGCAGGGTAAAAGACGACCGTTCCATCGGAATCTTTGACGTTCTGCAAAGTGCGCTCTGTGAATCCGCCACCTTCCAGCTCTTTGAGCGGATATCGATCGGGAATCTTACCGGATTCATCGAGCCGTCCAGCCGGGCACCAACCGCCACACTCGATCCCACGCTTCAGCGCGACATCAATCGCCGCGCGATCTATGCCTGTTTGTCCACCCGAAATTATTTTCATGGGGTGTACCGGCAAGCGTGTCGCCAGTAACGGAGAGAGCGCTCAATCGCCGGTCGGTACGATATCCGACCGCTCGACCATCAAAATCACTGTTCGCTCAGGTGCGCGTGTGCGATGGCGCACACCTTTAGGCACGACAAAACCCTGCCTCGGCGCAAGATCGACAATACGATCCTCGAGATCGATCAGAAAATGTCCGTCGAGAACGAAAAAGAACTCGTCGATCTTGTTGTGTTCGTGCCAGTGATATTCGCCCTGAATCACCGCCAGCCTGACGACCGAATTGTTCACCTTGCAAAGCGTCTGGTTGTACCACTTGTCAGTGCAAGCGTTCGCCAGTTTCTGCACATCGATTAGTTGAAGCGGCCCGTGCAGAATGTTGAGGTAAGTTTTGTAGGGAAAAGCTTGAGGCGATTTGTCTGAATCCATCATCAGAGCTTAAACGCTGAGTATACTTTAGTCGCAAGTTAACTGTAGTGGCGGCGAGCCGTCTGCAGTTCTCAAGTTGCGCACACGGGCGAGTTGCCTTTACAAGCATCTATTCCTCGCCCTCGAAGTAATCGGTTTCCTCCCCCTTCACCACTACGCGGTCCGCGGCCGATGACTTGTTCACTTTCCATTTCCGGCTATCAGGGTAATAAGTCGACTCGCCGATGGGATTGTCGGCGATCACGTAATAGACAAAGTCTTCACCGCCAAGGTTGATTAGTTGATGCGGTTCGTCAGGCCCGAAAATGAAGGCATCGCCGGGAACGACTTCCGTTGTGCCATCCTTGTGACGGACGCTTCCCTTGCCGGAAACGACCAGGTAAAGCTCCCACTGTGCCGAGTGCGCGTGGTAAGGGAAATTGCGTTTCCCAGCAGGCACTCGATTCAACTCCAGATCGAACGGATGACGCTTCGCCAGATCGAGCGAAGCCGGTTTGCGCCCTAGGGCCTCGGAAATTCCCTTGAAAGACACCGCATACTTTCTGCCGGGTGATTGCCATGCCTCCTCGTTGATTTCGTTCAGATTCACTTTGCGCATAACGCTCGAACCGACATTGGGTCATTCTTCGCCGTCGAAATAATCGGTTTCCTTCCCTTTCACAATTATTTCTTCGGTTTCCTCTTTTACAACGGCCCACTTGCCGCTGTCAGGATAGTAGCAGGAATCGCCAGTTGTCCCGCCGCTACGAGGATTATCAGCGATCACGTAATAAAAAAAATCTTCATCACCGGCGTTGGTAAGCTGATGGGCTTCGCCCGGTTGAAAAAAAAATGCGTCGCCTGGCCCGACCTCGGTTGTCCCATCTTTGTCGCGAACTCGTCCGCGACCGGAAATGACGAGATAAAGCTCTGATTCAGCCGCGTGTGCGTGATACGGACACAGCGATTTGCCTTTGGGAATCCGAACGAGCGCGAGATCGAACGGATGCCTCTTGGACAAATCGAGCGACTCCGGCTCGCGCCCGAGCCCGATCGAAATATTCTTCGAAACCCGGCCAAACTTACCCTTTGGCGATTTTCGCTCCTGCTCCGGAACGTCTTTCAGATTCACTCTGCGCATCCGCGAATAACTCCTGCTTTGGCAACGATGCTTACGCCAAATACTACTCCATCACAACAACCTTACGTCCGCTCATGTGTCCCTTATTCACCCTGTCGAGCGTAATCGAAAGATGCTCGAGTGGCACACGATTTATGCGCGGACAAATTCCATGCTCCGCCGCGAATGCCAGCATATCCCCGAGGTCTTTACGTGAACCGCCCGGTGAGCCCATAAGACATCGCCTGGCGGCACGCGCGAGAACGCCGATCAAGACCCCATCCGGCCCAAGCAAGGAGGCTCGCGCTCCTCGATTTCGATTGCGCGCCCAGATTCTTTAATAACTGCGGCGTTCATGATCCAATAATATTCAACTTCTTTGGTAGCTTTTGCTTGAGTCTTTCCACCGGTTCGAACAGATCTCCGAGTTTTTCCACGCGGGCGAGGACTTGGTCGGAGCGGAATTTTAAGAGATCGGCTTTCTTCTTTTTCAAGCAGTTCTTAACCTCATCCCATTTGACCGGAGCGGAAACAGTTGGCTCTTCTCTGGCACGGAGCGAATAAACGCAGATCGTCGTCTTGTGTTCGTCGTTCTGACTCCAATCGACAAATACTTTCCCTTTGCGCGCGGCTTTGGACATATTCGAGGTGACAAGATCGTTATGTTCGCGTTCGAGATGCTGAGCGATGGCGCGCGATAAATCCTTTGTTTGGTCGTAATTCACTGAAGTATTCAGCGGCACATATATTTGCAAGCCTTTCGAACCGCTCGTTTTCGCAAAGCTCTTCAGCTTCATCTCGGAAAGTAAATCCCGTAGCCAAAGGCCCACCTGGCAGCATGGGACGATGTCGGCTGGCGGGCCGGGATCGAGATCGAACACGATGATCGTCGGACGTTCGATTTTGTCCTTGTGCGAGAGGGATGTGTGCAACTCAAGGTCGGCGAGGTTCGCCGCCCAGACGAGCGTCGGCAAATCCTGCACCAGACAGTAATTCATCATGCGATCGTTGCTTTCACTCCACACCCGGGCTGTCTGTACCCATTCTGGCCGGTGCTTCGGACAATTCTTTTCATAGAAAAACTCGCCTTCCACCCCGTCCGGATAACGTTTCATAGTAAGCGGTCGATCTTTCAGGTGCGGCAAAAGCACGGGCGAAACACGGATATAGTAATCAATCACCTCGCCTTTCGTGAACGCCACTTTCGGGTAAAGTACCTTGCTTAAATTCGATACCTGAATCTCGCGGTCCTCGACAATGAGCTCGGCTTTAGGAGGCACAGCAGTGAGAGATTCCTCGACTTCGCTCGGAATGACAAACGATCAGGCGAAGAAGCGCTCAGGGGACAGCATGGGCTGGGGCTTGCAAATGCGGGCCACGCAATGCTCCCAGCTCTCGTGACCGCTGAGGATTTCGATTTCGACCCGCAGAAAATAAATCGGTACTTTCACCTCGGCCTCCACCAAGCGCGGCATGCGCACCGCGTCCTTTTCAGTAGTCACGATCATCGCTAAATCGCGGCGAATGCAACGATTAATGAAACTGATTAGCTCCGGCTCGGTATAATAGTGATGATCAATGTAACGCTTAGCGAGATCCAGATGTGCGCCAAGTTTTTTTAGAGCGCCTTCGAAACTCTCCGGGGCAGCGATCCCGCAAATCGAGCCGATGAAAGTGTCGCGCAAGCGTTCGAGTGCCAGCCGTTCGCCAGTGAAGACGTTCTGAAGATAAAGCGGTTTATGCGCACATTCGATGATCTCAGCAGTGCGATTGTAACGCCGAATGCGTTGGATGAGCGCGTCGTTAGACTCTCCTATGTTCTTAGTGATAAAAATGTAACTCGCGCGCCGCAGATTTCGCGGGGCCTCGCGCAATGTGCCCCGGGGAAGCAGAAATTCGTTGCCAAACGGCGCTTGCCGATCCACCAGCACAATATCCAGCCGATGTTTGAGATGGAGGTACTGCAATCCATCGTCCAACACAAGCGTATCGACTTTCCATTTGTCGATTGCGAAAAGACCGCTCTTCACACGGTCTTTGTCCACGAGCACGACCACGTCTTTCAAATTATGCGCGAGCATATAGGGCTCGTCACCAGCAGTAACTGAATCCAGCAGCAGCGCTTTCCCGTCAGACACGATCCTTGGTGGATCGCCGATGTTCCCCTGCAGCCGATCTAGCCAGCTTCGTTTACGCGGAACGCTTTTGTAACCCCTGCTCAAGATGGCGACCCGACGGCCGCCCGCCTGCAACGCACGCGCAACCTTCTCGACGATCGGCGTCTTCCCCGTTCCGCCGACGGTAAGATTGCCAACGCTGATGACAAGACAACCGAGCGCTCGCTCGCGGAAAATTCTTTTTCTGTAAAGGTAGAGGCGAAGCTGAACGAGACGTTCGTAAACGAACGAGAGCGCGTAGAGAATTCCACGTAACGAAGCAGCGCGAATCCCCCGGCGACGCCCTAGCACCACGTCGATTCCGAACTGTTCTAAATTCTCAAGGCGACGGCCCATCTGGAACCGGTGATTAGTGATATTAGTGATTAGTGATTGGTGATGGAATAAGGCGCGCGCCACGATTGTCGGCGTGTGTGATAATTGTACGCGCTGGGGTCGCTGCCACACGCAACATTGCAGCCGCCACTCTCTGTGGCGAATGAAGTGACAGAGCACAAATGGCCGATCCGCTGCCGCTAAGGAAAGCGCCGAGTGCCCCTGCTTTCTCCGCAGCGGTGATCACCCGAGGGAGAAATGAAATCAGTTTTTGCCGGTACGGCTGATGTAAGTAATCCCCAAACGCGCCGCTCAAGTTACGATAATTGCCCGATGCGAACGCCGCTGTAATCGCACATGCATTCGCACAATTCTCCACCGCAGCGGCACGACTTATTCGCGACGGCAAAATTCGTCTCGCTCCCGAAGTATTAATTTTGAAATCCGGAACCAAGAGAGTGCAGTATAACCGCTCTGAAACGTCGAAGCGTTGAAAGGCGTGGCGAAAATCCCACTTTTCTCTTTTACGCAGGACATATGCACCACCCCGCAATACGGTGAATCCACCGAAAGTTGCCGGCCCTGCGTTGTCAGGATGTCCTTCCAACTCAGCACACAATTGGAAGATCATCAATCGGTCCAACGGATTGCCGCTGAGCCAGTTCAGCGCACTTAACACGCCGAGACGGATGGTTGCGCTACTACCCAAACCGCGTGAGCGCGGAATTTCTTCTTTGATCGAACACGAAAACGGAAACGTGCAGCGACGCACCTGTTTGAAAAATCGATCTGCCGCCTGCGAGACAATTCGCGGAGAAGATTCTCGACTCAATACGCCCCTGGCGACAACGACATTGTTATAGATGCGCAGGGCAATACCCAGACAATCGAAGCCAGGACCGAGATTGGAAGTGCTCGCTGGAACGCAGACAGTAATTTGTTGCATGGGGCAGCCGCGTCGAGTACACAGCGACGCTTTACGATGCCGCAGTGTAACGACCCAGAGCTTGTGCAGCAACTGATCCGTTGCGAACCGCCGATTCGCAAGTACGGCATTTACAGATCACTACGGCACCAACGACCATGAATTTCGGATGGATCGATGCAACCTTACTCCGAGATTTTGAAGCGGAAGGGACAAATGCGCACGGGCTCTGCACGATTGAAGATGGCTGGGTGGAACGCTTCGGCCGCGATGTCTTAATCTCGTTCAAAAGAGTTCTCGCGCGCGAACGACTATTCCAAGAGCTGCAATCGTGGGCAGGCACTGCTGAGTTTGAGCTTGGACGCGTTTTCGCCCGGTTCATCCCTCGCAAAATCGAAGAACGCGAACCTCCAGGTCTCATATCTGGTGATCCAAGCGAAAACTTGCAAACAGTCGCGACGGAACGACACCTAAAGTTTGGGATCGATTTCACGGCAGGATATTCGGTGGGCTTCTTTATAGATCAGCGAGAAAACCGGCGCCACGTGCGCCAGATTGTGCCGAGACGACTTCTGAACTGCTTTGCCTACACCTGCTCCTTTTCTGTTTGCGCGGCGTGTGTCGGGGCGACTACTCTCAATATCGATCTTTCGAAGAAATCTCTGGCACGTGGCCGTGAAAATTTTGCGCTGAATAGCCTGCCTACGATCGATCATCGTTTTATTGCTGATGACGTGATGGCCGTATTGCCGCGGCTCGCGCGAAAGGGCGAGAAATTCGACGCGATTATCCTCGATCCCCCAACCTTCTCGCGTTCGACTGGAAAAAGGACGTTTCATGTGGAAAGCGATTTCGAAAAACTGCTAGATCATGCAATCGAGCTAACCGAACGAAACAGCCATGTCTTGCTTTCAACCAATTGTTCCACGCTTCGCGAACATGCGCTGGAAGTAATGGCTCGCTACAGCCTCAAGGCAGCGCGGCGCGCCGCCACGTTTCACCAGCCACCTCTGTTGCCCGATTTTCCCTCGGGCGCAGGCGCAAGCTCAATTTGGCTGACTTTGCGTTGACAAAGTCCATGCGCGCAAGACATGATCCGGATGCGAATCACTAAGCGACATGAACCATTCATCTGCGGAAGCAGTTGCGGATTTCCCTGAACGAGCGATGTACTGGATGAAAGAACAGGTCGAGACTGTCCTCAGTGAAACTGAGGGTTACGTGCGCCAAAAACCAGCTCAGTCTCTACTCTACGCATTTATAGCGGGATATATTCTGAATCGATTGCCGATTAGCCGAATTCTAGGTGGTCTGCTGCGGCTGCTCCTTGTAGCATTGAGACCTGCAATATTGATTTACGGCGCAACCAAGTTCTATCAGGCAACACAGGAAGAGGAGTAACACGCGCTTCCAGCTCGTGATTGACCGACACAATGTCGATGCGCTCTAATCCTTGGGCGTAAAACCGATCTTCAACGGTACTTGCCAGCGGATCGACTTCCCTTGTTCCACGGATCCGCTTATTTCGGCCACCTCAAACATTTCTGGAAATCGTCCGGGGGGAATCAGAAAAAAGCTTTCCTAGGGTGATCTTGCGACGCCGCGCTGTGGCGTCCCGTCAGAAAACGAGCGAATTTGCTTTACAAAGCGATCTTCATGCCACCAACCTCGTGTCGTGAGAAA
>Ga0126371_10006093_pt1 | contig 10710 bp, 6 predicted proteins | sample PanSoiMetaPlot_4_FD_110145 | JGI IMG/M metagenome (GOLD analysis project Ga0126371, IMG submission 110145) | Tropical forest soil microbial communities from Panama - MetaG Plot_4 | ecosystem: Environmental > Terrestrial > Soil > Tropical forest > Bulk soil | place: Panama | collected 2016-02-17
GCCAGTTGCGCGCCGTCCCCGATCTGCCAGGTGCGGCGCTCGGCCGGGCGGTGCAGGATCGTGTGGCCGTGGAAGCCGATGACGTCGATCGCTGTTCCGGGATTCCTGCGCAGGAACTCCTCGACCGCCTCGGCATGGAGCCGGGTCAAGCGCGCCTCGACTTCGGCAACGGCGCCGACGCCGCCGAGAAGGGCGCGGAGCTGCTCGCGAAACTCGGCCGGGTAGACGATTGTCAGCGCGGGACCGGGGATCACCCGGCCGCGGCCATCCGTCTCGACCAGCGCGACATCGATGCCATCCAGCGACGTCCCGCTAATCAGCCCGAGCGCACGCCGCATCCTCGGGGAGTGTTGTGGTCCGCCCTCCGCGCCTATGTTAAATGACAAAGCCATGTCGACGCTCCGTTCCCCCTTTCTCGCTACCGCGCGCGAGCGCGGCTTTATCCATCAATGCACCGACATCGAGGCGCTGGACGAGCGGCTGTGCGCCGGGCGCCTCGTCGCCTATGTCGGCTATGATTGCACGGCGGACAGTCTGCATGTCGGCAGCCTCGTGTCGATCATGCTGCTGCGCCTGTTTCAGAAAAGCGGCCACAAGCCGATCGTGCTGATGGGCGGCGGCACCACGCGGATCGGCGACCCGTCCGGCAAGGACGAGGCGCGGCAGCTGCTCAGCGATGCCGAAATCGCCCGCAATATGTCTGGGATCCGGTCGATTTTCGCGAAGTTCCTCGACTTCGGCGACGGCCCGACTGACGCCCTCATGGTCAACAATGCGGACTGGCTCGACGAGCTCCGCTACATACCGTTGCTGCGCGATATCGGGCGGCATTTCTCGGTCAACCGCATGCTGACCCTGGAAAGCATCCGGCTGCGGCTGGAACGCGACCAGCCGCTGAGTTTTCTCGAATTCAACTACCCGATCCTGCAGGCTTACGATTTCGTCGAGCTCGCGCGGCGCTTCGGTTGCGAATTGCAGATCGGCGGCTCCGACCAGTGGGGCAACATCGTCGCCGGGGTCGAGCTCGCCCGGCGGACGGAGGGGCGTACATTGTTTGGCCTGACGACGCCGCTGATCACGACTTCCGCCGGCGCCAAGATGGGCAAGACGGCACAAGGCGCCGTCTGGCTCAACGCCGAGAAATTGTCGCCGTACGAGTACTGGCAGTTCTGGCGCAACACCGACGATGCCGATGTCGGCCGCTTTCTGCGCCTCTTCACCGAACTTGAGCTCGCCGAGATCGCTCGGCTCGAGCTCGGAGACGTCAACGAAGCAAAGAAGGTTCTGGCCAACGAGGCGACCGCGCTGTGTCACGGGCGCGAAGCCGCCGAAGCCGCGGCGGAAACGGCGCGGGCCGTCTTCGAGGACGGAGGCAGCGGAGGCGAACTGCCGCAAACCTCCGTGCCTCACGATCTGCTCGCGCGCGGCATCCCCGCCTTCGAGCTGTTCAGCCGCGCCGGGCTCGCCGGCTCCAATGGTGAAGCGCGCCGGCTGATCCGCGGTGGTGGGGCGCGCATCAACGACATCCTCGTCGAGAACGAGACGCGGTCCGTCTCGCTCGCCGATCTTGATCCGCAAGGGCTGTTGAAGCTCAGCGCCGGCCGCAAGCGCCACGCCTTGGTGCGTCCCGTCTGAGTTATTCGATTCCCAGCGACTGCTGAACCGGCGGCGGGATGCCGAAATTCGGCTGGAACAAACGGCGCAAAAAGCCCGGCGCGAGCGCGCTCAGCGGATTGACCGAGACTTCGGGATCGGCGGCGGATCCGGTGACGCGGTAGTTCGCGGCAAACAGGCCTTGCCCCTCGCCGCCTACCAGCAATGAACCAATCACCGGAATATTCCCGATGATCGAGTTCAACGCATAGGCGGGCACGATCGTGCCTTGCAGATCGAGCCGGTTCCGGCCGACATCGACGGTGCCGTTCGCGGTGACCCCGATCGCCCCGCCATAGGCGCGCAAATTCTCGAGCACGAGATGATCGTCGCTATACGCAAAGTTGCTGCTGAGCGTGCTGAAGGGGATGCCGGAGCCCGAGAGCATGCTGCCGACCCCGCTGAAGGATGGGAGCGACAGTATCCGTGCAATGACAGGTGCATGGACGAGACTGTAATCCTCGCCTGCGATTTGACCATCGACAACCTGCTTACCCCCTGCTTCCGACACGTTCCCGGTAACGGTGACGCGCCCGCCGACAACGTTGTCGGTGATGTCGAACAGATGCAGCGCGGCGCCGAGGTCATCGGATCGGAAGGTGAGGCTGCGCCGACCGGCCTCATTGCCGGCGCGCAGGCTGAGTTGACGGCCATTCTCGAACCGGCCGTCGATTTGAGCGACCTGCCAGTCGGCACCCTCTCGCAAAATCTGAGCATTGAGGTCGTAAACCTCGCGCCGTGGTCCGACAACCAAGCGGCCCACTCGTGCGTCAATCTGCAACGGCGGGTCGGACGCGAAATCTCGGTGCGAGTCGCCTTTGGGAAGGTTCTTGATCCACTGCGAAAGGTCGAGACTCGGGCCGCGAAGATCGACACGCCAGCCCCCGTCACGGCGGCGTGTCACGAAACCCGTCACGTCATCATCGCCGACAATCAGACGCCGGACATCGACACGGTCGATGCGCTCGCCATCGGGCGCGAGCGCCACTGCGAACCTGCCCTCTAGCCCCGCAGCATTCACGTCGATTTCCGGTAGTCGAGTGATGCGCTCGTTGCGGAGATCTAGGACCACCCTGGCCGTGGCTAGCGCGCCGGGCGGCTTTTTCCAGCCTGCTTCCGCAATAGACAGGCTCGTCGAGCGTAGATCGAGTGCCACTTCTGCTTCGGCACGAGAGCCATCGGAGACCCAGTAGGCGAGATCGACCCCGACAAGCCCAGTGATCCGTTCGGGGAAGAAGTCGAAAGCGAGCCGGCGCCGCTGCGCGTCATTGAGCGTCATTGCGACACGGTAGCGCGCTTTCACACCGTCTTTCGGCTTGAAGAACAGGTTGGCGTCGAGGTTCAGCGGGACGCCGTCAAAGCGCGAGCTTCCCTTCAGGTGGGCTCCGGGCCGCGCGATCTCGACGGCAAAATTCCCGTCGGTGAGGTTACGATTCATCGCGACATTCGCAATTCCGGCGCCGGTCAAACCGGCCTTCACCGCGAAATCGACCTGATCGAGCCTGAGATCCTTCAGCAGCGGCAGCTTGACGGAAATATTTGCCTCGGTGCGACCGGTAACCCGAGCCGGCTCAATTCCGATGTCATGCGCGTACCGCAGCGGCTTGGCGTCGATGGTCTCCAGGATGTCCTGTATTGGGCCGGCAAAAGAAAGGTTGACCGCGAGCCCCTCGACCGGTGCACCGAGATCGGTGATTTCCACGGAACCGCCGGTCAGGTGGACCGATTTCACAGCGCCGCCGGACGGGGTGAAGACCAGCCGCTTATCCTGCAGTGCGGCAGTGCCGCTGACCCTTCCCACCGGGGCCAGGCCGTGAAAGTACGTGATCGCCGCGTCGTGATAGCGCATCGTCCCGTGCGCCGAGACAACTTCCGCTGAGCGCGCCGCCGGGTCGACATCGAGATCTAGCTGGACCGTGGCCTCGTCGAGAACACCATCATGGACATTCTCCAAAACCCAGCTGCGCCCGCCACGGCTGAGAGATGGCGGCCAAAGGCTCTCGAATTTCCTCACCGGAACATCGGCGAGAACGATCCCCAGCCTGCCGGGGATCGACACCGGGCCGGGCTCGGTGCCGGCGAGCATGGCCGGCGTGACCCCCTCTAGGCTCCCTTTGATCGAAAGAGCGGAGCCGCCGCCGAGATCGAGATCGAGCTTGGCCAGGCGCAGCTCGCCCTTCTCCGGCGCATAAACCGCTCGGAGCATCCCTTGCTGCAGTCCGAGGGCGCCCTCGGGCAACAACTCGCTTTTGATCGAGCCGCTTCCCAGCTCGAGGTCGGCGCGCATACCCTCATTGGTCATGTCCCCCATGTTCAGACGCGTCGCAAGTGTTCCGGAAACCGGGAAATTGGCATGCGCGAGAGGGGCAAATTCGGGCGCCAGCGAAGCCAACGCCGCCGGCTCTACCGCTCCGAACTCGATCCCGCAGTCCAGCTTTTTTTCGCCGGACGAATACCGGTAGCTGGCATGGAACTCAGGCTCTCCCGTGCCGATCTGAAGCGCCAGCGACAGATCGCCCGTGAAGCCGTCTTGAGTGCGCTCGAACGCGGCGTCGACGCGATCGGCTCGCCAGCGGCGCCCGGTCTGCCGGTCGTCAAGAACAAGGGTAGCGTCGCGGACCGTGAGCCGCCGGATCAGTCCGAGGGGATCTCGTGGGTTTGAAGAGCCGGCCAGCTGCGCGAAGACTTCGGGCCCAAAACTCGACGCGCTGCTGTCTTGATCGCCAAAGCGGAAACGGACCGCCCCCGCCTCGCCGCGGACGAGACGCAATACTGGACGCTCGACGACAAGCCGCGTCGGCGCAATTCTGCCGCGCACGAGCGAGTCCAGCGTAAAGTCAGCCGACATTGCCGGAAACGCGGCAAGCGGCTCTCCATCCGGTTGCGAAATTCTGACCCCCTCGATCCACAGATCGAGTCGGTGGGTCTCTCGGTTAATGCCGATGCGCCCCCCGGAGATCGCTATCCGTAGCCCTCCGACAGACCGGTTGAGCGCTTCCTGGATATACGGGGTCAGAAGGTCGAGGTCGATCGGCCCCTGCATCAGCCGCCACAAGCCGGCCCCGGCTATAAGGATCAGCGCAGCCGCCAATGCGCCGAGCCATACGAGGAACCTATGCGCTCCGCGTCTCATGCGCGTCGACAAGGAAGGCCGGCGGAGACGGCCACCGGTGGCCCCCACCCTAACCCTCCCCCGCGTGCGGGGAAGGGAATGGGAGGGGGCTTCGGCCCCTTGACCGGCGGCGGGCGAGCCGCCAGTCTCTTCCTGCTCGGCGGGCTGACGGTATGAAGCTCCTATCTCACCTCTCCCCCAATGGTGACAGGCTCCCCGAGCCAGCCGACCTCCGAAAACTCGCCCTCGGGCTGGAGGCTTGGGACGAAGCCATCGCCTCAGCGGAGGACGTGCACGCTGCCTATCTTGCCCGATCCTGGAGCGCGGCAGGCCCCGGTAAACGGCTGCTCGCGTCGATTTTTGGCAACAGCCCTTTTTTGACCGGCATAGCGGTGCAAGACTGGGCCTTCCTCAACCGCCTCGTCGAGGAGGGCGCCGACCCGCTCCTTGCCGAGATTGCAGCAAGCGTCGAAGCGACTCAAGAGCTTGGCGAAGATACCGCGGCGTTGATGCGCCGCTTGCGCATTGCCAAGCGCCGCGTAGCGCTCGTCGCTGCCGTTGCCGAACTCGCCGGAACCTGGTCTCTCGAACAGCAAACCGAGGCTCTCAGCCGCTTCGCCGCGGCAGCGTTGAGCGCGGCGCTGCGCCACCTGCTGCGCGAAGCAGCCCGCAAGGGCCTCGTAGTACTTGGCGATCCGAATGAACCGGAACGGAGCAGCGGGCTCATCGTGCTGGGCATGGGAAAGCTCGGCGGAGACGAGCTCAATTACTCGAGCGATATCGACCTGATCGTGCTCTACGACGCGGCGCGGGCCCGGGTTACCGCGCGTGACGGTGTGCAAGCCTTTTTTGTTCGCCTAACGCGCGAGTTGGTGCGCATTCTGGAAGAACGCACCGGTGATGGGTATGTGTTTCGCACCGATCTCAGGCTGCGACCGGACCCGGCTTCTACCCCGCTTGCGATGTCGGTTGCGGCCGCGCTCGCTTATTACGAGAGCGTCGGACAGAACTGGGAGCGCGCCGCACTGATCAAAGCCCGCCCGGTCGCAGGCGATCGGGTGGCCGCACAGCGCTTTCTCGCCGAATTGAGACCCTTTCTCTGGCGAAAAAACCTCGACTTTGCGGCGATCCAGGACGTCCACTCGATCAAGCGCCAGATCAATGCGCACTGGGGCGGCGGGCGAATCGCGATACAAGGTCACAACATTAAAACCGGTCGGGGCGGCATCCGCGAGATCGAATTTTTCGCCCAAACCCAACAGCTGATCTGGGGTGGCCGGATCCCTGAGTTGCGCGTTCGATCGACCAGCGAGGCGCTGCGCCGCCTCGCAGAGACTGGACGCATCGATGCTGGGGCCGCGGCCGAACTGCTCGGCGATTACCGCTTTCTGCGTCGTCTCGAGCACCGTCTGCAGATGGTCGATGACGCGCAAACCCACACGCTCCCCTCAGAGCGCGCCGGGATCGAACGAATCGCCGTCTTTCTCGGTTACGGCCGGACTGACGACTTCGTTGCCGATCTATCCTCTCATCTGGCTTCGGTCGAAAGGCATTATGCCGAGCTTTTCGAACAGGCCCCAACGCTCGCCGGCCCCGGTAATCTTGTTTTCACTGGCGCCGAGAACGATCGGGAAACGTTGCGCACGCTCTCGCAGCTCGGCTTCGCCGAACCGACTTCGGTCTCCGGACTGGTGCGCGGCTGGCATCACGGCAGGATGCGGGCGACTCGCAGCCAGCGGGCCCGCGAGATCCTGACCGAGCTGGTACCCGAGTTGCTGCGCATCTTCGGCGCGACACTGCACCCAGATGCGGCGCTCCGGCGGTTTGACCAGTTTCTGTCCCGCCTTCCCGCAGGGGTGCAGGTTTTCTCGCTCTTTCACGCTAATCCCGGGCTTCTGGCGCTCGTCGCCGAGATCATGGCGGGGGCACCGCGACTGGCCGAGCATCTCGCGCAACGCCCCGCGCTGCTCGATTCGGTGCTGACCGAGGGTTTCTTCGCCCCGCTGCCGGACAAGCAAGCGCTCGCCGCCGAACTTGAACAGGTGCTGGCCGGCGCTCGCGACTTCGAAGGGACGCTGGATGCATTGCGGCGCTGGGCCGCGGAACGCCGGTTTCAGGTCGGCGTGCAGCTTCTGCGCCGGTCGCTCGACGGTGCGCGGGCCGGGGTGTCGCTTGCCGACATTGCCGAGACGGCGCTTGCGGCGCTGCTCCCGACGGTTGAAGCGGAATTGGCGCGGCGGCACGGCCGCGTGCCCGGAGGCACCTTTGCCGTGATCGGGATGGGACGGCTCGGCAGTCGCGAGATGACCCTCGCCTCCGATTTGGACCTGATCCTGATTTATGATGTGCCACCCGGGGTAGAGACGTCGGACGGCGCGCATCCACTGGCGGTCTCGGGCTACTACGCTCGATTGAGCCAGCGACTGATCGGCGCGATTACTGCCCCGACCGCCGAGGGCCGCCTCTACGAAGTCGATATGCGCCTGCGACCGTCCGGCGCAGCGGGTCCGATCGCGTCGCACTTCACGGGTTTCGCGCGTTACCAGCGCGAATCCGCGTGGACTTGGGAGCATATGGCGCTGACCCGCGCGCGGCCGGTCGCCGGCGACGCAGGTCTCCGCCAACGGATCTCGGAGACACTCGAAGCTGTGTTGAGGATGCCGCGGGATCCGCAAAGGCTGGTCAGCGATATTGCGACTATGCGTCGCCGCATTGCCGAAGAGAATCCGCGTCCCTCTCCTTGGGATCTCAAGAACCGTCGCGGCGGGCTGATCGATCTTGAGTTTTTCGTCCAATATTTGATCCTGCGGGAGGCTGCTTCCTTTCCCGAAATTCTGCACCGCGGCACTGCGCAAGCGCTCGTGGCCCTCAGCGAGGCGGGTGCGTTGGCGGTCCAAGCACAACGCGAGCTGGTCGCGGCGGAACGGCTCTTGCGCGATGTCCAGGCCGTGCTCGTGCTCGTCAGCGACAATATGCCTGGGGCGGCAACGCTTCCCGAACCAGACGCCGCGACGCTGGCGCGGTGCGTGGGCGCCGTTGACTTCACTCAGCTTGGCGTAGATATCAGCAACGCTACCGCGCGCGTCCGCAGCTGGTACGGCAGGCTCGTCGAGCATCCGGCACTGCGCGCGGCAAAAGAAACAGGAGACAACGCGCGATGAGTGTCGAACTCGGCAGCAAGGCCCCGGATTTCACGCTGCCCACCGACGGTGGCAGCAGCGTCGCATTGTCCCAGCTCAAGGGCAAGAAAGTGGTGCTGTACTTTTACCCGAAGGACGACACTTCCGGCTGTACCGCCGAGGCGTGCGGGTTTCGCGACTCCTTTCCCGATTACACCGGGACGGACGCTGTCGTGATCGGGATCTCCAAAGACTCGGTCGCCTCCCACGACAAATTCAAGAAAAAGCACAACCTCCCTTTCATTCTCGCCTCCGATGCAAATAGCGATGTCTGCGAGAAATACGGCACCTGGGTCGAGAAGAGCATGTATGGGCGCAAGTATATGGGCATCGAGCGCTGCACTTTTCTACTCGACCGGGAGAGTATTGTGCGCGGCGTGTGGCACAAAGTGAAGGTGCCGGGCCACGTCGCCGAGGTGCTCAAAACCGCGCGCGCCCTCTGACGGCTGAAGCGAAAACGTCATCGACGCTGACCATTGGCGCGGTCGCAATCCTTGCGACGGCCAACCCGGCGGCAAAGGCTGAGGCGAGCCGTCGGCTCGCCGATATTTGGCGCACCGGCGCAATCGCGGTTGGCCAGGCAGCCCCACCGCGCCGCCCGGCGCGGCCCGAACGCCCACTGCTGCGGTCGCCCCAGAAAATGCCGAGGCGCCGGGCCTTCGGCTCGACCGCGGGGCGCATCGCCCTCTTGCATGCGCTTGCGCACATCGAGCTCAACGCCATCGATCTCGCCTGGGACCTGATCGCTAGATTTTCAGGTGAAGCGCTGCCCCGCGCCTTCTTCGACGATTGGGTCGGCGTCGCCTCCGAGGAAGGGCTGCATTTCGAGCTTCTGACGCGGCGGCTGGCCGATTACGGAGCGCGCTATGGCGATCTGCCGGCGCATGACGGGCTCTGGGAATCGGCCGAAGCAACCGCCAACGACCTCCTTGCCCGTCTTGCCGTCGTCCCGCTGGTGCTCGAAGCACGTGGCCTCGACGTCACCCCCGAAATGGCAGCCCAACTCGAGCGTGTAGGCGATCCGCAAAGCGCCGCAATGCTCCGCCGAATTTATCACGACGAGATCGGTCACGTCGCCGCCGGGATCCGCTGGTTGGACAAAATCTGCCATGCGCGCGGGCTTAATGCGGCGGGAGTATTCCGCCAGCGCGTCCGCCGATACTTCAAGGGTGAGCTGAAGCCGCCGTTTAATCGTGAGGCGCGCGCTGCCGCCGGCTTCCCCGCTCACTATTACGAGCCGCTCAGCCGCGGCAGGCAGTGGCGCGACACTGCACCGCCGGACTAAGCGCGGTACTGCTCGACGGGGCCCAAGGCGTATAAGGGAAACAGCCGGGCTGCGTTCGAGATGGAGTGCGCAGGATGAGTGCCACCCTCACGCTGATGGATCTCGCCGGTGCTGTCGCCCTCCTGATCTGGGGCGTGCACATGGTGCAGACCGGGATCACGCGCGCTTTCGGCCCGCAGCTGCGACGCATTTTGAGCTACGCGCTCGGCAATCGGTTAAAGGCCTTCCTGGCCGGCGTTGGCGTGACATCGATCCTCCAGAGCAGCACAGCAACGGGATTGATGGTCACGGCGTTTGCCGCTGGCGGGCTTGTCGATCTCGTCCCCGCGCTCGCCGTCATGTTGGGCGCCAATGTCGGCACGACGCTTATTGTCTAGGTACTGTCGTTCGATGTGTCGCGGGTTTCATTTCTATTGGTCCTGGTCGGCGTCTTCATGTTCCGGCGCAGCAGGATCACCCGGACGCGCGACCTGGGCCGAGTGGGGATCGGTCTCGGACTGTTGCTGATCGCGCTGCAACACCTGCTGGCGATGGTCGCCCCGTATGAGGACGTGCCGAGCCTGCGAATATTGCTCGGTGCCGTCACGACCCAACCCCTGATCGACATCGTCATCGCCGCGGCGCTCACCTGGGCGGCGCATTCGAGCGTCGCCGTCGTGTTGCTGATCATGGCTCTGGCGGTTCAGGGCGTCGTGCCGCCTCACGCTGCCTTTGCGCTGGTGCTCGGAGCCAATCTCGGCACTGCAATCAACCCGCTGCTGGAGAGCGGTGTAGGAGGCGATCCTTCCGCCAAGCGCGTGCCAATCGGCAACCTGATCAACCGCGTCCTCGGCTGCGCGCTGGCGCTTGCCGCGCTGAACAGGGTCGGCCCGTGGCTCATCACCTTCGAGCCCAACGCCAGCCGCGCCGTCGCCGATTTTCATACCGGCTTCAATGTCGTTCTGGCGCTGCTGTTCTTTCCCGTGCTCAAACCGTTTGCCCGGTTGCTCGCGCGTCTTCTCCCGGCGCGCATCGACACGGGCGATCCATCACAGCCGATCTATCTCGACTGGGCGGCGCGCGAGACGCCCAGCATCGCGCTCGCGGGAGCGGCGCGTGAGGCGCTGCGCATGGTCGATGTATTCGAGACCATGCTGCGCGGCGCGCTCGATTCGCTCAACCAAGGCGACCGCAAGCGCGTCTCGGAAACCGCGCGCATGGACAAAGTGCTCGACCGGTTGGATACCGCGATCAAGGAATATCTCACCTCGCTCGATAGCGACGCCCTCGATAGCGAGGAACATCGACGGCTATCGGAAATCCTGGCGTTCACGACCAACTTCGAGCATGCCGGCGACATCGTCGAGAAAAGCCTGATGCCGCTAGCCGCCAAGCGCATCAAACGCGGCTTCGGCTTCTCGGAAGCGAGCCAGCAAGAGATCCAGGAAATGATCGACCGGCTGACGAGCAACGCAAGGACGGCTGCTGCTGTGTTCATGACC
>Ga0126371_10006094_pt1 | contig 10709 bp, 10 predicted proteins | sample PanSoiMetaPlot_4_FD_110145 | JGI IMG/M metagenome (GOLD analysis project Ga0126371, IMG submission 110145) | Tropical forest soil microbial communities from Panama - MetaG Plot_4 | ecosystem: Environmental > Terrestrial > Soil > Tropical forest > Bulk soil | place: Panama | collected 2016-02-17
GTACCGTAACCTCCCATCGAGAGGCCGGTAAGATAAATGCGTTGTGGATCGGCGTGAAACTCTTTTTGCGCCTGTGCCAGCGCAGCCATGGCAACCTCCGCCATGGTGGCGTCGGCCCACCAAACATTCTTGCGGCACTGCGGCATCACCACGATGGCAGGGAAGCGACTGCGATCGCGACGAATCGCCGTGCCGATGCCAACCTCGGTTTCGATCAAGCCGTCATCGCCGCGCTCGCCGGCGCCGTGAAGGAACAAGATGACCGGCCACCATACCTTGCTTGTCCAATTGTCCGGCACGAATACCTGAAATTTGTACTCTGCCCCCGCCAGGGTTACCGTGCGATCGAGAAAACCTGTCTGGGTTTTTCCAGCTTTGGCTGGCGGAGCGGCCAGCGAGATGGCCATGGCCGCTAAAAGGAACAGGTACATCAGGGTTTTCCGGGAGACGCGCACGAGTCACCTCCAAGCGCGAAACTGTAACACGAGTTTTACGAAACCGGCAGCCCGCTATGGTGAAATCTGACCCATGCTTGGAGAGCATTAGCCTTGCTGCTGTGCTATTTTGAAAGCTCCTCTTTTCCAATGCCTGAACTTCCCGAAGTCGAGACGGTGGCGCGCGGATTGCGCCGGGCCATCCTTGGGCGGCGCATTCTATCGGTTGCACTCGGGAAAACGGATTTCATCGACGATCCCATGGCGCTCGAACAGCACTTGCCTGGGCGCACCATCGAGGCCATCGAGCGCTACGGGAAATTCATGTTGTTGCGTCTGTCGGCGGCAGCCGGAGCGAACGGCAATCACCGCGAAGCTGGCCGAAAGCAGGCATCTTTGTTGGTGCATCTGGGAATGACCGGGCAGATGGCAGCAAGCCCGGCGGCAAAACCTCGCGAAAAACATACCCATGTCTGCCTGGTGTTGGACGACGGCCGCGAACTCCGCTACACGGATGCGCGGCGTTTCGGGCGCATGGCCTATTTGACGGAAGTGTCGCTCGAGAAGGAGTTGACCCGTTTTGGCGCCGACCCGTTGGAAATCGGCAAAGAGGAATTTCTGAAAAGAATCCGGGGGCGGCGCGCGCGCATCAAGGCGCTGCTTTTGGACCAGAGCGTGCTCCGCGGCGTGGGCAACATTTACGCCGACGAAAGCCTGTGGCGGGCGAAAATTCATCCGGCGCATTTGGGGGCGAAGTTGACTCGGAGGCAAGGGGGAACTCTGTGGCGCGCGTTGCAGGGAATCTTGCGTAAGGCCATCGTACTAGGCGGTTCTTCGATCTCCGATTTTCTTGACGCCGAAGGCCAGCCGGGAGAATATCAGCGGCGCCATCGCGCCTACGGCCGCGAAGGAAAAAGCTGTCACCGGTGCAAAACCGCCGTCCGGCGGGGCATTGTGGCGGGACGAAGCAGCTATTTTTGCCCGAATTGCCAGCGGGGGCCGCGAGGCTTTGTGGCTCTGCCGTTGCCGCCTCGAGCCGTCCGCGTATCTTCGCGGAAGCCGTCGCGCGCCAGCTAACCTCGATGCGCGCCGTTCTCCAAAGAGTAAGCCGGGCAAAAGTGACCGTAGACGGTTGCGTTACGGGCGAGATCGGCCCGGGGCTGTTGATTTTGCTCGGGGTCGGCCGCAGCGATACTTCCTCAATGGTGACGCGCATGGCGGAACGATGCGCGAACCTGCGGATTTTCGAGGATGGTCAGGGCAAGATGAACCGGTCGCTGCTGGAGGTGAAAGGCAGCGCACTGGCCGTCTCGCAATTCACGCTGTACGGCGACGCGCGCGGGCAGCGGCGACCCAGCTTCATCACCGCGGCGCCTCCGGAACTTGCAAGGGCGCGCTATGATGAATTTTGCGAGGCCCTCCGCAAATTGGGTATTAGTGTCGCCACGGGAGTTTTTCAGGCCATGATGTCCGTGGAGCTGGTCAATGAAGGCCCGGTCACGATCCTCCTCGATTCGGACAACACGTTCTGATCGTCGCCCGGCGGAGCAAAGAAAGGTCGGAGACTGGACTTGCCCGAGAGCGCTCGAGGAACTGCGCGCTCTGGGCGAGCGGCGAAATGTGCAAGGCATGGCGCGCTTTGGAATCCGCGCGAAAATCGTTTACGGCGTGGCGAAGCCCAAGATGGATGCGCTGGCGCGCCGCATCGGCAAAGACCATCAACTAGCCCTCGAGTTGTGGGCCAGCGGGGTGCACGATGCGCGCATTCTGGCCGGCCTGATTGATTTGCCGCGAGAAGTTTCTTCGGCGCAAATGGAGGGCTGGGTGCGCGATTTCGACAATTGGGATGTTTGCGACGGCACTTGTTGCCATCTCTTTGTGTTTGCCGCTTCGGCGTGGAAGAAAGCGGTCGCCTGGAGCCGGCGGGACCACGAATTCGTCAAGCGGGCGGGATTTGCGCTGATGGCTTACCTGGCGTATCGGGACAAGCAGGCGACCGACGCGCAGTTCCGGAGATTGTTGCCGTTGATCGAGCGAGAGGCGTACGATAACCGCAATTTCGTGAGAAAGGCCGTCAACTGGGCCTTGCGGAACATCGGTAAAAGGAATTTACGGTTGAACCGCGAAGCCACGCGCTCAGCCGCAAGGATTCGCCGGCAAGACTCGCCCGCCGCCCGGTGGATTGCGGCGGACGCGCTCCGCGAACTTCAAGGTGCGGCGGTGCAGGCGCGACTGCGGCGAAAGGCAGGCGCAAGCCAATGACCACGAATGGGGAAGGCCAAGCGCTCAAAATTCGCCGGGCGAACAGCGCGGATGCGCCGCGGTTGGCGGAACTCGCGACCGAGCTCGGGTACCGGTCGACATCCGCCGAACTCCGCCAAAGGTTGCGGTGGATCAGCCCAGCCTCGCAGAACGCGGTGTTCGTTGCGGAAGCCAAGCACGCCGGAGTTGTGGGCTGGCTGCATGTGAGCAAGCAGGCGCTCCTGGAAAGCGACACTCGCGCGGAGGTAAACGGGCTGGTCGTGAAGGAGGGACACCGCAGCCTTGGCGCAGGCGCACGGCTGCTGGGAGCCGCCGAGGACTGGGCCCGCAAACACGGATGCAAGAGCATGTCCGTCCGTTCGAACGTGATCCGCGAGCGCGCCCACCGGTTCTACGAACGCAACGGCTACGAGCACTACAAAACGCAAAAATCCTTCCGCAAGCCGCTCTAAATTGCGGCCCAGACTGTCGTTCTGAGCTGGATGGCCCCCCGCGGAGACTATAGCCCACGGACGTCTATGATTCCTCTTTTGAAACCAGCAGCCGAGTTTTAATCAATATTTATATCGTACTACGATATACTAAGGGCATGCCAAAAGAGCTGTCCACCGCCGAGTACCAAGCCCTGGCGGAACTGCGCTACCGCATTCGCAAATTCCTGCGCGAAGGGGACACCGTGGCCAGCGAGACGGGGCTCGAACCCCAGCAGTATTTGCTGCTGCTGATGATTCGCGGAATTCCCCACGGACAGGAGGCCACCGTCAGCAACCTGGCGGAGCGCCTCGTTCTGAAGCACCACAGCGTCGTGGAACTGATCGACCGCATGGAAACTCACGGATACGTGCGACGCAGCCGCAGCCGCGAGGATCGCCGGAGCGTTCTGGTTTCGCTGCTGCCGCGCGGAGCGAAACTGCTCGAAGAGGTGGCGCACCACCGCGTCGGCGAATTGCGCGCGTCCGGCGCCGCGCTGGCCAATGCCATCGCGGCGCTTTTGAAAAACAGCCATGGGCTTCAGGTCAAAACAATTCGAGGCATTGGTCGCAGGAAAGGATTGGAAAAGAAGCGTGGATAAGGCTCACAAGAAGGTTTCTTGGCACGACCCCGAGAACCGCGAGATCGAAGGTCGCCATCAGGAAGAGCTCGGGGATTTTACGACCACGCTTCGCGTGCTGCCGATCTCCGCGCTGGCCATCGTCATCGGCGTCCTTTGTGCGTATGTCGCGCTGGCGCTTTTGCGTTTGATCGGGCTGTTCACCAACGTTTTTTACTACGGCCAGTGGAGCACCAAGCTGATTTCGCCCGCGGGAAATCATCTGGGGTGGTACAGCGTTCTTGTTCCCGTCGGTGGCGCTTTCATCATCGGAATCATGGCCCGCTACGGCTCGGAGCGAATCCGGGGCCACGGCATTCCGGAGGCCATTGAGGCCATATTGATCGGCGGCAGCCGCGTGGAGCCAAAGGTCGCGTTTCTTAAGCCGCTCTCCTCCGCGATTTCCATCGGTTCAGGCGGACCCTTCGGCGCCGAAGGCCCGATCATCATGACCGGCGGTGCGTTTGGATCGATGATCGCGCAGCTTTTTCATCTGACGAGCGCGGAGCGCAAGACGCTTTTGGTCGCTGGCGCAGCAGGAGGAATGTCCGCCACCTTTGCTTCGCCGGTTGCTGCGGTCTTGCTGGCGGTCGAGCTGCTCTTGTTCGAATGGAAGCCCCGCAGCTTGATTCCTGTGGCCCTGGCCAGCGTCGTGGCCGGGGTAGTGCGCCGCTATCTTCTCGGATTTGGCCCACTGTTCCCTGTGCCCGAACATCCTCTGCACATCGGCCCGGTAAGCTTGCTGGGCTGTGCGCTTGTCGGTCTTCTGGCCGGAATTCTTTCGGCGCTGCTAACGGTTTCAGTGTATGCGGCGGAGGACGCATTTCTAAAACTGCCGATTCACTGGATGTGGTGGCCCATGATTGGAGGTCTCGCCATTGGTTTGGGCGGAATGATTTTCCCGCAGGCGCTCGGTGTAGGATACGACACCATCGGCGCTCTTCTACAAGGCGCGGTGACCACCAAAGTCATCCTTGGCGTGCTTTTGGTGAAGTGGTTCATCTGGGCGGTATCGCTCGGCTCCGGCACTTCGGGCGGCGTGCTCGCGCCCCTGCTCATGATGGGCGGAGCGCTCGGCGGACTCGAAGCGATGTTCCTGCCCCATGAGGGCGCGGGCTTCTGGCCTCTCATCAGCATGGGTGCGATTCTTGGCGGCACCATGCGCTCTCCGTTTACGAGCATCGTTTTTGCGTTTGAACTCACGCACGACGCCAACGTCTTTCTTCCCCTGCTAGTCGCAAGCGTGATCGCGCATGCTTTCACGGTATTGACGCTGAAGCGCTCGATTTTGACGGAGAAAGTGGCGCGGCGCGGTTATCACCTGAGCCGCGAATATGCCGTCGATCCGCTGGAAATCCTGTTCGCGCGCGACGTGATGCGCACGAAAGTGGCGGTGTTGCCGGCGTTGAGCAGCGTGCCGGAATTCCAGAAAGCTTTGACAGACCATCGGCAGAGCCAGCGGCTTTTGCCGGTGGTTGACGCCGACGGGGTTTTCGTTGGAGTCGTAACGCGCAGCGACATCTATAAACTGTTGCACCAGGGAGACGAGTCGGTGCTGCGCCGCCCCCTTCGTGATCTGGTCCGTCGGGAAACCCTGGAAGCGTTCCCCGACGAGCCGTTGCGCTCGGTCGTCTATCGTATGGCGGAAAAACGGATAACCCGGATGCCCGTGGTCGACGCCCAGACCCGGAAATTTCTCGGCCTGATCGCGCTCGACGATTTATTGAAGGCCCGCGCGCGCCATTTGGAGGAAGAGAAGCGTCGAGAGCAAGTCTTGAGCCTGCGATTTTTTCTGCCCGGCGGCGGAGGGCAGGAAGAGAACGAAACGCAGGATCAGGCGGACTCCCACGCGGCTTCGTGAAGTTGCCGAACCGTCTTTTGCAATCCAACATCTAACAAAAGAAGCAAGCCATGATCGCAAGCCGACCAGCCCGCAAAACCCGGTGGGGCGTTTCTTCGCCGCAATGGGCGGCCATTCTGCGGGACCGCGAAGACCAAGTGTTCCTGGCTTTGACCCTGGTAATTGGCGCACTGGTGGGCTTGGCGGTAGTGGCGTTCATTTTGTTGACGGAACGTTTTGGCAACCAGCTATACCCGGCGGGAGGAATGGGGCTGCGGAGGCTGCTGGTGCCAGTGGCCGCCTCGCTCGGAATGGGTTACCTGCTGTACCGCTACTTCCCGGATGCGCGGGGCAGCGGCGTGCCGCAGACGAAAGCGGCCTTGTACGCGCGCGAAGGAAATATCTCGCTGGCAACGGTCATCGGAAAATTCTTCTGTACTTCGGCGACGCTGGCGAGTGGCATTCCGCTTGGGCGCGAAGGTCCGGCGGTGCAGGTTGGCGCGGGAATGGCTTCCGTGCTGGGGAGATGGCTCGGGCTTCGTACCGAGAAAGTAAAAGCCCTGTTGCCCGTGGGTGCGACGGCGGCAATTGCCGCCGCGTTCAATACGCCGCTCGCGGCCGTGCTGTTTTCGCTCGAAGAGGTAGTGGGCGATTTGCAAGCGCCGATATTGGGTTCGGTAGTGCTGGCCTCGGCAACTTCGTGGGCCATGCTGCGACTGTTGCTGGGCAACAATCCGCTGTTCCATGTGCCGCAGTATCAATTGGTGAACCCCGCGGAATTCGGTATTTACGCCGTACTGGGAGTCTTCGGCGGGTTGCTTTCCGTGGCGTTCACGAAGTTGTTGCTGGGGATGCGCGCCCGATTTCTGAAATTTCCGAAGAAGACGCGGTGGTTCCAGCCCGCGGCGGGCGGGGTGATGGTGGGCGTCATGGGCTGGTTTGTGCCCCAGTTGCTGGGGGTAGGCTACGACCACGTTGGCGAAGCCCTGAACGGCGGGATGGCGCTGAAGCTGATGGCCCTGCTGCTGGTGTTGAAGCTGGTGGCGGTGGCGACATGCTACGCTTCGGGGAACGCGGGAGGAATTTTCGGGCCCAGCCTGTTTCTTGGCGCGATGCTCGGCGGAGTAGTGGGCAACGTTGCGAATCACTTTTTCCCGCATACCGTGGGAACGCCGGGCGCCTATGCACTGGTGGGAATGGGCGCGGCGTTTGCGGGGATTGTGCGTGCGCCGATGACTTCGGTGCTGATGATTTTCGAGATCACCAGAGACTACGCGGTGATCGTCCCGCTGATGATTTCCAACCTGGTGAGTTTTTTTATCTCCGCGAAGCTGCAACCGAAACCCATTTACGACGAACTGGCGCATCAGGACGGCCTTCACCTGCCAAGGGCGGAGAGCCGACAGCAGGAAACACAGCGGCAGGTGAATCATGCGATGCGCGAGGCCACCGAAGTTCTTCCCGCGGACCTGACTGTTCAGGAAGCCCTGGAAAGAACCAGATCGAGCGAGTTTCGGGCTTGGCCGGTCTGTGACGGTAGCGGAGTAGTCAGCGTGGTAAGCCTCGAACGGTTGCGACAAGCGGCGGGGGAAGGCTCGGCAGCCAGACCCTTGCGTGAGCTTGTGAGCGCAGGCGCTTTTCCCCACGTGCACGTCGACCATTCGCTGCATCTGGCTTTGGATCGTATGGGAGCGAGCCAACTGGACCTGCTGCCGGTGGTGAGCCGGGCCAACGTGCACCAACTGAGAGGGGTCGTGACACTCAACGACATCCTGGCGCAGTATGGCGTGCGTGCGGCGGCCGAGGCGGAGAGGGCAGCGGGCGGTGGCGGAGGCGGATAATCGGTGGGCCGCGGCAGGGTCGCGGCAAAAGAATCAGACCAAGGCGATCCGCGAGCCGTGGCGCCTGTCCCTCCGGCGAATTCGATCAAAAGACCGGGACGCGCTTGGTTTGTTAAACTGTTCCGTCACGGGTGGAGAATATCGATGGACGAGCAAGAATTCGATGCGTTGTTCCAGCGGCCCTTTGGAAGGGCAGACTTTCAGAGGGCGGACGCTCAGTGGGGCCGCTCGGCGACACTTGCTTCCGCGCTTTTCGGCAGAACGCCCGAAGATCTGCGGCGTCAACTGGTCGCTGCTCATCCGCAAATCCCGTCGGGCTTTGAGTTGGCGGATTTCCGGGATCTGCAACGGCACGTTCAGACGATTTCAGGCTTGGTTTTGAGCGGTTCGAGCAACCAACGAATGGCGTGGCTGTCTCCCTGGTTGACGCAGTTCGCGTCTGACACTATTGCGATCGGTGGGCAACGGTACACGGTATGGGAGGCGCGTTGCGAGATTGTTCGCCGTGCGATTGAATATTTGGAAAGCCGCTGAGGGCGGCGACCCGCCCCAGAACACGACCGCTACAAAATGCGCCGGGAACTCGAACCGGTGCTTAATCAATCCGACAGACGTGCCCGTCAGCGAGGGCCGGTGGGGTGGGCCGGCACAACGGTGACGGTGAGCTGAGAAGGGTACTGCCGGGAATGATGGACGGAGTTGTGGGCGACGACGCCGTGTGATTCGTCGTAATTGTTGCCGCCGGTGTTGAGATTGCGGTCGAAGCGCGGGAAATTGCTGCTGGAAACCTCGATGCGCAGCCGGTGACCGGCTTCGAAATAGTTGCTGGTGTTCAGGGGCTGCACCGTTAGCTTGTAGACCTTACCCGATTCCATCCACACCAACGGCCTGTCGTAGCCGTCGCGATAACGCATGCGTTGAATGGATTCATCGAGGTTATAGGCGCGACCATCGGGATACACGTCGAGGACCTTCAAGGTAAAGTCCGTGTCTTTGGCGTCGGACGAGACATAGAGCGTTGGAATAATCGGACCGCTTACTTCAATGCCTTCCTGAAAGGGCTCAGAGGTGTAAACGAGAATGTCGGAGCGCGCCTCCATCCTGCGCTGGTCGAACGCGCCCGCCTGAACAGCGTCGCCCGTGCAACACACATTGCCGCCGTGGGACAGCACGGGGTTCATGGGGTCGTAGGTGAAGGTGTCGGGCTTATCGGCTTCTGGCGTAGAAGTCAGGAGCAAGCCGTCTCCCGTTAAAGAGTTGGCCCGGCCGGCGCCGGATAGATATAGCGTCAGCGGGTGCGCCCCGGCTGGCGGCCAGGCGTCGGAAGATTGCCACTTGTTCATGCCCATGGTGTAGTACGTGACTTTCGGAAGCGTATCGAGGCGCGGACTTTTCTCGCCTTTGAGGAAGCGGTCAAAAAAGCTATAGATAATCTCCTGGTAGTCGAGCCGGGCGTCGCCCATGCTGCGTTCGCCGACGATGGTGTCCTCGGCGGCGCGCGTGTAGGCACAGTGCGTGACCGGAGCGATGATGGCCCACTGCTCGCTGGCGATTTCGCCCTTGGCGCTTTTGCGCACGTGATTGTAAAGAGCGAGGTTCGGACCAATCGAAACGTCGTACCAGGACATAAACCAGAGGCCGGGAACGTTGAGCGGCATGTCATCGTGGTACAGGCCGCCTTTGTACCAGGCGGGATCGTTTGGAGTGCGCTGAATCATGCGGCCGCCGGTCGAGACGGGCATCGGGTCGGCGAAAATTCCGGGAGGTCCGTCGACCGCCTTCAAGATGTCTTGTTCGGGGAGATGCCAAAGAGCTTTGGACCATTCGATGGGCGGGAGTTGTTGCGCGAGATCAAAGGATTTTGATTCGCGGATGAGATCGGCCTGCGAGGTATTGGGCGGGAACATCGGCCGCACCTGGTTCTGCTCGCCGTAAAGCCAGGCGATGAAAAGCATCTGTACGGCGCCGCCGCGGTACCAATTGCCCTGCTCGTAATAGGGCGCGACGCGGCCGACACCGGCGCCGAAACCCTGGACGTTCATTGCGGCATACGCGGGATTACCCATGGCGGCGATGCCCATCTGGTATTCGGCGGTGGAGGAGCAACCCGTCGTGCCGACCTTGCCGTTGGACCACGGTTGCGAGGAAATCCAAGTGAGCGCGTCATCGCCGTCGGCGCGCGGCGCACCAAGAATGTCGTAATTGCCTTCGGAGAAGAAATGGCCGCGCTCGTTCTGGAGCACGTAAGCGTAGCCGCGCTTGATTGCCGTCAGGATGGTATTCATGTCCGCAGGAACTCCGTTGCGTGTATCCCAGAAGTTGAAGTTGTACGGAGTGCGGACCCAGATGGTGGGGATTTTGCCGGTGGCGTTTTTGGGTCGGTAGACGTCCGTGGCCAGGCGTACGCCGTCGCGCATGGCCACCATCACTTTGCGATCGATGATGGCCAGGGATTCGAGTTCTTTCTCGGTTTGGATGCGTTGTTCTTTTTGGGCGGGCGTGAGGGGTGCCTGCTGGGCTCGTGCCACGGCAATGGCGGCGTTGCTCAATGCGGCAAGGGCCAGGATGACGCGCACGGCTGATTTTCTCATCGGGTGACGCTCCCGGGAAAAGCAGGAGTGTGATTATGCCCTATCCAGCCCGGTGGGGGAAGATTTCCGGCAACGAAATCATCCGGTCGGAGCAGGAAGCGGCCTCCATGCCCTGCGGAAAGGGGGCCGCGCGGTTGCTTCACATTCCCTGCCGCACTCGGGTAAAATCCGGCATCCGACCAGGGAAGGGTAGTGACGTCCATTGACTCCGTTTCATTGGCTATGTTACCCATAAATGCGTTCACCTTGTGGCTTCCCGGGAGCCACATTGCGAAACAATGACGGCCGGCGCCAAACATCTCGAAATCACACTGGAGACGCAGGTGGAGAGCGTCAACCTTGCCGAGGAGATGTGTCTGCGCGTGGCGGAGGCCGCGGGATTTGGCGAGGACGATTGCTATCGCATCGGAATGAGCGTGCGCGAGGGGGTCATCAACGCGTTTCACTATGGAAACCAGGAGCGGCCGGAGAAAAAAATCTATCTCGCCGTGGACATTACCTCGGAAAAGCTGATCATTCATGTGCTGGACGAAGGCACCGGCTTCACTCTGGCCGACGTGCCAGACCCTCTGGCGGAAGAAAACCTGCTAAGCACTTCGGGACGCGGGATCTTTTTAATGCGCGCGTTCATGGATGAGTTCGGCGTGGTCA
>Ga0126371_10006095_pt1 | contig 10709 bp, 9 predicted proteins | sample PanSoiMetaPlot_4_FD_110145 | JGI IMG/M metagenome (GOLD analysis project Ga0126371, IMG submission 110145) | Tropical forest soil microbial communities from Panama - MetaG Plot_4 | ecosystem: Environmental > Terrestrial > Soil > Tropical forest > Bulk soil | place: Panama | collected 2016-02-17
CAGAGCCGACGTTTGGCTCTGCCACCGTGATCATGCGCTCCGCGGGAACCGGCACCGCCTCACCGGCAAGCGCCAGACGGGGAATGTTCAGAGATTCGAGGGTCGTCGTTCAGGAATCCGCCGTCGCAAGGGCTAGCCAAGTCGAGCCTCTAGTACTGAGTCGGGGAGCACTGGCGGGTGGCGCGTTTCAACATTTCCCCCTCCAGAGTTCCGCCGGGAGGCTCGGACGACCAGCATGGTCGACAGTTGATTCACCAGGCATCGGTTTCGCGGACCACAGTCCAGTCACCGTGGCACGGTCCGATTCTCCGTTGCGATCAGACACTCTGCACTTTTCGAATCCAACAATTGCTCGCCAGGCAGGGCCTGACACGGCGGTCGGCAACATGCCGCTTCCTTCCTTGCCAACTATGTCGTCCGCTTCAACGAGGGCTGCGGCGTCGTTTGGTGCGACACCACCCGACATCACTCAATTAGCAAATCGCGTTTATGAAGTTCTGGTTCGGCGCCTGGCCAGTGAACGCCAGCGGAGAGGACGCTAGCCTTGGCGAATGACACAATACCGAAAGTCACCATCAGTCCGCAGGGCCAGCCGCAGATTAAAGCCCTGTTTAATCCGAACCAGTACAGCGTTAGCAAGTCCAACTCCATCGCGGAGGCGGCGATTCCTGGCCTGGAGGCCCCCATCCTGCAATACGTCCACGGCAATACCCGCACTCTGGACATGGACTTGTTTTTCGATACTTTCGAAAAAGGCACGACCGTCAAGGATGAAACGGACAAGATTTACAACCTTTTATACGTCGTCTCTTCCACGCACGCTCCCCCGATCTGCCAGATCGAATGGGGAGGCTTCACTTTTCAAGGAGTGCTGGACCACGTCAGCGGAAAGTTCACTCTCTTCCTGGCGGACGGAACTCCCGTGCGTGCAACTCTCAGCGTCAGTTTTAAGGAATACGTCGACATCCAGGTCTTGGTGAGAGAGCGCCCGAGGGAATCCGCTGATCACCGCAAGACCTGGGTGGTAAAGAGCGGTGACAGACTCGACAACATCGCGGGACAGGAATACGGCGATGCAGGAATATGGCGTCCCATCGCCGAGGCAAACAATCTGGATGACCCCAGCCGGCTTGAGCCGGGCTTTGTGTTGTTGATTCCACCGTTGAACTGAATAAAGAGGAACTCTGCGTTGAACTATTTTGCTCCAGCATTTCGGGTAGAAGTGAACGGCACCACCCTCGAGGCTGACGTATCGATGAACATCGAGCAGGTCCAGGTGGTCTCCAAGCCGGACACGATCGATACGTTCAGTTTCACGATCGCCAACGCCTTGCCGAAGCTGCGGTGGACACACACATCAGACGGCGATCTTTTCGCGCAGGCCAAATCCGTGAAGATCTCGATGGGATATCAGGACCAGCTGGCGCTGATGATCGAAGGAGAGATCACGCAGATCAATCCCAGCTTTCCCGACGGTGGCGTTCCTTCCCTGGCGATTGAGGGCCATAGCCTGATGCATCGCCTGCAGGGGACAAACCGGACCCGCACATTCCAAAAAACCACCGACCAGCAGATTGTGGACCAGTTGGCGCGCGACGCCGGCTTGCAATCGAAGGTCGAGGATAACGGAACTCAGTATGAGTACTTGATGCAGGCCAACCAGACGGACCTCGAGTTTCTGCGCGAGCGAGCAAAGCATCTTCATTACGAGGTCGTGGTTGAGAACAAAACGCTGATATTTCGAAAATCCCAGGAAGCCGAAGAGGACAAGAAATACACGCTCGTCTGGGCAGCGATGCCAAAGGCCCAGTTGGACGGGCCAAAGACTCTTCCGCTCATCAGCTGCAACCTGAACATGAACACCCTCGCGCCGCCGACCAAGGTCGAGGTGCGCGGGTACGACGTGAAGAACAAGAAAGCGTTTGTGTCACAGGCCGGCTCTTCAGACCAGACTTCCAAGATGAGTGGAAAACAAACTGGCGCTGACGTAGCGGCGAGCTTTCAGCGCGACCGGCAACACACCCACGTCGTCTCAACCTTCCAGTCGCAGCAGGAAGTCGACGACGCCGCCAAGGCGCGATACAACAACAAGGCGATGGATCTGGTAAGTGGAGGCGTATCGACGATTGGAACTCCCGATTTGCGGGCCGGGCAAATCGTCCAACTCCGGGGTGTTGGCCTGCGTTTTGACGGCAACTATCGGATAGAAGAGGCAACACATTCGATTGGGAGCAGTGGATATCAGACTTCGTTGAATCTTAAGAGGAATTCTGTCTCATGAGTTCGAGCCTGGTCGATCTATTAACGCCTGCGGCCCCACATGAGCAGGGGCGCTTCTTTGGGGTTGTGGTAGGAATTGTCACCAACAACCAGGACCCCGACAAGATGGCGCGCGTGCGGGTCAAGTTCCCGTGGCTCTCCGATGATCACGAGAGCTGGTGGGCGCGAATCGCCACTCCGATGGCCGGTTCAGGCCGAGGTGTCTACTTCGTGCCCGAAGTGAATGACGAGGTGTTAGTCGCCTTCGAACACGGCGATGTTCGCTCTCCTTACATCGTGGGAGCCCTGTGGAACGGACAGGACGCGCCGCCTGCGAACAACGACGACGGCAAGAACAACATTCGCCTCGTCCATTCCCGCAGCGGGCATCTCATTCGGCTCGACGATACCGATGGCGACGAGAAGATCGAAATCATCGACAAGACCGGAGGAAACAAGATCACCATCAAGAGTTCCGACAACAGCATGTCGCTGGAGTGCACCGGCAAGATGACCCTCCACGCGCAGGCTGGGATTGAGATCACGTCCGACACTGACATCAAGATTCAAGCCAATACGACGATGGACATTGAGTCCAGCGCCACTATGACCATCAAGGGCGCGATGGTCAACATTAACTGATTTCAGAAGTTCAGGTAAGGAACGTATGCTTGCGGATTTTTTGGGGAAAGGCTGGCCATTCCCGGTATTCGATGAAAAGGCTTCGATATCTGCCCGCAAGGGCGAAGACAGCATTCGTGACTCTATCTGGATCATTCTCGCCACGGCGCCCGGCGAACGAGTGATGCGGCCGGATTTTGGATGCGGTGTTCATGAGCTGGTTTTTTCTGTAAACGATTCGATGACGCTGGGGCGAGTGGAACGGCAGGTTTATTACGCCCTGGTTCGATGGGAGCCCCGTATCGAAGTTTTGGATGTCACTGCTGAGGAAAAGGGCAAGGGAGAAGTTTTGTTGATCAACATCCACTACTACGTACGTTCTACCAATAACTTTTTCAATCTCGTGTACCCGTTTTATTTGACGGCTGGTGTTCAGTGAACATAGCAGCACCCAAAATCGACGAACGGACTGCCGCAAAGTTGCTCCGTGACATTCGATTCGGCTTGCCAGGCTGGGCCCGCGACGCCAAAGAGAACGGCGTCGACGTGGCCCTGATGCAGGTTGCCGCCCGCTTTGGGGAACTCATCATCAATCGGCTGAATCGTGCGCCGGACAAGAACTTTCTTGCTTTTCTTGATTTGCTCGGTGTCTCGCCACAGCCCATGGAAGCAGCGCGTGTGCCGGTTACGTTTTACCCTGCCCCGGGAAGCCCGGATTTCACCGTTCTGGCGGGTACACAAGTTGCAGCTCCGCCGCCCAAAGGCGACCAGCGTCCGGTTGTCTTCGAAACCGAGCGGAACCTGGTTGTTACCTCCGCCAAACTGGACTTGTTGTTCATCAAGAATGGCCAAACCGACCAATACGCGAACCTTACCGCGGCGACAGCCGAGCCCGCCGAGTCTCAGACCGCCCCGGTTCCCCCACCTGCCGTCGAGTTTGAGCCCATACCGCATCTTCTTTATATAGCGTTGCCTCTGTCATCCGCGGCGCCCAACTTTGATCGTCTGACTCTGAAGTTTGCACTGGAAAAGGCTGCTGACACCGGGACGACTCCGGCGCGCGTGCAATGGGAAGTTCAGGTGAGCGACGAGAAAGCGGCCACCTCGAACACTGCACAATCGCAGCCGGCTAGCCGGCCGTCCAAAACAGTTGTACTGTTGGCCTACTCGGACGGCACCAGTAATCTGACCGAAACGGGCGAGATCGTTTTTCAGAACTTGCCCAAGATCCTGCCCACCACGATTGAGGGGCGTACCAATCTGTGGCTATGTTGCCGGCTGCTCACACCGTTGGCAGGCAGCGAAGCCCGGGCTCAGCGAACGCTGCAAGAGTCTCGCCTCCCGCTGATTAACAGCATATCTGCGCAGATCGAGCAAACACGGAAGGAGTTGCCGCTCGAGCAAGGCTTCTTCAACGCGGCCAAACTGGATTTGTCCAAAGAGTCCTTTCCATTTGGCGAACGGCCGAAAGTCGGCGACACGTTTTACTTCGCTCAGCGCGAAGCGTTCTCTAACCCGGACGCAAAAATTACGATTCATCTGAATCTGACCAAGCCGAGCGCGCCAGGGGCGGATGCTGTTCCTGCCTCACCGAAGATTCCCCCCCAGCTGACGTGGGAATTCTGGAATGGAAGCGCCTGGGAATCACTGGGCTCAAGCGGCAGACACATGCGTTTGGGCGAGCCGGGTGAAACCGTCATCGATACCGAATTTGTAGATGAGACCCTGAGTCTCACAACGAGCAACAATGTCAGCTTCCGCTTCAGTCGTCCCCCCGTCGAATCGGCAGTGAATGGGGTTAAGAACTACTGGGTGCGCGCGCGAATCACCTCCGGCGACTACGGCAAGGACGCACAGGTCCAGCAGGATCCCAGCGGAAAGATATGGTTCACGCCAGCTTCCTTTTCGCCGCCGATCCTCCGTTCGGTGATGATTGACTACGAGATCAAAAAAGAGTTGGCACCGCCTGCGGTTATCGCTTGCAACGACTTCGAATGCAAGATCCTCGATCAAGGCAAGGCTTTCAGGCCGTTCTCTGCACTCACTCCACAAGAGGCGGCGCCGGCGCTGTACTTCGGGTTCGCATCAGATGCGCAGGCGACAAACGGGCAAGCAAGTCAGCCCGCGTCGTTGCCGGTCAACGTTTCTTCGTCGAACCCGCCCGTCAGCAAGTTCACCGAAGGCCCTATCAACATGCACGTCAGTTTGGCCGACGTGACAGCCGAGAAAAGTGAAGCCGCAAGCTCGGAACGCGCGCCCGCGATGTGGGAGTACTGGAGTGGGTCAGAGTGGAGCCAATTCCCCATTCCGGATGAAACCCACGGCCTGCACAGGTCCGGAATCATACAGTTGCTCGTCCCTTCCGATTTCAAACCGCGGAAGGAATTCGGCCAGTCGAAGTATTGGGTACGGCTGCGCCTGGATCCGTCACGGGCAGTACCGAGTATTCATGGCATTCACCTGAACACCGTTCTTGCGTTGCAAGGCTCAGTCGTGACGAACGACGTTGTCGGATCGAGCAACGGCAAGCCCAACCAGAGATTCGGCACCACGCAGCCAATGGTTCTGACCGGACAAAAGCTGGAAGTTCGCGAACCAACGATGCCTCCAAAAGAGGAGCGCTTGCTCATTGCTCGTGACGAGGGAGACGATGCCATCCAGCCAGAAGTCGATCCAGCCACCGGAAAGCGGCAGTATTGGGTGACCTGGCACGAAGTGACGAACTTTTATGGCTCTGATGCTCGCGACCGGCACTACGTTCTTGACCACGTCACTGGAGACATAGCGTTCGGCGATGGCGAGAGCGGAATGTTGCCTCCTGCTCTCGATGCCAACATTCGAATGACTCGATATCGCAGCGGAGGCGGGACCAGGGGCAATCTGCCGCCCCAGTCCATCAAGCAACTGGTTAGCGCCGTTCCCTATGTGCAAAAAGTCACTAATTGGATTCCTTCGAGTGGCGGAACCGACCCGGAAAGCGACGCCTCTCTTCTCGAAAGGGGTCCGCGCATGGTTCGCCATCGAGGACGCGCCGTCGCCGCTGAGGACTATGAGGACTTGGCCCGGCTGGCTTCCCGCGAGGTGGCTCGCGCAAAGTGCGTGCCACTGTACGACCTGAAGGCCGACCCAGATGCGCGCCGGCGGAGGCCCGGATTGATCAGCGTGATTCTTGTGCCGAATTCCTCTGATCCTAAACCCGTGCCCAGCACAGATTTGCTCGATCGTGTGATGAGTTACCTGGATGCCAGGCGGATGGCGATGAACCAACTGGTGTTGATCGGTCCCGAGTATGTTCGCGTGGATGTCAGTGCCGAAATCATCGTAACCCGTCCTGAAGCAGCCAGTGCGGTCGAACTCGACATCATGCAGGCACTCGAACGCTACCTCCATCCAGTCACCGGGGGCGTCCGCGGAAGCGGCTGGGACCTTGGCCGCCTTCCGCAGAGGTTTGACCTCTGCGTGCTGATGGAAAAAATCCCCGGAGTGAATTACGTCCGCGACCTTCAAATTCAATTGATTCCGCAGAGGTCTGGAGCCGAAAGAACGGGGCGTTCGCTGATATGCAATGGGCAACACCACATCAACGTGAGATTGGAGGAATATGCCGCTGACATTGCCCAATCTCGATGACCTGCGGTGGGACGCCCTGGTCGAGGAAGGTCGTTCGCTCATTCCGGCATATGCGCCCGAGTGGACGAACCACAATCCTTCGGACCCGGGCATCACTCTGATGGAATTGTTTGCGTTCGCCACCGAACAGTTAATGTATCGAGCGAACCGGATCACCAATGAACAAACCCTCAAGTTCCTCAAACTGATCAAAGGAAGCACCGTCGAGTGCGCGTCCCAACAGGAGCTGGTTTCAAAGAAGCGCGAAATCGTACTCAAATTGCGCAATTCAGCTCGTGCCGTAACCCTCGAAGATTTTGAGCAGCTGGCGAGGGATGTCGAGGGGGTGAGCCACGCAGGCTATAAGGGGCGGGCAGTCTGTATTCCTTCCGCGAACCTGGAAAGCGAAGACCCATCCGAACAGCTTGCCGGCGCGCCGGGCCATGTCACCCTGATCGTCATCCCAGTCAAGAAGCCTCATGTTCCCAGCCCTGAATTGCGGATGCGGGTGAAAGAAGCTCTCGAGCTGGCGCGGCTTCTTACCACACGAATTCATGTTGTCGGTCCGCGCTACTTGGATCTTGACGTCCGGATAACGCTTGTAGTTCGCCGTGGCGCGCCCGCTGAAGCCGTAAAGAGGAAGGTGATCGATCGCATCCAGACATTTTTCGATCCCCTTACCGGTTGGATCGACACGAAAGGCTGGCCCTTGGGCCGGAGTGTCTATGTCTCGGAACTGTACCAGTTGTTGGGAGACATCGATGGCATAGAGTTTGCCCGTCGCAACACGGATACGGCCGGAATTCCGCTGGACGAATTCGCTCTTACTCCGCCTCAGCCGTCGCGGATGAAGCGAAACTCTCGCGGCGAGTTAGAAGCCATCGAGTTGCAACCGTACGAGTTGATCTCAGTCACGGCTCGTCCGGAAGACATTTCCGTGGCCTTTCAGGCCTGAACGAGAAGAGAAGAGACGCAATGCGAATGCCAATAACAGTGGCGCGAAAGAAGATGTTCGATTACCTTCCCGCCATTTATCAGGAACCGGAGTGGAGGCCCGCCGCGAAAGATGAAGTCTGTCCGATCTGCGGCCGAGACAAACACCCCAAGGAATACAAGAACCACCTGGAAGAGTTCCTTGAGGCGTTCGAGAAAGTGCTGTTGGGTTTCGATGAGCTCGGAGACCTTGAGGACCTGACCGGACTAGGCCAGAAAATTGAACGGTTGTTTGAGCTGTTTGAGCCTGGGCCCGAACGGCATCCGGGGCAACATCCGCCTCGAACACCCGCCAGATTTCTCCCCTGGCTTGCAGGCTTCGCCGCACTCACTTTGCCGGCAGGAATTAGCGAGAACAGGCAGCGCGAACTTATCGCCCGAATCATTGATCTTTATCACATCCGTGGAACCAAGAAGTATTTGCAAGAATTGCTGGATTTGTGCCTGAAGGTTGGGAGCGCAGTCTCCGAGGAAGAGATTCCGCCCATGCAACTCGGAGTGCGTTCCACGATCGGGGAGGACACGTACGTCGGTGGAGGGCCACCTCACTTTTTTAAGGTTGACCTTCATACCCGAGACCTGGATGCGAGTGGCGTCGAGGCCCAACGACAGATCGCACACGAAGTCATTGAACTGGCGAAGCCGGCGCACACAACGTACGAATTGACGTTCACCTCTCCAAGCATGCAGATCGGCGTCAACTCGAAAATTGGGCTGGATACAGTCTTGTCGCCGGCTGCAGGCAGAGCATAAAAGGAGACAGAATCGTGGCACTCAAACGCGTCCATTACTTCGATCACCAGTTTCTCAAGGTGCACGACTTCCAGGCCGAGCAGGACTATCACGTCCAGATGCGGCGCCGCCACAACCATTTGCTGCACGGTTGGGGCGTCGTCGACGGGCTGGAAGTAAAGCAAAAAGGCCAGCGCGAAATCACTATCGAACCGGGAATGGCGATGGACAGCCAGGGCCGGGAGATCCTGGTTTCAAGCCCGGTCACCCGCAAACTTGCTTCGCTCGAGCGCAACACCCACGTATTCATTGCGATCGGCTACCAGGAAACCTGGGAGGAGCCGGATCACTATTCCTTGGGAGGAATTGAGGACTACACCCGGGTAACCGAATCGCTCAAGATCGAAGAAGTGAAGGAGCCTCTGCGCGATGGGTCCCTCATCACGCTGGCGCGCGTCCACTTGAACGAGAACGGACACATCCTCAAGGTCGACACGAATGCTCGCACTTTGGTTGCAAGCCGGCTCGGTTCCGTCGGATGGGTCCGCCTGCCATTCAAGCCGGTGCGCATGGAACTGATGAAGGTCGGAGAGAAACTCGTGCGCCCTAAAGACTGGGATCCGTCGACCGAATTCATTACCGACATCGGCTCAGCATATTGCGGAGAAAAAGGCGCGAGGGGGACTATGCAGATCCCTGTACCCCCAGGCGCCAGCCGCGTAACTCATTTCCGGATCTGCGGCACCACGCAGCGCCAGCTTGAGCTCGAGTGGGTCCGCGCCGGCTGGAGTGAAAACAAGGGCGACTTCAGGAGCTTAGCCAAGCGCGTACTCGATCGGCAGAGAGAGCATGAGCACTTCGACGAAAACATCGAGGTGAAAGAGGAAATGCAGCAGTTGACCGACTCCCATTCTCTGGCAATTTCAGTGATCGCAGAAGGGACCACAACCATTTGGCTGGTGGCAGCACGATTCGAATAGCAGCGCCAATTCAGAAGAGGAGACATAGCAATGGATTTTCACATTCAGACTGCGGATGGAATTAATCGCCCGGTGGGATTCCCAGGAAATTTGCCGGTTCAGACACTTCTAACAGAATTCATTTTGGATGAGAACATCAAAATCCATCCTCGCGAGCTCGTTGCCTGGGACTTGGAGGACGAAGGTTCAGGGCGCAAGCTCGACCTCAAAAAGGACCTCGAACAGAACGGCGTGAAGAATGGCCACGTCCTGCGTCTGGTTCGTGCGGCTACGGAACCGGAAAAAACCAATCCCGAGCCGTATCGCCACGGCGGCGGATTGGCACGTTGTGAGAACGGTCACTTTTACGACGCCTCGAAGTACAAGACCTGTCCGTTCGACGCCGCTCAGAGCATGGATCTCGGCGAACGAAGCATTCGCATCGGCCCGTCCCATGGCGGAGGAAACGAGGAACACCGCAACACGGTACCCGTACGCGGAGGTGGAACAGAACCTGGCGGCGATGCACCTACGCGACGCATCGGCCAAGGTGGTCCCGGCGGCATCGACGCCGTGGTCGGCTGGTTGGTCTGCGTTCACGGAAAGAACCGCGGCAGAGACTATCGCATCCGCAGCGAGAATAATGCGGTCGGCCGCAACGAGAACATGGACATCTGCATTTCCGGGGATGATCTCATTTCCCGCGAACGGCACACGGTCATTACGTTTGATCCGCAACAGAACACGTTCCATCTGAGTCCCGCAGAAGGGCGCAGCCTGGTCTTTCTGAACAGCAAGGCTGTACTCACGCCGCAGGAACTCAAGCCCTATGACGAGATCATGCTCGGCGCAACGAAGTTGCGCTTTATTCCCTTTTGCGGAGAGAAGTTCAAATGGTCGTAAAGTGGACCGTATTCCTGGCCGGAGTGGCCGCGTTTCTTAATATCGTGGCAGCGCGAGCCCAACAACCGGAACTCGTAATACGACAGGTGTCGGTTCATTTACCGTACATCAGCGCTTACGTGGACGTGCCCGCACAAAATGGCAGGCCCCTTCGTCTCCAGGCATCCGACATATCTGCCGTAGCCATTCAGGGACACACTGTGAAACTCGAAGATATGCGCGTATCTCATAGCTTCGCCTACACATTTCTCCTCGATGTCTCCGGCTCAATGACCATCCGAAAAGAAGTAGTGAACGCAATAGTCAACTGGATCGATCAATTACCCCCAGACGATCATGTGGAGCTATTTGCATTCGGCGAAACCTATAGAGAGATTGGAAGCCCGACGTCGAACAGAGCAGCGCTGATATCTGTGCTGAAAACTTTGCGCGCAGGAGATCAGAAAACCAATCTGTACCTTGCACTGGAGCGCGGCATCATGAACGCCGAACGCACCGACGCCAGCCTCCCGGAAGGCCGCCTGATCTTCCTTCTGACTGACGGCAAAAACGAAGGCGACAACGGTGGCATCAGTGAAGCAAAGCTGCATGAAGACATACGCAACGGCCACGTTCCCATTTATGCGGTCGGCC
>Ga0126371_10006097_pt1 | contig 10707 bp, 8 predicted proteins | sample PanSoiMetaPlot_4_FD_110145 | JGI IMG/M metagenome (GOLD analysis project Ga0126371, IMG submission 110145) | Tropical forest soil microbial communities from Panama - MetaG Plot_4 | ecosystem: Environmental > Terrestrial > Soil > Tropical forest > Bulk soil | place: Panama | collected 2016-02-17
CGCGCGGTTGGCCACCAAGCAGCTCTGGGGCCGCGGGTGATGGAATCGGTTACCCAGCGCCGGAGCCGCAACCGGAACTCGGAATATCTCGCGCAAAGGCGCAAAGGAAAAACGGTAAATTCGAAGCTCGAAACAATCTCAACTGACAAAAAACAATGTTTCAAGCGAAATCGTTCCGGACTTGAGGTTTGAATTTTAATATTTCGAGTTTCTGAAATTGTTTCGGACCCTTCAACCTGCTCAGGACAGGTTTCGATATTCGAATCTCGAACGTAGGCAAGGTTGAGCCCAGTTATGAAAGGTCACCGCTTACTAAAATACTGCTGGGTACCAAAGTTCGGCGTAAGCCGAAGGCGATTTTTCTCCGCTCTGGGTATTTTTTTAATCACCAGCGCGCCCGATCTGTACGCGCAAGGGCTCGTGAAAGTTTTGTTCCCCTATTCCGTGGTCAATTACAGCAGTCTGCCCTGGATGATCGCCAAAGATGCGGGGCTGTTTCGCAAGCATGATCTCGATGTGGATCTCGTATTTATGGGCTCATCGGCGCTGATTCTTCAATCGATGCTTGCAGGTTCGGTTCCGGTGGCCGGCGTGGCGGGCCCGGCGGTGATCTCCAGTGTCGTGAGCGGCGGCGACGTCGTCACAGTGGCGAATCTTGCTCCGCTCACCATCGCGCTCATGGTGAAGCCGGCCATCGAAAAGCCGGAAGATTTAAGAGGGAAAAAGATCGGAGTCCCGCGCTTGGGCGCAGTCGCTCACTTCGCAATTCGGCTGATTCTCGATCGTCACGGCATCAAGGACGCCACGATCCTGCAAATGGGCAGCCAACCTGAAGCCGCTGCCGGGATGCGCCGGGACGCCATAGACGGCGCCATGATCTCGCTGCCTTTGAATTACGTGCTGGCAAAAGAGGGCTTTCGGGAACTCGTCGGTCCTCAGGACTACAAAAGACTTGGCATCCAGTTTGTTTCGCAAGGTATTTCGGCGCGGAAATCTTATATCGCAAAGAATCGAGACGTGGTGGCCCGGCTCATCAAGGCGACCATGGAGGGGATGAAGCTGATGTCGACGCAGGAAAATTTCGCAAAGAAGATTCTTTCGAAGTACACTCGCCAAACCGATCCAGAGTCGCTCGATCGCGCGTATCGTTTCGGACTGGAGACGCTCAACAAAGATCCAACCACCCCAAGAGAGGCGATTGTCTCGATGGTTCGTCTCATGGCAGACCTCGGTCTCGTTGATCGCTCAGCAGCAGCGAACACGCCGCCGGAGGCATTTTACGACAACAGTTTTGTCGATGAAATGAAGAAGACAGGACTTTTGCGCGAGCTTTGGAAGTAGCGCTCGTTTTCTGGTCGGGCATAACTTATGGCTCACCCGTCAAGCTTCTGACCTGACCCTGTGGACCGCCCTTACCTCCACAAATACCAGCGCAAAGGCGAAGAGAGACAGGCCAAGAGAGACAGCTTGACGCGGGCTATTGCCAGCGATATAGCTCACCAGATTCAGCTTGAGAGGAAGTAATATGAAACGTGTACAAGTCCCGAAAGCAGCCGCCACACGAACAACGGACGTACTCCATCCGATGCTGGACCAACTGCGAGCGTTAGTCGATCAGTTCCATAAGCCATCACCCTTCGCCAGCGAGTGGGCCGCGATGAACCGTCTGCGCATGGAACTGGACGATTTTTGCGAAATGCTCGATGCATCATTGGGTGCGTGGGAAATACGGCGAAACGGCGTTCGCGTGATGAAGCTCGAAGTGAGCTGTGGTGATAGTGGGATTGGTAGTTTTACCGCAAAGCGGACGATGGAAAATTTGAAGTTAAAAGATGATGCCAAGCCGGCTGAGTGGAGCTACGGACCGGTGGAGTTTTATCACAATGAGGACAGCCATGACCATCAATGTGAATGATTAAACTGCCACGTGAGGCACCAGAGAGACGTCTGTTCTAAGAGAACCAGCCGCCGGCGTGCCTCGAGACCATTTGTAATGCAAGAACTGCCGCTGCTGCGATTCGCCTCCACACCGCTCAAACCGTTTATAGATACGCTTCCTCAGGCATATTGAAGTTTGCGCCTTCTTTTGCCAATTGCTCTTTGAACATCTTGCGGATGTACGGGTCCTCGTCGCGATATTCGATAGTATTGCCGCCTTCTTTGATGTCGAGGTTCAAACCGCGCCAATCTACTCCCGGTATGCCTTTGACGCGCCTAGGATAGCCGCCCAAAAACGCCAGCACACGCAAAGGTTCCTTGGATGCGCCATAGTGGCCGTGGAACCAACCGGCGTCGCCCGGGGCTGCGCTCACGATGCCCCCAGCCTTGTAATCCTGTCGCTGGACCAATTCACCTTTGCCGTCTTTCCATGGCGTCGTGCCCGCCTCGCTCGGCCACGTGATCGTGTAACCCTTGCCTCCTAAACACAGCAGCACGGGGCCGGATTCATGGGCGTGACATCGGGAATAGCGACCGGGCGCGTATTGCGCGATAAACCCTTGAAAGCTATTCCCGGACAGACTCCAAAAGAAAGTTCGGTGACCCACGCCGCGCTGGCCATCCAGCGGCAGCTCCACGCGGTCCGCGTCGGGAATAATATTGCCGTAGTTGCGGGCGCGCCCGTGGCGCGGATCTTTTCCGAGTTCGGTATGCGCTTTGAAATAATCCGCGCTCCCGTCGTAGCGATCTTTGAACTGGTACGGGTTGTTGAACAGCGAGTCCTGGCTCCGATAGATGTAAAAGATAGGCGGCGCGTTGGTCACGCCAAGCAGTAAGGCGGGACTGGAAGTTGCGTTGACGATTCGATGCCAGGTGTTCAGCGGTGGTGAAAAAAGACTTCCCGCTTGCCACTCGAAGGTCTGCTTCTTGTTCGCATCGTTATTGGTCCAGATCTCCGTCGTGCCGCGTCCCTCAAGCACGTAGAAAATCTCCTCGTACATGTGCTTTTCAGGAGTGATGGCGCCCGCCCCGGGCACCTCGATAACATACATCCCCTGAAGCCCACCGCAGCCGTTAAGCTCAATGAACGCGCCTCGAGCTCCCATGCGCTTCCAAGATGCCAAAGTCAGGTCGCGGATGTCGTAGAACCCTACCGTGCCGCGATGGATGGGAAGTTTTTGCTCATCCATATAAATCTCATAGGGACTGGCCGGTCGTATCCAGCGTTTGGTACCGACGAAGTCTTGTTCCATTTTTAGCTATCTCCTTTGACTGTCCAGTTTGTTTACCGCGAGCCGACTCAGTGCATACGTTTATATCCTGCGCGCAGCGAAGGTTCCAGTTATTAATAGCGGACACGCTACCACTAAGCACGTAAGCGAAGCGGGTTTGGCAGAGAGAATTTGTCCGCGTCGTGAGCAGTGTTGCAGTTATCTGTCACTGTCCGTTTTTTTCACTACTTCCATGTCTCCGTGTCCCTTCGGTAGCCTTTCAGCCGAGGGATTCTGCCAAAAAGTGTGAGAATGCCGTTCGGTAGGATGTTGAGGTTCGATTGGTATTGGCAATCTCCACCAACGCGCCACGCTGAAAAAAGAAGCCGATGGGTTGGAATTGAAACTCGAAACCTTGGAGCGCCACGCCGGCGCTTTGCAGCAATGACACAACCATGTCTGTGAGAGTTTGCCACTCCGCTGGATCCCTCACAACCGGGTCAAAGAGAAAGAGCGTCTTAAATATTGCCCCCTCGGCCACAACCCGCATAAATTCCCAACGCACTCCATCGGTGGTTTTTATCAATATGACGATGCGATTCGCGCGGCGAATCTTGTCGGCCACATATTTCTGCCACTCTGAATCATCGAGATAGGCGCGATACGCTAAGCCTCCAAGAACTGCTTTGGATCCTCCCGGTTTACCGACTGCGATTAGCGGCTTGTAGCCATCGGCGACGTCGAATAACTCCTCTTCAATGCGCACCGGAAATGGGCGAAACGAAAAAAGGCTGCTAATTAGAGGGAGCTGAGGCCGCGGCAGGATGACGTTGTCCGTATCGAACGGCCGTAAGTAGAGCAGGAATTGATCATCGGCATTTTTGATCACGTCGGAAACGCTCAGGCCGCCTAATCGCTTTGCGAACGATTGCAGCAGAGCTGCAGCCTTGACGCCAGCAATCGCTAATAGCAGAGAAAATGAGATCTCCCGCGCCCAGACGGATGATATAGCCACGCATCTCGGCATCAACTCGCGGCCACAAGCTATTTGCAGCACGGCCAATTTGTTTGAAGTTCCTCCTACGGTGATCAAATGCATCATTGACGCTATCAACAGGAGTGTACCGGCAAGAGCCATCGCGTATGCAGCCCCGGTTCCCATCGTCCGCAGCGGCGTGCGCGGAAGATCGACAAGTTTATTCAAATAGACCCAAAAATTTGGCGCAAGCCGCCGGTCTAGGGTTGCCAGCAAACTTGACCGCTCCGGCGAGCGCGCGAGTCTCCACAGCGCAATCGCGACGCTAACCGGAAAAATGAGCAGAGCCACTGCAACGCTCACCGTGGCCAGCAATGCAAACAAAAAATCCAAATTTACAAACGCAAATCGCAGACTCGGCCAGGTTGTGGTGAGGTTCCAAAAAGTCACAATCAGGATCAATACCGCTTGCAACTTCAGCGCGGAACGCCGGACATTTGTGATCGAAACGTAAATCCATATCAGCGCCGCGAGCAATATGACGACTAGCGCCGATAGCACTACCACAAAGCCCGAAGAGCCAATCGGACCGCCTTGAAGCTGATTCTGGATCGATTGCGCCCGTAGCGCATGAATCAAATTGTTGGCAATCGGATACAATCCATCGATACCTGCCACGAAATACACCAATGCCGCGAAAATCGCGAGAATTAAATGGAGCACCATCGCGCGGAGGAATTTGATGACATAAAGCACGCGATGCAGTTGGATTTCCGAAGGGCTTTGATCGATGATCTGCGTAACCATGTTGGTGAGCTCACGCAAGACCGAGAAAAGAAAACGAAAAATCAGCTAACTCTGTTTTTGCGGACAGTCATAATTCATGGGCGCTTGATAATCCAGTGCTTGATACTATCGCCGGAGATTAGAGAGCCGCTCGGTGTATTCAAAGTCTCGGTTCGCGCTTTGCATGGGCTAAGGCTCTTGTGTCGATCGCAAATTCACCACGAAGCGTTTCGTGATCTTACGCTCGCCCGCAGAGAAATGAAAAATAGAGATTTATCTTTCTTACTCGGAGCTCCTTTCCCCTTGACGGGGAAGGACAAAGGTAGGGGTGATTGGTTTAGTCGGCTCCCGAGCACCCCTATCCCGGCCTTTCCCCGTCAAGGGGAAGGAATTAGGGCGCCGTCAAAAGCTGCGTAGTCGTTGTCGCTCCGCACTTCCTAACAATGCTTGAAAGTGCTGCAATAAAGTTTTGAGTACTCGGAGAATTTTGGACCAATCTTTTCCGGGTCGACCGGCAAGTATTGGCTTGCTTGGAGTTCGGGAAATTTATCTTTGAGTCCCTGACGCGGGACGTTTCGACCCAGTGTTTCAGTAAAAATTTTCATTCCGCCGTCGCGGGAGAGGACCCAGTCGAGATAGAGAGCGGCAGCGTGAGGGTGCGGCGCGTTTTTCGCGAAGAGCATATAGTTGGCGGCGGAAAGAAATGGTTCCAGTACAACGATCGCGAGAGGAGCGCCCCTTTGTATCATAGTGAGGGGCCGGTAACCGAAGAGCCATGGCGAGACACGAACCTCGCCTGCCGCAAGAAACTGAGCCTGAAAAGTATGCCCCTGCCTCATTGAAGGTTCGTTCTCGGCGAGCTTCTTAAAATAAGCTATACCTTTTTCTCTGCCCCAGTACTCGATCAAGGTTCCCATCATGTCAGCGTCCTCGATATCAAGCGACATCCTACGCTTCCATTTCGGGTCGAGCAGATCGTTATAGTTTTTTGGGGCCTCGCTCTTTTTCACGAAGTTTGTATTGTAGGCGAGCACAATGGGGGAATGAAAAGGGGCCGTCCAATAGCCCTTGTCGTCCATAAATTCCTTCATGATCCCGATCCTGCTGGGGGACAAGTAGGGTTCCACGAGGCCGTCCTTGACCAGAGCGTAAGTTTCGCCGGCTCTGAGGTCGATCACGTCCACAATATAGTTATTTCCTCCGGCTTCGGTCTTGATTTTGTTGTAGACGTTAATGTTCCCGCTCCGATAGTAATCGGTTTTCAAGAAGGGATACTGGTTTCTAAATGCATCGAGTAACGGCGTGCTTTGGTCGATGGCGATGGTACCGTAGTAGACGACTTTGCCTTCGCGCTTGGCTCCTTCGATCAACTTGGCCTCTCTCTCTTTGGCCGGGAGTTTTTCATAAGCCTTAAGGACGTCGCCAGCGCCCCCGTGGACGCCGCTCGGTAAAAATGAGAACGCTCCGATAAATAGGAACTGAATAACTTTTGCAGCCCAGCCTGATGCGACAATCTGTTCCCGCATTGTCTTTTACCTCACGCGACTTTTAGGAGGGCTGGATTGTCCCATGGTGCAATCGCGATTGTCAATTAAAGATTGTTCATGCTTGACAGATTTCGGATATTACGCGAAGTATTTTCTTACCAAAATGGATTTCAAGTAAAAGCTTCGTTCCGAGGAGGATCAATTAATGATTACCGATAAAGCGGGCCGCTCGCACTTCGTCTTCGATCAGCATGTACACGTCGGGCTGAGGCCTGCTCGTTCGACCACCGCATCGAGCTCATACTTACCGGACGAACTGATCGCCAATATGAACGCAAACGGAGTGGACATGGTAGTTGGCTTCCCCAAGGCGAATCCGCATACCGACTACCGGGTCGAAAATGAGCGGATTATCGCGGCAATGAAAGAGCAGCCAACACGGATCACCGCTTTTGCGCGGATCAATCCATATTTCGGTGCTAAAGCGGTGGCCGATGTTAAGGACTACGCAGCGAAGGGAGTGAAAGGTCTCAAGATCCACCCGATTCGAGACTTCTCCGGGAACCGGGTGAACGACCCCGAAATCATGTTCCCAATAATGGAGGCAGCGCAGCAGGCGAATTTATTGGTGCTCATCCACAGCGGTGAATGGTGGAACTGTTCGCCGGCGCTGATCGCCGATCTGGCCAGAAATTTTCCTAAGACTAATTTTGTAATGGCGCACTCCGCCGGGTTTGGAGGACACCAGGAGGCGATTGCCGTTGGTCGTCATCAAGACAACCTGTATGTCGATACCGCCTCGAACGGTTATCCCGACATAACTTGGAACGTCGTCCGCGGGCTCGGACCCGAGCGCGTCTTGTATGGATCCGATCATCCAACGCAACCGTTCGGCTTCGAGCTCGGAAAAATCGTTAAGTACGCGAATCTGAATTCGGATCAGCTTGATCTGATTCTTGGACGGAACTTAGCGCGACTACTGAACATCGAGCCGAAGCAATCGGCGCCCACCACCATGGATATTATGCAGATTTGATTCATTCAGGAATCCAGTCGCTGGATTAAAACGATACCGCGCCAGACTTGCTTAACGACGGTTGCGTTAATCGAGCTCTCGACTCCGATTTCGGTTTGGTCTAGAAACCTACTGCCTGCCCGTCACGGCGCGGATCGCTGGCCGTGAAGTAGCCGCCGTCGAGCTTCCAGATCATCTGGCCGCAGCCGAACTGGTTGTAATCGTCCAGCGCCACGATGCGATGTCCGCGGCGGTTCAACTCCTCGAGCGAGCTCACGGGGAAGCCGTCCTCGACGCTCACGTCCATGCCCTTTACGACGCGGAAGCGCGGGCCGTCGCAGGCAGCCTGCGGGCTCTGGTCGTAGTCGGCGATGCGCACCATCACCTGCGCATGGCCCTGCGGCTGCATGGTGCCGCCCATCACGCCGAAGCTCATCACCGGCCGGCCGTCTTTTGTGACGAAGCCGGGAATGATGGTCTGGTACGGGCGTTTGCCGGGGCCGACGCAGTTGGGATGGCCCGGCTGGAGCACGAAGGTGCTGCCGCGGTTCTGCAGCGAGATGCCGTACACCACCACGCCCGAGCCGAAGCCCATGTAGTTCGACTGGATGAAGGAAACCATCATACCAGAGGCGTCGGCCGCAGTGAGGTACACAGTGTCGCCCTGCGGCGGGTTGCCATGGCCGAAATTTTGCGCGCGCTTCGGATCAATGAGCTTCGACCTAGACTTCAGGTATTCCTTGTCGAGTAGCGCGTGCGGGCGTACGTCCATGTGGTCGATGTCGCCTATGTAGCGCCAGCAGTCGGCGAAGGCGAGCTTGACCGCCTCGATCTGCAGGTGCAGGCTGTCCGCGCCGTCCACCGGGTACGAGCGTAAGTCGAAGTTGTCGAGAATGCCGAGCACGATCAGCGCCACGATGCCCTGGCCATTAGGCGGGATTTCGTGCAAGGTGTAGCCGCGGTAGTTCATCTCGAGGGGATTCACCCAGTCGGGCCGGTGTGCTTCCAAATCGGACGCGCGCAACGCGCCGCCCTGCTTCTTCGCGGCCGCTTCGAGCTTTGCAGCAAGCTCGCCGCGATAGAACGACTTTCCCTTCGTGGCAGCGATGTTTTCCAGGGTCGCGGCATGTTTCTTGAAAACGAATTTTTCTCCGGCGCGGGGCGCGCGGCCTCCCGGCAGGAATGCCTGGGCGAAGCCCGGCAGGTCCTTGAGTTTGTCGACCTGGGCCTGCCACTGCCCCGCGATGGTCGGCGAGACGAGAAAGCCCTCGCGGCCGTAGCGGATCGCAGGCTCGAAGAGCTTGCGGAACGCCAACTTGCCGAACTTTCCGTGTAACTCGACCCAGGCTGAGACACAGCCCGGCACGGTGACCGCGTCCCAGCCGCGCGTCGGCATGGCTGCCTTGCCACGGAAATAGTCGGGCGTCCACGCGGCCGGCGAACGCCCCGAGGCATTCAGGCCGTGAAGCTTGCGCCCGTCCCAGACGAGCGCGTAGGCATCCGAGCCGATGCCGTTCGACACAGGCTCGACGAGTGTCAGCGTAATCGCGGTGGCGAGGATCGCATCCACCGCGCTGCCGCCTGCGGCGAGCATCTTTAGCCCCGCCTGCGCGGCAAGCGGCTGGGAGGTGGCGACGACGTTCTGCGCGAGCAACGGCTTGCGCGGCCAGGCGTAGGGATTGCTCCAGGAAAAAGGGGTCATTGAAATGTTTCGAAGTTGAGCACGACGGCGCCTCTTTGGTACCGGCAGAGTCCTGCCCTACCTTTCATTACCTCCTTTTGACTGTCCGGTTTGTTGCCCTGAGATTCGGGTCAGTGACCGCGTTTATATCCTGCGCGCATCGAGGTTTCCAGTCGTGATTGATGTTACCTTCGGGCACGTAAGTAAAAGCAAACGACTCAGTGCTTAAAAACCCCGTTGACACTTCGACTAGGGCTGCCTCATGACTTGGGACATTCGATTAGCATAATTTGCCGTAGTCGGTTACTCTTGAGGCAAAATGCGGGATAGTCGTCCAATCTGTCTTTGCGGCGGCCTTTCAGGTTTTTTCAGGGACGGTGACGCGCCGCTGTCTCCATATTTTTTGGCATTCCTCTGGTTGCGTACCTGGCTATGAAGACTGATGATCTACGTATAGTCAAAACTCGGCCGCTGCTCTCGCCGGCCATACTCGCCGAGGAGATCCCTCTCACAGACACCGCGTCAACGAGAGTTTACCAGGCGCGCCAAGCGATCGAGGCGATTCTTGACGGCGAGGATGCGCGGCTCCTGGTGATAGTAGGGCCTTGCTCCATACATGACACCAAAGCCGCGCTCGAATACGCAACCAAACTCAGGCCGATCGCAAACGCTTTATCCGATGCGCTTCTCATTGTTATGCGCGTCTATTTCGAAAAGCCGCGAACGGTCGTGGGCTGGAAGGGGCTCATCAACGACCCTGATCTAGACGAGTCCTACCACATCAACAAGGGCTTGCGCCGGGCGCGGCAACTGCTCGCCGACATTCTGGAGCTGGGGATCCCCGCCGGAACCGAGTTTCTCGATACGACCTTTGGCCAGTTCTATACCGACCTCATTAGTTGGGGCGCGATCGGAGCCCGCACCGCGGAGAGCCAAATACACCGAGAGCTGGCGTCGGGTTTGTCGATGCCGGTCGGTATCAAGAACCGCACCGATGGCAACGTTCAGGTAGCCGTGGACGCGATACGGGCTGCGCGCAGCCGACACCTGTTCCCATCTCTTACCAAGGAAGGCGCACCCGCCATCCTTGAAACCACCGGTAATCCTTACGCTCACCTCGTGCTTCGCGGTGGTAGTGAGACCGGGCCCAACTACGATCCTGCCTCCATCGAAAGCGCAGTTCGACTGCTTCGCGCCGCAGAGCTTCCCGAAGTCCTCATGGTGGACTGCAGCCACGGCAACAGCGAGAAGGATGCGGCCCGGCAGATTGACGTGGCGGACGCTATCATGCTGAACCTCAAAGCTTCGCCCGTGCGAGCGCTGATGCTCGAGAGTCACCTTGTCGCTGGGCGTCAGGATGCACCCATAACATACGGTCAGAGTATCACCGACGCATGCCTTGGGTTCGAGGAAACGGAAGCCTTACTATACCGCCTCGCAGACGCCGTTTAGAGTTTGCAATTTGCAAACGCTGAGCCTGTTCTATCCGTAGCCTGTTTCGATTCTGCTAGCGCAGCCGCGGTTTGAGATCCCAACCGTAGACGTCCTCTCCAGGATTCGCCTTGAAGTCGAACTTGTTACTTACTCCCTGCAGGCCCTGATATTGGTAAAGC
>Ga0126371_10006099_pt1 | contig 10706 bp, 7 predicted proteins | sample PanSoiMetaPlot_4_FD_110145 | JGI IMG/M metagenome (GOLD analysis project Ga0126371, IMG submission 110145) | Tropical forest soil microbial communities from Panama - MetaG Plot_4 | ecosystem: Environmental > Terrestrial > Soil > Tropical forest > Bulk soil | place: Panama | collected 2016-02-17
ATCTCGAGAGCAGCTACATCACCTCTGCGCCGATGACCTCGATCTACGACTTCTACGCAACTCTGTTAAAGGCGAATGGGTTTTACATCGGCGGTCATGTCGCGACCGGCAGCACCAGCACGCTGGTGCAGCAAAATGCCGACGGGTCGGTGGAGGGCCGCCTATCGCCTAATGGCGTCGGAAACGGGAGCTTGAAAATCCGCGTGGACTTCGCGCGAATGTTTCTGAACCAGCCCATTACAGTCCGCTTGAGCGTGACGGCTTACCCGCCCCACTACTAATTTGGGCCCTTCCGGCATTGACACGAATGAGGAATGCGTAAAATGAATGTGAATGCTAGTGGAAGGTTGCAAACACGAAGTCGAGATCACCGTACCGGTGGATGAAGTCGCGCGCGAGACCGATCGCGTCGTAGCCAATATTCAGTCCAAGGCCAAGCTGCCCGGATTCCGTCCCGGGAAAGCTCCCATCAGTCTGATCAGGACGCGATTTGCGCATCAGGTGCGCGAGGATGTGCTAGAGAGCCTGCTTCCGAAGTTCTTCAAGAAAAAGATGGATGAAGAGGAGCTTCAGCCAGTGGGGCGGCCTAGCGTCAAGGATGTCGAGTTTAAGGACGGCGAGCCGCTGAAGTTCAAAGCCGAATTTGAGGTCGCGCCGGAAATCGAGTTGGGCGAATACCGCGGCGTAACGGTGCATTATCACGAGCCGGAAGTATCCGACGCCGACGTCGATACGCGCATTGAGGAGATCCGCGAGCAGAAGGCGCAGTACGTGAACGTCGATCCGCGGCCCGCCGTCGATGGCGACTACGTAGTTGTGTCGCTCGACAGCCTTTCAGGCGTCGACAAGCCCGTGCATCAGGATGAGATGCAATTGAAGGTCGGCGATCCCGACACGATGCCGGTGTTTTCGGAAACGCTGCGCGGCATGTCACCGGAAGAAGAGAAAGAGTTCGACGTCACCTATCCGGAAGACTACGGCAAAGAGAATCTCGCCGGCAAAACAGTTCGCTTCGAGATGAAGCTCAAGATGATTCGTCTAAAGGAACTGCCGGAGGTGAACGACGAATTCGCGCAGGACCTGGGCGATTTTCCCACTTTGAATGATTTGCGAGAAGCCATCCGCAAGCAGATTTTTCAGGATCGCGAGATCTCCGCGCAGGGCAAAGCCAAGGACGAGCTGATCGAAAAGCTCGTTGAGGCGCACGATTTTCCGGTGCCGGAGGCGTACATCGAGCGCCAGATCGAGTCACAGGTAGAGACGCAGTTTCGGTCGCTCGCCGAGCGCGGCGTGGATCCAACCAAGCTCAAAATAGACTGGGGCAAGCTCAAGGAAGCGCAGCGGCCCAAGGCAGTGCAGGCCGTGAAGGCGAGCCTGCTGATCGATAAGATCGCCGAGCGGGAGGCGATCCATACTACCAATGACGAAGTGGACCACGAGGTGCAGCGGATCGCGAAGCAGGAGCGCGAACCGGTCGCCGCAACGCGCAAAAAGCTCGAGAAAGATGGCCTCATCGGCCGGATCGCGTATCAGATCCGCAGCAACAAAACAGTGAATTTCCTATTCGAGCACGCGCGCAAAGAAGCGGGCGAGCCTCCCGAGCCTGAACAGGATCCGACCCCCGAGGCGGAGATCGAATAGCGCGAGCACTCATGCGTGCCGCGTTCATCCTCGTGTGTACGTTCACTTTTCTCCAACCGCGAGCAGCGTCTCGAAATGCGGGGCTTCTTCCTCCCGGTGCACTACCGACGTCTCGATGTTCTTGAATCCCGCCTGGCGCAGGAATCGCAGCGCTTCGACTTCGGTGAAGCCGAGCCAAAGGTCGGCGTAAAGCTCGCGGGCTTCTTCGTAGTTGTGACGCACCAGATCGAGCACGACGATTCGGCCGCCTGGCTTCAGGATTCGCCAAGCCTCGGCCACCGCGCGCTCGGGATGCGGTGCGTGATGCAGCGCCTGGCTGAAGAACGCGAGGTCGACGCTTCCATCGCGCAGCGGGACATCTTCGAGATCGCCTTTGCGATATTCGAGGTTCGTGACGCCGTGTTTGCGTGCGAGCTCCGAACCATACTCGACCATCTTCTCCGAATTGTCCACCGCGATCACTTTCTTCGCGCCGCGCGCCAGCAACTGCGAGAACGTGCCTTCGCCGGCGCCGAGATCGGCGATTACCAGCGGCGGTATCAACGCCAGCAGCATCTCAGCCAGCCCTTTCCACGACCGGCCCGGCATGTAATTGCGCCCGAACTTCCCCGCCAGCTCGTCGAAATAGGCCCGCGTTTTGTCTTCGCGGCGCCGCAATGCGAGCCGCAGCGCGTCAGAATCCTGTTCAGCCTCGGGAATCTCGCGCGCAGCCTCGCGTAAGAGCGCTAAGAGCTGCTCGAACGCCCTCGATTCGCCGCGGGGAAGCGCCTTCAGCCGGTACAGAATGCTCTTGCCATTACGGCGGTCCTCTACCAGACCGGCCTGCTTCAACTGCGCCAGGTAGGTCGAAATGCGGCTTTGACCCATGCCCAGGATCTCCTGCAACTCGGCCACGGAAAGCTCTTCGCGCTCTACTAACAACAAGATACGGAGGCGGCTGGAATCCGCCAGCAATCTAAGGTTTTTAAGGATTGACGGCATCGACTTTCTCCGCTATTATATCAACATATCTGGATTTCTAGATATAAACTTTAGACCAGGAGAGAGAATGAGCACCGCTACCCTGACCAACGTCGCTTCTGACTACAAAGTCGCCGACCTTGCGCTCGCCGATTGGGGCCGCAACGAAATTTCCGTCGCCGAGCACGAGATGCCGGGCCTGATGGCCATTCGCAAAAAGTATGCGCCGGGCAAGCCGCTGAAGGGCGTCCGCGTTACCGGTTCGCTGCACATGACGATTCAGACCGCAGTTCTGATCGAGACACTGGTGGATCTCGGCGCGAGCGTCCGCTGGGCGAGCTGCAACATTTTCTCGACGCAGGATCATGCCGCGGCCGCCATCGCTGCCGCCGGTGTCCCGGTGTTCGCTTGGAAGGGCGAGACGCTCGAAGAATATTGGGATTGCACCAATCGCGCCATCAACCACCCGAACGGCAAGGGGCCGGAGCTGGTTGTGGACGACGGCGGCGATGTGACGCTGCTGATCCACAAAGGCTACGAGCTCGAAGAAGGATCGGACTGGGTGAATACGCCTTCCTCGAGCCAAGAAGAAGAAGTGATCAAGGCACTGCTCAAGAAGATTCATCGTGAAAATCCGCGCCGCTGGCACGAACTGGTGAAGGAATGGCGCGGCGTGTCGGAGGAGACCACGACGGGCGTGCATCGCCTTTACCAGATGCTCGAACAGAAGAAGCTGCTGGTCCCCGCGATTAATGTCAACGATTCAGTAACCAAATCGAAGTTCGACAATCTCTATGGCTGCCGCGAATCGCTAGCCGACGGTATCAAGCGCGCGACCGATGTGATGGTGGCGGGCAAGGTTGCGGTCGTGTGCGGCTACGGCGACGTCGGCAAAGGCTCGGCGCACTCGCTGCGCGGGATGGGCGCGCGCGTCGTTGTCACGGAGATCGATCCCATCAACGCACTCCAGGCGGCGATGGAAGGCTTCGAGGTGACAACGATCGAAGAGACGCTAGGCCGCGGCGACATTTACGTCACCTGCACGGGCAATGTCGACATCATCACGCTTGAGCACATGCAGCACATGAAGGATCAGGCCATCGTCTGCAATATCGGGCACTTCGATAACGAGATCCAAGTGTCGCGGTTGACATCGGCACCAGGCGTGAACAAGACGCAGATCAAGCCGCAGGTGGACATGTTTACGTTCCCCGCCGGCAACAGCATCTTCCTGCTCGCCGAAGGACGCCTGGTAAACTTGGGCTGCGCAACGGGTCACCCGAGCTTCGTAATGAGCAACAGCTTCTCGAACCAAACGCTCGCACAGATCGATCTGTGGAAGAACAAGGATACCTACAAGGTCGGTGTCTACACCTTGCCAAAGAAGCTGGACGAGGAAGTGGCGCGCCTGCATCTGGAAAAAATCGGCGTGAAGCTCACCACGTTGAGCCAGAAGCAGGCCGATTACCTGGGTGTTTCGGTGGAAGGCCCATACAAGCCGGACCACTACCGTTACTGATTCGTCTTTCCACAACGAGCGGTGGGAATTTTCCCGCCGCTCGTCTGGCCACTGGCTATTTGCCCACCTTTCGCGTCAGAATCTAGTTATGCCTCGCCTAATCGTAACGGCAGCCGCTGCGTGTGTGTTCGCTTGCGCTGCGTGGTCGCAACCCTTAGCGCAATCGCTCGGCAAAGATGTATTCGACAAGAACTGCGCGCTCTGCCATAACCCGAACGCGACCAATCGCACGCCGACAGCGGATGCGCTCAAGCGCCTGACCAGTTCGGCGATTCTGACCGCGCTCGAAACCGGTTCGATGAAAGCGCAGGGCTCTGCCTTGAGCGCTGCGCAACGGCAATCAGTAGCTGAATTCCTGGCGGCAAAGACGGCTCCATCGGCGACCGAAGCTACCGAGAACCTGTGCTCGGCGGGTGCGCCGCCACTTGCCAACATAAAAGGCTGGAACGGCTGGGGCGTCGACTTGGCCAACAGCCGGATGCAAACGCCGCAGGACGGGGGCATTCGCGCCGAGGATGTTCCGAAGTTGAAAGTGAAATGGGCCTTCGGCTTTCAGGGCGCGACGACTGTTTACGCGCAACCGACCGCTGTAGGTGGCCGACTGTTCTTCGGCAGCGGTCGCGGGACTATTTATTCGCTAGATGCCCGCACCGGCTGCATGTACTGGAAGTTTGAGTCCGGGGCGCAGGTTCGCTCGGCCGTCACCATCGCACCGTACGCCAATGGCCAGTTCGCAGCGTACTTCGGCGACGGCCGAACCAACGTCTTCGCCGTGAACGCGCAGACTGGTGAATTGCTCTGGAAAACCAAAATCGACGAGCATCCGTTGGCCGGCATTACGGGATCGCCGAAAGTTGCCGATGGCCGCGTGTACGTCGGCGTGCGATCAGGCGCCGAGGAGATGCTGGCCGCGAATCCGAAGTACGCCTGCTGCACTTTCCGCGGTAGCTTGGCGTCGCTGGATGCCGCGACAGGCAAGCTGGTCTGGAAGACCTTCACGATTCCCGACCCACCAACGGTGACGAGGAAGAACTCGGCTGGCACGGATCTGCACGGGCCATCAGGCTCTGCGATCTGGTCGTCGCCGACGATTGACCTGAAGCGCAAGGTGCTCTACGCCGGTACCGGTAACAACTATTCAGAACCCGCGACGAAATACTCCGACGCGCTGCTGGCGTTCGACTTGGAGACCGGCTCGCTGCGCTGGTCGAAGCAGATGACGCAGGATGTTTGGAACTATAGCTGCGAGCAGCCGGGCAAGGTGAGCTGCCCACCAGATCCTGACCGCGACACCGACATCGGCACGTCGCCGATTTTGCGGACCCTTCCGAATGGGAAAGACATTCTAGTGGTTGCCGACAAAGCCGGGTTTGCGTACGGTGTGGATCCCGACAAACGTGGCGATATCGTTTGGAAAGCGCAACTCGGCAAAGGCGGAGCGCTCGGAGGGGTGTTGTGGGGTATGGCGGCCGACGACAAGAATGTCTATATTCCACTTTCGGACGTGATGCCTGGTCCGGGCGGCGGGCTCTTCGCGTTAAATATCGCGAACGGCGAGCGAGTCTGGTATGCGCCCCCTGCCGAACCTGCGTGCAAAGGCAAGCCAGGATGCAGTCCGGCGCAGATGGCTCCTGCCACGCTAATTCCTGGCGTAGTCTTCTCGGGCTCCGTGGATGGGCACCTGCGCGCTTACTCGACCAAGGACGGCAAGGTGGTTTGGGATTTCGATGCTCTGAGCGATTTCGATACCGTGAACGGAGTGAAGGCGCACGGCGGATCGTTCAACGCAACGGGTCCGACCATCGCGGGTGGAATGATGTTTGTCGATTCCGGCTACAGCCAGCTCACTGGCATGCCTGGAAATGTTCTGCTGGCGTTTACTGTCGACGGAAAATAGCGCCGAGCCTACTAAGTAGCAGCCCGCAAAACGGAGCGCGCGGTCAGCTTACTTCGTGGAACTGAGAGTACCCGCGCGCCCTTTGCGGGCTTCTAGTCATTTGAAATATTTCTCGTACCACTTGATCGAGCGCTCGGTCCAATCGACTACGTGTTTCGGTTCGGCCAAGCCATGCCCTTCGCGCGGGTAGCGGAGCATGACAGTATCCACGCCGACGTCGCGCAGCGCGATGTAATACTGCTCGTCCTCGGCGATCGGCACGTCGTTGTCGTTTTCACCGTGCACCAGCATGACGGGCGTGCGGACTTTCGCGACATGCTTCAGCGCTGAACGCTCCCAAAGCTTGTCCATGAGGTCGCCTTGATGCGGGAACGCGCCCCACTCCATCTGCTCGTACTGGTTGTAGTAGGTCATGTAGTTGTAGCTGATCAGATTGCTGATTCCGGCGGTGGGGATGGCAGCCTTGAAAATGTTCGATTGCGTGATGATCCAGTTGCTCAGCTGTCCACCGTAGCTCGTGCCCTCAATGCCGAGGCGGTCGCGATCGATCCACAGGTTGCGGCGCAGCGCGGCGCTCACGGCATAAAGAACATCCTGCGCTTCGTTGCCGTTCTGATCGGCGAAGATCGCGTCGGTGAATTTCTGGCCGTAACCGGTGGATCCGCGGTAATTCACCATCAGCGTCGCCCATCCGTGTGATGAATAGACCTGGTTGCGGAAGTTGAACGCCGGTCCTTGCTGGCCGTGCGGCCCGCCGTGGATGTTGACGATAAGCGGATACTTGCGATCCGCGCGAAAATCTGCCGGGTAAGTGAGAAAAGCTTCGATGGTCCAAGCGTTGTCGTTGCTAATGAAGGTGAAAGCGGACACCGGCTCGACTGTTTTCGAGATGAGCATGTCGTGATTTAAGTCCGTCAGCTTTTGCGCGGGCTGATCGCCGGTTTTCAAATACAGTTCGGCCTGATCGGCCGGCGACGTAAATGCGTACGCGATCTGATTTCCATGGACGGACCATGCACCGACAGTACCGCGATCGTTAACCACCGCGACGGGCGCTCCACCCGAGACCGGCAGGCGATAAAGGCGCACGTTGCCGCGCTCTTGCACTGTAAAGAGCACCGACCGGCCATCGTCAGACCAGCCTGGCGGGCCCTGGCGGTTATCGATGGTCGCGAGTTCGCGGCGGTTCTTGCCGTCGGCATCGATCAACCAGACGTGCGTGTCTTCCATCGTGGTTTCGAGATCGGTGAGGCCGCGCTTAGTAGCCTCGTAAGCGATGGTTTTTCCGTCGCGCGACCAGCGCGGGCGATACTCGGCGTTCTCAGTCGCGGTGAGCCGCTTCATTTCGCCGGTGACGGAATCGAGCGTGAGCAGATCGTAATTGAAGAATTGATCTTCGTTGGGTTCGCGATTGGAGACGAAGGCGATCTGCTTGCCGTCGGGCGACCAGTCGACGGAATGTTCGTAGTGTGTGCCGTTGGTGAGCTGCTTCGATTCGCCGCTCGCAACCTCCACCGTGAAAATGTGAAGTCGCTTGTTGTCGTTAAAGTGCGAATTGCCTTCGCTGGCGGTGGGCTTGTAGAGATAGCGCGTGATAACGATCGGATCGCCGGTGGCATCGGCGGTTTCAGGTCCCGGCTGCGCCGAGACGAAAGCTATTTTCTTAGAGTCAGGCGACCAGGCGATGTCCCTGCCGGTGGTCGGGAGCGGCGCGTTGGTGCCGTCGAGTTTGCCGAGATATTTCTTACCGCTGCCATCACTGTGCGCGACAATGAGGCCACTCTTGTCGCCGATGTGGCCGGTGTAGGCGATCCACTTTCCATCCGGCGACCATTCGGGATTGCCCGAAGATTCGTTGCCCTCACTGAGACAAATAGATTTACGATCAGCGATCGTCAGGATCCAAAGCTGGCTGACAGGCCGTAACGGTCCATCGTTGCGAACGATCGTGTAGGCGATGCGCGCGCCATCGGGCGAAAATTCGACCGCGCCGACGGACCGCAGCCGCAAGATATCCGCGGGCTGGAAGCCGGCGCCGAGGACGACGAGCGGCGCCGCAGTGAACAAAAGACCGAGCTTCATCTAGTTCCCGGAGCCGGTAGCCGCGGCGGGGCGAACAGTGGTCGGATACTTGATCCCGAGCTGTTCCAGATAGTTGTCGTACTTTGACGGGTCGTAATAAAACTGCTTCATCTTTGGCCGGTACACTTCCATGGTTTTCTGATTTAACCAAATTGCAGGTTTGTCGTCGGGACGCAGGAAGGTCGTGTAGTGCATGTCCTTGTTCTGGACCTTGTCGAAGTAATCGCGCGAGGCTTGCACCAGCTCGGGGCGCAGCAGAATATCGAGCATCGTCATAGCTTGGACCTTCGCACCAGCCACAACGCCTTTGTGAGCGATGGGCGTGGCCATAGAGATTCCATTGGCCCAGTTATGGCCAGGACCGCCAGGGATGTTTGACGGATAGCTGAGGCGGACGGTGGGAACCGCCCAGGACACGTCGCCGATATCGTCGGAGCCGCCGCCGGTAGGCCCGGGGCCGAAGCCCTCGTCGTCGCCAGCATTCGCATTACTCGCTGCTCGCGCGCGCAACTCGGGGATCTTCGACGCCAGTCCACTCTCGCGAACTTTCAGCTCGTGCTGCAGCGCCTTCGCGAGCGCCTGATCGGCATCGGACCATTGCGGAAGACCGACTTTCTTGATGTTTTCATACATCGCTTCGGCGATCGGCTTGTTGAAATATCCGGTCCAGGCGCTGCCAAGCAGTCTTGATGTATAGGTCGTGTCAGTCATGAGGCTCGCGGCCTTCGCCATGTTGTCGCCGATCTTCCACAGATTCATGATGTGGTCGTAATCGGCTTCGCGGAAGTAATACCAAACCGTCGCATTGGGTGGGACGACGTTGGGCTGGTCGCCGCCGTTTGTGATGACGTAGTGAACGCGCGTGGCCAACCGCAGATGCTCGCGGCGGAAATTCCAGCCGACATCCATCAACTCGACAGCATCCAGCGCGCTGCGGCCGCGCCAGGGGGCACCGGCCGCGTGAGCGCTCTCGCCCTTGAACATGTACTCGACCGAGACCATGCCATTGCCCGACTCAGGTCCATAGGAAGTGCTCAGGTTGTTTCCGACGTGCGTGAACATCACGATATCGACGTTCTTGAACAACCCAGCGCGAACGTAGTAAGCCTTGGTGCCGAGCAATTCTTCAGCAACGCCGGGCCAGAGCTGGATGGTGCCTTTCAAGTGCTCGCGTTCCATCACCTTCTTCACCGCCAGCGCAGCCAGGATGTTCAGCGGCACGCCGGAATTGTGGCCTTCGCCGTGTCCGGGCGCGCCTTCGATGATCGGTTCATGCCAGGCGACGCCGGGCTTCTGCGAGGCCTGCGGAATGTCGTCGATGTCGGAGCCGAGCGAGATCACAGGCTTGCCTTCGCCCCAGGTTGCAAGCCACGCCGTGGGTATGCCCGCGATGCCGCGCTCGATTTTGAAGCCTTCTTTTTCGAGGATGCCGGTGAAGTATTTCGACGTCTCGAACTCCTGGAAGCCGAGTTCACCAAAGCTGAAGACACTGTCGACCATCACTTGAGCCTGTTTCTTCATGCCGTCAATCTGGCCAGCGACGTCAGCTTTGATCGAAGCTTCTTTTTCGGCGGTAACTTTATTCTGGGCGGCAACCGTCGCCGCAGTCAGCGCTAAGATCAGAGAAAATTTATACATCGCACGCATCCTTCCATTAGGTACAGTCTACGCCACGCAAGAAGAACGCGGACGAAGTTAAAAACTGAAGTCCTGAATCAACGGGGGACGCTGGTCGAAATCGCTATAGCGAATCCAAATGGGACGCACGACGAAGTAGGTAATGCCCGGCCAACTGAGCCGGTCTGGTCCGTCAGGCCATTTCTTAAAATACACCGCCTGATAGCGCGCTAGCTCGTCGCCCGACGGCTCGATGGCGCGGCCCTCGTATTGTATCGTGACTTCACCCGCCCAGCCGATCGAGAATGAGCAAGCCGGATTCGCCGAAAGGTTCCGGTACTTGCGCGAGCTCTTGACGGTATCGAAGATGACTTCGAGTTGCGGCGTGACGGCGATGCCCACGAGCGACGATTGCGGCGCGCCTTCGGGCGAGATGGTGCCAAGGACGCCGAGTTTTTGGGCGTGGATGAAGTCGAAGAGTTCGGGTATGGTCATGGCATGGGCTATACTGTAGGCATTCTACCGACGGCAGGAGGCTCTCACCATGAAGTGCATGCTCGCGTTATCGCTTGGAGTGCTGGCGATGTCCGCCGGCGCGTTCGCGCAAACTGACCAGGAACTCATCGATCGCGCTCTGACCGCGGCGCCTCGCAACATGAAGGACAACGCGACTGTGGTCAAGTGGAAAGCCGATTTCACGTACGACACGATCAAGAAGGGCACGAACAAGCTGGTGTGCTACGACCGGTCGGGTGAGCCCGGCCGCCAGCCATTCGCAGTGCAGTGTACGAGCCTCGCGAATCTATCGCGCGTGGCGCAAAATCGGAAGTTCGAAGCGATGCAGGACAAGAACCAGCGGCAAGCCGCGATCGACAAGGCCGAGGCCGACGGCTCGCGCGTCAAGCCTGAGTTCGGTTCCGTGTTCATTTCCATGAACGGGCCGGATAAGGACCACGCTCGGACCCATACTACAGTCGCGGTACCTGGCGC
>Ga0126371_10006100_pt1 | contig 10706 bp, 9 predicted proteins | sample PanSoiMetaPlot_4_FD_110145 | JGI IMG/M metagenome (GOLD analysis project Ga0126371, IMG submission 110145) | Tropical forest soil microbial communities from Panama - MetaG Plot_4 | ecosystem: Environmental > Terrestrial > Soil > Tropical forest > Bulk soil | place: Panama | collected 2016-02-17
CAGGCGTTCGTGCCCCAGTGCGGCCTCGCGCCCGGCTTCATCAGCATCGCGGCGGCCGAGCTCATCACGCACTTCGACGAGCTGCGTTCGGTGAAGTTGCGCGTTGGCGCCCTCCCTCAGCATCCCAACAACGTGCTCAAGTACTCCCTCACCTGGTCGACCGAGGGGCTCATCAACGAGTACGGCAACCCCTGCCAGGCGATGAGCGACGGCCGCCTGGTCGAGCTCGCGCCCCTCGAGGGCCTCGAGGAGATCGAGATCGACGGCATGCGCTACGAGGCCTTCAATACTTCGGGAGGCCTCGGCTCGCTCGCCGAGACCCACGGGGCGCGGTGCGAGACGATGAACTACAAGACCATTCGTTACCCCGGTCACTGCGAGCAGATGCGCCTCCTCATGAACGACCTGAAGCTCAATCACGACCGCGGGACGCTCAAGCGCATCCTCGAGAACGCCGTGCCACAGACACTCCAGGACGTGGTGATCGTCTACGCCGCCGTGACCGGCAAGCAGGACGGTCAGTTGCGCGAGGAAAACTACGTCAACAAGATCTATCCGCAGGTGATCGCCGGACGGCTGTGGTCGGCGATCCAGGTCTCGACCGCGGCCGGCATCACCGCCGTGGTCGACCTGGTCCTGGCGCACCCCGCCCGCTATCACGGGTTCGTCCCGCAGGAGCAGTTCCGGCTCACGGACATCGTCGCGAACCGCTTCGGCCGCTATTACGCCCCCGGTGGCACCAAGCACGTCTCGGGCGAAGTCGTCGTGGCCGGCAAGACCGGGCATCAGCGCCATCGCCGGGCGGCTGCGCGATGAGCGCCGTGGACGTCAACGCGCTGCTCGCGCGCCTCGGCCTCTCGGCCGTCAATTCCGGCACCTGGTCGGGACGCCACGGCTGGTCGAAGAGCACCGAAGGGCCGCTCGTCAACGTGAGGAATCCGGCGAGCGGCGCCCTCATCGCGCAAGTGCGTCCGGCGACGGACGCGGACTACGAGAGCGTCATCACGAGCGCGAGTGAGGCCGCGAGCGCCTGGCGCGAGGTGCCCGCCCCGAAGCGTGGCGAAGCGGTGCGGCTCCTCGGCGAAGAGCTGCGGCGGCACAAGACCGACCTCGGGACGCTGGTGTCGCTCGAGAACGGCAAGATCCTCGCCGAGGGCCTCGGCGAGGTTCAGGAGATGATCGACATCGCCGACTTCGCGGTCGGCCAGTCGCGCATGCTCTACGGACTCTCGATGCATTCCGAGCGCCCGCGTCACCGCATGAGCGAACAGTGGCACCCGCTCGGCATCGTCGGCATCATCTCGGCGTTCAACTTTCCAGTCGCAGTGTGGGCCTGGAACGCGCTGCTCGGCGCCATCTGCGGCAACGCCTGTGTCTGGAAGCCCTCGCACAAGACTCCGTTGACCGCGCTCGCGGTCCAGCAGATCTGTAACGGTGTGATGAAGTCTGCCGGCCTGCCGGCGGTCTTCCAGATCTTCATCGACGGCGGCACCGGGCTCGCGACCCGTTTCGTCGAGGACCGGCGCGTCGCCCTCATCTCCTTCACCGGCTCGACCGAGGTCGGGCGCAGGGTCGGCGAGCGCGTCGCGGCGCGTCTCGGCAAGAGCCTGCTCGAGCTCGGCGGGAACAACGCGGTGATCGTCGATGAGACCGCGAATCTCGATCTCGCCGTGCCCTCGATCGTCTTCGGCGCGGTCGGCACAGCCGGCCAGCGTTGCACATCGACCCGCCGAGTGCTCGCCCACAAGGCGATTGCGTCCGAGCTCGAGAAGCGCCTGATCCACGCCTACAAGCAGGTGCGCGTCGGCGATCCACTCGAGCCCGGCACCCTCATGGGGCCCCTGATCGACGCCAAGGCGGTCGAAAGCTATCAGGCGGCAGTCACGGCGGCGCAGGCGGCGGGCGGCGAGCTGCTCTACGGCGGCAAGGTTCTCAAGCAGCCCGGCAACTTCGTCGAGCCCGCCGTGGTCCGCGCCCGCAACGAGTGGCCGATCGTGCAGACCGAGACCTTCGCGCCGGTGCTGTATCTCATCCCCGTCGACTCCCTCGCCGCGGCCATCGAGGCGCAGAACGCTTCCGCCCACGGCCTGTCGTCGGCGATCTTCACCGACCGGCTGCAGAGCGCTGAAGCGTTTCTCTCCGCCGCCGGAAGCGACTGCGGCATCGCCAACGTCAACCTCGGCACCTCGGGAGCCGAGATCGGCGGCGCGTTTGGGGGCGAGAAGGATACCGGCGGCGGCCGCGAGTCGGGATCGGACGCCTGGAAAACCTACATGCGCCGTCAGACCAACACGGTGAACTGGAGCCGCGAGCTGCCGCTCGCGCAGGGCATCGAGTTCAAGGTGGAGTAGCGGCGTCCGTATCGCGGGGCGGCCGGGCGCCCCGCCGCTGCCGCCGCATTACCGCCCCGGCAGGTGCAGCGAGAAACGCGCGCCGCCGAGGGGCGACTCGTCCACCTCGAGTCGTCCACCGTAGAGATCCACCGTGTCGCGGACCATCGCGAGCCCCAGGCCATGTCCCGGGACGTTCTCGTCGGCCCGCACGCCGCGCTGCAGCACGCGCGGGCGGTCCTCGGTGGCGATGCCGGGGCCGTCGTCCTCGACCGATACGACGAGCTTCTGGCGGACACTCGCTAACTCGTCGTTCCGCGTGGTGAGGCGCACGCGGCCGCGGCACCACTTGCAGGCGTTGTCGAGCAGGTTGCCGATCATTTCGGTGAGATCGCCGCGATCCCCGACGAAGAGGCTTGCCGGCGCGACGTCGAGCTCGAGCGACAGATCCTTGTGCCCGTACACCCGCAGCAGCGCCGCGCGCAGCTCGGCCCCGACCTGCGCGAGATCCACTGGCGCCTGTCCTATGAGAGCCCCGCCCGAGGCGGCCGCGCGGTTCATCTGGTGTTCGATGATCCCGGTCATCCGGTCGATCTCGGTGCTGATGGTGCCGCTGTACTCACTGCCCGGCAGGACCGCCCGCATGACGGCGAGCGGGGTCTTGAGGCTATGCGCCAGGTTGCCGAGCGTGTCGCGGTAGCGCGCCACGCGCTTGCGCTCGCCCGCGAGCAGGGCGTTGAGGTTCACCGCGACGCCCGAGAGCTCGCGGGGATAGCCGCTTCCGATCGTGTCGCTGCGTCCCTCCTCCACCTCGTGGATCTCGTGCTCCATCCGCCGCACCGGCCCGAGCACCCAGCGCAGGAGGAGCGCGAGCACGGCGAGCAGCAGCGCGGTCAGTCCGACGAACCAGCCGATCAGCTCCTGGCGGAAGCGTGACAGCTGCTCCTCGAACGGCGTGAGGCTCACCGCGACGCTGAAGGTGAACCCCTGCGGCTCCTGCGGGTCATCCGCGAACTGAATGGCGCGGCTCTCGATGGCGACGCGGTAGTGGCCGCCGAAGGTGGCGAAGGTGACGCTGCGGGCGCCGAGTCTCAGCAGCGGCCCGAAATCGCCCGTGAGCCCGGCCGTGGACGGCGAGTGCCACTCCTGATGAAGAGAGCGGATCTGGGCATAGAGCCCCGAGCGCGGCGTCGCGAGGCGCGGATCCAGCGAGTTCGGTCCCGGTGCGTAGCCGCCGTTGTCCTGCGGCTCGGCCGCGGCGATCAGCGCCACCATCTGCCGGTCGAGCAGCTCCTCGAGCGATCGCTCCGAGAGCGCGCGAAAGCCCGAATCCAGCACCCAGATCATCACGCCGGAGAACAGCGCCAGCGGCAGGGCAATCGATGCAAGCAACCGCCGGCTGAGCGAGTGCACGGCGGTACGGGGCTAGGACGCCGGGTCGCGCGCCAGCGCGAAGCGGTAGCCGCGGCCGCGCAGCGTCTCGATGGGCTTGAGCTCATCCTGCGGATCGAGCTTGCGGCGCAGCCGTCCCACCAACACCTCGATCACGTTGCTGTCGCGCTCGAAATCCTGGTCGTAGAGCCGCTCGGTGAGCTCGGTCTTGGAGATGACGTCGCCGGCCCGCAGCATCAGGTGCTCGAGAATGCGGTACTCGAAAGTCGTCAGCTCGACGGCGGAGCCGCTCACGCGCACCGTCTGCGCGCGCGTGTCCAGCTCGACCGGACCGCAGCGGAGCAAGGGGCTGGCCCACCCTCCGGAGCGCCGCAACAGCGCCTGAACCCGGGCGAGCACCTCTTCGAAGTGAAAAGGCTTGGCGACGTAGTCGTCGGCTCCGGCCTGCAGTCCCTCGACCTTGTCCTGCCAGTTGTCCCGCGCCGTCAGGATCAGGATCGGGTAAGTCTTGCGCGCGGCGCGCAGGCGGCGGATCACCTCGAGCCCGGCGAGGCCGGGGAGGCCCAGGTCGATGATAGCGACGTCGAGGGGATACTCGCTGCCGGCGAACAGACCCTCGTTGCCATCGGCAGCCTCATCCACGGTGAAGCCGGCGGCGGCGAGCCGGGTCTTGAGCGTCTCGCGCAGCGCCGCCTCGTCCTCGACCACCAGCACTCGCATGCCTCCCCCTCGCTACCGATGTGTCAGAGGAACGTGCCGCTGGCCGCATCCACGCGCACCGTCCATACGCGCCCGGCCTCGTTCAGGAGTCGCAGCACGTACACGGTGTGACCGTTGTCCTGCTCCGTTCCGGCCTTGACGACGCGTGCATGGAAGCGTTGCTCGGCCAACTTCACCGCCTGGTCCATGCTCACCGAAGCCGTGGTGAGCGCGACCTTGGTCGGCTCACGTGTGGCGGGCGGCGTCGAGGGCGGGTCGCTCGCCGCCCCCGCAGCGTCCGCGCCCGCCAACAACAGGGCGAGCCCGATGAATCGTCGCAGGTTCATGGCGTCGCCAAGCCTAACGCATCCACTCCCCTGGTCGCACCCTGTCTGCGCGCGCGCGTTCTCTTCAGCCGCCGTTCAGCTTCGTCTCCCTCCAAAGCTCATCCCACTGCGCGGCGGACAGGTGCTCGAGCGTCAGCCCGCGCTCGGCCGCGAGCCGCTCCATGTTGCCGAACCGGCGTTCGAACTTCGCATTGGCCTCGCGCAGCGCCGCCTCGGCATCGAGCTCGAGGTGGCGGCTGAGATTCGCGACCGAGAACAGCAGGTCGCCGAGCTCGGCAGCAGCGTCCTTTCCCGCGCCGGCCCCTGCGGCCGCGCCGCCCGCCTCGAGGGCCGCGTCCAACTCCCCGAGCTCCTCGTCGACCTTGGCGCGCACTCCTGAGACGTCCGGCCAGTCGAAACCGACCCGCGCCGCACGGCGCCCGAGCTTCGCCGCGCGCACCAGCGCGGGAAGCGCCTTGGGCACTCCGGCCAGCGTGCCGCGTTCCCCGCCTTCGCCGGCCGCGTGAGCACGCTCGCGCGCTTTCTGCGCCTCCCACTCCCGCGGCAGATGCTGCGCCTCGATCGCGGCCCCGGCGAACACGTGGGGATGGCGCCGGACGAGTTTGGTATGAATCGACTCGGCGACGTCCCCGAAGCCGAACCAGCCGCGCTCCTCGGCCATGCGGGCGTGAAACACCACCTGGAAGAGCAGATCCCCGAGCTCATCGCGCAGCCGCTCATGCTCGCCGCGTTCGATCGCATCGGCTACCTCGTAGGCCTCTTCGAGGGTGTAGGGGGCGATGGTCTCGAAGGTCTGCTTCAGGTCCCAGGGGCAGCCGTGCTGCGGATCGCGCAGCCGCGCCATGAGCGCAAGCAGTGCCTCGATCGCGGGTTGCGGATCGCTCATCGCACAGCTCACCGCGACGCTTGTGCGGCGCGCTCGAAGGGCAGCGGACCGACACACAGGCGATACAGCGTCAGGAGCATCCCGGCCGTTGCCCCCCAGATGGTGTGTCCCTCGAACGGAATGTCCCAGAACTCGACCTCTTCGCCGCTGCGCAGGAGCCGACGGCGCTCGCGGCGGAAATTGGCCGCGTCGAAGACGTAGTCGAGCGGCACCTCGAAGGTCCCCTGCACTTCCTCGTGGTCCGGCAACAGCGTGAATCCCTGCTGCACGAACCCCACCACCGGCGTGATGCGAAAGCCCGTGATGACGATGTGGTCCGGAAGGTAGCCGGTCACCGACACCAGTCCCTCGTCGAGACCGATCTCCTCGCGCGCCTCACGCAGCGCCGCGGCCGCAGGACCCGGATCGCCCGCCTCGATGTGGCCTCCGGGAAAGCTCACCTGCCCGGCATGGTTGCGCAGCCTCGCGGAACGCTCGGTCAGGAGCACCGTGGTCCGCTCGCGCTCGACGAGTGGAATCAACACCGCGGCCGGCGTCGGCGTGACGGGGAGCGAGCGCCGGTAGATCTCGCTGTCGCCCGCGGACAGTCCCGGCAGGATCCAGTCCGCGGCGTCGTGGCGCGGCGCCGTGCCGGCGAGCTTCGCACGGATGACCGCCGCCCAGTCGCGCTGCCCCCCGGGGCCTGCCGGTCTCTCAGCCGCCACCGCTCGTGCCGCCCTTGATGCCGCCGCGGGTGAGCTCCGCGGGATCGAGAAGCCTGTCGAGCTCCGCCGCCGGAAGCTGCGTCATCTCGCGGGCAACCTCGCGGATCGGACGTCCCTGTGCATACGCCGCCTTGGCGATCGCCGCGCCCTTCTCGTAGCCGATCACCGGGTTGAGCGCCGTCACCAGGATCGGGTTGCGATCGAGCGCCTCCGCGATGCGCGCCGCGTTCACCTTGAAGCCGGCGATCGCACGGTCGGCGAGCAGCCGCGACACACTGGCGAGCAGCGAGATGCTCTCGAGCAGGTTGTGCGCGATGACCGGCAGCATGATGTTCAGCTGAAAGTTGCCCGACTGGCCCGCGATCGTGATGGTGGCGTCGTTGCCGATCACCTGCGCCGCCACCATGGTGGCGGCCTCCGGGATCACCGGGTTCACCTTGCCGGGCATGATGCTGCTGCCGGCCTGCAGCGCCGGCAGCGAGATCTCGCCCAGGCCTGCGAGCGGCCCGCTGTTCATGAGGCGCAGGTCGTTGGCGATCTTCATGAGGCTCACGGCGACCACCTTGAGCTGCCCGGAGAGCTCCACCGCCGTGTCCTGGGCCGACATCGCCTCGAAGTAGTTGGCGGCAGGCACGAACGCCACCCCGGTGATCGCGGCGAGCTCCTCGCAGAAGCGCCGCCCGAACTCCGGATGCGCGTTGATGCCGGTGCCGACGGCGGTGCCGCCCTGGGCGAGCGCCAGCAGCCGCGGCTGCACCGATTCGAGCCGCGCCAGGCCGTTCTCGATCTGGCTACGCCAACCGGAGAGCTCCTGTCCGAGCGTCACCGGCATGGCGTCCATCAGATGGGTGCGCCCGGTGGTGACCGTGTCGGCGAGCTCGCGCTCGCGCTTCGCCAGCGCATCGCGCAGATGCGCGAGCGCGGGCACGAGCGAGCTGCGCACCGCGAGCGCCGCGCTCACGTGGATGGCGGTCGGGATCGAGTCGTTGCTGCTCTGCCCCATGTTGACCTGGTCATTGGGGTGCACCGCGCTCTTGAGGCGCGCGCTCGCCAGCGCGGCGATCACCTCGTTGGCGTTCATGTTGCTGCTGGTCCCGGAGCCGGTCTGGAACACGTCGATGGGGAAGTGCGCGTCGTACTTCCCGGCAGCAACCTCGGCGGCGGCCGCCTCCACCGCCTCCGCCACCCTGGGCTCGAGGAGCTTCAGGCGGCGGTTGGCGCGCGCGGCCGCCTGCTTCACCAGAGCCAGGGCGGCGATGAAGCCGCGCGGCATGGTCAGGCCGCTCACCGGAAAGTTGTCCACCGCGCGCTGGGTATGCGCCCCCCACAACGCGTCCGCAGGCACCTTGAGCTCGCCCATGCTGTCGCGCTCGACCCGGTAGGAAGTCGTCATGAGTGCCACTCCGCTGATGCGTTAGAATGATAACGCATGCCCGCAAGCCGCAGCGACGCCGTCGGCCCACTCGAGGCGCTCTCGCCCGTGGACGGGCGCTACGCCGGCGCGGCGGCGCCGTTGCGAGCGCTGCTGTCGGAAGGGGCACTGATCCGCGAGCGCGTTCGCGTGGAGGCGCAGTGGCTGCTCAGCCTCGTGGCCGCCGTGCCGCAGCTCCCGGGCGCCACGCTGAGCGCTCAGGTGCGGGAGCGAGCGCGGCAGCTCGCCGCAGCCCCCGACGAGGGTGCGGCGCCCGCCGTCAAGGCCATCGAGGCGCGCATCAATCACGACGTCAAGGCGGTCGAGTACTACGTGCGCGAGCAGCTCGCAGCCGCCGGCGCCTCCCCGGCGACCCTTGAGCTGGTGCACTTCGGCTGCACTTCCGAGGACATCAACAACCTCGCTTACGCGCGCCTCCTCGAGGGGGCCCGCGAGCTCCTCGCCGGCGTCCTCAAGACGCGCATCGACGAGCTGGTGGCGCTCGCCCACCGCTATGCCGAGAGCGCCATGCTGGCGCGCACCCACGGACAGGCGGCGAGCCCCACGACTCTCGGCAAGGAGCTCGCCAACTTCGCCGCGCGCCTGATGCGCGCGCAGTCCCGCTGGGCCGCGGTTGCGATCCTCGGGAAGTGGAACGGCGCGGTCGGCAATTTCAACGCACACGCCGGGACGCTGCCGGCGGTCGACTGGCCGGCGGTGGCGCGCACCTTCGTCGAATCGCTCGGGCTCGAGTACAACGCCTACACCACCCAGATCGAGCCCCACGACTGGATCGCCGAGTACTGCGACGCCCTCGCCGCCACCAACGTGGTGCTGATCGATCTGTGTCGCGACACCTGGGGTTACATCTCGCTCGGCTATCTGCGCCAGCGCGCGGTGACCGGCGAGGTCGGCTCCTCCACGATGCCGCACAAAGTGAACCCGATCGATTTCGAGAACGCCGAGGGCAATCTCGGGCTCGCCAACGCGCTGCTGCGGCACTTCGCCGAGAAGCTGCCGGTATCGCGCTGGCAGCGCGATCTCACCGACTCGACCGTGCTGCGCAACCTCGGCGTCGCCCTCGGGCACACCCTCATCGCGTGGAACGCGCTCGGACGCGGGCTCGCGCGCATCGAGGCGGATTCCGGGCGCATGACGAGCGACCTGGCGGACTCCTGGGAAGTCCTCGCGGAGCTCGTGCAGACCGCGCTGCGTGCCGCCGGCGTCCCGGGCGGCTACGAGCGGCTCAAGGACTTCACGCGCGGCCACGAGATCGATGCGCGCACCTTGAGCGAATTCATCGAGGGGCTGCCGCTCCCGGAGGCCGACAAGGCACGGCTGCGCGCGCTCAAGCCCGCCGACTACGTGGGTCTGGCTGCGGCCCTGGCTCGCGGCATCTGAACGCTTGAGCGGGGCCGTATCCGCGCACTGTCGCCGGGACACGACATAAGAACATTCCAAAATGCGAACTGAGCCGCGCTTTTGACTTACTGCGGCGCTCCCGGCCGGTCAAACCGTGACCGGTTCGACAATGAAAATGCTCGTGCGCTCACTAAGATCCCCTGCAACCTGCACACCGTGCGGGCAAGGGGTGAGTCACACTCGTGTCGATTTCCGGGGAACTCGATCTCAAGAACGGCTGGGCGCAGCTTGCGAACGCGCGCTACGCGCCGGAGTCGATGTCCTCGGGGGGTAACGGCGGCAATGGCTCGCGACGGGGCGGCAGTGGCTCGCGACGGGGGGACGCCGAGACCCTCACTGTCCTCACCACCCTCGCCGAGGTGCGCGCCGCGGTCAACGAGATCGCCGCCAGCGCCCAGCGACTCATCTCTATCTATACACCGGACCTCGAGCCCGAGCTCTACGACCAGACGCCGTTCCTCGAGGTCGTCAAGCACTTCGTCCTGACGCGCAGCTTCTCCAAGGTGCGCGTCCTGCTCGCCGAGCCGACGCGCGTGATGCGCGACAGCAACCGCTTCGTCGCCATGGGCCGCCGCCTCTCGAGCTGCATCGACATCCGCTACGTCGCCGCACAGTCGCCGCAACGCGCCTCGGCCTACCTGATCGCCGACGATCGCGCCATCGTCTATCGGCTGCGCGCCGACACCTGGGACGGCGTCGCGGACATCAACAACCCGCAGGCCGCGCGCGCCTATCTGCAGGAATTCGACCAGGTGTGGAACGCCAGCGCGGCCGAGCATGGGCTGCGCGCCGCACGCCGCGGCTGAAGCTTCCCCGCGCGGCGACCGCGCCCTGCGCGGTAGAATTCGCCGATGGCTGCCGCCCCGCCCCCTGCCACTGCCTCCCGCGTCATCGTCGCCCTCTCGGGCGGCGTCGACTCCGCGGTCGCCGCACTTCTCTTAAAGGAGCAGGGACTCGAGGTCCAGGGGCTCTTCATGAGCAACTGGGATGAGTCGGCCGATGACATCTGGTGCACGGCTGCCCAGGACTTCCAGGATGCCCGTGCCGTCGCGGAGCGGCTCGGGATAGCTCTGCATCGCGTGAGCTTCGCAGCCGAATACCGCGCGCGGGTGTTCGCGCACTTCCTCGCCGAGCACCGCGCCGGCCGCACGCCGAACCCCGACGTGCTCTGCAACCGCGAGATCAAGTTCGGCGTGGCGCTTCAGTACGCGCGGCGTCTCGGCGCCACGCGCCTCGCCACCGGACACTACGCGCGTCTCCTCCAGGGACCTGGGGGCGTCGAGCTGCATAAGGCCCGCGATGCCGGCAAGGACCAGAGCTATTTCCTGCACGCCGTGGCCCCCGCCGAGCTCGCGCAGACACTGATGCCGCTCGGTGGACTCGAGAAGCGCGAGGTGCGCGAGCGCGCGCGGCGCGCGAGGCTCCCGGTCTTCGACAAGCCGGACAGCACCGGCATCTGCTTCATCGGGGAGCGGCCGTTTCGGGTGTTTCTCGAGCGCTACCTGCCACGCTCCC
>Ga0126371_10006101_pt1 | contig 10705 bp, 8 predicted proteins | sample PanSoiMetaPlot_4_FD_110145 | JGI IMG/M metagenome (GOLD analysis project Ga0126371, IMG submission 110145) | Tropical forest soil microbial communities from Panama - MetaG Plot_4 | ecosystem: Environmental > Terrestrial > Soil > Tropical forest > Bulk soil | place: Panama | collected 2016-02-17
ATGTCGATCATCTGCTCGATCTGTCCTACACCGCCCGCATAGGCACGCTGCTGGTCGGCTCGGTACGGCAATTGCCGGTCTGCATCGGAGAAACCAGGGCTTTGCTGCTGGGGCCATTGACGGTCGAGCCGCCGTTTCGAAAACGGGGCGTCGGTCGCGCGTTGCTCGAACGCGCGCTGGGCGATGCCAGGACAAAAGGTCATCGTCTGGTGCTGCTGGTCGGCGACGATTCCTATTACGGGCGTGTCGGCTTCAAGCGCGTGCCGAAGGGACGGGCCGTCATGCCGGGACCGATCGACTATAATCGGCTGCTGGTCGCCGAATTGGCCGATGGATCTTTCGAGGGCGTCTCCGGCGCGGTCCGCCCGGATTGGAGCATGGCGCGCTGAGCGGCACGCCGCGCCTCAGGACGTACCCTTCGCGCGAGACGATCGCAGCCGGACGAACTCCGCGCCGGTGCTGCGATTGAGCAAATCGACGGCCTCCGGCAGCAGGAAGAGCGTCGGGATCGCGAACAAGGCCGCATTGCCGATCGCGGCGGCGGCGCAGATTGCGCAAGCCGGATGGGTGGGATCGGCTGACGCGGTCAGGCTAGCGACGGCGAGGCTTCCGGTGTCGACGAATTCTGTCGGCGTCACGCCAAAGGGCACAACCGCCGCCGATTGAGCAGCCACTTGTTCAATGCCGAACGGCAATGACGCGAACAGGATGGCCAATGCAAAAAGCGCGGCTCGCGCGCCGCCCCCGATTTGAAAAATATTCATGCGGACCTGCGCGTGGCGCGAAAAAAATGAACTCAAAAACGCTACTCCAACAGAATGCGCGAACATCGCAGCAGCCCGTTGCTGGTGTCAACGGGAGGCTGCGCGCAATGGTGGAATTAACGCGTGTTTTCGATCAAACCGGCGCCGGTACTAAAGTAGTGGCGAGCGCTGCTGGTCGCGATTTGCGCGGTCAGCGGCCTTCGCGCAGCCAGGTCGCGGCGAAGGCGCCGAGCAGCAGCAACAGGCCGATCAGGCCGGCGAAGATCGGCAGCACGCCGACGCCTGTGACGATGCTCGCATCGCGCATCTTCACGCCCATCCAGCCGTCGCCGCGGAACATGCCGGATGAACGGACCGGCACGATGCGCGGAAGTTCAAGGCTTGTGCCTTCGACCACGCGGCGGGCGTCGCCGCCGGTCGCCTGCGCGAGCGGCTTCAGCATCTCGGTCGTCGAGGTGACCTCGGAAAATTCCTTGGGGTTGGTCGGGCCGACGTTGATCAGGGCTTTCAGCGTGCCGTCGCTCGCCTGCCAGAGCCCGAGCTCGTTGGCGGGGACCGTCGCCCGCCATTCGCCGGGCTCGCCTTGTGTGAGCGTCAGCTCGCGCGTGGCGCCGGCCGGTGACGTCACGGTCACGGGCGGGACGCTGTCCGCCATGGTCTGGCGCACGACCATGAGATCGTGGCCCTGCACCTGCAAGCGCAGCGCCTCCTCGTCGAGGTCGGGCTGCTTCATCAGCCAATGCGACATGCGCCGCAGCAGGTCGAGATGCGGCCCGCCGCCTTCATATCCGCGCGCCCAGAGCCAGATATGGTCGGTGAGCAGCAGCGCGACGCGGCCTTCGCCGAACCGCGACAGCAGCAGGAGCGGCTTGCCGTCCGCGCCGGTCATGACCGGGGGACTGATCGCATTGCGCGTTTCGACGGTGCGGAAGAAACGGCTCCAATGCGGCGGCTCGCTCGCCGCTCCGTCGAGCCCGCGCGTGACCGGGTGGCGTTTGCCGGCGTCGGAGAGATGCGCATAGAACGGCTTCTCGGTGACGCCGACCGGCTCGGCCGGCAGCACCGAATCGAGCGGCGTGCGCCAGATGCTGGTCGTCGAGGCGTAATCGGGACCGGCAGACACCAGCACCGCGCCGCCCGCGCGCACATAGCGCGCGATATTGTCGAAATAGGCGATCGGCAGCACGCCCTGCCGGGCGTAGCGATCGAAGATGATCAACTGGAATTCGTTGATCTTCTGCTGGAACAATTCGCGCGTCGGAAACGCGATCAGCGACAGCTCGTTGATCGGCGTGCCGTCCTGTTTTTCCGGCGGCCGCAGGATCGTGAAATGCACGAGGTCGACGCTGGGATCGGACTTCAACAGGTTGCGCCAGGTGCGCTCGCCGGAATGCGGCTCGCCGGAGACCAGCAGCACCCGCAATTTGTCACGCACGCCGTCGATCGCGACCACGGCGCGGTTGTTGACCAGCGTCAGCTCGTTGTCCAAGGGCGAGGCTTCGATCTCGACGATGTTCGGTCCGGCATGCTTGATGTCGATATCGACGCTCGACGTCTGGCCGCTCGACAGCGTGCGCTCGCTGATCACCTCGCCATCGCGGCGGATCGTGACCTTGGCGCGCTCGCCAGTGACGCCCTGATCGTCCAGCCGGTAAGTGACGGTCTGGGTCTGCCCGACAATGCCGAAACGCGGCGCGGCCGAGATCGCGATCCGGCGGTCGCGCTCATCCTTGCGGCCGGTGATCAGCGCATGCACGGGCGCCTGGAAGCCGACCGAGCCGGCGTTTGCGGGAATGTCATGCACCCGCCCGTCGGTGATCAGGAATGCGCCGCCGACCCGATCGACCGGCACGTCCGACAGCGCCGAGGTCAGCGCGCTGAACAGATGCGTGCCGTCGGTTTCGCCGTCGGCCTGGCCGGCATCGACCACGCGCACCTCCAGCCCCTTGATCTTCTTCAGGGCATCGATCAGCGCCTCCTGCGCCTGCGCGGTCTCCTTGTTGCGTTCGCCGAAATTCTGGCTCGGGCTCTTGTCGACGACCACCGCGACCACCGAAGTCAGCGGCTGGCGGTCCTCGCGGGTGAAGGACGGATTGGCGAGCGCCAGCACGATCAGCGCCAGCGCGGTCACGCGCACCGCCGCGCCGCGCGCGCGGGCGAGCAGCAACAGCGCCGCGATCAAGATGATCGCTGCGCCCGCGATCCAGAGCACGAGCGAGGGCACGAGCGGTGTGAAGGCAATGCCGTAATTCATCGCGCGCCCCTCACTGTCCGAGCCGTTCGATCAGAGCGGGCGCGTGCACCTGATCGGCCTTGTAGTTGCCGGTCAGCGTGTACATCACGATGTTGACGCCGGCCCGGAAGGCGAATTCGCGCTGCTTCGGCTCGCCAGGGATCAGCGGCAGCATCGGCTGGCCGTCGGGGCGGATCGCCCAGGCGCCGGCCAGGTCGTTCGAGGTGATGATGATCGGCGACACGCCGTCGCCGCCGCGCGCCGGCCGCGAGGCGCTTTCGGCGCTTTCCTCTTCGTCCTCGCGCGGCAGCGTCTCCACCCAGGTCTGGCCGGTGGTGAAGCGCCCCGGAAAGTCGCGCAGCAGATAGAACGTCTTGGTCAGGACGTGTTCGCGCGGCACCGTCTCCAGCTCGGGGACGTCGAGCGCGGAGAGGATGTCGCGCAGCGTCTGCATGCCCGGCGTCTGCGACGCGCCGTTGTCGCCGGGCGGTGCCTCGACCGCATCGCGCGTGTCGAACACGACGGTGCCGCCTTGCTTCATATAGGCGTCGATGCGGTTGAGCGCGTCCTGCGGCGGCTTCGGTGCGCCGGGCACGACCGGCCAGTAGATCAGCGGGAAGAACGCAAGTTCGTCATGCGCGGGATCGACGCCGACGGGATCGCCGGCTTCGAGCGCCGTGCGCTGGGCCAGGAACAGCGTCAGCCCGGACAGGCCCGCCTTCACGATATTGTCCACATCGGCATTGCCGGTGACGACATAGGCGAGGCGGGTTTGCGACACGGCCTTCATCGCGAAATCGTCGCTGCTTTCGTCGGCGCGGGTGGCGCCGGGAATCGCAAGCATCGCAGAAGCGAACAGCGCAAGGACCAGGGCGGCCGGCGCCGCACGCCGCCGCAACAGTCCGGCGATGCCCGCGCCAAGCATGGCGACGACGATGGCATCGAGCAGGAACAGCGCGAGCGACGCGGAGAGCAGAATGCCCCTGAGATCGCGCGGCTCGGCATTGGTGTAGCTCGCCCGCCGGGCATGGAGGGACGACGTGTCGAGCGGCACGATGCGGTCCGCCGCGGCAAGCGTGTTCACCGCAAGCGGCCCATCGACGGGACCATAGAACCCCGGCGGATGCTCCGGTGTCGCGCGGTCGCGATAATCCGCGGGCAACGGCTTGGCGGTCGGGGGCGGCGGTCCGAACGCGCCGAACCCGTCGAGCGTATGCAACGGCGCCACCGTCTCCTTGCTCGCTTCGCCGGCAACGCCCGCGCCGGGCGTCGAGGTGTAGCCGGACAGATCGACGACCCGGCGCAGCATCTCGACGAAGGTGCCCGACATCGGCAGGTCTGACCAGCGCATGTCGGCACTGACATGGAACAGGCTCACGACGCCCTTGCCGCGATGCTCGCCGGTCACAAGCGGCGTGCCGTCCTCGAGCGACGCCCAGCTCTTGGTCGCGAGAACCGCATCAGGTTCGGCCAGCACCTGCCGGCTCACCGTGACATCCTTCGGCACGGAAAGGCCCGCGAACGGTCCGTCGGCCGTGAAGGCGGCGAGATGCTGCGGCTTCTCCCAGGTCAGGCTGCCGCCGAGCGAGCGTCCGCCGCGGCGCAGCTTGACCGGCACGAGATCATCGTCGCCCTGCGCCAGACGTGGCCCGGCAAAGCGCACCAGAACGCCGCCCTGGTCGATCCAGGCGCTCAGCCGATCGCGAAGTTCCGGCGACAGCGTGCCGACATCCGCCATCACGATCATGGGCAGTTTCTGATCGAGGAACTGCGTGATCGCTTGTTGCGGCGCCGCGCGATCACCCAGCCTGACGTCGGCGAAAGGCGCGAGCGCGCGCGTCAGATAAAACACCGGCGCCAGCAATGGCTGGGCGGTATCGCTGGTCGCGCCGCTGACAACGCCGATCGCCCGGCGGCGCCAGCGCTTGTCCAGGAGTTGAACCGCGCCCGCCGACCGTTCACCCGAAATCTCAAGTCGCGCGATATCGTTGCGCAGCTCGACCGGAAGATCGAATGACGCTTCCGTCTCAAGACCTTGCGGCGGGAAATTATAACGGGCCTCACCGATCGGCGAGCCCTTGGCGTCGAGCGCGCGCACAATGCCCGTCGCGATGCCGCTGCCCGCGCGCAGCACCTTGACCGTCATCTTGGCGGCTGCGTTTTCGGCCGCGGCCAGCGCCATCGGCGATGGCGCGCCGCCCTCGAAGATCGTCAGCGCGCGGTCGCCCAGGACCTTGCCAAGCCCTTCGACAAACTCCGCGCCGCGTCCGGTATCGACGCCGTCGGAGAGCCAGGCGACTTCCGCATCGCTGGTGTTTTTGAGGAACCGTTCCACCGCTGGAAGGACATCGACCCGGTCGACCGCATAGGGTTTGGGCACAAGCTGCCGCAACGCCACGCGCGCGGCCCCGGCCTGCATGATCGTAATGTCACGCGCGGCCTCGGATAAAGGAACCAGCGCGACGCCGCGCCGGTCGGTGTCGGCATTGGCGATCAATTCATCGGCGGCCTTCACGCGCGTATCCCAGGTCGAAGCGGCGCTCCAGCCATCATCGAACAGGATCATCAGCGGTGCCTTGCTGCCGGCAACCCCAGTCTGCGGATTCCAGATCGGTCCCGCCGCGGCCAGGATCACGAGCGCCGCGGCGAGCATCCGCAACAGCGTCAGCCACCACGGGGTCCGGGATGGGGTTTCTTCCCTTGGCGTGATGTCGAACAACAGCCGCGTCGGCGGAAATTCGATGCGGCGCGGGCGCGGCGGCATCACCCGCAATATCCACCACAGGAACGGCAGGCTGACGAGGCCGATCAGCATCAGCGGTTCGGCGAAGGAGAGGGGGAGGCCCGCGATCATGCGCTCCGCCCCGCTTTGACATTGCCGCGCACACCGCCCTTGCTCACCATCATGCCGCCATGCAGGAACAACAGGAGTTCAGCGGCCGACCGGCTGGTGGTGTGGGTCGTGAACAGCCAGTCGAGCCGGTTGGTCTCGGCGCGGATCTGGTCGCGATGCAGCGCCACGCGCGCCACGTAATCCTCGGCCCATCGTTCGGCGCGGCCGGCGGTGATGACGCCGAATCCCTCCGGCTCGACGAATTCGATGCGGCCGGCATAAGGGAACGTCTCTTCGGCGGGATCGACGATCTGCACCAGCGTGCCATGCGCGCCCGAGGACGACAGCCCGGCCAGCATGGTGGTGATATCGGCGATCGGCGACCAGAAATCCGATAGCACGACGATCTCGGCGAGCGCGGACGGCACGAATGAGGGCGGCAGGCTTGCCCGTTCCGCGTCGTCATGCAGCATCGCCTGCGCCATCTTGTCGATCACGCTGCGGCTCGCGGTCGGGGTCATCAGGCCGGGAATACCGACGCGCTCGCCGCCGGCGACCAGGAGTTCGGCCAGCGCGAATGCCACGATCAGAGAGCGTTCCAGCTTGCTGTCGCGCGCGTCCTTCGAGGCGAAGGCCATCGAAGCCGAGCGGTCCGGCCAGAGCCAGATGGTGTGCGCCGCTTCCCATTCCTGCTCGCGCACATAGAGATGATCGTCGCGCGCCGAACGGCGCCAATCAACCCGTTGCGCGGGTTCGCCCGAGACGAAGCGACGGTATTGCCAGAAGCTTTCGCCGGCGCCGGCGCGACGCCGGCCATGCAGGCCGTGTATCACGTTGGCGGCGATGCGGCGGGCCTCCAACACCAGACGCGGCAACGAGGCGGCGAGCGTTCGGCTCTCGCCATCGGCACGTCGGATTGCAATGATCTCCCTGGCTTGCTGGCTGTTCGGTGCGGCCATCAAGTCATCCGCGTCTTCAATTGCCGGATCACGTCCGGAATGGTGCGCCCCTCGGCGCGCGCGGCGAACGTCAGCGCCATTCGGTGCTTCAAGATTGGTTCGGCAAGATCCAGCACATCGTCGATCGACGGCGCAAGACGCCCGTCAAGCAGCGCACGCGCGCGCACCGCAAGCATCAGCGACTGGCTGGCGCGCGGACCCGGTCCCCAGGCAATCAGATTGCCGATCTCGCCGGCTTCGGGGCCCGGACGCGCGGATCGGACCAGCGAAAGGATCGCCTCAACCACGGAATCGCCGACCGGCAGGCGCCGCACCAGGCGCTGCGCGGCCAACAGGGCATCCGCATCCATCGCGCCCTTCGCAAGTTTCTCCTCGGCGCCGGTGGTTTCAAACAGGATGCGGCGCTCCGCGTCGCGATCTGGATAGTCGACGTCGATCTCCATCAGGAAACGGTCGAGCTGCGCCTCCGGCAACGGATAAGTGCCTTCTTGTTCCAACGGATTCTGCGTGGCGAGCACATGGAACGGCTTCGGCAGGTCATGGCGCGCCCCGGCGACGGTAATGTGTTGCTCCTGCATCGCCTGCAGCAGCGCCGACTGGGTCCGCGGGCTTGCGCGGTTGATCTCGTCGGCCATCAGCAACTGCGCAAATACTGGGCCAGATATGAAGCGGAACGAGCGTTTGCCGGTATTGCTCTCGTCCAGCACCTCGGCGCCGAGAATGTCCGAGGGCATCAGGTCGGGGGTGAACTGGATGCGCTTGGCGTCGAGCCCGAGCGTGACACCCAAGGTTTCGACCAGCTTGGTCTTGGCAAGGCCGGGAACGCCGATCAGAAGCGCGTGTCCGCCGGACAGGATCGTCACCAGGGTGTTCTCGACAACCTTGTCCTGCCCGAAGATGACCGTCCCGATCGCCTCCTTTGCGGCGCGGACCTGAGCGGAAACCTGCTCGGCCGAGCGGACGATCACGTCCTCGAGCTTTTCGACACTGTCAGCCATCCATCGGTCTCCTTGACTTGTCCATCTTTTGACTTGTCCGCCTAAGGCTCGTCCGCCTCAACACATTTGTGCGTTTCGATCAGATTCCGCCACCGATAGCGCCATCATAAATCGCGCCGCCACGTTTTGCGGTGTTGCGTCGTCACGTCATGAACCCATGCGAAATCTGCGCAAGGGCCTTATCTATTGTTTGAGCATGATCTTTCGGAAAACCCCTACATACTTTTCCGGATCTTGCTCGTCGTTGTCGAATTAAACTATCCCCACATTATCGGCATTTCGCGGTATGAACGGCATCACGATGTGGCGACCTGATCCCGTTCACGGGAACCGGCGACACAATCACAGGACGTGCACCAATCATGCCAACTGTGACCGCCAAACTCAGGGTAAACCATGGCGAAGCAAGGGCAGACCACCACTCAAGGCCTTGAGGGTCTGGCGGCGGCAGCGAAGCAGGCAGCGGACGACGCTGCAAGAACAAAAGGCACCGGAAAACCACTGCCTCCGGTGCATTTGTGGAATCCGCCGTTCTGCGGCGATCTCGACATGCGAATCGGGTCTGATGGTACATGGTTCTATATGGGCACGCCAATCGGCCGCCCGGCGCTGGTGCGGCTGTTTTCCACCATCCTCAAACGCGAGGGCGGCAAGCATTTTCTGGTGACGCCGGTCGAGAAGGTCGGCATTCGCGTCGATGATGCGCCGTTTCTTGCGGTCGAGATGCAAAAGCAGAACGACGGCGCAAGCAATTTGTTGCTATTCCGAACCAATGTCGATGACTGGGTGAGGTGCGATGCCGAGCATCGGCTGCGCTTCGAGGTGGCGTCCGATGGCGGGCTGACGCCATATCTTCACGTCCGCAGCGATTTGTGGGCAAAGGTCACGCGCGCGCTCTATTACGATCTGGTTGACATGGGCGAGGAGCGAATGATCGATGGTCGCGAGATGTTCGGCGTCGTGTCGGCGGGGGAATTCTTTCCAATGGCGGATGCGGAAGAGGTGAGGGCTGCGCTTTGAACGAGCCTTTGGTGAGGACCGAGCCGGCGAAGATCGGCTCGGCGGAATTTTTCGACCGGGCGCGCACGCGGCTCAACTTCGACGTTCCGCCCGGCCTGCTCAACCCCGATATCATTCCGCAGAGTGGCGATCCCGGCACGGACCGGATGCTCGAGATCATCGCCCGCGAACAGCCGATCCGGCCCGCCGCGGTGCTGATCCCGGTCGTCGATCACGAGGAGCCGACCGTGCTGCTGACCCTGCGCTCGGCGCACCTTGCCGATCACGCCGGCCAGATCTCCTTCCCGGGCGGCAAGATCGAAGCGACCGACGCTTCGCCGCTCGACACCGCGCTGCGCGAGGCGCAGGAGGAGATCGGGCTCGGCCATGCCTTCGTTGATCCGATCGGCTATCTCGGCGTCTATGGAACCAGCTTCGGCTTCCGCATCCTGCCGACGGTGGCGCGGGTGCAGCCCGGCTTCAAGCTGAAGATCAACCGTTCGGAGGTCGACGACGCCTTCGAGGTGCCGCTAGCGTTCCTGATGGACCCTGCGAACCATCAGCTTCACAGCAGGGAATTTCGCGGCGTGGAACGCACCTATTACGCCATGCCCTATGCGGAACGTTATATTTGGGGCGCGACAGCGGGCATCCTGCGCGTCCTTTACGAGCGGATCTACCAACCATGATCCGTCCGGCCCTTACCGAGATCGGAATTTTCCTGATCCCTTTTGGTTTCTATGCGCTGTTTTTGGTTGCAACCCGCACCGGACTGGTCGATCCCTCGTCGTGGCCGCTGTATCTGGTTGCCAGATTGGTGGTCGCATCCCTGCTGCTCGTGATCGTCAGCTTCGTCATGTTCGCATATCTGTCCGGCGGCTCGCCTAATTCGACTTACGTTCCCGCGCATATCGAACACGGCAAGCTCGTTCCGGGAGGCGAGCGATGAACGGTTCGCGGGTCTTGAACGCGCCGTGGCTCACCACCGGTCCGACATCACGCGTGCTTCGGCTTCTCAACGCGAATGGCGAGGAAGCGCGCGTGATCGGCGGCGCGGTCCGCAACGCGCTGCTCGACATTCCGATCGGCGATATCGACATCGCGACGACGGCGGTGCCCGATGAAGTGATCCGCCGCGCGAAGGCGGCCGGTATCAAGAGCGTGCCGACCGGTATCGACCACGGCACCGTCACGCTGGTGGTGGATTCGCGTCCGTTCGAGGTGACGACGTTACGCGAGGATACCGAAACCTACGGCCGCAAGGCCAAGGTCGCGTTCGGGCGCGACTGGGTGGGGGATGCGCACCGGCGCGACTTCACCATGAATGCGCTTTCGGTCGACGTGGACGGCGTCGTGCACGATCACGTCGGCGGGCTCGACGACATCGCCGTTCGCCGCGTGCGCTTCATCGGCGATGCGAACGAGCGCATCGCGGAGGATTACTTGCGCATTCTGCGCTTCTTCCGCATTCACGCAGCATTTGGCGCGGGTGAGGTGGATCGCGCCGGCTATCTCGCCTGCATCGCGGGCCGCGCGGGTCTTGCGACGCTGTCGGCAGAGCGGGTGCGGATGGAGATGCTCAAGCTGTTGGTCGCGGACGGCGCGGCAAGCGCAGTCGCCGCGATGGTCGATGGCGGTCTGCTGCAGCCGATTTTGGCGGGCGTCGCCTATACAGGGCCGTTCGCCGCGATGATCGCGGCCGAACGCCTGCTCGATCTGAAACCGGACGCGATGCGCAGGCTCGCCGCGCTCGCGGTCGCCGTTACCGAAGACGCAAAGCGTATCGCCGCGCGGCTGCGGCTTTCCAATGCGGAGACCAAGGCACTCGATTCCATGGGCCATCGCTGGTGGCGGCTCGCCGGAATGGATGAGGCGAGAGCGCGTCGGCTGCTCTATCGGCTGGGCGAAGACAGCTATCG
>Ga0126371_10006102_pt1 | contig 10704 bp, 7 predicted proteins | sample PanSoiMetaPlot_4_FD_110145 | JGI IMG/M metagenome (GOLD analysis project Ga0126371, IMG submission 110145) | Tropical forest soil microbial communities from Panama - MetaG Plot_4 | ecosystem: Environmental > Terrestrial > Soil > Tropical forest > Bulk soil | place: Panama | collected 2016-02-17
AAATACGAAAAGGGCTTTCATCTGCTTGGCTTCATGTTCAGCCCCGCCCGTGAGGGCGGGATCCAGCCGACAGTAAGATCACAGTCTAGAGCAATCCGTCTTGTATCAATAACTATATCGCGCCGAGGCGACGTGTTGTGTTAACATCACATAGTCTCTTTATAACAACAGATATGTCTCGACGAATTCAGGGGGCGTTTGCCGCTCTGCTCTTAGCGACGGGCGCCTGTTTCGCGCAGGCAGGCCGCGCGGAATTATTCGGAACGATCCTCGACCCTTCCAACCTCCCCGTTGCCAACGCTAAAATCCAGGCCGAGGACCAGGCGACCATGGTCCGGTATGCCGCCACCTCCGATGAGCGCGGCGAGTATCATATCCTCGGATTGCCGGCCAGCCAATATGTGCTCACCGCCGAGCAGCCAGGTTTCCGCACCTACCGTCAATCCGGCATCACCTTGCGGTTGGCGGATCGGACGCTCCTTGACGCGAAGCTGGAGATTGGCCAGCCGGCTCAGTCCGTCGACGTCACCGCCGCCGCGCCTCTGCTGCAAACGGCTAGCGGTGAAGTGAGCCAGAATGTGGACGCGGAGAAGATCGTGACCCTGCCGCTGGATGGCCGCAATTTCATCCCGCTGGTGACGCTTTCGCCCGGCGTGGCGCTTCCCGGCGGAGGCTCGGTGCTTCCCCGTATCAACGGCAGCCGGCCGAGGACCAACGAATACATCTATGACGGCATCAGCGTGCTCCAGCCCGAGCCGGGACAGGTGGTCTTTTACCCGATCATCGATGGCATGGAGGAGTTTAAACTGAATGTGAATGCGTACTCGCCCGAGTACGGCCGGTCCAACGGCGGGACCGTGATGGTGATCGGGAAATCCGGCGGCAATCAGTTTCACGGCGACGTATTCGAATTCTTCCGCAACGAAGATTTGAATGCGCGCAACCTGTTCGCTCAGCCCGGACCGAAGCCTGAGTTCCGGCGCAACCAGTACGGATTTACGCTCGGCGGCCCGATTCAGACGAACAGGACTTTCTTCTTCGTCGATTGGCAGGGGACGCGGCTGCGCACTGGCATCACACGATTCAGCGTCGTGCCCACGCTGGCTCAGCGCCAGGGCATCTTCACCCAGCCGATTTTCGATCCTTCAACTTCGCCGCGAACTCAATTTGCTAATAACACGATTCCGACGAGCCGCTTCGATCAACTGGGTCTCCAAGTTCTCCAGCACTATCCGCTGCCGAACGTCGCGGGAGCGAATAACTACGTTCGCACCGCCACGGAGCCCGATAACCAGGATCAAGCGGATTTTCGCATCGACCGCTACATCGGCGCAAAACATCGAGTGTTCGCGCGTTACACCTACTTCCGCGACGACGACACGCCGGTGACCCCACTTCCGGATGGCAGCGGAAGCCTCACCTCCGGCGTGATCGGCCACGCGGTCACGCGGGGCGATGCGTTCGCGGGCGATGACAACTGGATGCTCTCGCCGGCGGCGCTCAATCAATTCCGATTCGGCTACTCGCGGCGGGATCTGGGCCAGACGTCGCTCCAGAATGGCGGAATCAATGTGCCGGGCTCGCCTTCGAATGCCTTCTCGTCCGTTTTGCCGATCTTTACTGTCGCCGGACTCCAACAGATCGGACCAACAACGGCGTCCAACTCGAATTTCACCACTTCCATCACCGAGTATCTCGACACATTCACTGTGATACGCGGGCGGCACACGATCAAATTCGGAGCCGACATACGGCGCGAGGCTCTGGATGTCCTGAATCCGCCGAATCCGACCGGATCGTTTGCGTTCACGACCACGGGCACGAACAGTTCCACCATCTCCGGAAGTGGAAATGCGCTGGCCTCTCTTTTGCTAGGGCAGGTAAACGCCTTTACCATCGACATTCAGAAGAACGTCATTCAGCCTCGCGCTCACATCGCCGAATTCTTCGTGGGCGACGATTGGAAAGTTTCCCAGCGCCTGACTTTGAATCTGGGGACGCGTTATACGCTCAATTTTCCGTCCACCGAAAAAAGCAACCAGGGCGCGATCTTCAATCTCAATACGCAAGTTCTGGACTTTCCTCACACTGCGCGGGAGCTGGAATGCTGCGATTTCGGGCCGCGCCTCGGGCTTGCGTACCGCATCGGAGACAGTTGGGTAGTGCGCTCGGGCTACGGAATGATTTTCTTCGAGCAATCCGGGATCACCACGCCCTTCACGATTCCCCAGTTCCCGTTCGTGCAGACGCTAGGCCAGCAGTCGCAAGACAACGTGAATGCGGCGTTTGCGCTCTCGAATGGTCCTACGGTCCAAGTTACTCCGCCCAATCCCAATTCCGGTTTGGGCCAGGGCGTCTTCGGCGTGCAGCGGGACAACGGCTCGGGATATTCGCAGCAATGGAACTTTACCGTGGAGAAGACGGTTGGCAAAAATTGGAACTTCGAAGTGGCCTATCTTGGCTCGAAGAACACTCGGCTGGGGATTCCGGACGCGAACATCAACCAACTCCCCTCGCAGTACTTGTCGTTGGGTTCGGCGCTTTTGGCGCGAGTTCAGAATCCTTACTTCGGACAGATTCCCGCCTCGTCGTCCCTCGGAGGAGCGACGATCGCGCAACAGCAGCTATTGCGGCCCTACTCTCGTTTCACAACCGTCGCTTTGTTCCGGGATAACGTCGGCAATTCCAGTTACGAGGCAGCCGCGGCCAAGCTTGAAAAGAGGCTTTCGCACGGGCTGACGGTCAACGCGTCGTATACGTTCTCCAAGCTGATCGACGACGCTTCGAGCGTGTTCTCTCAGACCATTTTCACGGGTCCCGTCTTGAACACCACGGGCGCAGCGGATGCCTTCAACCGGCATCTGGAGAAGGACCTTTCGAGCGGCGACATTCCTCGCGTCTTTGCGCTCGGATGGGTCTACGATCTTCCGCGGCTTTGGAAAATCGCGGGCTGGCAGATTGGAGGCCTAGTGCGCGTGCAGGCGGGCGATACGGTGGCGGTGACGCAGGCCACAAATAACAATTCGAGCTTGGGGTTCGCCGTGCAGCGGCCGAACCGCATCAGCGACCCGAACGAGTTTGCAGGCCGCAGCGTGGCTAAATGGTTCAACACGGCCGCCTTCGCGGCCGCGCCGCAATTCGCCATCGGCACGAGCTCCCGTAACCCGGTGCGCGGGCCCGGCCTTCAGGATGCCGATCTAATGATCGGCAAGACATTTCGCATCACGGAGCGCTTGAATCTCGAGTTTCGGGCCGAGGCGTTTAATGTGTCAAATACTCCGCCGCTGAACGACCCCAACGGAAGTTTCGGAAGCGCGGCGTTTGGAACCATCACGAGCGCCGGCAATCCGCGCGACTTCGAGTTTGTCGGCAAAGTTCACTTTTAAGCGGCAGCTTACAATGTGAAAGTAGTCATGTATACACGACGCAGGTTGGCTTGCTGAAAACACAAGTCCAAAACCGGCTGGCCCAAATCCGAAAAAGCCGCGGCGTCGGCGCATCCGATCTGGCGCGCAGAGTCGGCGTCAGCCGCCAAACCATCTATGCCATCGAAGCCGGAACATACGTCCCGAACACGGAAGTCGCGTTGCATTTGGCCCGCGAACTGGAGGTAGGAGTCGACGACCTCTTTTCGCTCCAGCAAGGGACGCAGAAATCCCCCGAGTCTCTGGCCGCCGAAGTGCTCAGCGCCGGGCCCCTGGCCAAGGGTCAAGCTGTCCGGATCTGCCAGGTCGGTTCGCGCTGGATCGGCGTGCCGGTGAGCGCATCTCCCTACTACCTGCCCGAAGCTGATGGCGCGGTCCAGCACGCGGGCCGAAAGGGCGGCAGAGCGGATTTGGTCGTCTTCGCGAAAGAAGAAGCCGCGCAGAAACGGCTAATGCTGGCGGGCTGCGATCCGGCCACCGGCCTCCTGGCGCGGATGGTGGAAAGAGCCAGCGGCATTGAGATTGTCTCCGCCGCGGCCTCTAGCAAACTGGCTCTCGCTTGGCTGAAGGAAGGCAAAGTTCACGTGGCCGGCTCGCACCTCGAAGATCCTAAGACCGGAGAATTTAATCTTCCCTTCATTCGCAAGGAGTTCCCAGATGAAGATTTTTGCGTCGTGACGTTCGCCCGTTGGGAGGAGGGGCTGGTCGTCGCTTCCGCGAATCCCAAAAGCATTCGAAACGTGGAAGATCTCGCGCGCAAGAACGTCAGATTCGTCAATCGCGAGCCTGGTTCGGGCAGCCGGGCGCTCCTGGACAAGCTTCTGGAGGCTGCCGGGATGGAAGCGGCAAAAATTCAGGGTTACGAACGGGTGGCCTATGGCCATCTTGCCGCCGCGTATTGTGTACTGTCTCAAGAGGCGGATGTCTGTCTGGCCACTCGATCGGCGGCGCAGACATTCGGCTTGGACTTTATCCCCCTTCATAGCGAGCGCTACGACCTGGTGATGCGCAAGCGAACCGCCGACCTGCCAACCGTAAAGGCGTTCCTGGATGTCTTGCAGCGCGCCACGCTGCGCCGCAAGTTGGAGGTGCTGGCAGGCTACGATACCTCCCAAACCGGATCGCTGGTCGCCTGAAAAACCCCCTTTCGGCAGAGGGGGGCGCGTCCGAACGCAAAAAAAATAAAGAACCAGACATTTTATTAACACATCTTTAGAGAAGCTACTAGACACCAGCCCACGTGGAGCGAGGTAACGATGGCTTCCAAAAGCACCGCGATGGAAAATGCCGGCCTGAAGCGTCCCGCCGGCAAGGTTTTATCAATTACTTCGGCAGGCGGCAGAGCTTCGGCGGTCTGTTCTTCCGCGCAGCCGCCCAACTCCGAAAGAACGCTCTATCGGGCGACGCTCCCGACCATGGTTCTCACCTTCCGTGACAATCACGATTTCGCCGTGCCCATCGCGGCGGGCGAGGTATTTGAGGTCGTCGGTCCGGCGCAAGACGACCGCTTCGCCATTGTGAACGTGAAGGGCCAGGAGTTCCTGATTTTCGCTGTCGACCTGAAGGGTCGGTGCAAACGGGTTTTCCACTGGCAGGCCCAGCACGCCTAGCAGAGTCGTTATTGGGTCGGCCGCCCCGGCCTGGACCCTCAGAAGTGGAATTCCGGTCCGGCGCTCGCCAGGAATTGATTGACGATTCCGCCGCCAAGAGCGACCACGCAACCGCCGCCCACGCACAGCACATTATTGATGCTCGCGTTGACCACGATAGGCGAATATTCCGCTTGCACTCTGACTCCCCAGTGGGGTTTAGGGAATATTTTCACTCCCGTGCCGAGACCGAAGACGAACCTCGTGAAAGTGGAGGCCGGCACGGCCAAGCGAGCCGCGCCTAGAGACAAGGTAACAAAGGGCCTTACAATCGGATAATCCTCTATCTCGAACTCATGCGTGAAATCCACCATGAAGCGGTTTACTGTGAGGGAGGGCCGGAAAGCGGGGATGAGGTTTGTTGGAGAAGGAGCGCTGAGATGCGTACTCGGCTGCCACATCCACCGGAAGTCAATTGTGTTGCAATTTAGGCACTCGTCTCCATTGAAGCGGAAGCCCGCCGTCAATCCCCAAGTGAACGTATTGGCGATATTGGCTTCGCGGTTACGAAATCCTTGCTCGCCAAGCTTAATCGTGCCGCCGAAAGCCCCGCCGAACAGCGCCCCGGCCTCAAATCTTTCGTCCTGCCACGCATAGGCCGGAAGGATGCTAACAAACAGAAGGAACAGGAAACCCCGCAGTTTCAACATAAACGCAAGATGCTGAAACGGCGCGGAACGCCACAAAATATTGACTGCATTCGTTCGTCGCCGCAATATTTCTTGTTAAGCTACACAGCCCGCTTTTAGTAGACTCCGCCTGCCCGAGGAAATGGCGGCTTCACCGTTGCACGCACAGTTAACCTCGACGACCTAGTGAAGTGGCGCAGATGCGGGCGTGAGAGGGAAAATGCCGCCCGGCATCCTGCAGCCAGGACACCGCGCGGCATCATCGCGGAAGGCGATTGCTCCTAGGCCCTCTTGTTGGTAGCAGTATCCTTCTTCTTCTTTTTCTTCTTCGCATTCTTTTTGTTGGTCTGATCCCCTTTGGTGTCCTGACCGAACGCAACGGCGGCAGCGCCAGTGATCAGCGAAAGGCCGAGCATAACGCTCATGAGCTTCCTCATTTGACGGTTCTCCTTTAGCAATATTGGCGGCCTGCGTGCCGCCTAAGATCGATCATCGCTACCCCACATGAAGCCTAGTTTAAGTGGGGATTAAAAGCGGTTCATGGCGCCGATGTCGCGCAGCGCACTTGAGAGACCTCTCAAAACAATTCTTTGCTGGCCAACGCTGCGCCTTCCACAAGAGCCTCGAACTTCGCCCACATCACCGGCGCCGGCACGCGTTCGATCACGTCCACCTGGGCGAATCCGCAGTCGGTTCCGGCAATCACATTTTCCCGTCCAACCAGCTTCGCGTAGCGGATGATTCGATCGGCGACCAGCCTTGGGTGCTCGACCGTGATCGTATGATGCGTGATCACGCCCGGGATCAGGATTCTTCCGGCCGGCAAGCGGCCATGTTGCCAAACGCGCCATTCGTGCTCGTGCCGGGGATTGGCGGCCTCGATGGAATATGCCCCGGCGCGCACTTGCGTGATGAATCCGACGATCTCTTCCATGGGCGCATCAGCGAGATGGGGGACGTGCCAGCTTCCGAAACACACGTGGTAGCGAACGCGCTCCTCGGGAATGTCCCGCAGCGCGTGATTCAGCGCGTCCACACGCAATTGCGCCCATTCCCGATAGCGCTCCGGGCTCTGGCGCACCAGGTGGTCATACATGTTCGCTAGGACCGCGTCGTCCACCTGCAGCAGCAAGCCGGACTGGTGAATCTCGAGATATTCCTGGCGCAGCGCTTCAGCCAGCGCGAAGATATATTCCTTTTCTGTCACATAGTATTCGTTCACGCCGTCATAGGCTGTGCTCGCCGGAGCCACGGCGGTCAAGAACGCTTCTTCCGCGGCCACGCCGTTGAGCGCCGTTCGGAAGTTATCGATCGCGCGGCGAATAGGTTCCCGGTCCCTGTATTCAATCGGCGCCACGCATGCTTCCGTCGGCCGGCCTCCGGCCACGTGCGGCATTTCGCGGACGATGACATCGCGGAATCGCTCCAGGTCGCGGCCGAGCCACTCGACGGCGCGCAACTGGTTGGGCCTGATTTCGAATCCTGAGATGCGATTCAGCACGTAGTTAGACCAACTGGATTTTGCGAACTCGCCGTCGCTGATAATATCCAGGCCGATCTCCGCTTGCTTCTTCACCACTTCGCTCGTGGCTCGCTTCAGCGTTTCAAGGTAATCGGAGGCTGGCGGCGCGTCCTGGGGCCGATCCTTGGCGGGCTGAGCGGATCCCTTGAGCTCGGGTGGGCGTACAAGGCTGCCTACATGCGTCGTCAGGATTCGTTTCTCGCTTCGTTTCATCTTTGTTGAGGAGCCAAAAGGATATCACGGGAAAAAGATCACTCCGTCTGATATCGCGGCTACCGGAAGGATCTTCGAAGTATCTGAATACTGCCCGTGAATCGTCGTGCGGCCCGGCCCAGGTCGGATGGATTATCTCCGATCTCGATTTCCGCGGGAGCGGCAACCAGCATCTCGATGGGCTGCGCGATCACGGCGCCGCCGTCGACCTCTAGGGTTAACAAATGCGTGCGAGGTGAATAGGCCAATCGGACCGTGATTGGCTTAGCTGGAAGTGGCATTTCATACGTCAGTTCCGAGTCGTCTGCATCGGAAACGAAACGGAGTCCGGCTGCAGTGGGGTCAACGAATAAGGAATACGCGTAATGGGAATGGCCAATGGAGATCAGGGGTTCATGATATCCCGGCCCCCGCGCAGGGAAACTGACCTCCAGATCGACCGCGATCTCCGGATCGATTTTGGGACGGAGCTCCTCAACCGGGCTGAACCATCTTGCGATGCGCACATAGCTCTTCGGGCGGTTTTTCAATATATCGTTGTACGGGCCGGCGAAGCCCAAAGCGAGATTGGCCGTTACGCCGTAGCCGATCAGAAGGGCGAGCGCGGCGCCGAGCGTGACGCGCTTCCAGCCCGAACTTCCGCAGACCCTGATGCCGAGTCCGGCGACTGCGGCAAAGACGCCGGACGCGACGAAATCTGTCTCATAGCGGTGGCTGGCGAGATGCGTCGACATAAGAAAGAGCAGGACCGCGGCGGAGGACAGCAATACGACCGCCAGCATGACGTTGGCTTCGCGCCCAGCGCGGGCCCGGATGGGCGCGAACGGCGCAGCCAGGATAAGAGGCGCTAGCCACAACGCGCCCATCATCGGCTCGATAAAGTACTGCGGCGGAAGCGGGTACCTCTCCGGAGAATCGAAAACAAAATGCCACGAGATGTGAATCCAGGGAAAGACCGGGCCGATGTAAGGAGGCGAAAGCAGCATGTAATAAAACCCCGGCAACAGATTGCGGATGCCTAGTTCGATGCGATTCTGCCCAGGTCCATTGAGCTGGTATCGAAAGCCAAATTCGAGCGGGTTGCCGAAGCGCTCGTAGTTGTATACGCCGATTGCTACGCCGGCTAGCGCGAAGGCGGCTAGAAAAGCCAGCAAATCTCTGGAACGGAGGGCTGCGGATAGGCCCCTGGACTTCGCCAGTAAGAAAATCAGTCCAGCCAGAGCGATGAAGCCCGCAAACACCATGTGAGGCCTGCATCCGACCGCACATCCATACATCAATCCGGCGCCGGTCAGCCAGCCCGGGCGCGAGCCCACCCCTATTCCGTGAGCCAGGCAGAACACGGCGCCGGAAAGACAGAAGTAGCCCCCCGCGATCGCAAGTTCGTACACAGCAACCCGGTTCAACAAGTAAGGTACGGATTGACACAGACCGAGCCCTAAAAGCAGAACCGCCAACAGCATCGGCCCCGGTTTTGCGGAAGCCAGGTCGAGAACGCGCAACAAGGCCCCGCAGGCGAAGAGAAATCCACCGAAAGCGAGGATGATTATCGCAAACCTCTCGGGAAGATCATGCCCTGTAATGAGCCGCCAGGGTGTGAAGAGCAATACGGCCGGCGTGGCTCCGAAGTACAGGTAATAGTGGCCGTTGTAAAGCGCCATGTCGTGCATGATGAGCGACCGATCCACGGCGGGATCCCATGGGTTCGGCTGTGCAAGAAGCTGCGGCGAAGGTTCGATGGGGACGTATAAGTGGCCCCCCGCGAAGCCGCGGCCGAGAAGATCGTAATATCCGGCTAGGTCGGCTTTCCAAAAGAAGGGATCACCCGGCGCGCGAACGGCCCACCAATAGTACACGCCGACTAGGGCCGCGACTGTCGCGAAGGTCGTCCAGCGGACCCATTGGATGGAGTCGGGAGCGGTGCGCGATCTCGCGGCTGCAGCTTGCACGATTTTGAAATTCTAACAAGACCCCATGGCGCGCGCGTCATGAGTTTGCTCTATATGTTGTACACTTGCCCGTTGGAGGGCTCCCGTGCAAAAGCTCAAGCTCACAATACTCCTTCTCTCCGCCGTTCTCCTGGCCCCCGCAGCCGACCGCGACTTCGCCACCTGGAGCGAATATCTCGGCGGCCCGGATTCTTCGCAGTATTCTTCGCTCAAGCAGATCAATAAATCGAACGTCAAACAACTCGAAATCGCCTGGCAGTATCCCACTGGTCCGGGAACCTACACGTTCGATCCGCTGATCGTCGATGGCGTGATGTACGTGCTGGCGCAGAATAACTCGGTCGTTGCTCTTGACGCGGCAACGGGCAAGGAGTTGTGGGTTCATCCCGATATGGGCGCTGTTGGACAGCGCGGCATGAACTATTGGGAAAGCAAGGATCGCTCCGACCGTCGGCTGTTCTATATCAACGCTGGCTTTCTCACCGCCATCGACGCCCGCACGGGCAAAACAGTAATGAGTTTCGGCGACAATGGCCGGACCGACATCCGCAATGGACTCGACCGCGATCCGGGGCGCGCGCTCCAGACCAGTAACCCAGGCCGCATCTTCGAAAACATCATCATCACGCCGTTGCCGGCCGGCGGCGCAAGTTACGATTCCACGCCCGCGGACATCCACGCCTACGACGCGATCACCGGTAAATTGCTGTGGACTTTTCATGTGATCCCGCACCCCGGCGAATTCGGTTACGACACCTGGCCTCCCGACGCCTGGAAGACGGTGGGCGGCGTCCATAACTGGAACGAAATGACGGTGGACGAAAAGCGCGGCATCGCTTACATCCCGCTGGGAACGGCGCGCTACGATTTCTACGGCGCCAACCGCAAGGGCAACAACCTGTTCGGCAATTCACTGCTTGCCTTGGATGCGCGCACGGGCAAGCGGTTGTGGCATTTCCAGATCGTGCATCACGATCTCTGGGACTACGATCTCACCGGCGCTCCCAAACTCCTCACGGTGAAGCACAATGGCAAGAGTGTGGATGTCGTCGCGCAGCCAACCAAATTCGGCTTTCTCTACGTCTTCGATCGTGTGACGGGCGAGCCGCTCTGGCCCATTGAAGAGCGCCCCGTTCCCCAATCCGACGTTCCCGGTGAGTGGAGCTCGCCCACGCAGCCATTCCCGACCAAGCCGCTGTTGTTCGCGGGGCAGGCTTTCACCGAGAAAGACATCAATCCGTTCGCCACGGATGCGGAGCAGGCCGCCATTCGGGAAATACTGACGAATTCGCGCAACGAGGGACTGTTCACGCCGCC
>Ga0126371_10006103_pt1 | contig 10704 bp, 13 predicted proteins | sample PanSoiMetaPlot_4_FD_110145 | JGI IMG/M metagenome (GOLD analysis project Ga0126371, IMG submission 110145) | Tropical forest soil microbial communities from Panama - MetaG Plot_4 | ecosystem: Environmental > Terrestrial > Soil > Tropical forest > Bulk soil | place: Panama | collected 2016-02-17
ACATGGCAGAATTGATAACGAGCCTGGAAATGATTGAGGACGCGTTGTCTGCCGCCAAGGGTAAGGGTGGCAGGCGAAGAAAATTTGACGACAGCCTAGAGAAAGCGCGGAAAAGTGTATCTAAGGCCATTGATAAGACCATTGCGAAAATCGAAACTTACGCCCCAAAGACCGCCGATCATCTGAAATCCAAAATAAAAAAAGGAACCTCGATGTGCTATCTGGACGTGAGCACTCGGTGGAAGTTCTAAGTTTCCCTACACTTACGATTTTCCTTTACAATTCGCCACCCCGAGGGTAGCAAATTGCTACCCCAAAAGTAGCGCCTTTATCAGTAGGTGAGTGCTGGTGGCTGCGGCCAACAGTGAACACCAAATCCTACTGATAGAGGCGTCTCTTGACTAGTCAGAAAGACCCATCCACAAATCGTGGGGACCGCGCCCTGAGCGTCAGGGAAGCGAGCGAGCTTTACGGAATCCCGGAACACCGACTGCCCCAATGCCGAGCAGACCGCACGTTGGATTTCTTCAAGCTCGGGCGCGCCGTCTTCGTTTCTGAGCGTTCCTTGCTTGAGTTCCTGGAACGACACAGAGAGCCGGCTGGCAGCTCTGTCATCGCCGAGCACGGGGGTGTAAGGGATGACAATCAACCCTGCCGAGTCCCGTATCTCTACGGGCACCGACCAAATACCCTGCGCGGCCAGAAGGCTGCAATTCTTGAACAACTGCTCAATCGCCGCGGCACATGGGTGCCTGCTTACCAGCTCGCAGCACGGGCGCTTCAGTACAGCGCACGCATCAAGGAACTTCGCGACGCGGGCTACGTAATCAACTGCGCGAAGCGGGTTGGTCGGCGGGTCCACGGATCATTCTGCCTGGTCGCGTGTCCTAGCGAGGACGGGGACCAGCAGGGACGCACGACTCGAGGTGTGGAATGAGCGGCTACACCAAGCTGTTCAATTCGATTCTTGGTTCCACCATCTGGCGTGAACCGCTGTCTACTCGGGTTGTCTGGATCACTATGCTCGCTTTGGCTGACCGTGACGGAACAGTGGAGGCTTCCATTCCTGGGCTCGCACACTTTGCGAATGTGAGCGAAAAACAGGCCGAAGGCGCAATTGCAAGTTTCCTGTCACCGGACAAGCACAGTCGTACCGAAGAGCATGAAGGGAGAAGGATTCAGGCTATCGACGGCGGCTGGCGACTGTTGAACTTCGACAAATACCAACTCCGTTTGTCGCCGGAGGACATCAGGGAGCGGGATCGCATCAGAAAGCAGCGTTACCGCGAACGCCAAAACAGCGATGTCCCGGTGGGACAAAGCGGGACAAGTGGGACATGTCCCACGATGTCCGGCGATGTCCCGGATGTCCAACACTCAGACGCAGACGTTGACTCAGACGCAGATGCAAACGCAGGAAACAAGGGCGCAAGCGCCTTTTCTCTCCCCGTTTGGATCCCAGTCGAATCTTGGGAAGCATTCATTGAAATGAGAAAGAAACAGCGCAAAGCTCCAACCGAACGGGCGAAAGCAATGTTAGTTGGCAAGCTCGAGGCTCTCAAGAAAGCCGGGCACAGCGTCAAGGTGAGTCTCGATCAAAGCACGATCAACGGCTGGACTGACGTTTACGCGCCCAAGCCGGGAACAGCGCACACACAGGCTGCGCCTATCGTTCCACTCTCGCAGCAAATCAAAGAAAAGCGGGGTGAAATGTGAGCACGAATATCAAGTTAGACGCGGAGCGCACAATCCTGGGCAGTATTCTTCTCGACCAGCGGCGGCTCTACGATTGCGCTGCACTTAGACCGGAATACTTCGGGCTCCAGGCGCACCAGCAGATTTTCGCTGCGATGCTTGCGTTAAATGACAAGGGGCGGCAGATCGACACGGTTACGCTCACCGATGCCCTCGGAGACAAGGCAGATGCCATGATCTTGAGTGATCTGCTCAACGGCACGGTGGAACGCCCCAACGTCAAGGGATGGGCTGAGATTGTCCGCGATGCCGCACAGCGCCGTTACCTGTCCAACTCCTGTCAGAGCGTAATCGCCAAGTTGCAAGACCCGGCGAACGATACGGACGGCCTGATAGACGAGCAGGAATCGCTACTGCTTCGCCTGAGAGCAGCCGGGACAGTGCAGACGGCACGGCACGTCAAAGAGGTTATGCCAACCGTCCTGAACGAAATGGTGCGCCAGTGGAAGCACAAAGGCGAACTGGTAGGACTGACAACCGGAATTGAAACGCTCGATTACACCACCACGGGAATCAGGCCCGGAGAGTATTGGGTTATTGGTGCGGCGCCGTCGCGTGGCAAGACGGTATTCGGAGCGCAGATCGTGGCAAGCAACGCCTGCCAAGGCGTGCCCTCTCTGGTTTTCAGTTACGAGATGAGCAAAGAGCAGTTTGTTAAGAGGCTCATCCCGAACCACTCAGGCATCCCAGCCGAAAAGGTACGGGATTTCCGCAACGCCAGGGAGACGCAGATCAAAGAAGCGGGCGAAGCGGGAGCGCAGATCGCGCAATGGCCGTTCTGGGTCTGCGACCCCGAGGGCATGACCGCTCACGAGCTTTGCGCAGTTGCGAAACTGCATATTCGACGGCACGGAATCAAGCTGATTGTCGTGGATTACCTGCAGATCATTGACGGCGAAGAGCGGGAGATTAGAACGCGAGTCGGTGCCGTGTCCAATACGCTTCGTTCACTGGCCAAGACTGAGCAAGTCTCTGTAGTTGCACTCTCACAGCTACGCCGACCTCAAGACGAAAATGAGAGGCCCACGATGTTCCACCTGAAAGAGAGCGGCGACATAGAAGCCCATGCTCACACAATCTGCCTGATTTATAGGCCGAAGGACGAGCAGGGGCGCTGGTCTGGATGCGATGAAATCATTGTGGCGAAACAGCGGGAAGGCTTAGTCGGATCGGAACCAGTCCTGCTAGACGCTCATCGGCTCTGGTTCGCGCCGAGAATGGGGAAGCAATGACCCAAGCGCTGGAAATGAGCAACACGCCGGAACCTGCAAGAGAACCTCTCCTTGATGCTCAGGGCGCGGCTCGATTGTTGCGCCTACATCCGGTCACAGTGCGGGAAATGGCCGGGCGGGGCGAGATTCCAGCCATGCGGATCGGGCGCGTTTGGAGGTTCCGTGCTTCTTCCCTTGATGCCTGGATTGACTCTCAACTAAAGTTGGAGCGCCACCCGCATTCGGAGGACGAACGATGAACAGAAAACGAGTGCGGTTTCAGAACGGAACCACGTACCTAGATAAACGGCGCAACATCTGGTACTACCGCTGGTCTGATTCGGAAGGCCACCGGAAATGTGCAACCCTGGGCACTCTGGCCGAGCTGCCCACCAAGGCCAAGGCTCAGAGAGTGGCCGAGGTTTACCGAATGTCCGCAAACGCAGAACTGCCGAATGTCCCAAGAGTGACATTTGGGACGGCGGCACAGAAATACATTCTGGAGCGTATGCCACAACGTCACACCACGGCTGGCGGGTATCGCAACAATCTGGAGAAGTATGCCATCCCGAAGTGGGGCGAGTTGGCGCTAGCCGAGGTAAAACCGCTGGCCGGCTGGTTCGGGATCCTGCCACTGGCGCAAAAGACGAAGAGCCACGTCAAATCCGCCATGCGCCAGGTGTTCGAGTACGCGATGCTCTGCGAGTTGATGAAAGCAGAGCGCAACCCGATGGACTTTGTGCGCGTAACCGGAGCTACGTTGCGCGACAAAGACCCGCTGATACTTACGCCAGAGCAGTTCGGAACGCTGCTAGAGTGTCTTGTCGCGGAACCAGCCCGAACGCTGGTTATCGTGGCAATGTGCTTAGGGCTGCGGCGGTCAGAGTTGGCCGGATTGAAATGGTCAGATTTCGACTGGCAAAAGCAAGAAGTGATGATTCAGCGCAGCGTTATAGCGAACCGCGTTGACGTTGTGAAAACAAAACGTAGCAAGGCACGGTTGCCTCTAGATCCGGCACTGACCGCAGTGCTTGAGTCGTGGCGGACAATCACCGATTTCAAGGCCGAGACCGATTGGGTTTGGGCGTCGCCTTGGAAGGCTGGAGCGCAGCCATATCTATTGAATGCAGTCCAGCGGGATTACATCGTACCTGCTGCCAAGCGTGCCGGCATAGGTCAGATCGGCTGGCACACGTTCCGGCACACCTACAGGACTTGGTTGGACAAGGTTGGAACGCCGCTGGGCGTCCAGAAGGACTTGATGCGCCACGCTGACATCAAGACCACGATGAACGCTTATGGCGGTCCATTGGCGGAGACGATGCGAGAGGCGAACAGCAACATAGTCAGGATGGTGATCCAGTAGTCAAAATGACTGCTAACTGACTGCGGCTGTTTGTAAACAATTGAAAATATGGCGGAGAGACAGGGATTCGAACCCTGGATACGGTTTCCCGTATACACGCTTTCCAAGCGTGCGCCTTCAGCCACTCGGCCATCTCTCCGTGCTTGCAGAACCAATCAGTTAGCGACGCTCAAACCGGGTACGAACACTACGTGTGACGTAAATTGTGACGTAGGCCCTCACTGAGTCCTCGACTTATTGGCGATTTCCTCGAACTTCGCCTCCCGACGGGCGTCGAGGGCGTCCAGGGCCTCCCTCTTGGCCTCTACACGCACATGCGAGTAATGCTCCAGCATACGACGCGATAGATGCCCACTGATGGACTCCATTACGTGGTCGGGAACGCCAGCCTCAGCTAACTCAGTGATGATTGTATGGCGCAGGTCGTGGAACCGCAACTTGGGCAGCCCTGCCTTGGCTCGCAGATTTCGCCATGCGGTATCCCACTTCTTCACCGGGCGAGTCGGATCAAGCCGTCCCCATTGCCTCGCGAACCACACAAAGTGTTCTGGTTCAGTAAATCGCACCATCTCAGCGCGCGACCTCATCATAGCCAAAGCCTTCCTTGCTGTTGCATTGACTGGAATTACCCGATGACTGCTTTGCAGCTTGCTCCGGGCTACCCGAATCACGCAGTGCATTAAGTCAATATTTTTCCATTGTAAGTGCTTGACTTCCACCGGCCGCAGAGACGTGTTCGCAGCTACAACTGCCGCAAGATAGACAGGCTCCCAGTCGGGATTAGATCCCGCGATTTGCCAAAGCCGGTACTGTTCTTCATACGTCAGCGCACGTCCAATAGTTGAGGCCGTCTCGGGCAGTTGTTTAACTCGCTCCTCGATTGCTCTCCACAATCCAAAGTGCTTGAGCGTTCGGCTCAATGCACCTACGTCCATATTGATTGTCCGGTTCGCTATGCCGCACTTTTTGCGCTCCTGCTGATAACGCTGGATGGCAGCGGGCGTGATCGCGCTTAGCCTGGAGTCGCCAAAGAATTTCTTGACCATGTTCAGCCGCTCGATCTCTAATTCAATCGTTCTTGGGGCGCACCGAACTCTCTTGTCGTCGAGATAGATTGCGGTGGCCTCAAATAACCGCTTAGGAACGCCCGAGTCGGCCAACTTGCCGGTCCTAGCCTTCTCGATTACTTTGCGCTCTTCGGTGCGCGCCTCCTGCCAGTTAGTCGTTTTTAGCGGGCGACGATAGCGCCTGCCGTTTTCGGTGAAATCCGTCCAGTACCAGTCACCACGCTTGTAGATCATTGCTCGCCGCCTTTCTTCTTGCCGGAGCCCTTCGGTCTGCCGCCCAGCTTGCCGTTCTCGCGTGACGCCGCCGCTTTGCGCTTGGAGGTCACTTCTCCGCGACATGCTGGGCAGTAGCAGACCAATTCGACTTTGTGTATAGGACATTTCCCGCACGATGAATTGAGATCGGTGACTACTTTCCATTTGCTCGTCGTAATTTTTCCCTTGAGCGGGCGCAGACCTATCTGGTGGGGCGCGGTATCAAGGTCAAGACGCGGCAGGGTCCAGCCCGGGCAAAAGCAAAGGGCCGGAAGGATCCGACCCTGGGAGGACTGCTGCGAGGTTTAGTTGGCGAAGCGCCTTCGAATCACGCCAAGCGCGCCAAAAGCTCCGGTGGCGATGTCGCTGTCACAACGCAGGGGCAATCGCTATGTCATCAGCCATATGTAAGCTACAGTCTGCGCAGCGTAATGCCTCAAATGTGAATAGGGTAAGGGTTAGGTGTGCCTGAAATCTCTCGGATTAACAGTCGGTCCGACAGCCGGGTCCAACGTGGCTTTCCTACTCTACGCAAGTTGACGCAAGATACCCCGCAAAGTGCCAAGGTCAGTTAGCCCGACCAAAAACGGGTTGTTGGCGTTACATCCCGGTTACACTCACTGAGACGGCTGGCCCTGGGTTTTGAGTGCCATCGCAGCCTGTTATCGCCTACTAACTTTCGGACAGCACTCACTTTCAGGCATCGTGCGCCATAGCAAGTGGAATGAAAGTACTGGAAATCTCGTCCTACAACCCCCGTTGGGTACAAGAATTTCAAATTGAACGGGAGCGTATGGCCCACGTTTTAGGGCAATCCGCTATCCGCATCGAACACAACGGCTCAACTGCGGTTCCCGGTTTGGCCGCCAAACCGATCATCGACATTCAAGTTTCGGTCCAACAGTTGCAGCCGATCAGTCTTTACGCTGTACCCTTGGCCACGCTGGGATACGTCCACGTCGCGCACGCCGATGATGCCTTCTGTCCTTTCTTTCATCGCCCTGCGCAGTGGCCACACACGCATCATGTTCACGTCGTGCAAGCGGGAGGAGATGAGGAGCGCAAGACGCTGGCATTCCGCGATTACCTGCGCGAGCACAGCGATGTAGCGGACCAATACTTGGCTTTGAAAATGAAGCTTGCCGCCGCAACAAATGCGGATGATGCCGCAGAGCGCGAAGCTTATGCAAATGCGAAATCCGAGTTCATTGATGGCGTGGTGAGGCTGGCCCTGTCGCAGGGGTATCCACGCAAACCGTGAACCTTAGCAGTTGTGACCGCCGCGACCTAATGCCCCAAATGTGAAGAGGGGTAAGAGGTTCAGGTGGCCGAAGCTTTCCTGCTTCACTGCCTTCAGGATCACCACAGTACCTTGCCCTCGGGTAGAACCATTGAAGACAAGTACCCAGGCCGTGATTGTTTTTGACAAGCGCGTCGGCGAGGGCTAGTTTGCGACTATCCGGTCTTCACCTTTCCGGGGGAGAGAGTGGAGGTCAGTTCAGCCCCGATTCGTCGGGTGTTTTTGTCTTGGGTGTCAGATTACGGTCCGCGGCGGACGGCAGGCCGTCACCAATGAAATCAAAATGGAACCACCGGGCTCTGACGCGCCGTAGGTTTTTCCCCATCGGTGAGTTTATGCAAGGTCTTGTATCTAATGAACCGCAGGTTTCTTTGATCTGCCACAACTGGCATGCGCCAGTGGTCCATCTATTCTCTCGCCTTTTCCTGGAACAACCACCGCTTTGGGCGCAATTTATTGGTAGACATAGTAAATGGTACGGCCTAAAGATTGATCTCAGCCTTAAAATCCACCCGTCGTATGCGCGGCAATCCGGTTGGCAGTTTGATTTGTGGAAAGACGGCCTCGAAATCAAAAGCTGCCCGGCACGAAGTTGAGCTCGCAGCGGCGATAGACGAGAAGGAAAATTCGGACACCTATGCTAAGGACGTTTATTGCTACCCTGTTGGCATTATGCGCGTTTTTCTGGGCGAAGGGCTTGGCGAAGGACATGGTGCAAAGATACGCGGCAAAGCGGAAAGCCGAGCATGAGGAGCAACAGCGCATCCGTCGAGAGGACGACGAAGTTGTACGCTACCTACTCATTAGTTGGGCATTCGGTAATTCAACTGTGAAGAATGCTCCGCCGATTGTGCCTCCGAGGAATCTTGAGGAAGTCATCAAGACGTTATGCGATCGTGAATCCGCAGTCAAAGTGATTGAGTCGAACAGCGCCGATCCGCAGTGGGCGGAGCAGGAATATCAGCGGTTCATAGCTTGGTTCGATAGTACAGGTGGTAAACGCGAGTTGCGAGATGCGCTGCCGATGTACTTACTTGGAACCTCGGATGACAGGAACCACCCTTATCACGGAGCAGATAAGTTGAAGATGCTGGTTGAGAATTTCCGTGTAAGAGAACAAGAAGCGCAAACCGCAATTAACAAATTCTACGATTGGGAAACCGCAAGGCAGATTTCATCATAGGTCTGTATGACGAGCGAAGTATGCCGATCGATTGCAAAGTGTCCAATTCCGCAACGAACTCGGTGAAGCCTCGATTAACGTCTGCCGCGACCTAATGCCACAAATGTTAAAGGCTAAGGGTAGGTGCGGCAAAAATCTGTTCGCCGCACCGAATGTTAACCCCTGCGGAGTTAGTCGCAAGCGCTAGATTGTTGCCTACCCCGGTGCTATTGGTCCTCCAGGCACCCACCCTTTGCTGGGAACATTTGTGTTCTTCCTGGAGGTAACAATCCGGTCGGTTGAGAGCCTCGCCCGCGCCAGTGTGCAGGCTTCGCATTTTGGGGCAGGGCCGCGGCAAATCTTAATCTGACGACTGCTGTAGCTTCTGAATCAATCCCTATACCGCATGCTGCCTACCTAGAACCTCCGCCAGCCGGCGGCGAACTGTAATTTCCGCCGTTCTCTGACGAAGCTGCTCTTCCTGAATCCTGGCTAGTCTTCTTGCTCGCCGCGAACTGATCGTTACGAGGATCAAAGCTGTAAGAAGCAGTGCAAAGCCGAGATCAACAGCTTGAGCGCCTTTAAACCAATGCATGATGCTCCTGCTCCAGTGAAGTGGCGAACCACATCTAAAGCCGTCTGCGGCGATGCTACTCAGCATTGCAGACATGCTGAAGCGAGACTAGGCGGATTAGAAAACTGCGACAAGAGAGCAAACAGCCGAAAGCGAGCCGTCTCTATGAGCAAATTGCGGAGGGGCCCAAATGACTCGAGAAGCTATGCAACGGCGATTGATGGGCACGTAACAGAGCGGGCGTTCAGGGCACACCTACCCCTTACCCCTGTAGCATTTGGTTGCATTAGGTCGCGGCAGACGACCGCCAAGCGAGGAAGTTTAGAACGCGATCTTGCGGCGAAGAACTCCGGCCAAACCGAATATGCCGGAGACGAACATGACGAGCGTGCCAGGTTCGGGCGTTTGCGATCCTAAGCCAGCCAAAGGTGCTATATCGTCTGCTCCCGGGATCCTCGGACTGATCAGGGAAACGCTCGATGTGCTCAAGTCATACTGCAGGGGCGGGCCGGCGGAGGTTCATTTGGTGCAAACAATTGCACAGTGCGGGCCGATCGGGTCGTGATTCCTTCCATGATTTTGTGATTCCTTCCATGATTTAATGCCGCTTCATAGTGGCAATGCACTTGCTGCATCAGCAACACAGTCGATTTGGCTTTGCCAATGCAGGCTCTGCGCCATGGAATTGGGAGCCTCGATAATTTCATCGCCAATCTCGAGCGCGACATGTGGATCGTCAAAATGGAGTCAGCAGAGTAGGAGTCACATATGAGTTCATCTTGGACTTCCGATCTTGCATCATTGGACGGTTCTCTTTCTTCCGCCTGGGAGAGTTTGGAAGAACTCAAGGCGGTTCAGATAGTCGATGTCGTGGCGGTCCTGAACCAGTTGAAGACTGCTGTTGCTGTGGGTCAAAAACTGCGTTCGACGGTGGCGGACGTGCTGCCAGAAGCTTCATGGCACAACCGCCAGGAGCTCGAGGCGGTGCTGGCCCGTACTGCACGGATTGGGAGAAGGCGTTCCCGCCTTCTGGAGTTGGCGACAGTCTTGGAAAGCGCCGATATTGTGCACCGCCGTGCGCACCGGGTCGAACACTTGAACCAGCTCCGGGCGCAAGCGATTACGGAATTGCGATCCCAGGCCACATCAGGGAAAGAACCGCCGAACCTTCCCGGGCCAGATGCCGAAAAGTGGGTTGATTGGGCCTGCTCGCTGAAAGAGCCGGAAGACTCGGAGGCGCTCCAAGCCCTTCGCTTGGGATTTGCTCACCTGGATGATTTCGTGACCGACCTCGAACCAGGCATGTGGTTATCCAAGGCCAGATCCGAAATACTGTTGTGCAATGGGCCGGAACTGAAAAGCCTCATCACGGAGGTCCCCGAGCAGTTGCGTTCCCGCCTCCTGACGCTGGCGGCCGAGTTGGAACAGGGCCACATCGTGCACCATCGGGCGGTACGGTTCAACCAACTGAACCAACTTCGCGAACAGGCCATTAAAGAGCTCCGGTCGCAAGCCAATGCAGAAGGCGAACCACCCTCGCTGCCCGGCCCAGCGACTGCCCAATGGATTCAGTGGGCATGCGGACTGAAAGAGTCGCAAGATGCCGAAGCGCTGCAAATGCTGCGGAGCGGATTCGCCCACCTAGATGACTTTATCTCCAACCTTGAACCGCACATGTGGATTGGCGGGGGAGCGAAGCCAGACGAAGCCGAGACGGAACCCGAGGATTCGCCAAGCTACGATTGCCGGCCGAAGCTTCAGGCGGCAGGCACCTGGCGAGAAGGCTTGGATTCACTACTACCGGAGCCGGTGTTACCGCCAGGGGTCGAGACGAGTGAGACCCAAAGATTAGGGCCGCAGAGATTGATGACCACACTCGCGGCTTCCGCCCCGCAGGCGTTGCCAGGGCAGCAGACTGGACCCGCGCCAAGTGCAGCAACTTCATCGCAGCAGGTAGGGGGGACCCTCGCTAACGAACCGGCGCTGGAGCATTCGCTCAGCGAACGCGCTCAGA
>Ga0126371_10006104_pt1 | contig 10703 bp, 9 predicted proteins | sample PanSoiMetaPlot_4_FD_110145 | JGI IMG/M metagenome (GOLD analysis project Ga0126371, IMG submission 110145) | Tropical forest soil microbial communities from Panama - MetaG Plot_4 | ecosystem: Environmental > Terrestrial > Soil > Tropical forest > Bulk soil | place: Panama | collected 2016-02-17
CCTAATGCGTCTACCCGGCCGAGTCCACGTTTATTGGGAGAGCGACACGGCTTTGCGTGTAGACACGGACGCGGGGACTCAAACTCGAACCTTTCGGTTTGGCGCCTCACCGGCCGGAGCGGCCGGGGCTTCCTGGCAGGGCGTCTCTATCGCCGATTGGGAGACGTTGCCCTCAGGTCGTGCAGTCCTTGGAGCGCCGGATGCTGGAGTGCCCTCCGGCGCGCTGAAGGTTACAACCAACCACTTACGGCCCGGGTATCTTCGCAAAAACGGCGTTCCGTACAGCGAGAACGCGGCCTTGACCGAATACTACAACGCGACGAAGGAGACGAATGGGGATGAATGGTTGATTGTCACGACAATCTTAGACGATCCGAAGTATTTGAATCAGCGCTTCATCACGAGCACTCATTTCAAAAAGGAGCCGGGGGATGCAAAGTGGAATCCGACGCCATGCAGCTCTCGATAGGACAGATCACGCATCCGGGTGTTGAACTATGAAGAAGAACTTTCGAATAACGCTGATCGCAACAACCGTTGCTTCCGCTGGCATTGTAACGGCATTCGCACAGCAGGGGGGCCGTGGCTCGGGTTTCGGCCCGCCGGGCCCGCCGCCGAAGCTGACCAAGATTAAAGACAACATTTACGTCGTGGAGAATCAAGCGGCGAAATTATCGGATCTGGCATTTTATGGCGGGAATGCCACCATTTACCTCAGCGATAAGGGCGTCGTTCTGGTAGACAGCAAGTTCGAGCGCGAGCACGATGATATCAATGGCAAGATCAAATCGCTAACCAATCAGCCGCTGAAGTACGTGATTCTTACGCACAACCACGGCGATCACTCCGCGGGCGCGGCTAAATTCGAGGCCGAAGGAGCCCAAGTGATCATCTCGACGAGAGATCGCGAGAATCTCGCCAAGACGCCCAACCAGAAATGGCTCCCAGCACTAACGTATTCCGGCGCCTCGACTCTATTCATGGGCGGGAAGGAAATCGACCTTCGCCAAATGCGCGGCCATACTAGCGGAGACACAGTTGTTTATTTTCCCGCCGAACGCGTGGTCTGTGCCGGCGACCTGGTCACGCTGCCGTGGGACGACATCCCATTGATTGTGAACTATGGAGATGGCGGTAACTGGACGGATTGGGACCACTCGATTCAAGAGTTGCTGAAGATGGACTGGGACGTCTTGATTCCGGGGCATGGCCCCGCCATCGACAAGCAGCAGCTCACTGATCTGCACAACCGGATGGTTCGAGTAATCGATCGATTCCGGGCGCTGCTGCGCGAAGGAAAAAACCAGCAGCAAATCACTGAGACGCTGGTGAAAGAGTCGAATTGGGGCACGGGACCAGCGGCGGGGGTAATTGCGGGCATGATGACGGAGTTGCGGTAAATGGTAAGCCGATGTAGCGGAGCGGCCAGACTGGCGATATTCGTGCTCACCGCTCTAGTCAGTTATGCCCAGACGCCGACCAGCGGGGTCCACGTCCTTCCAGTCCGCGGGAATGTCTACATGCTCGTGGGCGCCGGAGGCAACATTATTCTGCAAACTGGCACGGACGGGCTGGTGCTGGTGGACACGGGACTCGCAGAAATGGCCGACCAGACACTAGCGGCAATCCGAACGGTCTCCAAGGACCCAATTCACTTCATTATTAATACGGACGCCGACCCCGATCACGTAGGCGGAAATCCCGCTATCTCAAAGGTCGCGACCAATATTACAGATAACAACTTTTTGTCCGACATTGCGGGCTCGAGTGTGATGCCGGGGGCCAAAATTGTTTCTCATCTCCGCGTGCTGGATCGCATGAGTTCGCAGGATGGCGACCGGCCGGCCCGGCCCGGTCCCGGCTGGCCTTCCGATGAGTATTCATCGAAAGAAAAGAAGCTCTTCCTCAATAGAGAAGCAGTCGTCCTTTACCACGAACCTGGGGCGCATACAGATGGCGATTCGATCGTCTTTTTCCGGCGTTCCGATGTAATAAGCGCGGGCGACCTTTTTGACGTCGACCACTATCCCGTGATCGATTTGCAAAGAGGCGGCAGCATCCAGGGAATTATCGCCGGCCTGAATCACATTATTGAGTTGGCCGTTCCAGCGGACAAGCAGGAGGGTGGAACCTACATCGTTCCAGGCCACGGACGGCTCTGCGACCAGGCCGATATTGTCGAATACCAGACGATGCTGACGATTATTCGCGACCGGATTCAAGACATGGTCGGAAAGGGCATGACCCTCGATCAGGTTAAGCAGGCCAAACCGACGTTCGATTACGACATCCATTACGGCCAGACGAGCGGGCCCTGGACAACAAACATGTTTATAGAGGCTGTGTATAGGAGCCTCAGCAAGAAGTAAGAGGAGTGCCATGAAACGGAGCACCTCAGTTCTCTTCATCGCCACGCTGGCGCCGGTTCTAAGCGTTGGGCAAATCGACCTGTCGGGTTATTGGCACAGTCCGATGCAGGAGGATGCGCTGGAACGCGGCGGAGGACCACTCAGCGGCGAATACATCGGGATTCCATTGAATGATGCCGCTCGCATGCGCGCCGACAGCTGGAGCGCCTCGCTGCTGACTATCCCAGAGCGGCAGTGTATCCCGCATCCGGCCGACTACGGGCCAAGCTTTTCGAATCTTCAGATTTCGAAAGATATGGACCCGGTCACAAGGCAGGAAACGGCGTGGCACACACACATGTCCTGGATGGCTGCCGAACGTACGATCTGGATGGATGGGCGCCCTCACCCACCGGCTTACGCAGCGCACACGTGGCAGGGTTTTTCTACGGGGAACTGGGAGAAAAACATTCTCACTGTCACAACCACGCATTTGAAGGCAGGCTGGATCCGCCGGAATGGCGTCCCGAGGAGCGACCGCGCCACGATGACGGAGCACTTTATCCGGAATGGCGACGTGTTGACATGGGTTACCCTCGTATACGATCCCGAGTACCTGACGGAGCCCATGATTCGAAGCCGGGACTTTACGCTGGACCCGTACGGGCAGATGGGTGCATATCCCTGTGAAAGCGTGGACGAGGTCGATCGAGCCGAGGGGGTGGTTCCCCACTATCTGCCAGGCAAGAACCCTTTCCTGAATGAGTTCGCGACCAAGTACGGACTTCCCGAGGAAGCAGCTCGCGGCGGCGCCGAAACTATGTATCCCGAATATGAGAAAAAGCTGCGAACGCTGATGTCCAAACCGGCGACGAAGCCGTGACTTCGCCCCGGCCGGGTGCTTAGTGCTGTGCGAGATGAGCCTTCGCTTCGTCAAACATTTGCTGGTACCAACGGGTGCTGTTTTGCATCTCGTTGGGGGCGAAGTTCTCAGTCGCAAAGCGAGCGTCAAATTCCTTTGATGGCCGCGCCTGCCGGATCTGCTCGAGAGTCATTCCTTTTTTGACCATCTCCAGAAAGCGGCCGTGAATGATCGTGATCGCGTCCCGGACAGCGATGAGATCTTCCCGTTTTGAAAGCTGCGCGTGGCCAGGAACGAAAATCGTGTTTGGCGTTGTCATCTGCAGCGCGAGATTGTAGTTGTCAACAAAGTTTTCAATGGTGCCGTCCTTAGTGGCAATGGCGGGGTAGTCTGTGGTGAAAACATCGCCGAAAGCAAATACATCCGATCCGTGGAAGTACACAGCCACGTCGCCATTCGTGTGGGACGGTTTCAGTGGAATATATGAAATCTCTTCGCCATTGAAGTGAAACGTCATGGGCTCGCTCGATGTCACGACCGGCAATCCCCCCGGCGGAACGGGCGGACGGGTTTGCTGCATCAGCGCCGTGCGCAGGTTGGGATGAGCGAAGATCAGGGCTCCTTGCTTCGCGAAGTTCGCATTGTTCTGGTTGTGATCGAAATGCGAGTGGGTGTTGACAATCATTCGCACCGGTTTGTCCGAGACTTGGCGGAGAGCCGCTACGATCCTGGGATAGAACACGGCGAAGTTGTCATCGACGAGAAATAACCCATCGGGCCCGGACTGAGCCGCGATGTTCCCGCCGGCGCCCGCGATCATATAGACGTTCCCTGCAACCTTCCTTACAACCTCCACAACGGGGTCGGTCAATTTGGGATCATCGACGCTGTTGTTGAAACCGCGTCTGTCCGGAATGGGACCTCCGTTCGGGATTCGTTGCTGGGCCGTTACGGCAGCCGCCGACAAAACTACGATTGTCGAAGCGAGGGCAGTTCTGGTCACGATCGCTCCTTATAGACCGCAGCGGAAGTTGGCTGGATCGTCAGAGCTTCCGGAGCCTTTGTAGATCGCGGCGTTCGGATAGGCACATACCAGGATTCTTCTGTCTGCCTGACCGGCCGTTCGGTGTTGTGCGATGACCTGGTCTGGCGCCTGACCCGTACTCTTCCATTGGTCCAGCATTGCGATCGTATCGAGGTCGAACGTGCTGGGCCCGTTGCCTCCGGGGCAATGGCCCATTCCGGGCACCATGAACAGCCGTACCGAATCTTTCCCCCGATTCCCCATTTTGGCAATTACCGCGTTGAAATAGTCGTAATTGGTGGACGGGGCGATCGCCGTATCATTCCAGCCGCCTACAAGCAAAAGCTTCCCGCCGTGGCGGACAAACTTCGAGAGATCGGGATTGATCGCGTTCAAGATCTGATTCGATGGTGCGTCGGCGGCGGCAACATCCGAATCGAAATTCACGGGGCGCGTTCTGTAATCCCAGTTCGGGTCTTTGAAGACCAGATACTTGAAAAACTCAAGTGCGTAGGGAAAAGGCTGAGCGCCGGCCATGGTGCCCCAACCAAGCTCACTTCCCGGCATCAGCCCACCGAGCACATATTCGCCGGTACGGATATTCTTCACTGGCGCGTAAACCTTCCGGGCAGCCTCTACCTGCGGCCCCGTCAGGCAGGTTGGGGCGTCGGCGCCTTGGCATTGCAATGCCGCCGGATCGAAGTTACACTTCGCAGGAGCCTGAATCAATCCATCTTTCGCGCCGTCCCTGGCATCGCAGGCCTCCAACGCAGCCTTGTTCAGGATTGAATACTTTTCGGGCGGGATATAGTTTTCAGGCGAACTGTGCGTGGCTTCCCAAACCCACATCTGGCCCAGGGTGTGATGCGTCGAATGCGTGTCGAGGCCGCCGACCATGGCCATGTCGAGATCATCCGGGTAGCGCTGGACTTCGGTAATCGCCGTTCTTCCGCCGCCGCCGCATTCATTCATCAAAGTCAGGGTTTGGCTTTTACCGTAGAATGCCCGGATCAGCAGCTTTGCATCCATCAATGTCAGATGTCCCGCTCGCTCGGCGAAGTCCTTCAGCTTTTCCGGATGCCCGAGAGCGAAACTGGCGCTACCACCTTCGTGACCATTGTCTGATGTGGCTGTCGCAGCGCCCGTCCGCAGAATATTCGCCAAACCCGCATAGTTCACCATTCCCAGAAAAACGCCGGCCGCGGTTGGCTGAAGACGGCCATTCCAGGTGGACACAGGCATCCAGAACTCGGCCTTGATATCCGAATCGTTCGATGGTTTGAGGGTCGCGGAAACCCGGCAGAATGCCGGAAGGTCATTGACCCGTGCAGGCGCACCGCCGAAAGCGCCCACGTTCTGCGGAGGCGGGGGAGGCACGAACTTGCCCACTTCCACAACTTGGGCCGCCGTTACCTTTCCATTCGGCAGAGAAACAGAAGACAGCGCTTCGCACGACGCGCCATAACCAGCGAATGGAAGAGCGAGCGAGAGCAGCGCGAGGATGACCCGAAACATACAGGAGACTTACAGGTAAGCCGGCCCGTATTGGCGGGGAAAAGGCACCTTCACCCCGAGCGCCTTCGCGGCGTGGAGGGGAAAGTAGGGATCGCGCAGGAATTCGCGAGCCATAACAATCAGGTCCGCCTTTTCAGCTTGAATGATCTCGTTTGCCTGGTTCGGCTGTGTGATCAGCCCGACCGCGCCGGTCGGGACATCCGCATTGCGTTTGACTTGCTCCGCGAACGGCACCTGGAATCCAGGCGTGAACTCCACTTTCTGATGAGCAACGACGTTTCCGGATGAGCAGACGATCAGATCAACGCCGGCTTTCTTAGCCTCAATTGCCAAGCGGATAGACTCTGCAATGGTCCACCCTCCATCAGCCCAGTCCACGGCCGAGATCTTCATCGACAACGGCACCTCACTGGGAATTGCGGCACGAACGGCTTTAATGACCTCCAGAGTGAACCGAATCCGGTTTTCGAAAGATCCGCCATACTGATCCGAACGTTGATTGGCAAGCGGGCTCATGAACTCATTCAGGAGGTAACCGTGCGCCCCATGGATTTCGATGACTTTAAACCCGGCTTCAACGGCACGTCGCGCCGCCACAGCAAAGTCGTCTATAATCTTTGCAATCTCATCAGAGGTGAGTTCGTGAGGAACACCATCGGCTGGACGGAACGGAATCGGTGACGGCGCCAAAGTCCGCCAACCGCCTTCCGACTCCGGAAGGACGGTTCCGCCCTCCGCCGGCCGCCGGCAACTGCCCTTCCGTCCCGCGTGAGCAATCTGGATGGCAGGAACGGCGCCTTGAGCATCAAGAAAACTTGCAATTTCGGACAGCTTCGGTATGTGTTGATCTTTCCAGATCCCTAAACAATACGGCGTAATCCTGCCTTCCGGCGACACGGCCGTCATTTCCACCGTTACTTGAGCCGCCCCGCCGACGGCTCGCGAACCGAGATGGACCAGGTGCCAGTTCGTCGCAAATCCGTCTTCTGAGGAATACTGACACATCGGAGAAACCACAATTCGATGGCGAAGAGTCACACCTCGGAGAACGAGTGGCGTGAAAAGAGACACTGAGGTCGCCGTCTGTGGTAGTGTTGCCATAAGCGGATACTTTAGTTGAACAGGCTGCTGGCTGCAAGTCGCCGATTCAATTAGTTGGCAACGCGGTAATCCATCTGTAATCGTTTGATTCGAAGCCGCGGAGCAATGCAGAGCTTTGCAGTGCTCGCCGGTTTATCGGACCTTATCTTGCATGATGGCGGACTGTTCCGCCAATTGCTTCTGTTGTTCCGCGTCGATTTGCTCGAATGACGGATTCGGCGGCAGGGTCTTCAAATAGTCCTGATACTCGGGAAACATGGTCTGCTCTCCCCCTCGCGCTGCTTCAAGAGGAATACCCTTCTTCATGAAGGCCTCATTATAGGTGACTGTGTAGAAGGGTAGATGCATCGGAACGTGCCCCTGGGGAGTTGGAACCTGGTTGTGCGCGGAGCACGGGTAGGGATCCATGTTGCCCTGAGGTATGTGATAGTACAACTTGCTATACACGAATGGCTGTGACAGGTACTGCGGATCGGAGATCATCATGATGTCGACAAGGATGTCTCCATAACGGAAGATACGCTCGTCCATGGTCGTTTTGTCATCGAGCGGCAGGCCGTCGGTGCGCTGTAAGAAAGCCTCCTTGAGGTGGTCGGTATGCACCCACAGCACGTTGCCCACCCACTTGGCGGTGGAATAACCCTGCCAGCTATTCGGCTCCGAAGGTGCCGGCGGCGGATGATGGGAAGCAGGCATCCAGATCACACGGTGCTGGGCTGCAAAGGATATCCATGTCTCGATCTTGGTCTGTTCCTGGGTCTGGGGATCCAGAGTCTCCCAGACGCGCATCGTGCTGAGCGCGCGAGGGCCGTAGGTGGCGGGAAACGGCCGGCACTGCAGTTCCGGCATCGTTTGCTCATCCGGATCGTACTGCTGCGCAATTTTTCGCGCAGCCTCCGTAATGGGCAGACCAGAAAAGTCGCCGGGATCCGGGCCACCCGCGTAAGGGTACGCGTCCTGGTTGAGGAGCGGATTCCAATAGCCATCGATCAGGGACTGGGCAGCCGCCGGCGGAGGAGTCAGAAATGAGAGAAGGCCGATGCAAGCCGACGCGGACCACAAGAAACCTATCTGCTTTGGCATAATTTTCATTTCTCCACCTGCTTGCAAGCGTGCGGCGCCCATTTCAAGCCGTCCGGCTCCTTCTGAAAATCGGCGCTGGTGACAAATGGAGTGGTGAGGTACTCGGGATCGATAACTTCGGTGGTCACGTCGAACCAGTGCTTGCCCGTAGGATCTTCGAAAGTCTGATAGTGTTCGAGGACGCGGGTCCGCGAGCTATAAGGCACGCCGTTACGCCGCAGCCAGCCCGGCGCGAGGCCAGTCGTCACCACCGCCAGGTCCCCTCCGGGCTGGTCAACGTTGATCTGACTCTGCCCCAGCCCGCCCCCGCGGCCAGGCACGGGGCCGCGTTGAAAGGCGCTGGCGTTGTACCGGTAAGGTTGCTCCCATGCTGCGGCCGAATAGCCCTGCATGGAAGCTGGTCCATGGCTCGTGCCGAGTTCTCCCGACCGAAGAGCCTGCTCGATGTTTCCATATGGGCGGCCAGGCGTGAAATGGAACAGTCGTGTCTGCTGGCCCCAGTCGGTCTCGATCTTCAGTGTGTCCGGTGAGGCCCAGGTGATGTGCAACCGGGTGGGCATATGCATCACCGCAGCGGCGCCGTAGGCACGGCAGTCGATGATCTGCGAGGTTTGATAACCCGCGCCGCCGTATAGCGCCGGATTAAAGGCGTCGGCTATGTTGCGAGCTGCGGCATTGAGCGGAACTTGAGCATAGTCACCCTTGGGTGGTGTCATCATGCGAAAACGCCAGTCCTGATTCACCACCGATACCCAGGAGCCTGTCAGGTCCATGAGAGCCGCCTTCTGACCAGTATCCGGTAAACCTGGCGGTTGCGCCGGGGGCGGAGCCTGCGCGGCGAGCACGCCCGCCAGCGTGATGGTGCTTAGGACGGAACGAAAGTTCATTCAGAATACCTTGCCGCCCGACGGGGTGGCAGTCGATGGCACCAAAGTTTCCTCTTGCATCGAGAAGAAGACGGGACCCTTGGCCGGCAGCGTCTCGTAAGCCGCCGTAATGAAGTCGCGCGTCGTCCACGGTCCGCTTGTGGCGCCCCAGCGCTGGTCATAACCCTCACTGGGCTTGAGCGCCTGCACTTCCTGCAGAGTCCTGCCCTGATTCTTATAGTACTGAACGAGGTTGCGGATGATCGTGATCATGTTTTTGTACAGCACCACATCTGTCTGATCGCACAACCGGCCATGCCCCGGAATGATGACCGTACCGCCTTCCGCTTGATTGGCAGGCGCCGCCATCGCGATCACCTTATTCAGCGCCACCAGCTCGCCGTCAATGGTCCCGCCACGCGCCACGTCAATGAGCGGGTAGCTTGTCATGTCGACCACGTCGCCGGCGACGACCACGTCCGAGCCGCGGAACAAGACGATCAGCTGGCCATCGGTATTGGCATTGTGAGGGTGGTAGATTTGCGCGGCCTCGCCGTTGAAGCGGGTGTTGTCGATTTCGAAGCCTTCCGTATCGGTGGGCCACAGCCGTTGGCGAGACGGGTCCGCGCCACCCGCAGTATTCTCAGCCACCAGGCGCTTCAGCACGTTCTCATGGGCCACCACCTCGGCGCCCGGGCTCACAAAGGCGTTTTGCTGGGCGGCCTCTTCGCCGGCGACAATCTGGCTGCCGGCCTGGCGCAGAGCATCGTTGCCGCCAATATGGTCGTCACGCCCATTGGTGTTTATCACCTTGCGGATCACCTTCTTGTCGCCGCCGTGTTCCTCCGCGAGCCGCTGGATTCCCGCAAGCAGCTTCGCCGCCATTGCCTGCGCCCCCGTATCGACCACGAGCACCCCCTGATCGCCGAGCTGGACGGCCACGTTCGATTCGCCCGGCTCGCCCGCCATGAGCCAGACCTTCCCCTGCACAGACCGGGGATGAATCTCCCCATCTTGGCGCGATGGGCCATAGACACCAGCGTTGGGAACGTAAAGGTTGACCGGATCACCCATCGCGGCTTGAGGCGGACGGGGCGACTCGGCCGTCCTCGCCTGACCGTAAACCAGAACGCTCGCAGCCAGAAGCCCGAGAGCCGCGTAAAACGAGGAGCTATAGGCCAGGAATGCGGCGCACACCGCGCCTCCATCCGAACTGAACGTGTGCATGGCTTACGTCGTCTCGAATGAAATGAAAGCTGACGGCGTGCGCAAGCCGCCCTCCTTCAGTTCATCATGACTGTATCACTCACGAGGCCTGAATTTCTCAGCTTGCTCAAGTACGCGATCAATATATTGAACCCGCTCGCGCGGTCAGAAGATGTACTTCAGCGCAAACTGTATGATTCGTCCGCCACTTCCGGTCGGCGACACAGAGCCGGTGGTCGAATTCGAGGTGGTGATTTTACCAAACGTCGCAGGCGAGTTAAAAAGCAGACCAGGATTCGCCAGACGGACGCTGTTGGTGACGTTGAATGCTTCGGCGCGAAGTTCAAGGTTCTGCCTTTCGGTTATGTGGAACCGCCGGGATACGGTTTGGTCCCACTCCCAGAACCCAGGCCCGTAGACTGAGCCGAAACCCAAGTTGCCGTAGGTGCCGGGTGCCGGCATTGCAAATGCTGCCTGGTTCAAGTAGGCGATACAGGGTGCCGGCGAACAGGATTGGCCGCGGTTGGTGGCCGCAACATCCGGAAGCACCTGGTTGGGGCGCTGTGGAGAGGGGAGCTGCCCGGCCGACGTGTAGATCCCGTTCAGAGCCTGATCCGCGCCTGTGGCGATCGTCAGAGGTGACCCGCTGCGAATCGTATAAATGGTCGACAGAGTCCACCCGGATCCGAGCTGATTTA
>Ga0126371_10006106_pt1 | contig 10702 bp, 7 predicted proteins | sample PanSoiMetaPlot_4_FD_110145 | JGI IMG/M metagenome (GOLD analysis project Ga0126371, IMG submission 110145) | Tropical forest soil microbial communities from Panama - MetaG Plot_4 | ecosystem: Environmental > Terrestrial > Soil > Tropical forest > Bulk soil | place: Panama | collected 2016-02-17
CGGCGCAGCAGGGGAACGGCGGCTCCGGCGGCCACAGGTACGTCGGTGCGGCCGGCGATTTCGACCAGGCGCAGGGCGTTGGGAAGCGTGAAGGAGAGAGGAACGTTGCCGGAGACGGCGGTGATGGCTTCAAGCTGAAGTTCGGGGGAGCGTAGAGCGAGGAAGATGGCCAAGGCGTCATCGACGCCGGGATCGGTGTCAAGGATGATGCGCTCGGATCTGGAAGAAACTTCGGCCGGTGTTGCGAAAGATCCTTCCGCAGGAGACGCGTTGGCAGGCGGAAGCGCGGGGAAAATGCCGGTGGCGAGAGTGGCTGCCGAGGCGCGCAGGAAATTCCGGCGGTTGGTGACGGAAAAAGACGAAGACATAAGACTCCTACACAAGAAAATATTCAGGCGAGGATGTTAGCGCAAACCCTGATGGGTTGCAGAAGAAAATCCGCAGGAAAGCATGAGGTCGGAACGATTGACAGCGGAGCGATAGGACCCTAGAGTGGCCGATCACCGAAAGGAAGGAACCGAGATTGCTGGAGCGATTTTTTGGGTTGCAGGGAAACGGAACTACCGTGCGGCGCGAGATGCTCGGCGGGCTGACGACCTTTATCACCATGGCGTACATCATCGTGGTGAACCCGCAGATTCTGTCACAGGCGGGGATGCCGGCCGAGGGCGTGGTCTTTGCAACCTGCATCGCCGCAGCAGTCGCGACGCTGGTTATGGGATTGTATGCGAACTACCCGATCGCGCTGGCCCCGGGCATGAGTTTGAACGCGTACTTCACCTACACCGTTTGCCTGGGGATGCACGTGCCGTGGCAGAGCGCGCTCGGGGCGGTGTTTTTATCGGGCGTGTTGTTTGTGTTGCTGACCGTGACCAGGGTGCGCGAGCAGATCGTGAACGGAATACCGTTGGGACTGAAACACGCGACGGCCGGCGGAATCGGGATGTTCATCGCGTTTGTGGGCTTGCGCAACGCGAAGTTGGTGGTGGGAAATCCGGCGACGTTTGTAAGTTTGGGTAATTTTGCGGAGCCCTCGGTGCAGGCCGCCTGTGTGGGGATTCTGTTGACGCTGGCGCTGATGGTGCGGAAGGTGAATGGCGCGATCCTGCTGGGGATTCTGGGGACCGCCATTTTTGGAATTGCGCGGGGAATTGCGCATGCGCCCGAGAAATGGGTGGCGCTGCCGCATCCGGCTTCGACGTTCTTGAAGATGGATGTGCGTGGAGCACTGCATCTGGGATTGCTGGAAATCATTTTTATCTTTTTGTTTGTCGATTTGTTCGACAACGTGGGAACGATGGTCGGCGTTTGCGAGCAGGCCGGATTTGCGAAGGACGGGAAGATTCCTCGTGTTGGGAAAATGTTGCTGGCAGACGGCATCGGAACGATCTTCGGTGCGGTGACGGGGACATCCACGGTGACCAGTTATATCGAGAGCGCGGCGGGCGTTGCGGCGGGCGCGCGCACGGGATTGAGCAACATGATGGTTGCCGTCTTGTTTCTGGCAGCGATGTTTCTGTCGCCCGTGGCTGCGGCGGTTCCGGCATTTGCCACGGCTCCGGCGCTGGTGCTGGTTGGCGCACTGATGACCGAATCGATCGCCCAGGTGGAATGGGGAGAGTTTACCGAGGCGTTTCCGGCATTCGTTACGCTGCTAGCGACACCACTGACCTTCAGCATCGCTACGGGACTCAGCCTGGGCGTGATTTCATACACGGCGGCAAAGGTCGCGGCTGGAAAGTGGAAAGAAGTGAGCGTGCTGCTGTGGATTCTGACAGTCTTGTTTGTGTTGCGGTATGCCGTGCTAGCCGCGGAATAGCGGCTATTGGGAGTCGACCACGCAGCGGAAGCCGATGGTACCGGAGCGGTCGCGGCTGGGAGCCATGAGCAGAAGTTTTTCGTGTTCATCGAGGCGGTAGGTCTGCGGGAAATACCAGATAGAACCTAAGGGTTGGTAGGCGGCAGCGCCACGGATGATTGCCGCGCGAGTGTGTTCGTCGCGAAATTCGTCGGTCCACTGCGAGACGCTTCCGACAAGGTCGAGCACGCCGAAAGGGCTAGCGCCTTGCGGGTATACGGCCACGTTTGAAAGAGGCGAGCGTGCGCGGCCGCGATCGGCTGTGGGAACGCTGCCGGGATTCCATTCGGCCCCCCAGGGGTAGACGCGCCCGTCCGCAGATTGCGCCGCGTATTGCCATTCCCACTCGTGTGGGAGGCGCTTGCCGGACCAGGCAGCATAAGCGCGGGCGTCTTCGAGCGAGACCCAGGTGACCGGCTTGTTGTCCCAATCGGCGGGAAAAGCGCCGTTGCTCCAATCGCGCAAGAAGTTGTGATCGTCGGCCGGATGGTAGCGCGTGGCGTCGAGGAATTGCTTGAACTGGGCATTGGTGACCGGTGTGCGGTCGATGTAATACGCGCGCAGGTGCAGGCGATGGAGATGGGAACGGCGCGGGGAATCTTCCCAGGGGTATTGCACGTCCACGCCGGGGTCGTTGCCACCTTCGATTTCGATACCGCGAACGGAGAAATCGAAATCGCCTTCGGGAATTTTCACCATGCCAGCGGGAGCTGAAGCAGCCGGCTTGGTCGCCGGAATCTCGACGATGGTTTGCGGAACGTGGGACCAGGTACGCGAATACTCGCGCAGAGATTTTTTGGAGCGTTCGGCCATGAAGGAGAGAAGCTCGTTGAGGGACGCGGGTGATGCTTCATCAGTGGCGACGATGGCACCAAAACCAAGACCTTCGAGTGCAAAACTAAGCGTAGCTTCCTGACCGGTGACACGGGGTTGAACTTCGACGCCGTGCCAGACGTCGTAATAGTGCATGCCGGGACGGTAAGAGACGCGGAGCTGCTGACCGTCCAAGTCGAATTCGTTGCGATTGACGATGGTCCACAATGTGCGCCGCGCCAAAGGAAACTTGCTGGCAAAAACCCCGGACTGCAGGGTGCGCGTGTGCGGCTCCCAGTCAGGGCTGGTGAGATTACCGGCCAAGGCCCGTTCGATGCGCGTGAAGCGCAGAACGGCCTCGGCGTCGCGTTCGTTCATGGGATACCAGAAGCCCCAGAGATTTTCGAGCATGGCGTAGCCGGAGCCGTTGAAAAATGCATGCTGCAGGCTGTCGGTTTTGTCGCGCGTGAAGCGGTCGGTGACGTTGATCATGTGGCGCGGCTCGAGCCAGCGCGTTTTGCTGACCATGGGCGTGAAGGGATAGACAACATCTTCCCAGGTGACCCAATCGTTCCAGCCGAGGGTGCTCCAAGCCAGAGATTCGTCGCGGATTTCGAACTGCGGCTCGAAGGCGAGACGGTGTCCGGCGGCGAGGGAGGCGGCGCGAAAATCGGCGGGAACCGATTCGAGGGTGTCGAAGTTGATGCCGTCGGCGCCGACTTCCTTGAGCAATTGCGTGAGGGCGGTCGCCGGTGGAGCGGGTTCGACTCGCGTGCCGGAGTCCCAGGCGAGAACCGGGAAAAGTACGCGTACGTTGTGGCGGTGAAAATCGTCGACGAGTTTCTTCAGTGCCGGCAGGCCGCCCGGAAGATCGCGCAGGAGGTCGAACTGGTTGCGGTCGTCCACGCCGATGTTGGGGTAAACGTGCCAAAGGAGAACGGCGTCAATGGGGCCGAGGCGGCCTTCCGTTTCGGAGAGAAATTTTTCGACAGTGTACCGCCGCGTGTCGGGGTCATAGAGGGAGCGGTCCCAGACGAGAAGCTGGACCTGGGAAAAGGCGCGCTGCGTCCAGGCGAGCTCGGGATTGCCGTAGTCGGCAAGCTCCATGCGGAGTTGCGAACGGCGCTGCGCGCGCCACGCTTGTAGGCCCGGGAGCCAGGTCGGATCGGATGGATCGGCCGGACCAGCAAAGAAAACTTCGGCGGGGGCAGGCGGAATAGTAAGGGTCATGGTTCCGTTGGGAGCGACCAGGGCGTGACGCGCTTTCCACTCGTCGGAACGGAGAGAAACGGCGCAGGTGAGAATGAAAGCGAAAAACAGAAATACGGACCAGAACCGCCTGGGGCGAGCAAATCGGTGCATAGAGAGAAAGAATACGCGAATAGAACGGTGAATTTCAGCTCGGTTATCGGAATCGTAATTGAGGTAAAACAAGAGCTGGTGCCCGGAAGAGGACTCGAACCTCCACGACCGTGAGGCCACTAGCTCCTGAAGCTAGCGCGTCTGCCAGTTCCGCCATCCGGGCACAAGGAAAACAGGCAAATCTTATTTTGGGGTGAGCCCCGGCGTTTGTCAACGAACGGTGCTGCGCAATCGCCCGGAAACAGAGAGGTTCAGCTCAGGTTACTCGGCGCCGGCGCCTGCTGGGCCGGGGTGCTTGTGCCACCAGCCGATCGAGCGCGGGCCGGGAGTAGTCATAACGCCGTTTTGCGCGACCGAGGCCTTTTCGTGGCGGTGATGATGGCCGTGGCTGCGCTTTTGCATAGGCGCGGGAGCAGGAGCGGGATCGGCGCCCGGGCCTGAGCTGGCGCTGGCATCGGCGGCGTTCTTATGGTGGCGATGCCAGAGCCACCACGCCGAAGCGCGGGGCACGGGGCCGATGGCACTCAAAACGAGGACACCGCAGAGCCCGAGGAGCAGTCTCTTCATCGCACACCTCTCATTTCTATTTTTTTAACATTGGCGGGGGAAGGGGGCCTACTGTACCGAAGTACATGTTTGCGCAATCAGGAAGGGGTCGAGGACAGGCCCGCAGGTACTTGCATAGCCGCCAGGGTATTAAGCGAAGAGGTAACGAGCGGAGCAGGGCCGCTTTCGCGGCCCTTTGGACGATTAGAAAATGCCGCCGGTGACGCGGATAATCTCTCCGGTCAGGTACTTGGAGTCGGATGAGGCAAGGTAGACGGCCGTGGGGGCGATGTCATCGGTCTGCCCGATGCGGCCAAGGGGAGATTCGGTCTCTGCCCATTTCTGGAATTCACCGCCGACGAAGCCCCCCGCATGAACCCCTTCGGTTTCGATCAATCCCGGGTTGATGGAGTTGACGCGAATCTTGCGGGGCCCGAGCTCTTTGGCCAGGACACCGGTGATGGCGTCAACGGCGCTCTTGGTGGCGCTGTAGATGGAAGAATTCGCCGGATGAATGGTGCTGACGCCAGAGCCTACGTTGACGATGCTGCCGCCTTCCGCGCCGATCAGCTTGACGGCTTCTTTGGTGGCCAGCAGAAGGCCGAGGACGTTGAGATTGAACTGGCTGTGGAAGATTTCTTCGGTGACGCCTTCCAGTGGAGTGAACTGATAGATGCCGGCGTTGTTCACAAGGATGTTGAGTTTGCCGTAAGCCTTCTTGGTTTCGGCGAACAGCCGCGTGATGTCGGCCGGTTTGGAAACATCGGCCTGCACGGCCACGGCTTTCCCGCCCTTTGCGGTGATTTCTTTTACCACCTTATTGGCGCTCTCCTGGCTAGCCGAATAGTTGACGACAACCGAAGCGCCTTCAGCAGCAAGCGCCTTGGCAATGGCGGCTCCGATGCCCTTCGAAGCGCCGGTGACGACTGCGACTTGATTGGAAAGCTTGGCCATTTGCATCTCCCCTGGGGGTAAAAACCCCGGCTTAGACATTTCGATAACCGTCTAATTGATGAGGGAGGGCGGAGTGGGGTTACAGGGTCTTTTGATGGCCGGAACGCGCCTGTACCCTCGCTGGCTTTTTAAGTGCGGAGTGCTATACTCCGCCTGAAAAGTACGACTGCCTGCTGTCGGGGCAGGCACCGCGGACGGATTCCAACGGAGGTTGCCATGGATGCCATGGAATCGGCGTTTTCGGGGCCACTGTTCTATCTTCTGATCGTCTGGGGGATCGTCACCGCCATCTTCCTTGTTCTGATTGCGTGGCGGAGCGTACTCTCCAGTCATGAAGACGACCAGATCTTCATTGACGCGGCGGGAGAGCACATGGCGAGAGAGCAGCGGGAGTTGATCAGGAAGATCGAATCGCTTGGTAGACCGCTGATGATGAGCGGGATCACCTCGGGCGTGCTGCTGCTGGTAATCGCTGGCGTGTTCGTCTACCACGGGCTGAAGAACTTTTAGCCGAACGGGCGGCCAAACTGAGCGGAGGGCGGCTCACGGTTTGGCTGGTGTCGCCGCAGGCGGCGCTGGTGTCGCAGGAGACGCGGCCGAGGAAGCCTGTACTAGGGAAGTGTGGTTGTGGACGATCAGCCACACGTCGTTGCGTTTCTCAAAGACCAGGGTTGTGTGACCAAAAGCGGAAGTCGGATTTCCATCCACCACAGCGGTGAATTCCCACTGATAACAGGCCCAGGCTACTGTGCCACCCGGCGCGATGCGGATCAGTGTGTTGCTGCGATCGAGGCGTACCTGCTGGGCGCGGGCGCGCTGCGATTGGTAGCTGGCGAGATAGTTGGGCCAGCCGATCACAGGCGGAGCCCACATGCCATTGACGGCGTCCACGTCGTCAGCGTAATGGGCATGGAGCTTTTCGATGTCGCCGAGTTGCCAGGCCCCCAGCATTTCGCCGATGGCGGTGTCGATCTTCTGTTCGTCGGGAATCGTCACGGTGGGAGTTGGACTAGCGGTGTCGTCCTTCTTTTTTTTCTTCTGCGCGGAGGCGGCGGAGGCAAGAGCGAGGCTCAGAAGCACAGAAAGCGAGAGAAGAGAAATTCGACGCAACAGGATGCCGTTGCTCGACTGGTCGTTCGGAAGTTTCATGCTCGATTCACTCCCCAAAATTTAGGCGCGCTTCGTAAATAATGGAGGAAAGCGCGGAATCTCTGTTGCGCTGGACAAAAAGAGCATAGCGCAGAGCGGCCGAATGCGTGAATGCGTGTGTCCAGTTGGTTTACCTCGTGCCGCTCGCAATCACTTCTGCGAAGCACTAAGCAGGTTGACAAAGAGGCGATAGGCGCCGGGAACGCCTTCGGGAAGTTCGCGAAAAAAGGCCAGGCCTGTGTAGATGTAGGTGCCTTTGCCGAATCGCGTGTAGACGAGGCCCCCGGTGAGATCGGATTCGCCGGGGTCGTGCATGGCCAGCAGCGCCGTGTACTTGGAATCAAAGTCGCTCCAGTAGTAGAGGCCACGTTCCTGGACCCAGCCCTGGAAATCGGCGGAAGTGATTTTGTTGGGCCATTTGAGAAGGCGATCGTCGGGCTGGAGGAATCGCACCTCGGCGTTTTCGTCGGTGATGCGTGGCGTGGGATTGCCGATGGCGGCGTGATAGGGTGCAGGAAGGATGCGGTTCCAGATGTAGTCGCGATTGTATTGGACAACCAGCGTCCCGCCATCGGAAACGTATTCGAGGAGGCGCTGATTGGCGCTGGCGAGTTCGGGGCGCAGCTCGTAGGCGCGGACGCCGACCACGATGGCGGAATATTTCGAGAGGTCGGCGAAGTTAACTGCGTTGGCATCGAGCATTTCGACGGTAATGCCTAGGCGGCGCAGGGCGTCAGGAATCATTTCACCTTCGGCGGAGATGTAGCCCACGCGGAGATTCGGGGGTACAGCGATGTCGAAGGCCTCTACGACGGTTTGCGCAGGCTCGCTCCAGAGGATCGTCGGTGCCGTCGGGAGTGGCTCGAGCGTGGTAGAGAATTTTTCGTCGCCGCGCCTGACGAAGGCGGTGAGAGTGTAGTTGCCGGGCTCAAGTTTAGCGGGTGGCGTGACGATGAGCCTGGCGTATTGGTCGCCAGTCCCGCCAAAGGGGAGTTCGACTGGGGCACTCGCCGTGAAGCCGTCGGGGGCTTCCAGACCCACCGAAACTTTGGTGGTTCTTCCGGAATAGGAGTGGATGCGCAGATAAACCTCGATGGGTTTGTGAGGCTGATTGAGAACTTCGACAGACTGTCGAGGCTCAACCGAAAGCGTGTAGGCGGGCACAACTCGCAGGAGCACCCGGTTGACCGACGTGGATGTCGCCAAAGTGTGGACTACTGGTTCCTCGACCGTAAATGTATAGGCATCGACCGTCACAGCCTGTTGTGCCGTGACCAGTCGCTTGCCCTCGGGTTCGAGCAAATCCCGTGTATCCGGTCGCAAGTCTGACTTTGTTGCGACAATCGTGAACTGAAAGCCCTTCTCTGGATCACCCTCCGATTTTTTTTCCTCGATCCCCGCAGGGAACAGTAAACTCAGCTTGCCCAACACGCATCCCGCTTCGACGCGACAGCGAGCACGGGCTTTGATCTCGAGGGGTTCACTGGCAACCAAGTCGGCGCTTTCGGCCTCGGCAGTCAACTGCACACCCAAAACAAGGGCCAGCGCCCGGTTCAATCTATCCTGGGCCCTCGTCAAATCAAGGGAAGCGGAGCCAGTCTCAGGGGCGCCAGAGGCCTTCATGCTCGACTTCACCGCGGCTAGGTCCCCAGCAGAACGTGACAGCGCCTCGGCGGCTGATTTCCAATCGAGGGAAAGGGCAAAAGTTCTGGCGATAGCGATCTCCCGTTCTGCGCTGGTGAGGCTTGCGCAAGTTTTTTCACCCGCACTGCAAGGTTTGTCGGCTACTGGAATATCGATTGAAACCAAGGTGCGACCGAGAGACGAAGGATCAAGTTTAGAGCCATCTTCAGGGAGCAGCGCTACCGGGCGACGGAGAAACGGCGAGTTGAGAAATCCAGCGATGCCTTGCGTATGGTGATTGACGAAAGCATCGAGGCCGATCTCGCGGTAGGACTTGCCGTAGAGAGGCGAGATATCATCAACCGGCAGGGCGTAACCTTTGGGATTGTCGGACCCACGTTCGACGTCAAGGATTTTCACGCCCTGGCCGTTGTTATCCCAGACGGAGAAGTTGGGATCGCCAAGATATTTTGCATCGGCGGCGAGTTTCACCGCTTGCGGAGTCCAGAGGCCGGCGGTCTGATGATGGCCGTGCCCGGTGTGAACGCCGCCCCAGCCGTTGATGACGATGTGGGGACGGAATTCGCGGATGACGCGGACCATATCCTGCATGACGGCGTCGCCCCAGATTTTTTGTGTTTCTTCGGGAGTTTTCGAAAAGCCGAAATCCTTGGCGCGGGTGAAATAGAGTTTCGCGCCGTAGCCACGCGTGGCGGCAAGAAGTTCCTGTGTCCGTATGAGACCAAGTTGCGGGGCTTGTTCGGGCCCAAGGGCATTCTGGCCTCCTTCACCACGCGTGATCGACAGGAGGGCGACATCGGCGTGCAGTCCGCGCGCGAGATAGGTGAGCACGGCGCCGGACTCGTCATCGGGGTGCGCGGTGATATAGAGAATGCGGGTGGTGACGCGCGCAGCGTCCATGGCTTCAATGGTTTCCGCAAGGCCGGGCCCGGTGCCCGGTGCGGGAGGAAATTGCGCGTGGCAGGAGAGAGGGAGAAGCGCGGCGATGAGAAAAGCGGTCGTCAGGCGGATGCGGGTCAAAACGCCTCCAGTTTCAACGTCGTATGCAGTCAGCCCCGAAGGGTTGAATTCGTCAACTCGGGACACCAGTCCCGGGATTCTAGTCTGATGCACGGCGAGCGCCCGAGCGCCGCGTCTTTGAGCGGTTCTGCCGGACCTGCGGGACGCAAATTCTTTCGAAACTATCCCCCGCTTCCACCACTACACCGCCCGCGGTTGCCCGGCAGCCGGCGCGAAAGGCCATTCTCTCACTTCGCGGGCGCGAATCAGAAATGCTAGGCAGCCAAGAGTGATTTCGAGCAGCCCCCACTTGCGCGCAGGCCCGGTCTGCCAGAACAGCCAGGCCCAGCCGATCATCGTGAGCACCGCCGGCACCGGATAGAGCCACATCTTAAACGGCAATTTTTCCGAGCCCAAGCGGCGGCGCAGGAGCATCACGCCGACGGCCTGGCCGATGAACTGCACAATTAACCGCATGGCGAGAATACCGGCAATGGCGGTTTCTAGTTTGAGGATAATGCTGAACAGGAAGGCCAGCGCCCCGAGGATGAGCAGCGAAACATGGGGAAAATGTTTTGTCGGATGCACCTTGGCAAAGACTGGGAAAAAGTTGCCATCGAGGGCCGCAGAATAGGGGACCCGTGAGTAGCCGAGGAGGAGAGAAAAGACCGAAGCCAGAGCGATCCAAAGGACCATCCAGGTGACCAGGTGCGCGGCGCTCGCCCCATAAAGTCGTTCGACGAAGAGACTGGCGATGAATGGCGTGTTTTGCGCTTCACGCCAGGGAACGACACCCAGCAAACTGCTCTGCATCGCCAGGTAGAGAACGGTGATGCCAAGGATCGAAAGGAAAATGCCGCGGGGAATATTTCTCTCGGGCTCGCGGATTTCGCTCCCGAGATGGCAGATATTGTAGTAGCCCCAATAGCTGTAAACGGTGTTGATCATCGCTACGCCCAGTCCGGCGAACCAGAGCGAATTGAGGTGAAAGGCCCCCGGCGGAAAATCAAAGGCAAGTTTGGGATCGAAGTGACGGACGCCGCCCCAGATCAGCCAGAGCATCGTGCCGACAACTCCAGCCCAAAGGAGCACGGAGATTTTGCCGATGGTAGTGATCTTGCGGTAGAGCAGGATAACGAGAAAAATCACCAGGCCACCGGCGATTGCCTTTGCCTCCCAGCGATTCAGAGGATAGAGATAGCCCGCGTAGCGCGCGAAGCCAATCGAAGCGGAAGCGACCGAAAGCGGCGCCTGCACAAACGTCTGCCAGACGAAAAGGAAGGACATGAGGCGTCCCCAGCGACCTGGGCCGTAGGCTTCGCGAAGGAAAACATAGGTGCCTCCAGCCTTGGGCATCGCGGCACCCAGTTCGGACCA
>Ga0126371_10006107_pt1 | contig 10702 bp, 6 predicted proteins | sample PanSoiMetaPlot_4_FD_110145 | JGI IMG/M metagenome (GOLD analysis project Ga0126371, IMG submission 110145) | Tropical forest soil microbial communities from Panama - MetaG Plot_4 | ecosystem: Environmental > Terrestrial > Soil > Tropical forest > Bulk soil | place: Panama | collected 2016-02-17
AACGCCAGCCGGAATCCGTGGAGACAGAAGGTGATGGCAAGAATCGTGCGAACAATGGACAGACCGTACCCGTGCCACGATGCAATCGTCTCTCGGATCGTGCCGCGGCGAGGAGAGCGCTGCTTTGCAATCAAATAGTCGAGGCTCCAGTTGCCGGCTCCGGCGGTGACCAGCCACAGGTAGATGAAACAGAAGAGCACGGCCTCCTCGCCGCCGTTCTGAATCGGGAAGAATCCTCGGGGCGCCCAAGACCGGAAGTACGCCACGGCCATTTCACCGCACAAGATAAATGCGGTGAAGCGTGTGAATAGTCCTAACGCAATGAGTGTGCCGCCGGCTACTTCCAACGGCCCAGCGAAACCGCGGAGCGTGCCGAAGTCATGGTCGATTCGACCACCGGCGAATCCCCAAAGCTTCTCCGCTCCATGCTGCAGAAATAGGAGGCCGGTGAGAATCCGAACGAGACTGAGCAGGGAGGGAGCCAGAGCTTGTCGACCCGTCTCACGTTCTTCCGTCATGGGTAGCAATTCTACACGAGTAGCCTATCCGCCGGAAGGATACAAGTAATCGTCACCAACGATTTTGCGGCTCTGGCCCGGAATCATATACTATCTTTGGCGTTGGTCACAGTGAGGAGCGTCACTCGATGAACTGGAAACGGCGTCTGCCGCTGTTCGCGGCGGTAGTGCTGGGAGGCGGGTATCACAAAATTGCCGCTCAGACCGCCGGGGAAAAGCAGCCGCTCGCCGAAGAGGTCTTCCAAAACGTTCAGGTGCTCAAGGGAATTCCGGTGAGCGAGTTCATGGCGACCATGGGGTTCTTTTCAGCGGCCGTCGGTTTGAACTGTGTTTACTGTCATGTAGCGGAGAGCTTGCAGGACTGGAAGAAGTTCGCCGAGGACCTGCCGCGAAAACGCACGGCGCGTACCATGATCCAAATGGTAAACGCCATCAACAAAACCAACTTCGGTGGAAGACATGTGATCACCTGCTATTCCTGCCATCACGGTAACGAGAGGCCCAAAGACATTCCCAGCCTGGCCGTGCAATACGGCACGCCGGAAGAGGATCCGAATGAAATAGAGATTCCTTCGCAGCCCGCGAGCGGTCCTTCGGCCGATCAGATTCTCGAGAAGTTTGTAGCGGCTTTGGGCGGCTCACAACGTCTCGCATCGAGCACCAGTGTGATCGGAAAGGGCACCTACGAAGGATACGACAGCTATCACGAGAAGGTACCTTTCGAGTTGTATGCCAAAGCTCCTGCGCAAATGACGATGATCATTCATACCCAAAATGGGGATGACACCACGGTTGTCAACGGCACCGCGGGGTGGGTGGCATCGGTGAGCAGTCCGGTTCCTCTTCTGCCCCTTGCGCCGGGAGCGGAACTGGACGGCGCGCTGCTGGACGCGCAGTTGTTTTTTGCAGGGCAGATTCGACAGGCGCTCAGTCAGTGGAGGTCTGGTTTCCCGATCACAACGATCGGGGACAGCGATGTCCAGGTAATCGAAGGCAGGGGCGCCGGTAGGACGCGCGTGAAGTTGTTCTTCGATGACAAGACGGGACTCTTGGCGCGGCAGCTTCGCTATTCTGGCACCGCCGTCGGCACAAATCCGATTCAGATCGACTATGCCGATTATCGCGAGGTCAACGGCGTCAAGCGCCCATTCCGTTGGACGGTGACCTGGACTAACGGGCAGTCGACTTACCTGGTAAATGAATTCCAGTCCGGCGTCGCAATCGACGCCGGGAAATTTGCAAAGCCCGCCCCGGCAGTGCTGGCTCCGGCCAAATCTGTGGCGCGCTAGGAAGGATACGATGAAAACCGTAAAAGTGCTTTGGGCCAGTGCCGCGCTGTTGTCGATCGCCATTCCCGCAACAGCCCACCATGGGACCGGAACTTCGTACGACTTATCGAAACCGATCACATTGGAAGGGACCGTGACCGAATTCCATTATGCGAACCCGCACCCACAACTCTTCTTCGATGTCGCCGAGGCCAAGGGTGGCGTCACGCACTGGAGTGCCGAATTCTATCCCAACCCAGCGCAGTTGCAGCAAGGCGGATGGGGCAAGAGGCGTTCGGAGGCCGCGTTGGCGCCCGGCACAAAGATCACAATTACACTGGCGCCTTCCCGCGCCGGCACACAGGTTGGCGCGATCTTAAAGCTTCTGAATGAAAAGGGCGATGTGTTGCTGGGTGTGGCAGGAGGGGGCCCGGGCGAAGTTCCGCAGGGCGGCGCGGCGCCTCCGGCGAGTTCGGAACAGAAGAAGGAGTAGCGGTGGAGCCATGAAAACGAGGCTGGTTTTCGCAGGCATGATTCTCGGTGGCGTTACTGTGCTGGCGCCGGCTCTTTTTGCGCAGGGCGGGCGCGGAGGAGGCGGCCGCGGCGGCATCACGGCGCACAGCCCGGCCAATGACAACAAGCCGTACGACAAGCACGATCTGTCCGGTACCTGGTCGCGGAACAGCTCGCCGGGCGGATATGGCGGCGGCGGCACTTGCCGCGACTGTGGCGATCGCGGATTCAACAACGACGTTCCGCCGTTTACTCCTCTCGGTCAAAAGATGTTCGACGCCAACAAGCCGTCGTATGGGCGGATCCTGGGCAGCGCCGACGCGGCGGCGCATCCGGAGGAACACATCGGGCGCCGCCGAGCGGTCCCGCCAGCCAACGACTCCGATCCCTATCAGCACTGCAATCCGATGGGGCCTTCCCGCGCGCTCATCTATCCCGATCCGTTGGAAATGATGGTCCTGCCCGACAGAACCATTCAGCAATTCGAGTGGGGCTATGGAACGCGCACCATCTGGACCGATGGGCGCAAGGTTCTGATGGACCCCGACCAGCCACGGTGGTGGGGGTACTCAGTTGGCCGATGGGATGGAGACACGTTCGTCGTGACAACGACCGGAGTGGACGAGCGGACCTGGGTCGACCACTTCGGCTATCCGCACAGCGTCGATATGGTTCTGGAGGAGCGATACCGCCGGACCGCATACGATGTGATGGAGCTGACGATAACCATCACTGATCCGAAGGTGTACACGAGGCCCTTCATCAGTCAAACGAAGAGGTTCCGCAGACTGGAGAAAGACGCGATCAAGACCGTGGATGGATGGACGGGCCTGATGGAGGATCTGTGCGCGCCTGCGGACGAGGTCGACCTCTTTAACAAGCGCATCCGGGACCCTGCGGGCGGGGTGGTGCACTAGTCTCGTGAGAACCCCCGCGCTTTACGCGACGGGGGTTCCATCGTCTTTCAGACGAAACGTAGCCCCGACTGTTAGGGCGCGCGTCGACTTCGCGACCGTACCAGGGGATCAGAATAGGAACTTCAGGGCGAACTGAACGATTCTGCCGCCCGTACCGGGGCTGACTCCTGTCCCCGCTCCAGTGGTGGGTTGATCGCTCGTGATCTGACCATACGTGCCGCTGATAGTCGCATTGGGAGCGCCTAACCGGACGGAGTTTGTTACGTTAAAAGCTTCCGCGCGGAACTCCACCCGGGCGCGTTCGCGAATCGGAAACTGGCGGGTGATTGCCTGGTCCCATTCCCAAAATCCTGGAGCTCGCAGCGAACTGACCCCCAGATTGCCATAGGTTCCCAGCGCCGGAACACCCACTGCGCTGGGATTGAGATAGTTTACGCAAGGAGCAGGAGAACAGGACTGTCCCTGGTTGTTGGCGTACAGGCTGGGCAACAGCTGATTCGGGCGCTGCGGGATCGGATTGGCGCCCGAAGGGGCGAAGCCGTTCAGCGCGTTGTCCGTGCTGGCGTTCAACTGCGGAGTAACCGGCGGGCCGCTGCGCCAAGTATAGATGGTGGAAAGGTTCCAGCCACTCCCCAACCGGCGCGCCCACGTGCCGGAGAACTTGGGGGTATTCACAACCGCAGTCAGATTGACAACATTCCGGATGTCCAAGGAGTTGCCCGTGCAATCGCCCATATCCAGATGACGGTTCTGGGCGCCGTTGTTCTGGTAGGGCTGATGCGGATACACCGCCGCGAGGTTGGAGATGTTCGATGCCGGAAGGCCGATGCAGTGAGACCACGTCCAGTTGGCGCCGAGATTCAGATTCTGTCCGGCCTGCCAGCGCGAGTTAAGCAGCAGTCCATTGTAATTCTGGGTGCCGCTGGCATCGAGGCTCGTGATGGAACCGTAGGTATTCACGTTGGGCGCGGACGGATTGGTCACCTCCAGTAAACGCCGGAAATTCTCAGCGCTGCCGCCGCAGTTGGCCTGCAGGGCCGCGCATTGTCCGAATTGGGCAGCGCTCGAAGGACTGGCGATGACTGGTTTTCCCGGAAGCCAGATCGCCGGGTTCAGATCCACGCCCGTCCAGATGTGTGCGATTTCAGTCCCGACGTAAGTGCCCGACACGAACAGGTTCGAAGTCAATTGCCGCTGAATCCCGAGATTCCAGGAATACTGCGCGGAAGTCTTCAAATTGGGATCGATGGGAAGGAAGCCTTGATACGGAAGAGGGGGGAACGTGGGATTCTGAGGGTTGTAGTTAAACGGATAAGGATTGCCTCCCTGATAATTCGCGTAAGGATTATCGAGTGGCAGCGAACCCGGCCCGGAAAAGCCTTGCACAACCGTGATACGAAAAGGCGCTACCGAGGACGTGTTTTCGTGGATGTCCATGCGGATGAAATCGTAGGCGATACCGCCGCCGAGCCGGATCGCGGTCTTTCCGCTGCCGGTAGGATCCCACGCGATCCCCACTCGCGGTTCCACATGGCCCCACTGGTTGTTCATCGCGGATTTGCCGTTCACGCCGGCGTCGCCGACGTACAGCAATCCGGGAGGAGCCGTGGGCACCACCTTGCTGCGCACATTATTGTAAAAATTGCTCAGGCTGAAGTTGTACGTGTCGCCATGCTTGAAAGCCATCGGCAGAAACGGATTCCATCGGACACCATAGGAAACAGTCAGCCTGCGCGTGGCTTTCCAGGTATCCGAAGCGTAGAGCCCGAAGTGGTTTTGAGTTACATTATCCGGATTCGGGTTCGCCTGGTGCAGATTCACCACATTCCCTGTCAGGAAATCGATGAGGGGCGTCCCGAAAATTCCGGCGAATACGAAGAACCCTTGGGACCACGCATAGGAGCTCGCGTTCAGCAGCGAGCGGGAAACACCGCCGCCGAAGCTGAACTGATGCGATCCGCGGACGAGCGTCACGTCGTCATTCGCGCCGAAGTTCGTGACTCTGTCATAGCCGACCGCGAAGTTGGTCGGGATGTTGACATTGAATCCAACTCCGGCCATCAGGATCGGCACAAATCCGTAATAGCTATGGAAGTTCATGCCAACGTCCTGAGGCGTGAACGGTATCGCCCCGGGAGTGCGGGCGCCTACCCGGGTTCCTGATATTCGGAACGAGTTCACCGTTTGGGCGCCAATCAAATACGTGTCTCCCAGCGCGAGGGCCTGGGCCTGGTCATCCTGGCCAACCTGGTTGGTGGCCAGGATATTGTGGGTGATGCCGTAGGGCACGTCCGTTTGGATCCGCGTGATCATATACCGCGCGAAGACGCTGTGCTTAGAACCGAGCTGATAATCGACGCGGACAGGTGCCTGTAGCTGATTCTGATGCACCGGAGTACCGAACTGAACGAATCCGCAAGGATTGCTGGTCTGGGGGAGGTAAGACGAGATCTTAATTGCTGCGGGACTCATTGTGAAGGGCCCTGTGAAATGACTCAACACCGCCGGGGAGTTCGCAACTGCTGCGGCACTCGGGCACCCCGCCGCAATGTACTGCGAAAAATCTCCCTTCAATTCTGCAGCAGTAGGAACGTATGCGGCGCTGCTCACCAGGTTCTGGCGAATGGTTGTCCCCTGGTATCCGAGAAAGAAGAACAGCTTGTCTTTCACGATCGAACCGCCGAGAGTGCCGCCGAACTGATTGCGTTTCAGGCCGTCGGACCCGGAAGCGAAAAAGTCGCGCGAGTTCACATTCGAATTGCGGAAGAACTCAAACAGATCGCCGTGCAGAGCGTTGGTTCCGGATTTCGTTACCGCGTCGACCGCGGCTCCGGAATGGCCGCCGTTCGAAGCGTCCTGGGCGCTGGTCGATAATTTGAACTCCTGCAGCGCGTCGGGAAACGGGAGCGGCATCGGGGTACCAACGTATGTGTCGAGATGCGGCGCTCCGTCCAGGTTGTACTGAACGCTCCAACTCATGCTTCCCGCCACGGCAATGCTTGGCCCGGTGTTCATGGTGTATGTAGGAGGCGTTGCCGCCGTAACAACGGCTAACCCGGACAGAGGGATCAGGTCCGTCGCCTGGCGGCCGTTGAGGGGCAAATCGAGAATCTTCTGGGTTTCGACCACGGTGCCCACACCGGCGCTGCGCGTCTCCACCTGGCTGGCATTCGCTTCAACCAATACCTGCTCGGACACATTCCCCACTCCCAAGGCAACGGGAATTGTGGGGTTGCTCCCGACCTGTAAAACGATGCCGGTTTGCACGAATGTCCGGAATCCCATCTTCATCGCTTCAAGGCGGTACGGCCCCAGCGGCAGGTTGGGGATCGTGTACAGCCCGGCGGTATCGGTAACGGTCGTCCGCTTCAAGCCGGTCTCGGTTTGGGTCAGCGTAATTTCGACACCCGGAACGACGGCCCCGGATTGGTCGGTTGCGATACCGCTGACTTGAGCAACTTCCTGGCCTAAAACCAGAGTGCTCGCAACGAGAGCCATGCAAGCAAGGCACCTGATCTTCATGAAATGCTCCCCTAAAGCACCCGCCTCCGGACGGACAGCCCCCGTGCTGCTGTCTCTCACCGCGGAAGGGGAATTCAGAGAGACACTATATTCGGGTCCCGTCGATCTGTAAAATCGTTTGTTTGGATGACTGGTATTGGCAGCGCCAATATCTCGAGAGAAACTATCGGGGCAGCGGATAGCTATGATCGGGACAACCCATTGTACAGATTCGGCTCCCGCGCATTACGATGGTTGAGTTCCAGCGACCACCAAGGACGAACCAATGCCACGTAGCCTGCGTATCGGAGCACGGCTGGCGCTTGCGGCCGGCCTCGGATTCATCGCCGCAGTGGGCGCCTCCGGCCAGGGGCGCGGTGGTCGCGGTGGACCACCGGAGCCGCCGAAGACCGGGAAGGCCGGCGCGCTCTATGACATCACCGGCTACTGGGTATCGGTCGTTACGGAAGACTGGCGGTTTCGAATGGTCACCCCGGTCAAGGGCGACTATACCGGCGTCACGCTGAATGAGCAAGGCCGCAAACTTGCGGATGCGTGGGATCCGGCGAACGACGAGGCTGCCGGAGAGCAATGCAGGAGCTATGGCGCTCCGAGCCTCATGCGCGTGCCCGGCCGGCTGCACATTAGCTGGCAGGACGAGCAGACGCTGAAGATCGAAGCGGACGCCGGCCAGCAGACCCGAGTGCTGCATTTTGTTTTCGCGGACGATGCTGGTTCCAGTTGGCAGGGGTTCTCGAAGGCTCTGTGGGAGATGGTGCCGGTAGGGCGTGGCGTAACACCGGTTGGTTCGCTGAAAGTAGTGACGACCCACCTGAAGCCCGGATACTTGCGGAAGAACGGCGTGCCTTATAGTGCGAACACCACGTTGACCGAATATTTCGACCGGGTCAACGAGCCGAATGGCGACGCTTACCTGTCCGTTACCACTACGGTCGAAGATCCGGTCTATCTCGCGCAACCCTTTCTGACCGCCTCGCATTTTCGGAAGCAGCCTGACGCAAAAGGCTGGAGCTTGACGCCGTGTTCGGCCAGATAGGCAATCGGGGATATTGAGATGAAGCTCTTCAATTGCATTCTCGTTTTTGCAGGCGCCCTGGCGTGGGGACAGGGTCTGGACTTTTCCGGCCGCACCAACCTGCCGGCGGGCCCCGATATGTCGGGAACCTGGTATCCGCAGCCAGGCCAAGACTCGGGGCTCATCACGGCCTCGGGCGCGCTGGTGGAATACGGCGGAATCCCTGTGAACGAAGCGGGCAGACTGTACGCGTTAGCGTGGAGCGCAGCTCGCATCCAGGGGCGGCAGCACCAGTGCATGGGTTACACCGTCCCATATACCTACAACCAGCCAGGCAACCTGCGGTTTTGGGAGGAGCGAGACCCGTACACACAGCGCCTGATCTCGATCAAGCACTACTGGCAGATCAGCGAAGGCACGCGCACTATCTGGATGGATGATCGTCCTCATCCGCCCGCCTACGCCCAACACACCTGGTCGGGATTCTCGACGGGAAAATACGAAGGCAACACGCTCACGGTGTACACGACGCATCTGAAGCGCGGCTGGATTCGGGCGAATGGTCTCGCGCAAAGCGACGAAGCGACGATAACGGAGCACTTCATCCGCCACGGCGACCGCATGACCTACATCGCCATCGTGAATGATCCCGTCTATCTGGCCGAACCGTTCAGCCGGACGTATACGCTCATGCGTAATGCCAAAGAGCCGGACGGCTGGCTCTATGCTTGCGACGATGGCGAACAGATTCTGGGGCGGCGCGAAGACCAGGTGGAGAGTTACATGTGGGGCCAGCACCCATTTCTGCGGGAGTTCGCGGACACCAAGCACATTCCGTTGCTGGCGACTCTGGGCGGGCCGGAGACCATGTATCCGGAGATCCTGGCGAAGCTAAAGGATCCGCAGGCGACGGAAGCAGCGGCCCGGGCGGAGTTGACGCCTGCTTCGGGGCCGCCGCATGTCAGCCGCGCGGCGGATCCGAATCCTCATGACGGTGCAATCCACATCCTTCCGGTTCAAGGGAATCTCTATATGCTGGTAGGCGATGGTGGAAATATCGCCCTGCAAATAGGCGATCAGGCCCCCCTGGCGGTGAACAGCGGCGCCGGCCAGATTACAGACAAGGTGCTGGCGGCGGTCCGCAAACTGACAGACAAGCCGATTCAGTTCATTGTCAACACGAACTTCGGTTCGGACTTTACCGGTGGGAATGTCAAGCTGCGGGCTGGCGGCCATGATCCGAGCGTCGAAGGATCATTCTTTTCCGGGCAGTTCGCCGACGCCGGGCGCGGCGCCACGATCATTGGCCACCAGAACGTGCAGAACCACTTGCTGGCTCTCAAGCAGCCTGCGGATGGCTGGCCTTCGGACACCTTCATTCAGGGCCGCCGCCGGAAATTTCACAATGGAGAAGCGGTCGAGATCTTTTACGAACCCAACGCCACCAACGATAGCGACACAATCGTCCATTTTCGCCGTTCGGATGTGATCGTGACCGGCGATCTTTTCTCGACAACCTCCTACCCCCAAATCGACATCAAAAACGGCGGCAGCATCCAGGGAGAAATTGCAGCGCTGAACCACATCCTGGACCGGACGGTCTATCAACACGACGAAGAAGGTGGAACTCTGGTTGTTCCCGGACACGGCCGGTTGTGCGACGAGTGGGAGGTGGCTGAGTATCGGGACATGCTGGTGATTATTCGCGATCGCGTGCAGGAACTCATCAAGAGCGGCGCTACTCTGGAGAAGGTTATGGCTGCACGTGTGACGGCAGATTACGACGATCGTTTCGGCGCAAACTCAGGGTCGTCGGCCACAGACGTATTTGTAGAAGCTGTCTATACGAGCTTGAAGAATCCGCCGAAGGCCGGCAGCGGGAATTAAGGATAACACTTAGAGTATGCGATCCAGGATCAACGTCGCGGTTATTGGCACGGGCTGGTGTGGAGGGATCCGCGCGGAAACTTGCGCGAAGAGCCCCTTTGTCGGAGATTTACACATTGCGGAGATCAAACCCGAGCGGCTTCGGGAAATCTCGGAGTTGACTCAGCCCGTCACCGCTACGGCTGACTATCGAACCCTTCTCGACGACAGGACCATCGACGCTGTTTTCATATCCACGACGCCGGAACCCACGCACTATCCCATCGCAAAGGAGAGCCTGCAAGCGGGCAAACACGTGTTTGTGGAAAAGCCGATTGCGCTCGAACTCGCGGAGGCCGATGAGCTGATCGCTTTGGCTCGGGCCCGGAATCTGCTCCTTACGATCGGGTATTCGCAGCGGTTCAACCCGAAGTTCGCGTACATCAAACGGTCGATCGATGACGGCACAATCGGCCAGCCGGTGACGGCCCTGGTTAGCCGCCACATCACGCGCAATTTGGGGAAGAAGATTGGCGGGCGCGTGAAGCTTTCGCCGGCCGCGATGGAGGCTACGCACGACATCGACTTCGTGTTGTGGTGCCTTGCGCCGCGAAAGCCGGTCCGCGTGTATGCGCAGGAAGTGCACAAGATCATGGGACCGCAATACAACGTCCCGGACTGCGCGTGGATTGTGGTCACCATGGACGACGGCACTGCGTTCACGATCGGTGCAGGGTGGGTGCTCCCGCCCGCGTATCCCAATTTCTCCAGCTGCTGGATCGAGATGGTGGGCACGGATGGCGCTGTGATGGTGGACGACACGCATCGGGACGTCTACGTCACCACCATGCAAAAAGGAATTCAGTTCCCGATTTCTTCGATGCCGGGCGAAAGTGTCGGCTATGTTTATGCCGGCCCGATGGCGGCCGAGACGATTCATTTTCTCGAGTGTGTCGTTTCCCGGCGCCAGCCGCTGGTTACACCGGAGCACGCCCGCATCGTGATGCAGGTTTACCAGGCGGCCGATCGTTCCGCCGAGACGGGTCAACCGGTGGAGATCGCGGTGAAGGAAAGCTCTGCCGA
>Ga0126371_10006108_pt1 | contig 10701 bp, 6 predicted proteins | sample PanSoiMetaPlot_4_FD_110145 | JGI IMG/M metagenome (GOLD analysis project Ga0126371, IMG submission 110145) | Tropical forest soil microbial communities from Panama - MetaG Plot_4 | ecosystem: Environmental > Terrestrial > Soil > Tropical forest > Bulk soil | place: Panama | collected 2016-02-17
CAGATGGAGGAAGCTTCGCGCGGCAGCGTGCCCGTCCGACGCTCCGTGATGCGGCAGGTTCGTGAGTCAGCCTCGGCGAAAGAACTAGATCGCTGGCATACGCTCGAATCCGTTATCGATACATCGGTGCTTATCCCGCCGAAATTAAAGCGCTATCCCGAGATTGAAGAGGTGCTCTGGTGCACTGTACAACGCGCGATTGTTGGCGCAATCAGTGAAGAGGAAGCGCTCAATTCCATTGTCAGCCAGATTGCCGCTATAGCCAGGAATGAAAGAACACTCAGCCCATGTTGATTAAAGCTGTCAGTACACGCGATGCGCGTTTTCAGCTCGAACCCGGAGCCGGTTCGGACGCCGTTCACTCGTCGCCGGAGTATTCATTTGCCGTGACCTACCTAACTCTCGATAGCGGACTGCGCGGTACCGGGCTCGTGCTGACCATGGGGGAAGGGAATGATCTGGTTTGCGGCGCGATTGAGAAGCTGGCGTCGCGGCTGGTTGGCAGCGATATCGAAGAGTTGATGGCCGGATTTGGCGAGCAGTTTCGTGCGCTTGCCGACGATCCGCATATGCGATGGCTGGGGCCACACAAAGGCGTTGTTCATCTCGCGCTTGCTTCAATTACGAATGCGTACTTTGATCTGTGGGCCAAGGTCAGAAAACAGCCGTTGTGGAGCTTGCTGCTCAGTTTGTCGCCCGACGAAGTTGTGAATCTGCTGGACCTGAGCTATCTCGAAGATGTTCTGGATAGAAAGGCTGCGCTGCGGCTACTTAAAGATGAGCAGGCAGGCCGCGATGCGCGCTTGGGGATTATCGAGCGCGGTTATCCGGGCTACGACACGAGCGTCGGCTGGTATCACTATGACGACGATCAGATTCGCGACAATGTGCAGCGCAGCCTCGATCAGGGATTCGGTGCGTTCAAGCTGAAGGTTGGGGGGACACTTGAGCGTGATCTGCAGCGCGCGCAGGGGCTGCGACGCATCACCGGTCCGAATGCGACGATCATGCTCGATGCGAACCAGCAGTGGTCTTTGCCATCGGCCATTACTGCCTGCAAAGAACTTGCGAGCATGGATCCATACTGGATTGAAGAGCCGACGCATCCGGATGACATTTTTGCCCACAAACAACTGGCGCGGGAGATTGCCCCGCTCGCGCTTGCGCTGGGCGAGCACGTCCCGAACCGGGTTGTTTTCAAGAACTATCTGGAAGCGAAATGTGTCAGCTTTCTGCAGCCTGATTGCACTCGGCTAGGCGGCGTCAGCGAGTTCCTGACAGTCAGCCTGCTGGCGCGGAAGTACGGAGTGCCGGTCGTTCCACACGTCGGCGACATGGGGCAGATTCATCAGCACCTTGTTCTCTTCAATCACATTGCAATGGGGCATCCGGAAATATTTCTCGAACACATCCCGCACCTGAAGAGCCACTTCGTAAATCCAGCCGAAGTGTCCGGCGGGCGCTATCGAACGCCACAGGAGCCAGGCAGCAGTTCCGATCTTTTATGAATAGCAATTTCACCGGCATAGTTCTTGCGCTTGCGGGTGGCGTGCTGGTTGGGAATTGCATGCTGCCCTTGAAAAAGATTCGCACCTGGCCATGGGAGTGCACCTGGCTGGTGTTCAGCCTTGTTTCTCTGGTCTTCGTGCCTTGCCTGATTGCCGCATTGGCTGTCCCCGCATGGCCGGGAATATACGCATCGCTGCCGTTCTCCGCTTTGCTTCCGTCTTTATTGTTCGGATTCGGTTGGGGGATAGCACAGGTTCTCTTCGGCATCTCTGTTGTGCGCCTCGGCATGGCGCTTGCCTTCACCATCATCGTGGGGCTTGGCACCGTCTTCGGAACGCTGGTACCGCTGTTTGTTCTGCATAAGGGTGATCTCGCGAACGGCAATGCTGAAATGCTGGTTGCCGGGTGCGGCCTGATGATTTTTGGAGTTGCTCTTTCCGGCTATGCGGGCAAGTTGCGTGAGCACCCACAACGCGCAACAGAGCACGATTACAGGTCCGGATTAGGCATTGCCATCTTGTCGGGTGTGTTGTCTTCGATGCTTAATCTCTCGCTCGCCTTTGGAAGCCCTATTTCGCAGATGGCCGTGCGCAATGGTGCGTCCACTTCGACGGCTGTGTTCGCCGTATGGCCTGTGGCTTTGGCAGGCGGCCTCGTCCCCAATCTCGCATATGCGGTTTATCTCTTATGTAAGAACAAGAGTTGGGGAAAGCTGATGCACACCGTACAGGACGCCTTTCTGAGTTTGTTGATGGGGCTGCTTTGGATCGGCGCTGTCGCAATCTACGGGCTGTCTACTCGCTACCTGGGGCGGCTGGGAGATTCCGCCGGCTGGGCCATTTACCAGATCGCGATGATTCTTACCGCTACTACGGGCGGCATCGTAGTCGGTGAGTGGAAGGTGGCGAGCCGTCGCTCTCTGGCCGTGCTTGCATCAGGCGTGTTCATTCTCATTCTTGCCACGGTTGCAACGGCGGTTTCGACACGATGAAGTCATGCTAGTCTCTGGTCTACGGGGTTTATTACGCGATGGATGTTGCGACTGCTCAGAGCGACGCGTCACTGCTGGTGAAACAAAGTCTTGCCGCCAAGCTGCGGGAAGAGATTATCGAAGGACATCTCGCACCCGGCCAGCGCATTATTGAAGGCCATTGGGCGCGAAAATTCGGCGTAGCTCAAACCTCGGTGCGTGAAGCCATCAACCTGCTCATTAACGAAGGCTTCGCCACCAAAGCGTCTGGCCGCAGCGCACGCGTTACGTCTTATTCTGAAGGCGACATCGCCCAAATTTATGAACTGCGTGGCGCGCTGGAAGGGCTGGCCGCTAGATTGACCACGCAGCGCCAGCCTGATCTTGAGCCGCTTGAAACCACCCTTAAGGATTTGCGCAAAGCCACGAAGAGCGGAGATGTCCGCCAGCTTATCGAAGCAGACCTGCAATTTCATTTGCGGTTGTGCGAGCTTTCCGGGAACCGCTTTTTGTATGCGCAGATACACACCGTGCTGGTGCCGCTTTTCGCTTTCGTTGCTATGCGGGTTGTTCAGAGCCATCAAACGGCGCAGGCGTGGGAGTCTGACCTCGACCGCCATAAGCGCATCATTGAATTGATCCGGGAAGGCGATGCTTTCGCCGCTGAATTCGCAGTACGCGGGGCGATGCAGCAGTTTGCGCAGCGCGCTTATGAAATCTGGCAGAGGAAAGAAGCAAAGTCCTGACCCGTTACGGTGTTTTCTGCAATGAATCCAGAACATTGAGAGCCTGAACGATATCAGCATCTTTTGGAGCGAGTTTCTGCGCTTCCAGCAACTGCGTTCTACCATTGCCGTAGTCTCCGGCGCGGCAATAGATGAGGCCGAGATCTTTGTGCAGCGTGGGCAATGCGCTGCAATCCTTACAAACGCTCAGTGCTTCCTTTAATTGCGATATAGCCTGCGGCCAATCATGCGCGTCGGCTGATGCCAGAGCAAAATTGCCGAGTGTCGAGGCGCGATCGGTAATGTGTTCGTCTGCTTGCAGCGCCTCGAAGCGGCTTTCAAGAGTCTTTGCCTCGTCAGGATTCGATTTTTTGAGAAGCCGCGCAAGGTTATAGAGAGCCTCGCTGTATTGAGGACGAATTTCAATTGCCTTCCGCCATTGCTGAACCGCGCCTGCAGTATCGCCCTTGTGCTGCAGAGCCTGACCAAGCATAAAGTAGGCTTCCGCGTAGTCTCGCCTAGCCGCGACTGCCTTCTGGAATTGCGCGATAGCGGTGTCCGTCTCATCGGCCTGCCGCGAAATAAGGCCGAGCAGATACCAGGCTTCCGCCTGGTTTGGGTCGAGACGGACAGCCGCTTCCAGTTCCGGTTTTGCTTCGCTATTGCGTTGAAGATCAAGCAGAACGCGGCCTTTGTTGTAGCGGGCCGCTGCGTTGTTCGGATCGAGATGCGCTGCTTCGGAGAATTCCGCGAGCGCGTCTTTCAAATCGAAGCGGTCAGCCAGGGCGATTCCTAGATTTAGATGTGCTCCAGCCGAGTTTGGATCGAGTTCCACCACCTTGTGAAAGAGCGGCAGCGCGTCTGCGCCACGGTTCAGTCGAGTCAGGACCATGCCGTAGACGCTTAAGGCGCCGGAGTTTTTTGGATCGAGCTGTACGGCTTTGCTCAACGCGGTTTCAGCTTCGGGCAGGCGTCCTTCCCCTGCAAGAATGAGCCCAAGGTTGGCGAAAGCCTGCCCGTATTGCGGGTTGTTTTCCGTCGCCAGCCGGAACATTTTTTCCGCGTCGGCGTCTTTGCCCATTTGACCGTAGAGCACGCCCAGGTTGTTTTGCGCCTCCGCATACTGTGGATCGAGAGAGACCGCAGTTTTGAACTGGCTCTCTGCATCCTGAGCATGACCTGCCTGCAAATCAAGAAAACCAAGCTGATTGTGTACTGGAGCGAGGGACGCGTCGAGCGACTGCGCTTTTTCCAGCGCCTCGCGCTCCGCTGCATAGTCGGAGAGCCTGTCCAGCGCAAGCGCGAGGTCGTAGTAAGTGCGCGCGTTGTTAGGATCGTTCACTAGCGAGGCGCGATATAGCGCAACCGCTTTCTGCGGATCACCTGACTGCAAATCCTGGTTTGCCTGGCTGGCACTTACCGCGGCCACGTCCTGCTTTACGCTCGCCGCCTTTTTCTGTTGCAGAACATTCAATTCCTGGTGAGCCTGGTCCTGTTGCCCCAGTGTGCGAAGCACCGACGCCAGTTGAAAGCGCGCTTCGCTCGAATCTGGATTAAGCTTGAGCGCTTCCTCCAACTCGGGCCGTGCTTCGGCAGGTTTCCCGAGACGGGCGAGCACGAAGCCGAGATTGTAGTGGGCGTCCGCGTGATTTGGATTCAGTGTGATTGCCTGGCGGAAGGACTTCTCCGCTTCAGCATAGTTACCCAGTCCACGTTCAACGACGCCGTTGAAATACTGTGCTTCGAACTCATGCGGATGCCTCTGCAGATATTCGTGAATGAGCGGTTCCGCGCGATCATACTGCAGCAGAGCGGTCAGCGTCTTCACATAGGAGAGACGAACGGTATCGTCCGTTGGATCAAGCTTGAGGGCTGTCTCGAATTCCCGCCCAGCTTCTGTGAATCGTTTCTGCTGCGCGTAGACGATACCCAGATTCGCGTGGGCCTGAGCATAGTCGGGATGCTCTTTGACAATGGAGGAGAGGATTTGAATGGCCTCGTCAGTATTGTTGTTTTTCGAGTAAGCAATCGCAAGGTCTAGTTGCAGAACTTCGTCCTCCGGCGCGTCTTTCAGCGCGGCGATAGCCGCCGAGTATCGCTTCTCGGCGATGAAGGCTTTTGCCAGCCCGTCAAGCGCAGGGATCGATTGCGGGTCCTGCTTGAGAGCTGCTCGAAACGCATCGATAGCAGCGTCCTGTTGTCCCAAATCACTCAGCGTCACGCCTAACGGCAGAAGAATCTTAGGAGTGTTCGGCTTCAGGGCCGACGCAGCCTGTAATTCACGAGCAGCGCGCTTTGAATCATGATTGCTGAGGTAAGCGATGCCTAGGTCGTAGTGCCCTTCCCAGGACTTCGGATCGAGATGGATCGCGGATTGAAACGCGTAGACAGCGCACGAGAGTTGATGATGGCCTGCGAAGTAAGCGCCGAGAGCATCGTAAGCCGCGGCGGAAGGATGCGCGGCAATCGCCTGTTCAAGATCAGCTGGTCCTTTGCAGGCGGGCGTCTGCTGCGCTGCCACATAGAGTGGGAGCAAAAAACATGCGGCCAGCGTGGAACATTGCATCGACATCACTGATTTTGGAAATACTCTCTGCACAAACAAAATTCAACCTACTGATGATTACCTTAGCAAGCTAACATCTACTGAGCCGGCGTTCTGCCTTCGGCGCGCGCCAACATCTCGCGCATGAAAGAATCCTGCGGAAAGATTTCGAGGTAATGTTCCAGCGCAGTCTGCGCCCGCGCATAATCCTTCAATTGAATCAGCCGCACGATCAGTGTCTTCTGTATGACCGGATCGAAGGGATCCATCTCGATTGCCTTTTCCAGCGGCGGAAGAGACTCCTCGGTTTGGTTAAGCTTCACCAGCGCTTCAGAGAGATCGGCATAGGTTGTGGCCTGGGGCTGAAGCTGCAGTGCGTGTCGCAGATGGTCTGCCGCAACCTGATAATTGCCCGTCCTCAATTCTCTTCGTCCTAGTGATGCCTGCACGAGCGCGTTTTCTGGTTGGGACTGCTCAAGCTGATCGAGCACCTTGAGATAGTGCGCAACATATTCGGGGTGGTTTGCGGCCAGCTCGCCGTAAGCCTCAAGAAGCGTCAACGGCGGCGGTGGAGTGTTTTCCTTTCCTGGCGCGGGATTCAGATGGATCAGGTCAGGCAACGACGGAAGAGTTTGCTGAAAAGTGATGTCGGGAAACGGCTCGTTGGGTCGCGCAATAATGCGGTGGTTCGTAGCGCTGGAATGAGAAATCACTGCAATATCGCGCTTTGGCATGTGGCAGCCAATGCAGTTGTCAGCAGGCTTGCTTTGCTGACGGGCGCTCAACGGAAGTTTACAGCTTTGCGTAGTGTGGCAGGTAAGGCATTTGCCATTGAAATATGCAGGAGCTTCTTCAGCCGATGGCTCGACATGCGGGTCGTGGCAGGTGATGCAGCTTAGGCGGCCTTTGCTCGCGCGATAGCACTTGCTCAGTGTCATCGAGTAGTAGTGCTCAACGTGATCGACGTCGGGCGGAGCGCTGCGTGTGGGCGGAATCATCAGGATGGAAAGCGTACGGTCCAGCGGCTCACCAGGGCGGAAGTCCTGATAAGTCTTGCCCGGCTTAAGCACACGCACATCGCCTGTCTGATGACAGCCCATGCAGATGTTGTCCGCCAGGTAGGGAGTCAAACGCGCCGGATTCACGATGTGCGTCGGAGCGTCCTTGGCAGCGTGCGGGTCCTTCATCGCTGCAATGTGAGCGGCCCCTGGACCGTGACAGTTTTCGCATCCAATGGCGAGCTCGGAGAATGGCGCGCTCGCGAATTCTCCATTGGTATTTGCTATAAGATTCGGCCGCCCGCTGTGGCAGAAGATTCACCCTGCCTGGATGGGACGGTTAAAACCCAGATCAACCTGCTCATACCCCGGCGACGGTCCCCATGTTTTCGGCTTTGAATAGAAGGACCGCGGCGCCTGAAAAAGATAATCGCCGCGCCGCACGATCGCACCAATTCCATTGGTTCCGGCCCCAATCATCCAGTCGATTTCGTGCGTGTCGCGGAAAATGCCAGCCCCGTCAGCCGTTGTCTGATACTCGCTCTGATAAAGCTTTCCATCCCGCGTAAAGGTCTCATAGTGGCGGTCCATTTTCTGGTCAAATGAATGCGCCGGAAGCGAAAGGCTTTGCAAAAAAGTGGGCGTAAGGGTGGACGGCTTGATGCGCGACATCGACCTGCCCATACTGGTTTGCAGGAAGTGGTGATAGATGTCGCTGTGACACTCCGCGCAGCTTGCGGAGCCAACATAGCCGCTGTTCCCGCCATGAACCTGCCATGCGCCGGCGGCCATCGGCAGCAGCAACCAACACGCTAAAAATGCATACCGGGGTCTTAGGAAAAAGCTTTTCAAGTGTGGCCTATGACCTCAAAGTTATCCTGCCTGCCCTGCCGCGCCAATAGGAAACTAAAAAGGCAAATTCACCGGCGAAACCAGCCGCCAAACGGCCCGCGGTGAATTCAGCCAGCAGCAGATGAAAATGCCTGCCTTTCATATGTTCTCCGATTTAGACGCTTAAATCCACATCTCTCTTTCCGTAGGGCTTTTGTTTGGAATGATAATAAATTCACCAAACCGCAATTTATTAATGACTAGCCTTGACAGTGAAATGCAATGAGGGGTATCGTCCTTGCAAGTTTAAGCGCTTATTTTAAAAGTGCCGATTCATTAATTGAGCGCGCTTACTGGCTGATTTTCCCAGCGTTTTTATATTTGAGATATAAAAATTATGTTCTATCCGTAAAAAATTTCCTTGACAGTCATTCTTCCGGTTGAGTACAAGGTCAAACTAACCCCGTACCAGGCGACGAACCAGTTCTCTGTTTCGATCGCGGCAATACCTTTTGCATAGGCAGTGCTTTTTGGGAGGAAATGATGCGAAATCTTGCGGAATTACGATCTTTATTTCGAGTTCTGTCGCCGGCTTGTCTCCTGGCCAGCCTCATCTGTCTGGCCAGTACCGGTTTCGCGCAGGTTTCAACCGCATCGCTTAGCGGCGCGGCCCGCGATTCCAGTGGCGCGGTCATCACCAATGCGACCATTGTGTTGCACAGCGTGGACACATCGGTTGAACGCACCACCGTCTCCAACGGCGCGGGTGAATACGTATTTCTGAACATCACGCCGGGCCGGTACACCATGGAGGCGAAGGCCACCGGGTTCAGCTCACAGCAGATTCCCCAGTTCACCCTGACTGTCGGCCAGACCGCCACAATGAACTTCACGCTTGCGGTCGGATCTGAAACCCAGGTGGTGACCGTCGAAGCTGGCGCGCAGCAGATTGACCTGCGCGGGGCTGACCTGGGCGCGGTGATCGCCACCAAACAGGTCAACGAGATTCCGCTCAACGGACGAAACTTTACCCAGCTTCTCCAACTCACGCCAGGCGTCGCACCCATCATGACCGGGCAAGCTGCGGGAATGCAGAACAGCGGCGGCTTTGGCGCTCCGGTCACGATTGGCGCGGACTACAGCTTTCCCGCCGTCAATGGCCAGACGAACCGCAGCAACATGTACCTAATGGATGGCCTGAATGACTATGGCACCATCGAAAGCACTTACGCGGTTCCACCGATTATTGACGCTGTGCAGGAATTCAAGGTCGTTTCGCACACGGACAGCGCGGAATTCGGCTCTGTACTGGGTGGTGTCGTGAACGTCGTCACCAAGAGCGGCACCAACGATTTTCACGGTAACGCCTGGGAATATGTGCGCAATACTGTATTCGACGCGCGCAATTATTTCCTTCCAACTGATCAGCCGAAGCCTGCCTATCATGAGAACCAGTTCGGAGCCTCGTTCGGCGGTCCGGTATGGATTCCCAAGCTCTACAACGGCAGAAACAAGACATTTTTCTTTGGCGCCTACCAGGGATTCCGCTATTCAAAAGTGCAGGACACGAACTTGCTCGTGCCTACGCCGGCACAACTCGCTGGTGATGAAACAGGGCCATATCCGATTCCTCAAATCTATAATCCCTTCAGTACTACCTGCGACGCCAACGGAGTATGTACACGCACTCCGTTCACAGGTAATCAGATTCCTTCAAATCTGATCGACCAGACCATGGTTGCCTATGCTCAATTTGTCTTTCCTCAGGCTGGCCCCTATATTGCAAAATCAAATTCAAACGCGGTAGATACCACTCCTCTGATTCAGGACCAGAACGAGTTTGACGTTCGCGTCGACCAGAACTTTGGAGCGAAAGACTCCGCATGGTTCCGTTATAGCTTTACCAACAGTCAGGTGACTTCTTCAGGTGGCCTGCCCACTCTGCACCAGATACATCCAATCCAGTCGCGCGACTGGGGTGGGAGTTATGTCCACATTTTTAATCCAAGCCTGATTCTGCAGGCGCAGTATGCGCGCATTACCGTACTTGATAACGATGCCACACGCTTTATTGCATCCACCAGCGACATCTACAGCAAAGTAGGTTTTAGCAATGATTTTGCCAGCGGCTTTGCCGGCGCAAATGGAGGGTCGTTGATTCCAGGTCCTGGAATTAGTGGGCTCTCCAATGGTGGTGAGAGCATTTCCGATACACCCAAAGCGACTGATGTTCACGAGTTTCGCGGCACGGTAACGAAAATTATCGGAAATCACGAACTGAAATTCGGTGGTGGATACACGACGAACAATTTTGAGAGCCCGCTTTCGCAGATTGGATTGACCTTCGACTCCACGGGCACTGAAGATCCTTCGATTGGCGGAACTGGTGACCCCTTCTCGTCCTTCCTTCTCAATGTTCCGCACGGGGCCAACCGCCGAAATGTGAACGAGACTACGCGTCCGGGCGGCGTTTTGAGCGTCTTCGGTCAGGACTCATGGAAGGCGACGCCGAAACTCTCGCTTAACTTTGGACTGCGCTATGATTACACCTTTATTCCTCCTTACGGAAAGGAATCCACGGTTGGCGAGCAGGGCGGTATAGAAACTGGCGACATGGATTTCAGCAATGGAACCTATGTCGTGCAGAAGTTGCCTCCTCCATGCAGCGTGCGCGGCCATGCGCCCTGCATTCCCGGGGACGGCACTTTGCCTGACCATGTGGTCGTAGACCCGCGCGGCAAGATTGCCCACAACGTCGGCACAAATTTTGGACCGCGATTCGGCTTCGCTTATGCCGTCAATGACAAAACGGTCGTGCGCGGCGCGTTCGGCATCGTGTTTGATAACTGGGCTGCCGTAACCCAGATGGCGCAGAACATCGAAGGCGCATGGCCTGACATCGGACAACAGATTCAGACCACATTGAACCAGCCAACCTCAGCTCAACCAACGCCCAACGTACAGGCGCAGAACCCGCTAGTGGCTAGCGGCAGCGGCCTCTTCCCGCCGGCGACGCCGTTCACCAACAATACCTGGTTCTATGATCCGAACATCAAGAACCCGTATTCCGAGCAGTGGAATCTCGGCGTGCAGCGGCAGCTGAATTCGTCAACGGCATTAACG
>Ga0126371_10006111_pt1 | contig 10697 bp, 9 predicted proteins | sample PanSoiMetaPlot_4_FD_110145 | JGI IMG/M metagenome (GOLD analysis project Ga0126371, IMG submission 110145) | Tropical forest soil microbial communities from Panama - MetaG Plot_4 | ecosystem: Environmental > Terrestrial > Soil > Tropical forest > Bulk soil | place: Panama | collected 2016-02-17
TGCATCGCACGCTATCGCGCCGAAGTCGCCGTCGTCTACATCGAGGCTTCGTGCCTGGCGGAAGTGACGCAGTTGCATCGCGAATTTCCGGGAGTGTCGATCGTCTGCACGCACCGTGTAGCCGACGAAGAGATGTGGACCGCGGCGCTCAATGCTGGCGCCAGCGATATGTGTCCTGCTTGCGATACGCAGGGCATCGTGCAATCCGCAGAGCGCAACGCTCTGCTCGAGCAAGCTCACGCGTGATTGATGGGGGAACGCCAGGAGTGTTCTCATCACGCGACGTGAAATCGGAGGCGCTGCAAAGCGTCTCCGATTGCTTTTTGGCTCGTGGCAGGTGGCTTGTGGCTGGTAGCGAAATATTTCCGCCATAGCCACTCACCAACTCCGAATAAGCCAGCTAGCCACTAGCTATTAGCTGCCAGCCATCAGCCACAGGCTGCTTGCTATACTCGACTCCCATGCTCCAGGACACATTGGAACAGGGCCGCATCGCGGCTGATCAGGCGCTCGAACGCCTGATTCCCCCGGAAACGCAGCATCCCGCATCGATTCATAAAGCGATGCGGCACAGCGTGTTCGCGGGCGGCAAGCGGCTGCGTCCAATTCTCTGCATGGAAGCCGGACGCATGGTCGCCGGTTCCCTTCCCGACGGCATCGACGGGCTCGGTGCGGCACTCGAGATGCTGCACACTTATTCGCTCATTCACGACGATCTCCCCGCGCTCGACAACGACGACCTGCGTCGCGGGCGGCCCACGTGCCACGTCATCTTCGGAGAAGCAATCGCGATTCTTGCAGGCGACGCTCTGCAGACCCAGGCTTACGAAATTCTCTCGCGCCTGAAGTGCCCACCTGAAGCGCGCGTACACATCATCGAAGAGATCGCTCACGGCACCGGCACGATTGACGGGATGATCGGCGGCCAGGTGGTCGATCTCGAAGCCGAGCACGTAAAGCCCGACATCAAGATGCTGGAATACATTCATCGCGCAAAGACCGCGGCTCTCATCACGGCGAGCCTCGTCAGCGGCGGGATCTACGCTTGCGCGCGCGCCGAGCAAGTCAAGCACCTGCGCTCGTTCGGGCGTCAGATCGGTCTCGCGTTCCAGATCGTCGACGACGTGCTCGACGTCACTCAGACCTCCGAACAGCTGGGCAAGACTGCGGGGAAAGATACCGCCGCCGAGAAGGCGACGTATCCGTCCCTGTTCGGAATCGACGAGTCGTTGAAGAAAGCCGACTCGCTCGTGCAATGCGCCTTCGCGGAATTGGATACGTTCGGCGATCGCGCCGAGACCTTGAAAGATCTGGCGCGCTACCTGGTAGAGAGAAAGAAGTAAGCCTTCGCAGTCCCCATCCCAGTTCCCAATCTTCGATCGAAAATCTACAATCTTCCGTCAGCGATCACTTGGAGGCCTTGCTTGTCTACTGCACCCGATCCCGCCACCTGGCGCCATCACGGATTCGTCACGCAGCCCGACGTCGACAACTACCTGTACGACCTGCTTCCGCCGCGTGACGAGGTTCTTGCCGAAATCGAAGCCGAGGCCACGCGCCGCAAGATCCCTATCGTCGGTCCCGCGGTCGGGCGCTTTTTTCAGCAACTCGTGATGATGACGGGCGCGAAAACCGTCTTCGAGATGGGATCGGCGATCGGCTACTCGACGATCTGGTGGGCGCGCGCCGTCGGCAAAAACGGCCAGGTCCACTACACCGACAGTGACAAGAAAAACGCCGCGCAGGCGCGCAGTTACTTTGAGCGTGCCGGGGTGGCCGAGCAGATCACCGTCCATATCGGCGACGCAATTGAAGTTCTCTCGGAACAGAAGCAGGAATTCGACATCGTCTTCAACGACATCGACAAGGAAGACTATCCGCGCGTGCTGCGCCTGGTTCCGCCGCGTCTGAAAAAAGGCGGCCTGTTTGTGACCGACAACGTTCTATGGAGCGCGCGTGTCGTCGAGAAGAATCCAAAAGACGCGAGCACGGAGGCAATTCAGGAATTCAATCGCCAGCTCTACAAATCGTCCGGCTTTTATCCGACGATCCTGCCCCTTCGCGACGGCGTCGCCGTGGCACTAAAGAAGTAGAGAGAACAAAGTCGGAAAGGGCTCATCTCTGGGACAGCCACTTGCAACGAGCTACCGGAACGGGCATCCAGATACCGAAAGCCGAAGACTGAACATCGACGGCGGACGCCGCTTGTAGCCTGGGAACTGACACCTGATACCTGACACCCGGCACCTGAGACCTGACGCCTGGTCCTAAATTGATTTCACCGGAATCATCAGCAAGTCGTCGACTAATCCAACTTCTTTCTGCAGAAATGGTTCGGCCATCTCCACCCCGCCGAGCATGCCGTAGAAGCGCGCCATCGCCTCGACGCGCGTGCGGATCTCTTTCTGCGCAGGAAACAGGTCCTTACCCGCCTCCTGATCGGAGAACTGCGTCTTGTACGCCATCAACGACTGAAAACGCGCCTCGAACTGGTCAGTGATATCGACAACGAAGGTGGGCCGCAGGTCGTAATACAACGTCGCGTAAATGATTTTGAACGGACGGTGCGGCGCAGCCTCAAAACTTGTAGCGCCGGCGTTCGTAACGGCTGCGTTTGTAGCGCCGGCATCCTGCCGGCTGTCCTGAGGGCGTCCCGCCCTCAGAGTATCGTCTCCGACGTTTACTTTCGCCAGTCCCGCCAAAAAACACGCCTCATACCCCAGCGTCGACGCCGTGTAGTGATCCGGATGCCGCCCCTTCCAGTACGGCAGAATCACCACGCGTGGCCTCTGCTCGCGCAGCACGCGCGCGACCTTCAACTTGTTCTCAAACGTGTTCTCCACGCGCCCGTCACGAATATCGAGCGCTCCACGCCACGCGACCCGCAGGATCCGCGCCGCCTCCGCCGCCTCCCGCTCGCGGTCTTCCGCGGAACCGCGCGTCCCCATCTCGCCCCGCGTGAGATCGAGAATGCCGGTGCGGTAACCGAGCTGCGCCATCTTCAGGAGCGTGCCGCCGCAGGTCTGCTCTACATCGTCGCGATGCGCCGCGATCGCCAGAATATCGAGGAACGTCATTGAAATTGAGATGTTCAGGTTTCAGGTGTTAGGCCTGAGGTCGCCACTTCGAGTGATCGATACTCGGTGTTCGGTGTTCGGTTGCGCTTCTCCGGCTAACACCAGTTTGTGTCAATGGCCGCGGTTACTATCGTCACCGGTCCCGCGTCGTCACCGGGGCCTCAACCGACGGTGCCCCAGGTTCGCGTCCGTTCTTTGGACGCTAACCTGGGATTGAGCACGTTTGTCAACGCCCAGCGCCGAGCGCCCAGAGCCTAGAGCCCAACTCTCACTCTAGATTTCCCTGCTCGATGACCACGTTCTCGCGAACGATCAGCCGATGTACCGCCATCTCTTTCAATGTCGGCAGCACGCGGCTCACGTGCTCATCAGTGTCCACGAAGATGACGATCACCGGAAGCTTGCCGCCCGCGTCCACCAGATGCGCAGCTTCCACGCTGTGACGCCCCAGAAAGCCCGCGACCGCGTGCAACGCTGTCGCGGCGTATACGCCTTCTTTGCGCAGGTAATTCAGAATTTCCAGGTGCAGCGGACGCCGGTGCCACTGATCTCCTTCGGTCAAGTACATGGTGACCTGCACTGCCATGGCGGCGCTCATTTTACAGCACCCTCGCCAGCGCCATGCCGGCCAATGCGGCCACGCACGCGAGCACATTGTTCGAGAAGAAGTTCACCGCCAACAAAGACCACTGGCCCTGCTGGAGAAAGGCCATGCTCTCGTAGGCGTAGCTTGAGAATGTCGTGAATCCGCCGCAGAAGCCCACGGCGATCAGCAAACGCCAGCGCGGGTCGACGATTGTCCGCTCGGTCGTCCAGATCAGAAAAAATCCCAACACGAAACTGCCGAGCACGTTGATGGCGAGCGTTCCGTAGGGAAACACAGGGCCGAGTAGGCGGACGGCGTAACGGCTCATCCAGTAGCGGAGGTTGGCGCCGACGATGGCGCCGGCAGAGATAGCGAGGAAGTCGACCACGATGGAGTTCTCCCAGCAAATGTCCTGGTAGGAGTTATCAGCCTTGCGGGGCGGTTATGGCGAACTCCATCGCCGTTGGCGTAGTTGTACCACAAGCGGCGTTGCTCGGTCATGTGACCTTTGGGCCTCTAGGCTCTGGGCTCTCGGGTCTAGGCTTTTTTCACTCGCAAGGAAGATCCGCCAGCAAAAGCAGGTCCTTCGCTTCGCTCAGGATGACAAGCAAAAACAACTGGGACGCATCTGTTATCAAACGGAGGGCCAAAACCCACGGGCAAGAAGGCGAGTGCCGAGAGCCCAGTGCCGAAAGCCAGCGCCTGGACCACAATTCCCCACGATATAATCCTGGTCGGCCTCATGCCTCTTTCTCCCGGCACGAAATTCGGTCCCTATGAAATCCATGCGCCGCTCGGCGCGGGAGGTATGGGAGAAGTCTACCGCGCGACCGATACGCGCCTGAACCGCACCGTCGCCGTAAAAGTTTTGCCCGCCAGTCTTTCCGAGAAGCCTGAAGCTCGTGAGCGCTTCGAGCGCGAGGCGCGCGCCATCTCGCAGTTGAGCCACGCCAACATTTGCCAACTCTACGATCTCGGCGAGCACGAAGGCACACACTTCATCGTGATGGAGTTTCTCGAAGGCGAAACGCTCTCCACTCGTCTTGCCAAAGGCCGCCTTCCGGTCGAGCAGGTTTTGCGTTACGGCGCCGAGATCGGTGAGGGACTCGACTGCGCGCATCGGGCCGGCATCGTTCACCGCGATCTGAAGCCCGGCAACATCATGCTGACGCGCTTCGGCGCCAAGATTCTCGACTTCGGCCTGGCCAAAAGTGCCCCGCTCGTGACTCCGCAGTCGTCTCCACTTTCCGTCACGATGACGTCTCCGCACATCAGCCATCCGCTGACCGCCGAAGGCACGATCATCGGCACGTTCCAGTACATGTCGCCCGAACAGATCGAAGGCCGCGAGGCCGATGCGCGCAGCGACATCTTCAGCTTCGGAGCGGTGCTCTACGAGATGACCACGGGCAAGCGCGCGTTCGAAGGAAAGAGCCAAGTGACTGTAGCGTCGGCGATCTTGGAGAAAGAGCCTGATCCTGTTACATCGCTCCAGCCACTGGCTCCTCCGGCGCTGCAGCACGTGATTCAAACCGCGCTGATGAAGGATCCGGAGTCGCGTTGGCAGAGCGCAGCCGACGTCGCGCGGCAGCTGCGCTGGATGAGTTCGCCCGATTCCTCGGCGAGCGCGGCGCGCGCACATATCAGCGCGCCCCATCCGCGCCGCCAGGAACGCATCATTTGGGCTCTGCTGACGGCCTCATTACTTGGGCTGCTTCTTTGGTTTGCGTACTTCAATCGTCCACACCCGCGAGTGATTCGCGCCTCCATCATGGCGCCCCCCGGCACGGGCTTCGAATTCATGGGGGATTTCTCGGGTCCGCCCGTCGTCTCTCCGGACGGAGCCAGAATCGCGTTCGCCGCGCATCCACCCAAAGAAAGAAACGCACTCTGGATCCGTCGTCTCGATACCGCTACGGCCGACAAGCTGCCCGGGACCGAAGGTGCCGCGTGGCAATTCTGGTCGGCCGACGGGAAGTGGCTGGGCTTCTTTGCCGACGGCAAGCTCAAGAAGACTTCCGCTGCCGGCGGTCCCGTCACGATCCTTGCCGACGCTCCGAACCCTCGTGGCGGCGCGTGGAGCCCGGACAACGTGATCCTGTACACACCGGACTATCGCGACTCCCTCTGGAAAATCAATGCCGGAGGCGGCGACGCCGCTCGCGCGACACAACTCGATCTGGCGAAGCACAGTACGCACCGCTGGCCCACTTTCTTGCCCGACGGAAAGCACTTCCTCTTCCTCGCCACGAATCACGCCGGGGGCCGGCGTGAGGATAACGGCGTCTACATGGGATCACTCGACAGCCCGGCGAGCAGGTTGGTTCTGGTTTCCGACGCCGCCGCACTGTACTCGTCGGGATACCTGCTGTATCACCAGCAAAATGCGTTGATGGCACAGAAATTCGATCCGGACCGTGGCACGCTCTCGGGAGAAGTACTCACCATCGCCAACGACGTGCAGCACGACTCCGGAACCTTCCACACGATTTTTTCGGTCGCGCAGAATGGTGTGCTGGTGTACGAGCCGGGAGCCAATACGGTTGGCGACACCATTGCCCTGTGGATGAACCGCGACGGCAAGGTTCTCGGTCAAGTCGCTGAGCCTGCCACTTACAAGGGAGGGGTTCTGTCTCCTGATGGAAAGCGCCTGGCCATGGCGATGGGAGAACCGAGACCGGACATCTGGATCCTCGACCTGCAACATGGCTCGCGCATGCGCCTGACCTTCGACGAGGCCACGCATCAGATGCCGGCATGGTCGGGGGATGGAAAGCGCGTCGCTTACATGTCACAGGTAGGCGCCTTCATCATGGCGGGAACAAGCCTGCATGCGAAACAAGCGGACGGTAGCGGGCAGGAAGAACTGCTGCTTGCTTCCAAGGATCTCTCGCCGGGCCAAGTGACAGTGACTTGGCCGCAGTGGACGCCGGATAACAAGTACCTGATCTATATGCTACAGTCGGGCCCCTCGGGTGCGACCATCTGGGCCCTGCCGAACTCGCCGGGCGCAAAGCCACAGGCAGTCGTGAAACCCGAGTCGGGGGTCGGCAAAGTCACTTTCTTCCGCATCTCGCCCGATGGCCGCTGGCTGGCCTACAGCTTCAATGACGGCACTCACGAGGAAGTTTATGTCACGGCATTTCCCAGCGGCCAGGGGCGATGGCAGATTTCACGCGCGGGCGGGACGTACCCGATCTGGAGCCGTGACAGCAGCGAGGTTATCTACTTATCCGTCGACGGTCACCTGACGGCGACGCAGGTGAAACCCCATGCCGATACCTTTGACGTAGGAAACACCGAAGCCTTGTTCGAGATGCGCAATACCTTTGCACTCGGATCACCGTTCGATGTAACTCCCGACGGGCGCTTCATGATCCTCACCCAGCCCGAAGGGTCTGCCCTGCCAATGACTCTCGTTCTCAACTGGACCAACGATCTGAAGTAAGCCAGCACTGGTTCCGGTCTGACAACCATCCTTCGTCGAGATGGCCCATCCTCTAAGTCACAAATTTATTATCTTTTAGATAATTTTTGCGATACGATCGTTTATAGGCCCTCCCGAAAATGCCGGGTGGACCTCCACCATGGTCCCCCCACTGCAAACGCACTGTGGGACTCTACAACATAGCCAGCGGGCATTTTACGTTATGTCACTCAGGTGATTTTCAATCACTTGCGAGCGCTCTACGAACTTTCAATAACTTAGCTCGAAGTGAATCAAATTGAGACGCGCGGAAAGCCAAACGTCCTCGAGGATCGCCCTTCCCATCGGCAGGCAACTGATGCGCTTGAACCGTCACACCGTCTGCCCGGGCTTCATCTCGAGGACTTCGAACTCCGGAGCGAGTTTGTGCAACTCGCTCGGACGTCCGGTTAAGACCGGGAAGGTTGCGAAGTGCATCGGGATAATGGTCTTGGCCTGCAGAAGTTTCGCGGCATACGCGGCTTCGCGCGGCGACATGGTGTAGTGGTCCCCGATCGGCAGCAAGGCAATCTCGGGATTGTAGAGATCGTGAATGATCTTCATGTCGCCGAAGACGTTGGTGTCGCCGGCATGGTAGATCTTCACGCCGTTTTCAAATTCAATCACGTAGCCGACGGCTTCGCCGCCGTAGAGAAGCTGGTCGCCGTCCTGAATGCCGCAGGAGTGATCGGCGTGCACCATGGTGACTTTGATGTCGGCTACTTTCACAGTTCCGCCTTTGTTCATGTCGATCACGTTCTTCAGGCCCTTCTTTTCGAGCCAGCCGCCGAGTTCCGGAATCGCGACCACCGTCGGTTGGTGTTTCTTGCCGATCTCGACGGCGTCGCCGATGTGATCGTTGTGCGCATGCGTGACCAGCATGACGTCGAGCTGCTTGATGTTTTTCTCGCTGTCGGGGCAAGCGGGATTGTTCATGACCCAGGGGTCGATGAGGATAATTTTGCCGCCGGGAGTTTGAATGCGGAAGGTCGCGTGTCCAAGCCAGGTAAGTTTGATGCCTTTGAGATTCATGGAAATCGCTTTCAGCTGTCAGCTCTCAGTTATTGAATGAAAGAATGGTTGTGATTGGTCGTTGGTCGCGGGTCCTTGGTCGTTGGTGCTTGGTCGTTGGCGGTTGGCGGTGCTTGTTTGATTGCGGTTGGTGCTCTTGTGGCTTCGTCGCATCGCTCGGTTAGTGGCTCGCAAGGGTTGTTTGGTTGGCGAGGAAAACAGTATTGTAGGAGATTTTTGTGGTGACTGGCGACTGGTGACTGGCGACGGACGACTGCCTTTAGAGATTTTTCTGGGTGCATCGGCGGATTTTCTGTTACAAATTCTGCCGTGTCGGAACTGAAAGTCCTCATCACGCGCGATCAGATCGCGGAAAAAGTCAGAGAACTGGGCGCGCAGATCACGCGCGACTTCGCTGGGCAATCGGTGATCCTTGTGGGTGTGCTCAAAGGTGCCGCGGTGTTTCTTGGCGACCTCGCGCGGCAGGTGCAACTCGACGCCACTTTCGACTTCATTGGCGTCTCGAGCTACGGAAACCGGCCGAGCCCCACGCATGAATTGAAGCATGGCTGGGATTCGACCGGCGAGGTCCGTGTCACCAAGGACGTCGATCAGTCGATGGAAGGCAAGAACGTCATCCTGGTGGAAGACATTCTCGATACGGGCCTGACTCTGACCTTCTTGAAGAAATTGTTCCTCGCGCATAAGCCAAAAGCGTTCAAGATCGCGGCACTGCTCGACAAGCCGTCGCGGCGAAAGATGCCGATCGAGGGTGATTACGTCGGGTTCAAGATCCCAGACGAGTTTGTCGTGGGTTACGGACTCGATTACGCCGAGCGCTATCGCAACTTGCCGGATGTGTGCGTGGTGCCTCGCGATTAGTCGATTCCGCCATCAACGGTCGTTCCCAGGTTAGCGCCCAAAGAACGGACGCGAACCTGGGGCAGCATCATTCTCAGACACCAGCATTTCTCAGGGATTTCTATCTCATGCCTGCGACCGCTTGGAAGTGCCGGACGAAAGCGCTTCTACTTGGGCTTGCTGCTTGCAGGGGCGGGGGCGGGAGCGATCTGCACTTCCACCGCGGGCTTCTTATCCGATTTCGTCATGTCAACTGACACCACACGCATGCGGCCGTCGGCGTCGCGGGACGTGACGGTGTTGGATCCGTTCGTTCCACTCACTGCACTCTGTTCGGAACCCGTCGATCCCACCGTGACTTGAAGACCGGCGTCCGGATTGCCGGGATTGACCTGCTCGGTCTGCTGGCGCGAGTTTGATCCTGCCTTCGATGAATCACGGCTCGTGGTGACGCGCTGCACGAGGTGCATGGTGCCATCGGACGACGCCCCGGGAATATCTTTCGCATAATTCTCGACAATACTCTGCGTGGCGCCGGAGCCATCGCGCGATTCCTTGCTTACCATACGCGAGACCTCCGAGAGGTGGCCACTGCCGTCATCGCGAGCGACGTGTTCTTCACTGGTGCGGTTCTTGCCATCGTCGGTGATGGTGCCGTTTTTGCGTTCACCCAGTTGCCAGTGGCCGGCGCCGTCGGAGAGCGAGGTCGACTTTTCAAACTTCACGGTGTGGTCGTCGACACGGTCACGGCGCTCCTGCGTCTGCGCGGAGGGCACGAGCCTTCCGTCCACGCCGGGGAGATAGGTCGTCGTCTTCGTTTCCTCGACATTCTTGCCGAGCTTCGCGGTGTCTTCCTCCTGGCGCTGCACGACGGAGAGGCGGCCGTTGGCGTCAGGGTTCGAGGTCGAGCGGACGATTTTCGACCCGCCGTCGGGCTGATCGTGGCGCTCTTCGTCGGTGACCTGGGTCAGGATGCGGTTCCCATTGCTGTCGCGGCCGTAGGTGCGGACGGTGGTTCGGGTAGTAGAGGTATCGACCCGCGTGGTCTCGCGCTCGATCTCCTGGTAGGGCTCGTACGAGCCTGAGCGCTGGATCTCGGTCGTCTGTTTGTCGACCGTGTGATTTCCAGTTTTAGTGTGGCCCTCGGTGGTGCGAGTACGGCTAGCGATATTCGAATCGGAAGTTTCCGCGGTCGAACTCCAGGATTGATTCGAATTGCTTGAGTTTGCGTCGGAGTTCTGCGATTGCGCGGGCGCCATCGTCGCAAAAACGATGCACGCAAATAGAGTTGCTGCAATCTTCAATGAGAAAGTCTGCGAAGACGTCGTGGATCGAACGCAAGGAACGCTTTGGGCAGCAAGCGCCATCCACATACCCATATTTTCTCTCTGGCGTGTCGCAGTGTCCAACGAAAGGAATGGTCTCCAAAGGCGCCTACGGTGTTGCTTTTCTGTGAACCCCACGCTGGTTGTAGGCAAGGGTGTGCGCCCGATGCGGCTGATATCATAATCGCAGTGGATTCCGTCACAACCAAAACCGAGCCTCAGATCAAGGTGGAACCCTTGCTTCTGGAGGTTGCTGATGTGGTTAACACCACACTCGACCTTGACACTACTCTGCGCCGGGTGGCGGAACTCGTGCGCCGCGTCATCAATTACGAAATCTTCGCCATTCTTTTGCTCAACGAACGCACCCA
>Ga0126371_10006112_pt1 | contig 10695 bp, 5 predicted proteins | sample PanSoiMetaPlot_4_FD_110145 | JGI IMG/M metagenome (GOLD analysis project Ga0126371, IMG submission 110145) | Tropical forest soil microbial communities from Panama - MetaG Plot_4 | ecosystem: Environmental > Terrestrial > Soil > Tropical forest > Bulk soil | place: Panama | collected 2016-02-17
GCCGGATCAGTCGAGAAATGCGCCTTCTGCCTCTCATTGGGAGCGGAGCGCGCTTTCAATTATCGCGAAGAAGACTGGCTTACTGGAGCGCTGGAGTGGTCAGGAGGGAGTGGCGTCGATGTGATTCTCGACATGGTGGGCGGAGATTATTTCCCGAAGCACCTGAAACTCCTTGCGCCGAAGGGGCGGTTGATCCACATTGCAACCATGGGCGGCGCGCAGGTAACGGCGGACCTTCGCGTCATCATGCAGAAGCGGCTGGTGGTGACGGGATCGACGCTGCGTCCGCGCACGATTGAGGAAAAGATGACGCTGCGCGATCAGATCGAGCGGCAGGTGTGGCCGCTGATCGAAAACGGCAAGCTGCGGCCGGTGATTGATCGCGTTTATCCGCTGGAGGAGGCGGCAGAGGCACACAAGCGCATGGTATCGAGCACGCATATCGGCAAGATTCTGCTGCGGGTCGGGTAAGACAAATCCTGGTGTCTCAGTGAGAAATGTAAACCCACATCTCTGCGAGATGTGGGGCACCCGGCACCCGGCAAAAATCTTCGCTTATTGGCGTGAAAAAGCGCAGAAACTGCGAAAAAAAGGTCGATTTTCGGCTTGTTTTCACCGCTTTTCGGGGCTACATTTGCTGGTAATCCAAAGAACACAGGAGATGGCTATGTGTCCTGTTCAGCTTGATGGAATTGGCCCGCTCGCCCGTTTCTCCCGCCGCTCGTTTCTCCGCTACTCCGCTGCCGCTTCCGTTGTTGCCTCCGTTCCCATACTCACCGAGGCGCATCTGGCGCGCGCGCAACGGAACACTCTGCCGAAGAATATTCCGCCGGGCGCGGTGCGCATCGACGCCAACGAAAACCCGCTTGGGCCATGCTCGGGCGCATGCTCTACGATCTCCGGTTTGATTCCGGAGGGCGGACGCTACGATTTCGACCTGACGGAAAAGCTGGAGAAGACGTTCTGCGAGATGGAGGGCTTCAAACCGGGCTATGTGATGGCCTATGCCGGATCGAGCGAGCCGCTGCATTACACGGTGCTTGCATTTACTTCGAAGGACAGGCCATATGTGACCGCCGATCCGGGCTATGAGGCGGGCATGTATGCAGCCAAAGTGAATGGCGCGAAGGTCCTCATGGTTCCGCTAACAAAGGATTACGCACACGATGTGAAGGCGATGGTGGCAGCTGATCCGAATGCGGGCGTGTTCTACATCTGCAATCCCAATAACCCGACGGGCACCATCACTAAGTACGAGGACATTGAATACGCGGTCGCCAATAAGCCGAAAGGCTCTGTGGTGCTGATTGACGAGGCATATATTCACTTCTCTGACGCGAGCCCTTCGTTCGACCTGGTGAAGGCCGATAAGGACGTTATCATTCTGCGGACATTCTCGAAGCTTTATGGGATGGCTGGTGTTCGCTGTGGTCTGGCGATTGGCCGGCCTGACCTGCTGGCGAAACTGCAACTTTACGGGATGAATCCGCTGCCCATCATGGCCGTAGCAGCGGCAACGACCAGTCTGCAGGTGCAGGAACTTGTCCCGCAGCGCAAGAAGATCAACGCCGACATCCGGCAGGAGACCTTTGAATGGCTCGCGGCGAGCAATTACAAGTTCACGCCCTCGCAGACCAACTGCTTTATGCTCGACACCGGGCGATCGGGCAAGGAAGTGTTGGCGGCCATGCAGAAGAAGAATGTTTACATCGGGCGCGTGTGGCCTTCGTGGCCAACGTATGTGCGGATCACAGTGGGATCACACACGGACATGGAGAAATTCCGCGCGGCTTATACGGACGTGATGAATTCATCGACGGCGGGACTTGAGCCGATGCCGCTTCCGAGGCGGTTAAGGGAGACTCCATTTACTCATTTGTCGTAGAGGGCACTAAAAGGCCTCATTTGAGAGAATACTGTTACCTCAGCGGCTAAAGCCGCAGTGACTTCGTACTCCCTACGGCACGGCTGAAGCCGTGCCCTTACGAAACAGCGTCTCTTTCAATGCAGAATTCTTTGCTTATGCAACAGAACTCTTTGCTTAAATGCGCCGCACTGGACCGAGCAGGTTCCAGTGGATTGCAATCCAGCTCAACACCAGACATGCGAGGGCGACAAGCGTGTATTTCACGCGCGTGATGCGGCGCAGGCCAGCGCGCCACCAGACACGGATTCCGGAGATGATGGCAAAGAAGCTCAGGAACAATGCCAGCAGCGTTACTACGTTGATGAGGAAGAGATACTTGTTCCAGGGTGGTGAGGGCGGCATAAGGTCGTCGCCCTTCTGGGCAAAGAAGATGAAGAGAGTGCCCAACATTACGACCCAGACCCAGGCGGCGGATTGCGAGACGAAGGGCAGCCATTTCGTTCCCGGCTGTGGCGCGGGCTTGCCGCGTTTCCGCAGGAAGAGTCTTCGGCAGAGGCGGCTGAGTGAGGCCATGACCACCATGGCAAGAATGGCGAGACTGGTGTAGCCCGCCGTCAATACCAGCCGGTAGTTCTCATACCAGGGCACGCGCTGGGCCTGCACGCCGGGGAAATCGTAGGCGAGGCGGATGACTTTTCGCTGTGCGTCGCGAATGGCGAACAGGCGGGCTTGCTCGCCTACTTCCTGCCATAGGTCTTTGGCGATTGGCTTCCACTTGATCGGGTGTCCGCGAAGGTCTTTTACGTCTTCAAGGTGCAGGACGCCGTCCTTATCGACGGTGGCGCGGCGCTCGTCGAAAAGATTGCCGAGGGCGAGCCGGGTGCTGTCTGACCGGCGAGTCGTCAGGTAAGTGCCCGCGACGGCATTGAGTTCGTTGCGCGGGAGACTGATAAAGGTCTGCTTTTGGTCGCTCGGGAAATAGCGGTCGGAGAACATGTTGATGATTTCCGGCCTCGGCTTGCTGCCGCCGCCTGCCGAGTTGTAGGAAACGAAGAGAATAAGCTTTTCCTTCGGCTCGACGAAGAAGAGGCTGTGAAAGGCAATCAGGTCACCTTCGTGGCCGATCCAGCGCAGATCGTTGCGCCAGGTTTGATAGAAGCCCATGCAGATGGGTGGGAGCTGGTCGCTGGCGCGAAACTGCGGCGTCCACATGGCGGCCAGCGTTTCCGGCTTGAGGATGCGTTGACCGTCGAGTTCTCCGCCATTGAGCAGCGCCATACCGAAGCGCCCCATGTCAGAGGCGGTGGAAGACAGTCCGCCAGCGCCGACGGGGTTGAAGATTTCAAATCCGACTGGCGGCTTTTCTGTGTTGTCGCGATAGCCCTCTGAAGGCAAGGCTGACAATGCTTTGGGCGGGGGCTGGTAGAAGGTGGAGTGCGTCATGCCGAGCGGCGCAAAGATGTGCTCCTGAACATATTGCTCGAAAGGCTCTCCGCTGACGCGCTGGACGACATAGCTGGCGAGTCCGACTCCATAGTTTGAGTAGGCGGGGATGACGCCGGGCGGGAAGAGCCGCCGGGGCTGGTTCTGGATGAGAAAATCACGGAGAGACACGGCCCACTTGGGATTGGTGATGATGATGTCGCGGCTTTCTTCTTCAAAGCCGGCGGTGTGGGTCATGAGATTGCGCAGAGTGACGGGTTTGCCGAAGGCTGGCTTGATCTGGAAATCGAGATAGCGGTTTACGTCGGCGTCAAGGTCGAGCTTGCCCTGCTCCTGAAGCTGCATGACGGAGACCCAGGTAAAGAGCTTGGAAATGGATGCAAGGCGGAAGATGCTGCTGTTGGGATCGACCGGCTTCTTGGTCTTTTCGTCAGCGTAGCCATAGCCTTTTTCGAGCAGGATGTTTCCATCTTTGGCCACAAGCACGGACGCTCCGGCGATGTCGCTGCGCTCAAGCTGCAAGGGGATAATTCCGTCGAAGAATGCCTGCATGTCAGATGGTTCGAGGGCGTGTCCGCTTGACGGAGTCTGCGGAGCCGCTGCTGGCTGCGTAGCAGGCGTGGGAACAGGTTTTACAGCGGGCGGAGCCGTAGGCAGTTGGGCCCAGGCTGAAATTGCAGTGAAGCAAAGAAGAGCTGCGGCACGAAAAGGAGTCATGCAAAATCCCCCAGACGCAAATGCGCCACAATTCTAACAGCAGGGGTGCGCGTTGCCCTCTTCGATTCGCATCGATATCGTGGTAATTAGAGGAAGGTCCACTATGCTCACTGGCACATCGATTCTTGGCGCTCGGCGCGGCTCACAAACAGGAGCTACATTTCACGGCATCAACCCGGCGACGGGTGAAGAATTGCAGCCGGCGTATATCTCCGCATCAGCCGAGGAAATTGACGCCGCTGTGAAGCTGGCTGAGGAAGCCTTCGCCAGCTACAGCAAGCTCTCCAATCAAAAACGGGCACAATTTCTGCGCAGTATTGCCGAAGGGCTTGAGTCCATTAGAGACCAGGTGATCGAGCGCGCCAATCTCGAAACGGCGCTGCCTGCCGCACGTCTACAGGGCGAAATGGCGCGGACAGCGAACCAGATGCGTCTCTTCGCCGATGTTGTGGAAGAAGGCTCATGGGTGAATGCGTGCATTGACACGGCAGACGCCGAGCGCAAGCCGCTGCCTAAACCGGACCTTCGCTCAATGCTGCAGCCGCTGGGGCCGGTCGTGGTTTTCGGGGCCAGCAATTTTCCGCTGGCGTTTTCCGTCGCGGGCGGAGACACGGCGTCGGCGCTGGCGGCAGGCAATCCGGTTGTGGTGAAGGCGCATCCGGCGCATCCGGGCACAAGCGAGCTGGTCGGCAATGTCATCCGGGACTGCGTAAAGGCCAACGGACTGCACGAAGGCGTGTTTTCGCTGATCTTCGATTCTGGAATTGAAGCGGGCACGCGGCTGGTGAAGCATCCTCTGATTAAGGCTGTTGGATTCACAGGTTCACTCAAAGGAGGCCGGGCGCTGATGGATCTGGCGGCGAGCCGTCCTGATCCAATTCCCGTTTATGCGGAGATGGGCAGCACGAACCCGGTGTTTATTCTGCCGGGAGCGATTGAGCAATATGACAAAATCGCCGCCGGCCTCACCGGCTCGTTTACGGCTGGCGCGGGTCAGATGTGTACCAAGCCGGGGCTGGTCTTTCTACCACCGAAGGATGAATCAGCGAATCTGGTCGCAGACCTGCGCCAGCGGGTTGCCGATCTGCCGGGTTTTACCATGCTGACGCCGGGCATTGCCGCACAGTACCGGCGCGGCGTCACACAGCGGAGCGGGGCAGATGGTGCGCGTCTGGTCTCGGGATTCGCGCCGGATTCCGGCGGAGCGGGAACGACAGCCGCTTTATTGGAGGCGGATGCTGAACAAATTCTTAATCAGCCTGAATTGTCGGAGGAAATATTTGGGCCTACGACGCTGCTTGTTCGGTACAGCAGCCGCGAACAGATGCTGGAAGCGGCGCGCGGTCTCGAAGGTCATTTAACTGCAGCGGTGCTGGGCACGGAGGAGGATCTCGCCACACATCAGGACCTTATCGCCATTCTCGAGCGCAAGGTTGGACGGCTGATCTTTAATGGCTATCCCACAGGTGTCGAAGTCTGCCATGCGATGATTCACGGTGGACCTTATCCGGCGACTTCGGATGGTCGGTCAACCTCGGTAGGCAGTCAGGCGATCTTTCGATTTGCCCGTCCGGTCAGCTACCAGAACATGCCGCAGCTGGCGCTTCCGGAAGCCTTGAAGGACGGCAACCCGCTTCGGCTGCTGCGCAAAGTAAACGGAAAAATGACGCAGGATCCCATATGGGGCTAAGAGATATGGAGGCTGCTGAAAAAGTCGTATAAACAAACCCAGTTACCTCAGCGGCTAAAGCCGCAATCATTTTTTCCGCTCTTATGGCACGGCTGAAGCCATGCCCTTACGAAACCAGCTCGCTTTTACAGTGATTTCGAGTTTCCGCAAGCTGAGATACTTATCTCTTTGCATCAAAGTAAGGAACTACTCCTCTGCTCGTTCGCGCGTCTTACCAGAAGGCCGCCTTGCAGCCAGCTTGCAGGGGGGTGGCTTTTCGTGGACGCCTCTGCGGCGCGAACGGATTGGAACCGTTAGAATCAGAGGTGGTAGTCCCGCATTGGCTCTCAAAGTAAAACTCGCGCCCCCATCCTTGTCCGGTAACCTGCTCAACCGCAAAGTGCTTACGATTGCCGCCGTGGCGGTTGGCGTTATTGCGGTCTTTTTTATCGCTGTTTTCAGCTTTTACTGGGTCAAGTACAAGAACATTGTCGATGAGCGGCTGGAAAAGCCGCTATTCGCGAATACGGCGAAGATCTATGCGGCACCGCGCGAAGTGCGTCCGGGGCAGAAGCTGACCGCGAGTTTTATTGCGCAGGAGCTGCGGGAGGCGGGCTATACGCAGGACGGCACGAACCCGGTATCGCCGATGGGCACCTATTCGCTGAATGCCGACAGCATTACCGTCCATCCGGGGCCGCAGTCATATCATGCGCCGGACAGCGCTACGATCAGCTTTGAAGGCAGTACGGTAAGCCAGGTTACTGATACCAATGGCGAGCAGCTTGCCGCCTATGAACTGGAGCCGCTGCTCATTACCGGCCTTTCGGACCAGAACCGCACCAAGCGGCGGCTGGTGACGTATACCGAGCTGCCGCGTTATCTGGTTCCGGCGGTAACGTCGATTGAGGACAAGCGCTTCTTTGAGCACGGCGGCGTTGACTATATTCGACTTTTCGGCGCGCTGAAGAGCGACCTGCTCTCACGCCGCTATAGCCAGGGCGGATCGACACTCACCATGCAACTGGCGCGTGGCTTTTTTCTGACGCCGCAGAAACACTTCAAGCGCAAGGTGATTGAAATTCTTATCACTTTTCAGCTTGAACACCGGTTTACCAAGCAGCAGATTTTCCAGATGTACGCCAACCAGATTCCGCTGGGGCAGCAGGGCAGCTTTGCCATCAACGGATTTGGCGAGGCTGCGCAGGCGTATTTCGGCAAGGACGTGCGCCAGCTTAACCTGCCGGAATGCGCGCTGCTGGCGGGCCTGATTCAGAGTCCCAGCCGGTTGAACCCTTACCGGCATCCGCGGCGCGCGCTGGAGCGGCGCAACCTTGTGCTTGACGAGATGGTTGAGACGGGAGCCATTACAAAAGACCAGGCCGAGCAGGCAAAGGCCAGCGCGCTGAATCTAGCGACGCAGAGCGTCGACGCAAATGAAGCCCCATACTTCGTTGATCTGGTGCGCGATCAGATTGTGCAAAAGCTGGGCGACGCCGAATACAACCAGCAGGGACTGCGCATCTATACCTCGCTCGATCCGCAGTTGCAGGAAGCAGCCACGGAAGCCATCGATATCGGCATGAAACATGTGGATGAGCTGGTGCTGCGGAAGCATACACATCGCGCTTCGAGAAAGTCTCCGCCGGTGGTGGACAGCAACATCGTTTATCCCCAGGTGGCCTTGATTGCGCTGAATCCGCATACGGGGCAGGTACTGGCGCTGGTTGGCGGGCGTAACTATGGCATGAGTCAACTGGACCATGCGGTGGCGCATCGCCCTACGGGTTCGATATTCAAACCCTTTGTCTATGCCGCAGCGTTTAACACCAGCCTCTCGGGGGCGCAACTGACCAACAGCGACGGCGTCAGCGGCGTGTTTACTCCTGCAACAATGTTGAACGATACACCGACAACCTACATGGTCGGCGACCAGGAATACACGCCGCATAATTTTCACGGCGAAGATTATGGCGAGATTACAGCAAACTATGCGCTGCAAAAATCGCAGAACGTGGCCACGATTGCGCTGGCGCAGATGGTCGGCTTTAACAACGTGGCCGCGCTGGCGCGCGATGCCGGCATCAAGTCGGCGCGTGGAACACCTTCAGTCGCCATCGGGGCGTATGACGCCACGCCGCTGGAAATGGCGGGCGCATATACGGTCTTTGCTAATGGCGGAGTGAAGATTGATCCCTGGATGCTTGCCTCCGTACGCAATACGAACGGGGACGTAATCAGCGACTATGTTCCGACGAGCAAGCCGATTCTCGATCCGCGTGTTGCCTATCTGACCACCAGCATGATGGAGAATGTCATCAACCATGGAACGGCGGCGGGCGTTCGCGCCATGGGCTTTACCGCTCCGGCTGCGGGCAAGACCGGCACATCGAACGATGCGTGGTTTGCCGGATACACGTCGAACCTGCTGTGCATTGTCTGGGTCGGCAATGATGATTACTCGGACATCAAGCTTGAAGGCGCGGACGCGGCGGCGCCTATCTGGGCACAGTTTATGAAGCGGGCCGTGGCGCTGCCGCAGTATTCAGACACGAAGGACTTCGATCCTCCGCAGGGCGTCACGGTGGTGCAACTCGACAAGGCCACCAACCTGATTGCGAATGCGACTTGCCCGGATTCGTATACGGCAGCGTTTCTGGATGGCACGCAACCCACCGATACCTGCGACCACGCTAACGGCGACCAGCGAAACCTTTTCCAGAAGATTTTTGGGCTGGGCCAGAGACCGGTCGCGCCTGCTCCGCTCCAGGCGCAGCAACCCGCGCCGCAACCGGCAACGCCAATGACTCCGCAGCCCAATCCCGCGCCGGGGATTGCGGCGAATAATCAGGAAACAGCACAGCAGCCTAAGAAGAAGCGCGGGTTCTGGAGCCGCTTGTTCGGCGGCGGCAAGAAGGATGACCAACAGCAGCAGCAACAGCAACAACAGGCTGAGCCGCAACCGAACCCTAATTGACCGGACGGCCTTCTCCGGGCTTGATGTCGCCGCAGTCTGAACTGACAAAGTGCGTGTCGAATTTCATGTCAATGGTCACAGGTTTCATGGCCTGCGGCCCCTGGAGCTCTGTCCTGACCATGTGCACCGTGCCGTGCCCCTTTTCGTCGCTGTCAAAGTGCATCTCGACACGCCCAGAGGTCTTGGAATTGGATGAGGTGCAGTTAACCTCAACGACGCGGTCCTGGGCGGTTTGCGAAACGTTGGTGTTGGTGCAGTCCGCATTCTTTTCCTTGTTGGCCAACGAGTCGTTCCACTTGTCAAACTGGTCTTTAGTCACGCAACTGCGGACTGCGGACGTTTGCGGCCCGCCACCCATCATGCTCTGAATGCGCGCCCGCTGGTCGGGCGGCATCTGCGCAAGACGCGCCTGGAGGTCTGGCGGTATCTGCATGCCGCTGACGGATGAAGTGAAATTTGATTCCCAAAGGCCGGTCTTGAATGGAATGTTTGTCTGGGCCGAGGCAATGGCTGCGCCGCATACGGCGGCCAACCCGAAGCAACAATGAAATACGCGCATGAACTCCTCCTCAAAGTGAGCGGCATCGTTATACCACACCGCTTCGACGAAACGTTCATCAATTTATTGGAGTTCTGTTGACGCGTTCTCTATAACCTGCGGGATGCGTCTCACGTTCAAGCCGAGAGGCGCGGCGTGGAAACCGGCATCCTGCAGAAAGCGGGACAAAGGATGCAGATGCGCGGTCTTTCCGTTGATGGTTGAGATCAACATGCCGCCGCGACGGCTTCCCTCGCCATCCTTGCGCATCTCGTCCTGCGCCAGAGTGAGGAGAAATGCGGCGAGATCGCGTGCGGTATTTGTTTGTTCAGGATCATTGGCCGGAAGAAAAACCAGAACATTCGGGTTATTGCGGCGCAGATAGGCGATGAGTTCGCCATTACGCAGAATGACGGTTGCTCCTACGCTGCGAGTGAGCGAGCGCGATGCGCCGTCATTTTCATCTTCGATCTGTACAACAGGCCACGGCAGCGCCGCTCCGTAAGGATTGGCGGGATCCGTGGCGGCCAACGCCAGCATTTCTGTGCGTTCTGATTGCGGTCCGATTCGCAATGACCTAAGCAGATCGACGGCGGAAGGCAGCGCGAACTGCGTAGCGCCAAGACCGGCGACAAAATAGCCGCGCCGAATCCGACCGCTCTCTTCCATGGCTTTGAGCACTTCGTAGATGGCGCTGAAGCCACCGGGAATGTTCTCCTGCGTCACTGTTTCACGAGCGATGATGCCGTGCCGGTGAAGAAGCTGTTGCGCGATAGCATGGCTCCACTCCGTCTGCGAAGCGGCGCTGGTTGGAAGGAGTGCCCAGCGGCCCTGCGCCGCGGGTGGCGTAGTCCGGCGTGAGCGAAAGCTCTGAAGGTTGTGTTGATGCTTTGCCGGACGCGATGCAGAGGGCCTGACGACATAAGCGCGCAGCGCGTGAAATGTGTCATTCGTGACGCTGCCCTGCCACAGCAGACTCCACAGGCTATCCAGCGTTTCGCCGGGATAGCCCCCTCCGACAGCATCATGCAGTTCGCCGAAAAAGAGAGCGCCTTTCTGCTGTAAAGCGGCAACAATCGACTGTTCGCGCGGGTTGGCGAAGATTTTTGGTTCTGTTTGGACTGGAGGAAGCAGCCTGGTAAGTCTGTCTGCCAGGTAAAGACCAATGCGCCCATCACGTTCTCCAAGCGCATCCAAGCCGCACCAGATGACTTCTCCGGCGGCGATGAGCATGTCCAGATCGGAGGGCGAATACTTTGCGATGCGCGCGGGCAAGATCGCGGATTCGAGCAGCGACGCGGGTATGGGTGCTCCCTGAAGACTCTCGATTGTGTCGAGGAGAGCATCGAGACCGCGTCGTGGCTGAATCACGCCTTGCCAGTGCGTCTCAAGCCGGGCGAGCAGCGGCTGCTCTACCGGCTCGATTTCCTTTCGCAGCCGCGCCAGCGATTTTCTGCGAATCATGCGCAGCGCTTCCGCATCGC
>Ga0126371_10006113_pt1 | contig 10694 bp, 10 predicted proteins | sample PanSoiMetaPlot_4_FD_110145 | JGI IMG/M metagenome (GOLD analysis project Ga0126371, IMG submission 110145) | Tropical forest soil microbial communities from Panama - MetaG Plot_4 | ecosystem: Environmental > Terrestrial > Soil > Tropical forest > Bulk soil | place: Panama | collected 2016-02-17
CATTCGCAAACAATGCGCAGCGAATCGCGCGGCGCACGGCGGTGTTGTTCGTCATCGTTTCTTGCTCCCCTAACTGTTTTACGTACACGTAGACGGTCATTACGCCCCGAGCGGGCCCGGGGGGTGGAATGGCGGTGCAGAATACCTAAGGACACCCCGCCGGTGCAAAGCTCATTTAAAAAAAAACCACATTCCCGGGTAGCGTGCCGGCACCTGAGCGAGTGCAGGAACAGGGGTTTTGGGGGACTCGGGGGATTTCGTTGCGTGCCGGCAACAGACTTGGATCGATGGTCAGCCCGCTTTACCGCGCCGCTCCGGGGCCCCGTGGGAGAATCCACCCTCAATGAGCACACAGGAGAGCCTCGATCGCGCCTCGTCCCTCCTGGACGAGGGCAAGCCGCTGGAAAGCGCCGCGATTTGCGGGCTCATTCTCGGGCAGGAGCCGCAGAATGCGCTCGCCGCCCACCTGCTGGGGCTCGCTCTCAAAGAGACCGGGGACTTCACTCAGGCCGAGAGCTGGCTGCGATTCAGCATCAGGCTCGAGCCAGACCGCGGCGAATTCAGGGCAAATCTCGCTAATCTCCTCCAGAAGCAGCAGAAGTACGTCCGCGCCGCGCGCAACTATGTCCAGGCGCTCGAGCTCCTGCCCGCTCATCGGGGTGCCCGTGCAGGGCTGGCCCTGGCGCTCAACGAGCTACAGCGGTTCGACGAGTCCGAGCGGCAATGCCGAATACTGGTCTCCAGCAATCCTTTGGATTCCGAGGGGTGGCTGCTCCTCGGGATGGCGCTCACCGGTCTCGAGCGGCTGGCAGAGGCCGAGAGCGCCTACCGCCGGGCGATCGAGCTCGATCCCGGAAATGCGATCGCTCACCATAATCTGGGCTCGCTCCTCGTCCGGCTGGAGAGGCCCGAGGCCCTAGCGGCGCTCGAGAGCGCGAGGAAACTCGGGGCGGATGGCTTCGAGGCCGCCTTCAACTGCGGCCGTGCCTTCCTCAATGCCGGTGATCTGGCGGCCGCGGAGCACGAGTTCGCGCGCGCCGTCGAGCTCGAGCCGGCGCACACCGACGCGCAACTGAATCTGGCCCGCATCCGCTACCAGCGTGGCGATGCAAAGTTCGCGCGCGCGCTCGCGACAGCGTCCGCGTCCCACCCCGACGAACCTCGTCTGCAGCTTCTGTTTGGAGAGGTGCTGTGGCGCGCGGGCCAGCTCTCCGCAGCGGAGACCGTTCTGCGCGACCTGCTGGCCCGCCGGGGACCCGATCCCAACGCGCAGTCGATGCTGTCGGCCATCCTTCTGGAAGGGGGCGACCTCAGGGAGGCGGAAGAGCGCGCGCTCGAGGCGGCGGCTACGCTGCCCGACGATCCTGTCGTCATGCAGAACCTCGTCAGCATCCTTCTCGCCCGCGGCCGCGCGGAAGACGCCGAGCCCTTCATCGCGGCGCAGCGCCGCAAGTTCCCGCGCTCGCAGCCGTGGCTCGCCTACGAGGCGACCGCGGCTCGCGTGCTAGGCAAGGACCGCTATCACGAGCTCTATGACTATGGGCGCATGGTGCGGGTGTTCGACCTCGACCGCCCGCCCGGCTATGCGTCGATGGACGAGTTCAATCAGTCGCTGCTCGGAGCACTGATCGAGCGTCACGGCGCCAGCCATCACCCGCTCGATCAGAGCCTGCGGGCCGGCACCCAGACGGTGCACAACCTCCTGACCGATTCGCATCCGGCGATCCGCGCGGTCCTCGGGGCCTTCGCAGCCCCGATTGCTGAATATCGCAGCGCCGTCGGCGTGGATCCGAATCACCCATTGTCGGAGGCGAACGTGGGGGTGTCGCAATTTACCGGCGTGTGGTCGGTACGGCTGCATCGCGAGGGTTTCCACGTGAACCACTTCCACCCCGACGGGATGATCAGCTCGGCCTACTACGTGGACGTGCCCGCGGAGACCCGTGACGAGTCGCTGAAGTCCGGCTGGCTCAAATTCGGCGAGCCGCGTTATGCGGTTCCGGGCGTCGGCCCCGAGCGCTTCGTGCAGCCACTACCGGGTCGCCTGGTGCTGTTTCCCTCTTATATGTGGCACGGAACCAATCCAATCCACGGCAATGAGCCCCGCACCTGCATCGCCTTCGACGTCCGTCCGCTCCCGGGTCAGGGTGCCGGCGGTGCGGAGCCTTCCTCGGCGCCGTAGAACTCGGCCATCGCCTCGGTGGCGACGGCCATCAGATCCTGCTCCGCCGGCGTGAGCAGCGGATTCCAGATGTCGAATATCAGGATGACCCGCGCCTCGTCGCTGTCGTTCCACGCCTCATGCTCGATGGTGTCGTCGAAAACCAGCGCGGTTCCGGGCTGCCACTCGCGCACCTCCGAGCCGACGCGGAAGCCGCAGCCCGGCGGAACGATGAGCGGGATGTGGACGGTCAGGCGGGTATTGGTCGAGCCCGTGTGGGCGGGCAGCCGGGTCTTTGGCTCGAGGAGCGAGAACATCGCGGTCGGAGCGCGATGCGGAATTCTGGGTTGGGGAGCGCTGGCGAGCGCCGCGACCGTCTTCGGACAGCGCGCGATGTTCTGCGGCTGCGGCTCGCCGTCCTTGTAGAGAAACAGCGCGCTCCACTTGCGCGAGCGGTTGAGCTCACGCCACTGATTGAGCGGCGCAGCGCTGTCATGGGTCAGATAGGGCGTGAAGTCCGCGCGCGATTCCTCCAGCAGCCGCAGCAACTCCTCGCGGATGTCGTCGGTCGCGCTCTCAACCGACGCCAGCCAGGGGAAGTCGCTGCGCTCGAAAAACTCAATCGCGGGCAGGTGCGGAAAATGGGTCTGCTGCGGCCGCTGGACGTAGATCTGCTTTCTGCCGAGGATGGCGGCGAGGCAGTGATCGACGCGGTCCTGCCGGGCTTGCCCGTGGCGCTCGCGGGTCTCGCGCATGCGCTCGCGCAGCCACTCATCCAGGTCGTTGAGATTCGTGAACACCGTGCGCCGGGCGTACTCGATCAAGGGTTGCCATGAGGCGGGTAACTGCGCACCGGGGTTGAGAGTGACGAGGGCGTTTTGATAAGTCCGGGCAGCGAGCCGCTTCCTGCCCTGACGCTCCAGTAAGGACGCCTTCTGGATGAGCGCCAGGAAGAAATAGGGGTCGAGCGTCAGGGCCTGCTGCAGCGCGCGCAGCTCCCCTTCCGGGTCATCGAGAGCGCGCAGCGCCGTGGCGAGGTTCAGATACAACCCGGGTGAGGAACGCTCACTCTCGAGGGCGCGCTCGATGAGCCCCTTGGCCGTCGCAGCATCGCCGCTGCGCAGCGCCTGCGTGCCGGAGGCGCCGAGCACGGCGGGATGATCGGGAGCCAGCGAGCGCGCGGTCGCCAGCAGCCGATCCGAGTCCGCCGCCTGCCCCTGAAGGAAGGCCCGCTCGGCAGCCTCGATCAGCGCTCGCACCTGGGCGTCGTCGGGGACGGACATGCTCACGGTCGGGATCCCTTCGCGGTCGAAGTGTTCGCAGGCGGCATTCTTGGGCGAAGGCGGGCGCCGGGCAAGTCGCGCAGGATGCGCATGGGTTCGCATCGCCGCGTGCGCGCCGTGGTATACCTTGCCCGCATGTGTCTTCTCGCTGCCGTGCGGGGCGTCGCTCTGGCGTGGCTGCTCGCCGGGCCGGCGCTGGCAGCGGCGCCGGCTCTGGGCGCAGTGGTGCCGGGCGGGCCGCCGTCCACGGATGAGGGGGAGGAGACTCTGTTCGCGGCCCCCACGACGCGCGATCACGTCGGTCGCATCGTCGTACGTGTCACGCTCAACGGCCAGGGGCCGTTCCGATTCGTGGTCGATACCGGCGCCAGCCGCTCGGCGATTTCTCCTCGGCTGGCGCAGACGCTGGGCCTTGAGCCCGGTGCGGAATCCGTCGTCGAGCTGAACGGCATCACCGGGAGCGCGCTCGTGCCCTCGGTAATGATCCGCACTCTCCAGGCTGGAGATCTCCGCATCGAGAACACCGCCCTCCCCGTGGTGTCGGCCCCGGTCATGGCCGGCGCCGACGGCATCCTGGGAGCTGCCGGCCTCAACTCCAACAGTCTGTACGTCGACTTCCAGCGCGACCGGGTCAGCATCACCTCCGGGGGCGGCTGGCGCACCCGCCAGGGGTACTTCAGGATTCATGGGAGTCGTGTGGCAGGCGGACTGGTCGCCCTGGACGCCACGGTCGACGGTGTGCGCGTGCGGGCCGTGATCGACACCGGCTCCGAGCGCACCCTCGGAAATGTGGCGTTGCGTGCTGCGGTCGACGCCCGGCGTCGCGCCCGGGCCGAACATGCTGCTAAGGTCTACGGCGCGACCCAGGAAGTCGCCTCCGGCGATGTGCAGACTACCGGAGTCATCGTCCTCGATTCAGTCAGAATCGACGACGTGCCGATTGTGTACGGCGACTTTCATATTTTCAGAGTCTGGGGGCTGCAGAACTCGCCGGCGCTGGTCCTTGGCATGGACGTGCTCGGGACCGTCGACTCGCTCGCTGTCGACTTCCTTCACGGAGATGTCTATCTCACTGGTCCGGGAGCCATCAACACCGGATCCACACCGGTACGCTCTATCCTGACCGATCGCCCGCGCCGCTAGGCAGCGGCCGCCTGGTCCAGCCACAACTCGACGCGCGCGCAGCCCTGCACCGCGCGCCAGGCGGTGAGCTCAGCGTCCCGGGCGAGGAGTCTCTCCACGGCAGCACGCTTGTCGGGCCCGACCACCACGAACACCGGCTCAGCGAGGCGCGCGAGGAGCTCGGGGGTCACGCTCACGGCCGACATGCCGTCGGGACGTTGCACGGCAAGGGCGAGACGCCCGCGGGCGCGTTCGAGGTCCGCCGCGCTGAAGAGCGAAGCGGTGTGTCCGTCAGCGCCGAGGCCGAGGAGGCCGAGCCCGATGCCCGCGCCGGAGCGCAGGAGCCCTGCGAGCTGACCCTCATAGTCGCGGGCGGCAGCCTCGAGCGGCAGCTCGGTACGCACGCGCAGCACCGCAGCCGATGGCAGCGCGAGCGCGGCGAGCAGCGGCTGCGTCTGGTGATAGTTGCTCGCCGGCGAGTCGGCCGGCACGTAGCGATCGTCCGAGAACAGCACGCGAAACCCATCCCCATGCGCGAGGTCGCGCCGTGCGCCGAGCGCGCGGTACGCCGGCAGCGGAGTGTTTCCCCCCGAGAGCATGAGCGCCGCCGCCGAGGGCGAGGCGATCGCCCGCGCCAGGCGCTCTTCGAGTGCCGACTCGAGCCCTGAGCGCGTGGCGAATCGGCGGGTGGCGAGCTCCGTCACGGCTGCCTCTCTTGCGGGCGGGGCCGCTCGGTCACCCGCGCCTCGACGTCGAAGGTGCGGTGGCCGCGCAGCCCGCGCAGTGTGACCGTCGAGCCGGGCTTGTGGCGTGAGATGCGCCCGAGGACATCCTGCGCTCCACGCGGAGCCGCTCCGTCGACCGCCAGCAGCAGATCGCCCGGCAGCAGGCCCGCCTGCTGCGCGGGGCTGCCGAGAGCGAGGTTGGCGACCACCACGCCTGCCTGCGCGACCCCGAGCTGCTGCGCCTGGCTCTCCGAGATGTCCTCCGGGGAGATCCCGATCCATCCGCGGATCACCCGGCCGTGGTCGATGATGTCGGCCAGCACTCCGCGCACCAGGTTCACGGGGATGGCGAAGCCGATCCCCTCGACCCCGAGGCTCTTCGCGACCATCGCGGTGTTGATGCCGACCAGGGCGCCGCTCGAATCGACGAGCGCGCCGCCGGAATTGCCGCGGTTGATGGGAGCGTCGGTCTGGATGAAGTCCTCGACCGGCGCGATGCCGAGCTGCGCACGGCTCACCGCGCTCACGATCCCGTGCGTCACGGTGTGCGAGAGTCCGAGCGGGTTGCCGATGGCGAGCACGACGTCGCCCGGGCGCAGCTGGTCCGAGCGCCCGAGAGGGGCCACCGGCAGGAACTTGAGGCCGACGCTCAGCACGGCGAGGTCGGTGTCGGGGTCGCTCCCGACGACGTGCGCTTCGGCGATGCGTCCGTCGGCGAGCTGCACCCGGATCGACTCGGCGTTCGCGATGACGTGATGGTTGGTCACGATGTGACCCTTGTCATCGACGATGACGCCGGAGCCCAGCGTGCGCTCGATGCGCTGGCGGTAACGCGGCAGGTACTCTCCGAACAGCTCCCCGAGCGTCGGGGACAAACGCTCGGTGACCAGCCGGTCCGTGTACACGTTGACCACGGCCGGCGCCACGCGCTGCACCGCGTCGGCATACGAGGCTCGCGCCAGCGCGGATGGAGGGGCCAGAGCTGAGGCGGGAAGCGTGGTCGGCGCGGCGGGCGCCGCCGCCGCCGGGGGGGCGGCAACCGAAGCGGCCGGGGGCGTGGCGCGCCCGCGGATGAGGTCCGGCCGCACCGCCACGATCAGAAATGCCAGGGCGAGTCCGCCGACGACCGATCCGGCCACGAAAGTCAGCCCGCGGCCCAGATGCTCGAGCATTCAACTACTCCGTGGCGCGCCGGGGAGGCATGTTCGTTTGTGTATAATGCGCCGCCCCCCGCAAGGTACGAAACTGCACCCATGCGCAGTCGGCTTGGTGAGCGATGCGCTCCGACGCTGCGGCGGGCCTGTCATACAGCGGGAGAGCGGTGAGATGGCGGATCACGCAGGCGTCGCTGGCGGCGACGAGGTCGACCTGAGCCGGCGCAAGTTCCTCACCAGAGCCACCATAGCCACCGGGGCAGTCGGCGCGGTATTCGCCGCCGTCCCCTTCATCGAGTCCTGGAGTCCTTCGGAGCGGGCGCGGGCGGCCGGCGAGCCTGTCCTGTTCGATCTTTCAAAGCTCGATCCGGGGCAGATGGCGAAACCCGTATGGCGGCGTCAGCCGATCTTCGTGGTGCGGCGCACGCCCGACATGGTGAAGCGCATCGAGGGTCACGACGCGGATCTCAAGGATCCACAGTCGCTGCATTCGGAGCAGCCGCCGTACGCGAAGAACGACCTGCGCTCGCGCAACGCCGAATTCCTCGTACTGATCGGGATCTGCACGCACCTCGGATGCCTGCCCAAGGAGCACTTCGCGGCCGGCGATCTCGGCCCCTCCTGGCCGGGCGGCTTCCACTGTCCCTGCCACGGATCGCGATTCGACCTCGCCGGACGGGTATTCGATGGCTCGCCCGCGTCGGTCAACCTGCGCGTACCGTCCTACTCATTCCCGAAAGAGCAGCTGCTGCTCATCGGAGCCGATGAGAAAGGAGTCGCGTCGTGACGGTAAAGACCGCAACCGGCTCCGCCGCCACGCTGCCGAAGGCGGATCGCGGCTCCGCCGGCAAGCGCTTCTGGGCCTGGCTCAACAAGCGCCTGCCCGTAGACCAGTTCCTCGCCAGCCAGGTCACCGAGTACTACGCGCCGAAGAATTTCAACTTCTGGTACTACTTCGGCTCGCTCGCGCTCGTGGTGCTGGTGCTGCAGCTGGTCACCGGCATCTTCCTCACCATGTTCTACAAGCCGGGAGAGGCCACCGCGTTCGACTCGGTGCAGTTCATCATGCGCGAGGTCGACTGGGGCTGGCTCATCCGCTACCTGCACTCGAGCGGCGCCTCCTTCTTCTTCATCGTGGTCTACCTGCACATGTTCCGGGCCTTCCTCTACGGCTCGTACAAGCCGCCGCGCGAGCTCCTGTGGCTGCTCGGCATGCTGGTGTACCTGGCGCTCATGGCGGAGGCGTTCATGGGCTACGTGCTCCCCTGGGGCAACATGTCGTACTGGGGCGCACAGGTGATCGTCAACGTGTTCGGCACGATCCCGGGGATCGGGCCGGACCTGGTGCTGTGGATCCGCGGCGACTACGGCATCGCCGATGCGACCCTCAACCGCTTCTTCTCGCTGCACGTCGCGGCGATTCCGCTCGCGCTGCTGCTGCTGGTGGCGCTGCACCTCGTGGCGCTGCACGAGGTGGGGTCCAACAACCCGGACGGGATCGAGATCAAGGAGAAGGTCGGCGCGGACGGCCACCCTCTCGATGGCATCCCGTTCCATCCCTATTACACGGTGAAGGATTTCGTCGGCATCGGCGTCTTCCTGGTGGCGCTCGCGATCGTGGTGTTCTTCGTGCCGACGTTCGGGGGACTGTTCCTCGAGTCGCCGAACTTCGAGCCGGCCAATCCCATATCCACTCCCGCCGACATCACCCCGGTGTGGTACTTCACTCCTTATTACGCGATGCTGCGCGCGGTGCCCGACCAGAGGCTCGGGGCGCTGCTGCTGCTGCTGGCGATCATGGCGTTCCTGTTCCTGCCATGGCTCGACCGCTCGCCGGTGAAGTCGATGCGCTACCGCGGCTGGATGTCGCGCTCGGCGCTGGCGGTCTTCGTCGTCTCGTTCATCGGACTGGGCTATCTCGGCATGCAGCCGGCGCTCGGCGTCTACGTGATCATCGCCCGCATTCTGGCGGTGCTGTACTTCCTGTTCTTCCTGCTGATGCCGTTCTACACCAGTCTCGAGTCGGTGAAGCCCGTGCCTGAAAGGGTGGTCTACCATGCGCACTGAGGCGGTGCTTGCCGCGGTGTTGCTCACGGTCGCGGCCTGCGTGCCGCAGCGGCTGCCGGCGGCGGAAGAAGGGGGTGCTGCGAAGTTCGGCGCCGACTGGGAAAGCTGGCGCGCCGACACCAATGTCGCCGACCTCGCATCGGTGCAGCGCGGCGCCCGCAACTTCACCAGCTACTGCCTCGGCTGCCACTCGCTGAAGTACGAGCGCTGGTCGCGGCTCGGCGCGGACCTCAAGATCCCGGGACAACTGCTCGAGCAGAACCTGGTGCCGCCCGGAGCCAAGGTGAGCGACTACATCCTGACGGGCATGCCGGCCGCCGATGCCGAGGCCTGGTTCGGCAAGACGCCGCCGGACCTCTCGCTGATGGTACGCGCGCGCGGCAGGAACTATATCTACCAGTACCTCACGACCTTCTACGTCGATCCGACCCGCCCGACAGGCGCCAACAACCTGGCGCTGCCGACGACGGCGATGCCGGACGTGCTGTCGGAAGTCGAGGGCCTGAAAGAGGCCGTGTACCGGACCGAGACGGTGATGGTCGAGGGCAAGCCGAAATCGGAGCAGGTGTTCGACCACTTCGAGATGCTCGCTCCGGGACGCATGAGCCTCGCGGAGTACGACGGCTTCGTGCGCGACACTGTGAATTTCCTCGACTACGTCAGTGAGCCGACCCAGGTCGAGCGGCGCCAGCTCGGCGTGTGGGTCGTACTGTTTCTGCTGGTGTTCAGCTGGCTGGCCTTGCTGGTGAAGCGCGAGTACTGGAAGGACGTGCACTGACCGCGAGCGCGGGGGGCGGGAGCGGGAGCGTGTCGAGCCGACGATCCATCATGACCTTGTTTTCCGCACCCGATGACCCCTGGAGTCACCGGACGCGCATCGTGCTGGCCGAGAAAGGCATCAGCATCGATATCGTGAGCGTCGAGGCCGGGCGCTTCCCCGAGGACCTCCTCGATCTCAACCCTTATCACAGCGTGCCGACGCTGGTCGACCGCGACCTGGTGCTCTACGACTCACGCGTCATCATCGAGTACCTCGACGAGCGCTTTCCACACCCGCCGCTCATGCCGGTGGACCCGCTGACGCGCGCGCAGTTCCGACTGGCCCTGTACCGCATCGAGCGCGACTGGTACAGCGTCGCCAAGCAGATCGACGCCGAGCCCGACAAGAAGCAGGCGCTCAAGCTGAAGAAGATCCTGCGCGACACCATCCTGCAGAGCACCGAGCTCTTCAAGATCAAGCCGTTCTTCCTCTCAGACGAGTTCTCGCTGGTCGATGCGACCATCGCACCGATACTTTGGCGGCTGCCGTACTACGAGATCGACCTGCCGCCGCAGGCGCAGCCGATCGAGAAGTACATGCAGCTGGTGTTCGCCCGTACGGCGTTCCGCGAAGGCCTCACCGAGCGGGAGCAGGAGATGAGGCTGCTGCGTTAGGCCATGACCCAGGCGTTACCCAAGCGGCCGTTCCTGCTGCGCGCGATGCATCAGTGGATCACCGAGTGCGGCCACACGCCGCACGTGATCGTCGATGCCCGCTACGAGGGCGCCGAGGTCCCGCGCGCCTACGTCAAGGACGGCAAGATCGTTCTCAACCTCAGCGAAGGCGCCACGCAGGACCTGCGGCTCGGCAACGACGAGGTGGAATTCGACGCACGCTTCGGGGGCAGAGCGCATCACGTCCGCTTCCCGGTGCGCGCGGTGCTCGGCGTCTACGCGAAGGAGACCGGCGAGGGCATGGTGTTCTCGGAGCAGGACCTCGGTCCCGAGCCGCCGAAGCGCCCGACGCCCGCGGAAGAGGGCGGCGGCAACCGCCGCCCGCAGCTGAAGGTCGTTAAATAAGAAGGAGTCGGCCTGTAAGCCGGGTTCTGTCGAGGGCAATCATTCCTCTGCGATCCACGTCGCCGTGGACCTCTAGCGGCCTACCCGGAAGCACGCGCGGATCAGCGCTGCGTGCCGCCGTTGAAGGCGCACGCTGCTTCCCTATTTGGCCTTGCTCCAGGTGGGGTTTGCCGTGCCGTCGCGTGTTGCCACCGACGCGGTGCGCTCTTACCGCACCGTTTCACCCTTGCCGGTCCCGTGAGGGACTTGGGCGGTCTGCTCTCTGTTGCACTTTCCGTGGGCTCGCGCCCCCCAGGCGTTACCTGGCACCCGATCCGCCGGAGCCCGGACTTTCCTCCACCCC
>Ga0126371_10006114_pt1 | contig 10694 bp, 10 predicted proteins | sample PanSoiMetaPlot_4_FD_110145 | JGI IMG/M metagenome (GOLD analysis project Ga0126371, IMG submission 110145) | Tropical forest soil microbial communities from Panama - MetaG Plot_4 | ecosystem: Environmental > Terrestrial > Soil > Tropical forest > Bulk soil | place: Panama | collected 2016-02-17
AGATCCACACCTATGTCGAACGAATAACTGTTCATACAAAGCTTCGGTCGGATGCTTAGCCAGGAGGCTTGCAAGGATAATAAGCTTCATTGTTTACGGCTATGATTCTGAATGGATATTTTGATCCTGGTAAGCCTAGTAGTGATACGCCATCCAAAGTGCGAGAAGAATGATGACGAGAATGCCAACAGTGGTACCAATTAATCGTAGTTTTCCGTGATTGCCCTTGCGCAAGCGCGTGGCTTCCGTCCCAGCGTAATTCTCCATCTTTCTTGAAAACTCATTCGTTAATTTGGCAAAGCGATTCATGAAGAAGCACAACTCTGGGTTACGGGGAAATCGGACAAGTGGGTTTTAGGATAGACCCATGAAGTTGTCATCAATTCCGGGGCTATTTGCCCAAGGCGTCTGGCAACCCACGATAGTAACGAAAGCCTTCAAAAGCCTTTCCTTCTTTGACGCGCACGTGCTTGCGCATGAGCTCCCTCATCTCCTTGAGTTCGGCTTCCGAGAGGTTTGGCTTGTAGTTCTTCCACCCGGGTCCATACTGGCTGATATACTTCGCCCCGGCGTTGACCCGCTGCTCGACAAAATCAGTAATGTCCACGGTAATGTTCTCATCCCCGTGGTCATAGTCATTGAAAAATAGGTATTCAGGGATCATGTATTCTCTGAGGCCCTCCTGCGTGATCTGACCTTCGAACAACAATCGCCACATGGCGGCGCGCGCCGCGTCCGCTGCCAAATACGAGGCAGCGCGGTGGTCAGATTTGTGCCAGTGCTGGTAATTCTTGCCCGGGTCCCATGCAAGAAGCACGTCGGGACGGAGTTTGCGGATCCATCGAACGAGATTTTCGACGACCGCCTTGCGATCCTCAAACTCTAATAGGCCATCGTCATAGCCCAGGTTTATGTAGTGCTCTCCGGGAATGCCCAACTCAGCCAGAGCCGCCAACTCTTCCTGCCTCCTAATTTGCGCAAGCTGCGTCCTGGAAAGATTCGGGTCTTGAGTACCGACGTTTCCCGTTGTAAGCGTCAAAACATAAACTTGATTACCGCGGGCCTGGAGCATTGCCAGAGTCCCATGCGACAACTGATCATCGTCTGCATGTGCACCGATTAGCAGGATGGTCTTGCCTGTCCACTTCTCTACGGGGATGTCGGGCTTCATCTCCGTTTGTTGCGAAAATATCGGAGTCGTCAGAAATGCGAAACAGAACAGCAGCACCGGTTTTCTCACCGGACCTCCCAACGTAAACAAGTTTAGGGCCAACGCGTTAGGAGTGTGATTATAGTCCCTGAATTGGCTAAACTAGGACTTCCTCGTGATGCCGTGTCCTTCATCGTGACCCCGGCGACTTGGTAGGCGCATCGCGAAAGCTTTCCCACATCTTTCAAAGCGCTTGCAGCACGCACTGCGTTAGTTTTGATTACACTCAGGTCCCAAATGCCTGGTAGGTGCTTTTCGGGCATTTTCCCACCACTGGCCGGGTCTCGACGCCGAGTTATTCTCGTAGTTGCCAAGAAATTTGCCATGAGGCTCATAAGACCACGTCTAGAACTACTAGAAGCGAAGTACCAGTGACATCCTGAACGCATTTGCCTAGCGTGAAGAGATGGGAAGCAATATTTCGTCGCCAGAAAGTCTGCCTCACGACATCCGAACGGAGTTGCAAAAGCATGATGCGGCTTTGCGCCTTTCCTATACGGAGATCGTATCGGGCATAAATCGGCTGCTAAGGCAAGGCATCCCGAAGGAAGTAATTTCCGAGGTCGTCATGCGCGCAGTTGAAGCTGTATCGAAAGACTCCAACCCACAGCCCTATCAGAAGGTTTATTCGCCGATTGAATCTGAGCCGAACACTCTCGAACAATAGACTCCCTCAATGTAAGCTCGCAAGTCCTGATTAACCGGCTAATCGCTGAAGTTGGCCCTCGAAGCGGTTTCCAGGGTTCGACTCTCGTACACACCAAGGCTGTCCTCAACATACTGGTAATCTGGCTAAACGCCGGCGAGGGCAGGACGCAAAAGGAGGTCCGGGCGTCTTGCGAAGGGCAAATCGCACATTATAAGGGCCCGACTGCATCCGCTTGCTCGACTTTCCCATCACTACATCGGGCAAGTGCCGAAATTCCTCATGCTCGACTGGATCATCAAAGAGCCTATCCTAGCTGTTTCGAAGACGGCATAACTCCGGTACCTGAAAGACAACGAGTCGCGAGAGGGGTTCGACGCGCAGCGGGCCTAAACGAGGTACTTTCCGCCACGGTCGCTGCTCCAACGGTCCCGATGCACGCTTCGATGAGTGACCGCTATTGCTGTCGACCAAACCGACTCGCGCCATGAGAGCGTCAAAGCGAGGGTCGGAACGGATCGGATCGTAATACAAGCGGCCACACTTCAAGTCATTCAAGCCAGAGGAGTGTTACTGGTAGGCTCTTTCAAGCCAAACAAATGCCGAATCCTTCCGAAGATTGCCGCTTGCTGATTCGCGCCACTATGAAGGGGTCTGTTTGGTGTTCAATCGGATTTCCGGCTGAGCTTCGCGTACTCGGACCTGGCTCCCAATAGAGGCCGAAGATCTGGGTCGGCGTCCTTCCATTGCGCCAGGAGCTCGCGGTACATCCTCTTTGCTTTGTCAGTGTCGCCGCTCATCGCGTATGCCCGCGCCAGTCCGAGGTGAGCCAGCGGCCAATAAATATCTACCGATACCACGCCCCGGTTGTCTGTGATTTTTTGAAATTCCGCCGCAGCCTCTTTGCCCGAGTTCAACTGCAAATAGGCCAGGCCGCGATAGTAGGCAGTGATTCCGTCGGAATCACTGCCAAGGTCATAAGGAGCTGAGGGCTGCAGCGCCTCAATCGCCGTTGCGGGTTTTTTCTTATCCAGAGCGATAGCCGCTCGGATACACGGAAAGACCACGTCGTTGACCGCTGTGCCCAAGATTGGCCGCTGAGAGATTTCACCAATTAGGGTTTCCGCCCTGTGGGAATCCCCGGATCGCGCCACTGCCAGTGTGGCAAAGGCTTTGTGGCGAACAGAATTCTGCATGGTTCGGAGGGTTGTTTCCGCCAAAGTACGCGCTTCGCGTGCGTTCCCCATGTCGGCCTCAAACTGTGCCTGTCCATTGAGAATGGCGATCGCCTGCTCCTTGCGCCCCTTACTTTCGGCGAGCTGACGCGCCCGTTTAAAGAGTTGTCGCGATTTGCGAACCTCTCCAAGGCTGAGGACCGCTTTTGCATGGTAATACGTCAAGACACTTTCCTGGGGTTTACCTCCGAACCAGTCAAGCTCCCGCTGCATTGCTGGGCCATCGCTCTCGACAAACGCGATTCGATAGAGAAGAGAATGGACCCAGAAGCTGTCCGCCTTCTCGGCGATGGCTTTTTCGCAGATGGCCTTGGCTTCAGGGAAGCGTGAAGTGCGCTCGTAGGCTCTGCCAAGAGAGGCATAAGGGAGGGCATGATTAGCATTCAGCCGCAAAGCCTGTTGCCCGGGTTCTATCGCTTTCTCCGGTTGTCCGATCACGATGTATGTGTTGGCCAGGCAGTTGAAGGAGAGAAAGTCGCGCGGATAGACTTCACTCCACAGCTTGCAGGTTTGGATTTCATTAACAGGTTCACGCGCGGTATCCTCGTAATACCTGACCTGGATATAAAACTTCTCCTTCTCACTGATGTGCTCTCGCCGTTCAAAAGCTTTGCGAAGGTAGCTGTCAGCGTTATCAACTTGGCCGAGATTGCCGGATACCGCAGCCAACCTGGCGTAGGCCATGGCAAAGTCAGGATCAAGTTCGGTTGCCAGCTTGTAGTCCGGAAGGCTTTCGCTCTCTTTACCCTGTGCGCGTTTCGTTTCACCTGATGTGAACGCCTTCAGGGCTGCCAGGGAATTGGTCGTGGCTTGATCGATAGGCGTGTCGAATCTTTCGATGGAACTAATCGATTCACCCAACTTTCGGCGCAACGGAGCGATGATCTGCCCCAGGCGGTTGAGCACCTGTTCCTGCCGATCAGCGCGGATTTCCTGGTGGATCAAGGACGCTCCATTGAGGCAATTCGTAGCATCTAGGTCAACTGCGTAGCTGCTGCCAAGCCTTACGATCGAACCTCCAATCACAACTTTTCCTCCGCTTCTCTCGCAAACCTCTCGTGCTATCGGTAATACAACGCGCTCATCCGGCGAACGTCCCATCAGGTGCAAGGTTTCCCTGATTTTGGAGTCATCCGTGATGCTGAAGTAAGGGGATTCGGAAAGCTTCACTTTGAGCGCTTGCTTCAACGGCCCGTCAAAGATGGGCTCACCCGTGGTGTTCACAAAGTCAGACACGACGATTGAGTCGGACCCGCCCAGAGGAGGGGGCCTGCGGGAAGTCAATCGCCATGCCAGTACCGAAGCGAATGCCGCGACTGTGGCACCGGCCAGCACCCAGTAGCGCCGGCGTTTGAGTGCACTTGCGAAGCCCGCGAGAATTCCAGGGTGCTCACTGCGCTCAATTGATTCTTGAACCAGAACCCGGGAGCGCGAATGGCGCTCCACTACAAGGTCGGTTTCCGCTTCCTCCTCCCTCTCTTCGTTCACCTTTGCTGCAAAACGGTACCCACGGCCGGGGATCGTCAAGATGTAACGATGCTGTTCCGGAGAATCGCCCAAGGCTTTGCGGAGCACGGCTACGTTCTGGGCGAGGTTGGCCTCTTCGACGAAGCTATCCGGCCAGAGGCTTTTCATCAGTTCATCTTTAGCCACCATGCGATTGCGGTTCTCAAGGAGGACCAGGAGAGTGTCAAAGGCCTTGGGCATGAGCGAGACAGGTTTCTGGCCGCGCAGCAGGAGACGCTTGGCAGGATCAAGCCGGAAGGAACCGAACCGGTAGAAGTGGTTCTTTTCCATCGACATACGGCTCTTAGAAATCTTTAGAAACTTCTTAGGCCTTCCTAAAGACCTCGACGAGCCCGGATTCGTACAGTCGGCCCTGCAACCATAGGTGGAAGGCCAAGAGCGTTTCGGGTGCTCCGAACTTAGCACAGTGACGAGAGGCAAACAATGGCGGAGGCTGCGCATTGAAGCCGCGGCGGAGGATCGAGATGGTCGTGGAACAAGACGAAATCATTCTGGTCCGGCGAAGGAGAGGAGCCGTCCGGATGTGGTGTAGCGAGTGCCAAGCTTACGTTGCCATGTTGCCCGTCGAGGATGCTAGCGCTCTTGCCGGAACTACCCCGCGCACGATCTACCGCTGGACCGAAAACGGCAGGCTACATTTCGCGGAGACGGGCCTGCTACTGATCTGTGCTCCATCACTGACCACCCTCGTCAGCGCAGAACGACCAGCAGAAACAAAGAGAGAAGTCTCGGCGCTTGAAGGGCCAGGGCATCAAACGGATTCCAGGCCTGGAAAGCGCCAGTAGAGGATACGCAGAGGTCATCTATGAAGACAGATTGGAAAGCATTCCTCCTGCTGGGATTGCTCGGTGTGCCGGCGTTGGTTGCCGCCGCTTCGCCCAGTGACACAACCGGGCGGACGCGGACCTATTACATCGCGGCCGATGAAGTGATTTGGGACTACGCGCCCGGAGGGCTCAATCAGATCACCGGCAAACCGTTTGGCGATGCCGAGAGTTTCTGGGTTGCAAACGGGCCTCGCCAGGTCGGAAAAGTGGTGAAGAAGGCGCTCTACCGCGAATACACCGACGCCACCTTCGCTCAACTGAAGCCTCGTCCCAAAGAATGGGAACACCTGGGCTTTTTGGGACCGCTCCTGAGAGCCGAGGTGGGTGACACGATTCAAGTTGTCTTCAAGAATAACTTGCGCTTCCCGGTCAGCATGCATCCCCACGGTGTCTTTTATCAGAAAGACTCCGAGGGCGCCGTGTACCACGACGGCGCGGGTGAAAAAAATAACCGGGCTGTCCCGCCCGGCGCAATACAGACGTACGTCTGGCCCGTTCCGGAGCGAGCTGGCCCTAGCCAGGGAGACGTGAGCTCCGTGCTCTGGATGTACCACTCGCATGTAAACGAAATCGCGGACTCCAACGCTGGGCTCGTAGGACCGATCATTGTCACGACTCGCGGAATGGCCAAGGCCGACGGGACACCGAAGGATGTTGACCGGGAATTCGTTGTTGCCCTTTCCACGGTTATCGAAACGGAGAGCCCGTATCTTCAGGAGAATATCGAACGATATACGAGCGACCCCAAGAGCGTGAAGGTCGTTTCCAATCCCATAAACGGTGTGAAAGCGATTCTGACCGGCGATCCCACCTCGCCCGTCAATCCGTTGTTTAGGGAATGCGTCAACGGCTTTTTGTACGGCAATACCCCTGGCTTGAGCATGAAGGTGGGCGAGCGCGTTCGCTGGTATCTGATGGCCACCAGCAACTTCGAGCTGCACGCGGCGCATTGGCACGGCAATACGGTCGAGGTCGGGCACATGCGCACCGATGTCGCGCCAATACAAACGATGGGGATGGTGGTCGCAGACATGGTTCCCGACAATCCAGGTACGTGGCTGTTCCATTGCCATGTCGGAGGGCACTTACGCGCTGGGATGCAGGCCCTCTATACCGTTGAGGTAAGAGAAGCAAGCAGCCGCTTGGGAGAGCGCTGAAAGCAGAAATCCTCAACCGCATGCCACCCAGAAAGCAGGAGGCAATATGGCATAGAAGCACGAGATGGAAGTTTCGGTTTAGACAAAATGAGAAAAGGAGAGCGGTTATGAAGCGATTCGCGAAGGTGTTGGTTGTCACTCTTGGTTTCGGGGCGCTGGGATTTGTAATGTTCCTCGTCCCTACCTGTTGTGACGTCGGAGCAGTCGATGTCCAACAGTGAGCGGAACGCAAAGGAGCCACCAATGTACAGGATGAAATGGTTGTTTCCCCTGGCTGCTTTTCTACTTCAATGTTCTGCTCCGTATACCGCACATGCTCAGCAACAAAACACGGCAGCAGACAGCACAAGCACTGCCGTGCCGCGGCTGATTAAGTTTGATGGGACGCTGCTGAATGAGCAGGGGCACTTAATGAAGGGCCCTGTAGGTGTGACGTTCGCGCTCTATGCGCAGCAATCCGGCGGCGCAGCCCTGTGGATGGAAACGCAGAACGTTGAGCTGGATACGAGCGGAAATTACAGCGTTCTTCTGGGTGCAGCGAGCGCGAGTGGCGTGCCCATGGATTTGTTTGCTTCGAGCGAGGCGCGTTGGCTGGGTGTGCAAGCCGAGCGCCAGCCGGAACAGCCACGGACATTGCTCGTGAGCGTACCGTACGCCCTGAAAGCCGGCGATGCGCAGACCCTCGGTGGTCTGCCGGCGACTGCCTACGCCTTAGCCGGATCGCAGCCAGCTTCGTCGGCTCCAGCCGTCAGCAGCATGACGAACCTCATCGCCACGGCGCAGCCAGCCACGCCCAATACGGCGACTACCACCGGCAGCGGAACAGCGGACTTTCTTCCGCTCTGGACCAACAGCACGACTCTGGGCAATTCGATTCTCTTTCAGGCTCCCAGCAGCAACAGCATCGGCATTGGGATCACCGCGCCGACGGCCAAGCTGGACGTGAACGGAGGGGCGACGATTCGCGGCCAGCTGTCTTTGCCGTTCACGGGCACGGCCACCTCCACGATAGCGTTCAACTCGCAGCCGCTGGATCTATTGGCTTCGGCGTTCAACAGTTCGACGCACGCCGCGGTGCCGCAACACTTCCGCTGGGAGGCGGAGCCGACAGGGAACAACAGCGCCTCACCTTCAGGGAAACTGAACTTGCTATTTGCTTCGGGCACGGGAACACCGTCCGAGACCGGTCTTTCCATCAGCAACACGGGCATCATCACGTTCGCACCGGGGCAGACAATGCCTACCGTAACCGGCAACGAAACCGTGACCGGCAACTTCAGCGCGGGCTCCGTGTCAGCCGGGAGCGCCGTGTTCAGCGGGAACAGTAGCTCTCAGATCGCGAGTATCACGCAGACCAGCGCCGCAGGAAATGGCCTGATGGCCACTGTTAAGGGCGGCTTCGGCGTGAATGCCACCGCCACTTCTCCCGGCGCGGTAGGCGTGGCCGGCAATGCCTCCTCCACAACGGGCGCAGGCGTGGGCGTCATCGGAAGCGCCCAAAGCCCCAGCGGAATCGGCGTGCTCGGCACAGCCCCCAATGGCGGCATTGGCGTCAAAGGTGTGAGCAGTGTGGTGGGCAGTTCTGTGGGCGTGGCGGGCGAATTTAACAGCACCAACGGAGCGGTAATCCTCCGCGGCCTGAACGGCAGTACCACGGAGTTCAACGTCACCGGTGGTGGAGCCGTCTTCGCCAATGGAAGTGTCAGCGCGAACGGGACCGTTTTCGCGAACGGCGGCTTCTCAGGGTCTGCCATCGATATCGGCGGAAACGCAGTTCTGGGCGGACCTGTGGGTATTGGCACGACCTTCGCTCACGCTCAGCTCGACGTGCATGATTTTGCTAGCGAGTCAGCTATTGACACGCTGATAGGCAACCCTGGTTGTGGTACTTCGTTTGCTGGCATTGGCTTTCTTCCTGGCGGCACGGGCTTCGGCGCTTGCACTAACTACTCACTGTTGGGTGACGGCACGAATACGTTTGTCAACGCCGGCCCCCTCGGTGCGCTTCATTTCCGCCTCTCGAACGGCGACGCGATGATCGTCAACAACAACGCCCGCGTCGGCATTGGCACAACGACGCCGGTTGCCAAGCTCGACGTCAACGGAGACGCCAACATCAGTGGCGTCCTCATCACCGGGAACCTGGCGACGCAAGTATCCACAAGTACGCCGACTGCTTCACCCGGTGGTGCCTTCAGCTGCAATACGGGCAACCCGACTCCTAATGCGAACTGTGTGGATCTTAGCCTGTCCTTTACGAATCAGGTCTCGCCCGTGCTTATCATGGCCAACCTCAACGGAATTTCCAACATTCAATGCGTTGTGGAACGCTTCCTAGTCGTAGTAGACGGAAATGTGGTGGGAAAGAGTACTGTTTTTGGAGACGGCAGCGTTAACGACCAAGTTTTCGCGACTTCCGTCTCAATCATGGCGCTGTCAACGCTGTCACCGGGAAGCCACAATGTAAGCCTCCAGGAATTCGTTGATGGGAGCCGGTGTTCGAGTCTCAGATTCCTATTCACCTCCGGCATTTCTAACGACAACGACAGCAGCACGATTATTGTTCGCGAGTGGTGAGGGGAAGCTAGCGCACCAAGCGGCAGACTGACAAGTTTCGCTGGCAAAGCCCGTTAGAACACAGGAGGAAAAAACCAATGAAGCGATTCATTAGGGCGCAGCTCGTTTCTTTCTCCGCCTTACCATTCCATACCAAAACGTTTGGCCACTATTGTGGATTTCATTGAAGCAGGTGAACCCGCCCAATTGGGCAAATCTTTATCGCTCGTAGCATCCCCTCCGAGTTTGCTACTAAAGGCGAATACAAAAGCTCGCCGACCATAACTGACGCGGGCACTGTTTTTCGGAGACGCCAATGCATAGGCGATCCGCTGAGCTACTGATGCTTTTTGGAGTTGTGCAGGGAACAGGACGCGCCCTTGTTCATCCGTAGTCAATGTAATTTCATGGCCTTCACGTTCAGCAGGGTAATTCTGATAAACGAGTCGAACTGAAATTCCCGACAGAGGTTTACTGTCCTCTCTCACAACCCATACCTCCCAACGAGGTGCGGCCAAGTAGGATATGGGAACCAGACTAGCGATTATCAGGACTCCTACGACGACAACTACTATTTGCCGACTCAATCGTTTCTGCCTCCGAGTCAGTAACGAAACATTATGCCGAAATAAGCCCGATTTCCAGCGAAGGGTGGCTCAGGTCTCGATTTACGCGCTAACCGCCGAAGTACCGAGCTGCTCGCCAACGCCGGTTCTATTGCAGCGGCGTTTGAAGGGATGCTGAACCTTTGGAACCTTATGTGCGCAGTTGGCGAGGTCCAAGGAAACGAGCTTACCGGAGAAATTCCTAGGACTTCACGAAGCACTTCCCTCTAGCGCGGCCTAGCAATGGCAACGATGAGGACCAAATACGCGAGTGCCAGCACACCTCCCAAAAAAAACTTGCGCCACTTCCGATTGTCCGTCCTTAGTGCGAGAAAGGCAGTCAGACAGGCGACAAGGAGAATGAAATGCCCAATACCACCGAGCGGCACCATCATGGTGTCAAGTCGCCGAACGTGGCCCGTTCGGAGGAAAGACCAAAACTCGACCCCACCCGCCTGCATGAGATGAGTCACAAAGAGATTGAGACAGTTCCACGCAACCGCGACGCTGAAGCCCGCGCCAAAACCCCATGCACTGTTGCGGCGCGCAAGAGCCACGACGACGACATAAATTAGGGCCTGGAGAAGGTGGAGAAGCTGAAGCTGTGGAACGACCAGTGCCGACACGGTAAGCGCTATTAGGAAGAGCGCAGCTCCAATCGGAATCCACATGCGCGCCCGGAGGGCTTCAATTGCCGGATCGTCGTGCATTTCCATAAAATACGGCAGAACTGGCCGATGAGTTCCCTAACGATTAGGGCAAGTTCAAGGTAGGTCCTGGTTAACGGGGCAGTCTGTGAAGCCAAGTACTACCCGCCACACATTATAAAAGGGCGCCCCTTTGGAGTACGTTTTGAGTGCGTTGCTCAAACTTCTCCAGAAAGGAGCACCCTTTTTTATGACCAGCGTTAAATATATCGGTATGGATGTGC
>Ga0126371_10006116_pt1 | contig 10692 bp, 7 predicted proteins | sample PanSoiMetaPlot_4_FD_110145 | JGI IMG/M metagenome (GOLD analysis project Ga0126371, IMG submission 110145) | Tropical forest soil microbial communities from Panama - MetaG Plot_4 | ecosystem: Environmental > Terrestrial > Soil > Tropical forest > Bulk soil | place: Panama | collected 2016-02-17
AGGCGAAGCCGGAGCAGCGCCGCCGCGTGCTGGAAGAGGCGGCCGGCATCTCCGGCCTGCATGCGCGCCGGCACGAGGCCGAGCTGCGCCTGCGCGCCGCCGAGCAGAACCTCGCCCGTCTCGACGACGTGATCGGCCAGCTCGCGGCGCAGATCGACGCGCTCAAGCGCCAGTCGCGCCAGGCGGTGCGCTACCGCGCGCTGTCGGAGCAGATCCACAAAGCGGAGGCGACGCTGCATCATCTGCGCTTCGTCAACGCGACCGCCGAGGTCGCGGCGGCGGCGCACGCTAAGGACGTGAGCGTGCGGGTGGTCGCCGAGCGCACCGGCGCGCAGGCCGAGGCGTCGCGCCTGCAGGCGCTCGCCGCCGCGGCGCTGCCGGCGCTGCGCGAGGCCGAGGCCAAGGAGGCGGCGGCGCTGCAGCGCCTCGTCATCGCCCGCGAGACCCTCGACCGCGAGGAGGCGCGCGCCCGCGAGCGCATGGCCGAGCTCGATCGGCGGATCGTGCAGCTCGACGAGGATATCGCGCGTGAGCGCAAGCTCGCGGCCGATGCCGAGGCGGTGATCGGCCGGCTGCGCGCCGAGCAGGAAGGCCTCGAGCGCGAGGCCGCCGCGACCGCCGAGCGGCGCGCCGGCGTCGACGAGCGCGTCGCCGCTGCCGATGCTCGGGTGACGGCGAGCGAGCATACATTCGACCGCATCACCACCGCGCTCGCGGATCTGACCGCGCGCCGCAACGAGCTCGAGAACGCCGCGCGCAACCACGGCGACCGCCGCACCCGCATCGAGAACGAGCTCGCCGGCGTCACCGCCGAGTTCGAGCGGATCGCCGCCGAAGCCGCCAACACGGTCGACCTCGCGGGACTCGCCGCGGCCGTGGCGGCCGCCCAGCAGGCGGTCGCTGACGCCGAAACAGCGGCGACGCGCGCCGAGGCCGCCCATTCGGGCGCACGCCAGGCGCTCGACGTCGCCCGCCAGCCGCTCACCGACGCCGAGCGGCGCGTCAACCGGCTCGAGACCGAGGCGAAGACCCTCGCCAAGGTGCTGCACGTGGACGCCAAGAACCTCTGGCCGCCGGTGATCGACCAGCTCGAAGTGTCGAAGGGCTTCGAGACCGCACTCGGCGCGGCGCTGGGCGACGATCTCGACGCACCGATCGAGCCGAACGCGCCGATGCATTGGGCCGGCGCGGCGCGCGAGGAGTCCGACGCGGCGCTGCCGGCCGGCGTCGAGCCCTTGGCCGAGCACGTGCGGGCGCCCGCGGAGCTCGCGCGCCGGCTCGCGCAGATCGGCATCGTGATTTCCCGCGCCGACGGGCCGCGCCTCGCCAAGCTGCTCAAGCCCGGCCAGCGCCTGGTCTCGCGCGAGGGCGATCTGTGGCGCTGGGACGGCTTCGCGGTCGCCGCGCATGCGCCGACCAGCGCGGCGCGCCGGCTCGCCGAGCGCAACCGCCTCGCCGACATCGAGGCCGAGCTCAGCATGGCGCGCGCCGAGGCCGAGGCCCGCCGGGTGGTGGCCGCACAGGCCGAAGCCGAGGTCTCCGCGACCGCCGTGGCCGAGAGCGCGGCGCGCACCCGCTGGCGCGACCTGCAGCACGAGGCCGACACCGCGCGCGACCGCCATGTCCAGGCCGAGCGGGAGCTTGCCCGCATCACGGCGCGCCACTCCGCCCTGTCAGAAGCAAAGACCCGGCTCGCCGCCGCACTCACCGAGGCGCAGTCCGCGCAGGGCGACGCGCAATCGGCGCTCGCCAGCCTGCCCGCCTCCGACGCGATCGAAGCCGAGCTCGCCCAGGTGCGCGCGCGGCTCAACGACGAACGCACGCGGCTCGCCGAGGTGCGCGCCGAAGCGCAGGCACTCGCCCGCGAGGTCGAGCTCGCCGAGCGTCGGCTCAATGCGATCCGCTCGGAGAGTGCCGCCTGGAGCGAGCGCCGGCAGGGCGCCGCCGCCCAGATCGAGACGCTGCAGACGCGGATTGGCGACACCCGCAACGAGCGCGCGGGCCTCGCCGACGCGCCGGCCGCGTTCGAGGCGCAGCGCCGCTCGCTGATCAGCGAGATCGAGGCCGCCGAGGCGAGCCGCCGCGCCGCCGCGAACGAGCTCGCACACGGCGAGACCGCGCTTGCCGACGCCGACAAGGCGGCGCGCGCCGCGCTCGAAGCGATGGGCACGGCGCGCGAGGAGGCCGCCCGCGCCGAGGAGCGGCACGCGGGCGCAAAGCGCCGGCTCGCCGACGTGGAGCATGAGATCCGCGAGATGCTGGAGGTCGAGCCGGGAGAAACCGCCGGGCTCGCCGGAATCGAGCCGGGCGCTCCCCTGCCCGAGGTCGGCGAGATCGAGACGCAGCTCGACAAGCTGCGGCGCGACCGCGAGCGCATCGGCGCCGTCAACCTGCGCGCCGAAGAGGAGCTGCGCGAGGTCGAGACCCAGCACGGCTCGCTGGTGAGCGAGCGCGAGGACCTGAGCGAAGCGATCAAGCGCCTGCGCCAGGGCATCCAGAACCTCAACAAGGAGGCGCGCGACCGCCTGCTCGCCTCCTTCGAGGTGGTGTCGACCCACTTCAAGCGGCTCTTCAGCGAGCTGTTTGGCGGCGGCACCGCCGAGCTGCAGCTGATCGAGCACGAGGACCCGCTCGAGGCCGGGCTCGACATTTTGGCGAAGCCCCCCGGTAAGAAGCCGGCGACGCTCTCGCTGCTGTCGGGCGGCGAGCAGGCGCTGACCGCCATGGCGCTGATCTTCGCGGTGTTTCTCACCAATCCGGCGCCGATCTGCGTGCTCGACGAGGTCGATGCCCCGCTCGACGATCACAACGTCGACCGGTTCTGCGACCTGCTCGACGAGATGACCCGCTCGACCGACACGCGCTTCGTCATCATCACCCACAATCCGATCACCATGGCGCGCATGAACCGCCTCTTCGGCGTCACCATGGCGGAGCGCGGCGTGTCGCAGCTCGTCTCGGTCGACCTCGAAGAGGCGGTGAAGATCCGCGACGCGCAGGTGGCGTGAGGGTTGCACGGCCCGGCGGCGCTTCGACGCCGGCGGACCAAAGCCGCGACCGGTCAGCCGATGCGGTTCCATTTTTCGGGAACGGAACACCCGGCCGCGGGCGAGCGTTCGGGCACGGGGATTCTAGCGCCGAGTGGGCTTTCACTGTAAAGAGCTGGGCCGTCGGCGGCGCGCCGCGGACGGGTCCGCGACGCGCCGATCTCGACCATTCGAGCGGAGAGATGGCGCTGCGGATCGAGGACTACGCGCTGATCGGCGACTGCAAGACGGCCGCATTGGTGGGCCGCGACGGCTCGATCGACTGGCTGTGCTGGCCGCGGTTCGACTCGGCCGCCTTCTTTGCGGCCCTGCTCGGCACCGCCGAGAACGGGCGCTGGCGCATCGCGCCGGATCAGCCATTGGTCGGTGTCAGACGGCGCTATCGTCCCGGCACGCTCGTGCTCGAGACCGAGTTCGAGACAGCGACCGGCCGGGTCGCGGTCATCGACTTCATGCCGCCGGCGGACGGCGCGCATCTGGTTCGCATCGTGACCGGCCTGTCCGGACAGGTCGACCTCTGCACCGAGTTCGTCGCGCGGTTCAACTATGGCGCGACAGTCCCGTGGGCGAACCGGCTCGACGATACGACGATCTCGATGATCGCCGGCCCGGAGCGGCTGACGCTGTGCACGCCGATCGCGCTGCGCGGCGCGGACCTCAAGACCGTGGGCGCGTTCACGGTCGCCGCCGGGGAGTCGATCCCGTTCGTCCTCGGCTACGGTCCTTCGTTCGAAGCCCTGCCGCCGGCGATCGACCCGTTCGATGCATTGGAGCGCACGGAAGCCTTTTGGCGGAGGTGGAGCGACCGCTGTCCCGCGGTCGGGCCTTGGACGGACGCGGTTAAACGCTCGGCCATCACGCTGAAGGCGCTCACCTATGCGCCGACCGGCGGGATCGTCGCGGCGGCGACGACGTCACTGCCCGAGCGCCTCGGCGGCGTGCGCAACTGGGACTACCGCTTCTGCTGGGTGCGCGACGCAACGTTCACGCTGCTCGCCTTCATCCACCTCGGTTATTACGAGGAAGCGAATCGGTGGCGTGATTGGCTCATTCGCGCGGTCGCGGGCAGCCCGGCTCAGGCGCAGATCATGTACGGCGTGGGCGGCGAGCGGTGGTTGCCGGAGCTGACGGTCGACTGGCTGCCCGGCTACGAGAACTCCGCGCCGGTGCGGATCGGCAACGCGGCCTACCAACAGCGGCAGCTCGACATTTTCGGCGAGATCGCCGACGCCATGTTTCAGGCCTTCAAGGCGGGCATGCCGATGTCGCCGCGCGGCGCGGAGCTGCGCCCCGTGGTCCTCGACTATCTGGCGAAGGCCTGGCGCGAGCCGGACGAGGGCATCTGGGAGGTGCGCGGCGGCGAGCAGCACTTCGTCCACTCGAAGGTGATGGCCTGGGTCGCGTTCGATCGCGCCGCCAACGACGGGCAAAGCCCGCCGGAGCCGTCGCGGCGGTGGCGCGCCATCGCGGAGGAAATCCACGCCGAGGTGTGCGCGCGCGGCTTCAACCGCGAGCTCGGGAGCTTTGTGCAGGCCTATGGCGCAAAGCAGCTCGATGCCAGCCTGCTCCTGATCCCGATCGTGGGCTTTCTGCCGCCGGACGATCCGCGCGTGCGCGGCACCGTGCAGGCGATCGAGAAACGGCTGCTGATCGACGGCGAATTCGTGCTGCGCTACGAGACCGAGCACACGCGCGACGGATTGCCCGATGGCGAGGGAGCGTTTCTCGCCTGCAGCTTCTGGCTCGTCGACAATTACATCCTGCAGGGCCGCTACGTGGAAGCGCGCAAGCTGTTCGACCGCTTGCTGGCGCGCTGCAACGACGTGGGACTCCTCTCCGAGGAGGTCGATCTGCTCACTGGCCGGATGCTGGGCAATTTCCCCCAGGCCTATAGCCACGTCGGGCTGATCAACTCGGCGCTCAGCCTCACCCGCGAGACGGGGCCGGTCGAGGAGCGCGCCGAGCCGCCAGAGGCCGCGCCGCCGACGCCATCGGCCGCAGGCGTCGCGTGAGCCGCCGGATCATGTCGGCCATGGCCGAGCGCATGTTGCCCAACGTGGACGTCAGCGATCTCGCGCCGGGTCTTTGGATCTGGCGGCTCGGGCATCCCGGATGGAAACCGGACGCGGACTGGCAGCAGGTGGTGACCTGCGTCTGCGTCGACGCCGGCCGCGAGCGGTGGCTGATCGATCCGCTGCTGCCGCCCGACGACGCGACCCAGGTCTGGGACCGGCTCGACCGGCGGCCGCCGACCGCGGTGGCCGTGCTCTCTCCGGATCATATGCGCAGCACCTGGGATGATCGTACGACCAAGAGCGTCGACGCCGTGGTCCGCCGTTATGGATGCCGCGCCTTCGGTCCCGCGGTCTTCGATCCCGACGATGGGCCGCCCGAGACCGAGCTGCAGACGATCGTGCCGAACCACGCACTGCCGGGCGGCCTGCTCCCGTTCCGGGATCCGCGCGGCTGGAACGAGACGCCGCTCTGGCTGCCCGAGCACCGGACCCTTGTCTTCGCCGACGCGCTGACCGAGCGGGCCGGCGTGCTGCGGGTGTGGATGTCGCCCACGCATGAGGAGCGTGCCCTGCCCGACCTGCGGGCGCTGCTCGACCTTCCGTTCGAGCGCGTGATCATCTCCCATGGCGAGCCGGTGCATACGCGCGATGCGTTCAGGCGCGCGCTGGCGCTGCCGCAGTGGCCGGCCGGGCCGCTGCACCAGGCCGCCTACCGCGGCAACCTCGACCGGGTTCGCAGCCTCGTGGAGGCGGGCGCGGACATGACGGCGCGCGACGAGCGATTCGGCGCGACGCCATTGGACTGGGCCGGCTGGGGCAAGCAGGACGGCGTCGTCGCCTATCTCACGACAGCGATGAAGATCTCTGACCGCAGCGGCTGATGCCGCCGCACTACGCCGCGGTCCTGGCGCGACGGCCCTCGACCTCGGCGATGAAAGCCGCGACCGACCGGCCGATCGTCTCCGGGTGATCCTCCTGCAGGAAATGCACGCCGGCGCCGAGCCGGACGAGGCGGCAGTCGTGCAACTTGCGGGCCAACTCCTCCGCCAGCGCGGGCGAGACCAGGGCGCCGGGATCGGCGGCGAACAGGAGCTTTGGATAAGTGGATGTCGCGAGCGTCGCATGCGCCGCCTCGAGCGTCGCATAGACGTCGGCGGGCTCGCCGGCGATCGGCAGCTCGTTGGGGAAGCGCCAGGTGGGCCGGCGCGATTGCGGCGTCGGGAATGGCGCGCGGTAGACCGCCATCTCCTCCGCCGTGAGCTTGCGCCGCATCCCGCCCGGCAGAATCCGCTCGACGAAGGCGTTGCCTTCGAGGATCATCTGCTCGCCTTCGCCGGGCGTACGAAACTTGCGAAAAATCCCGCGCGCCGCATTGCCGCGCTCGAACTCCTCGAAGGTCGGCATCGGCCGGATGAATTCCATGAAGGCGAGCCCGCGCACGAAATCAGGCCGACGGGCCGCGAGGTGGAAGGCGAGCGCCGTTCCCCAGTCCTGCACGACGAGGTAGGCGGCGCTGATCCCGGCCCTGGCGATGAAGGCGTCGAGATAGCGCACGTGATCCTCGAAGCGATACGCGATGTCCGGCTTGCCCGACTGGCCGAAGCCGATGAGGTCCGGCGCGATACAATGCGCAACCTCGGCGACGCGCGGCATGATGTTGCGCCAGATATAGGAGGAGGTCGGATTGCCGTGCAGGAAGAGCGCGACCGGCGCGTCGGTGCGCCCCGCCTCGCGATACGCCATTTCCGAATCGAGGACCGGGTGCTTGGGCAGGCTGATGTCCGGGCGGATGATATCGGGGGTCATGACGATTACTCCTTGGGCGCCTTGAACACGGTGGCAAACGCAATGCGCTTGAAGCGCTCGAGCGGCTCGGCATCGCGCTCGACCTTCATGCGCAGGATCGCGCCCTCCCAGCAGGAGAGCAGGAAGTCGGCGAGCTCCTCGGGCGCAAACGTCGTTGCAATCTCGCCGGCGGCCTGGCCCTCGGCGATGCAGGCGGCGAACGGGGCACGCCATTCCGCGAAGATCGCCGCGAGCCGCGTGCGCAGCATCTCGCTCTGCGGCGCGGCCTCGAGACTGAAGTCGCCGATCAGGCAGCCGCGGCCGAAATGGGCCTTGGCGAGGCGCTCGGTGATGATGTCGAGATAGCGCCGCAGGCGCTGGCGCGGCGTACGGCTCGGGTCTTCGAGCGCCTCGGTGACGATAAGCTTGAGATCGTCGAAATAGCGGTCGAGCACGGTGCGGGCGAACTCCTCCTTGGAGCGGAAATGGTTGGTGAACGAGCCCTGCGGCGCCGACGCGGTGGCCACGATGTCGCGCACGCCCGCGCCGACATAGCCCTGGCGGATCATGACCTTGAGCCCGGCCTCGATGATGGCGTCGCGCAGTGAATGTCTTGCCATGCCAGAACAATACGTACGTCCGTATTATATGTCAATGCAGGCCTTTGGGGCTCGCCCGAACCTGGCGAGGGTATCCGAGCAAAACGAACCTAACTGGGATAACAGCAACGATTCCAAGGACAACGCGTCAGCGGTGAATTTGACCCGTTAGGCGCCGGTCTCAGCGATAAATGCGCACCGCGACGCCGCGCTGCTTGAGCCGGGCGATCAGCCGCTCGTCGACGGCGCCTTCATGGAACGACAACGACTTGAGCGCCGGAAGCTCGAGCAGGCCGTCGGCGTGGCGGCAGTCACCCGGCAGGCTCACGTCGGCAAGCTTGGCGAGGCCGACCAGGTGGTCGATGTCCACGGCGTTGAGCATCGAGATGTATTCGAACCGGCGCAGATTGACGCAGCGCGCGATGCCCTCGACGCTGGCGATGTCGAACTCCGGCGTGGTGCCGTCCCAGTAATAGAAGCAATAGCGATAGATCGGCGCGCCGCCGTCGAACGTGATGCTCTCGACCTGGGCCAGATCCGCGTCGGTCAATGGATAGCGGACGAGGTAGTCGTAGGCCTCGCGGATGAAGTGGTAGCCGTCGCGGCCAAGGTCGACATGCTGGGACAGCACGGCGTCGGCGAGCGCCTGCGGCTCGGCGAGATCGATGGCGTCGGCCTCGATCAGCGCCGAGAGCACCGCGAGCTTGAAGTTCGGATCGCGGAACGGGGCGCCCGGCGGGCCCGCGGCTGCCGGATAGACCATCGGCTGCTTCGGCGGGTAGACGGCATTGCGCACGAAGAACCAGACGCTGTGCAATTCATCGCCATGGAACTCGACGGCGATCCGGTAGTGGCCGGAGACGTCCGCGACGTAACGGCTCGCGGCTGCGATGTCGGAGCGGTCGCCCAGCCGAAGCTGTGGCAAGGCCGCCACGGCCGCCCCCTGCGACATGCCGCGCGTTAGGCCGGCAATCGCCACGTCGGCCGGAAAGGGCGGGCCGAACGCCACATAGGCGAGATGGCCGGTGGCATCGAGCCGCGCCGTGAAGCCGCCCGTATGCGCGATCGCCCTGATCCATCCGGCGTCGTGCGGCGCCGGCGGCCGCCAGCGCGCGCCCATGGCGGAGCGCACGGCGTCGGCCCCCTCGCCCGGCCGCAGCGCCGCGAGAGCATTGAAATCAACAAGCTTTTCCATGGGATGCAGGCCCAATCGACAGCTCTATGGTAGTGTTTGGTTGCGGGCGCATGGCGCCGGGTTCAAACCCAATTGCGCGGACAGGTGAATGGACGCCGATCTGCCGGCCGATCTCCGGCGTGGCCTGGAACAACTGACGCAAGGCCGGTCGCATCGCGCGCTCGCGCAGCGGGCCGCCGCGCTGTCACAGCGCTATCGCGCCGGCGGGCGCTCGGCCGATGCGATCCGGGACCAGGACGATGCGCTCGCCTATGCGCTGACGCGGCTGCCCGCGACCTATGCGGCGGTCGCGGCGGCGCTTTCGGCGGTGGCACGGGCGCGGCCCGCGTTCGCGCCGCGCACCATGGTCGACGTCGGCGCCGGGCCCGGCACCGCCGCATGGGCGGCGGCGCAACGCTTTCCGGCGATCGCGGACGTTCGCCTCATCGACGACAACGCGCCCGCGCGGGCGCTCGCGCGCGCCCTGCTCGCCGCGAGCGACCACCCGGCGCTGCGCAAGGCCGCCTACGCGGCCGGCGCGCTCACGGACTCGCGCGGCGAGCCCGCCGATCTCGTCGTCGCGAGCTACCTCATCGGCGAGCTCGCGCCCGACGCGCTCGCGGATGCCGCCGACGGGCTGTGGTCGCGCGCCGCCAATGTGTTGCTCGTCGTCGAGCCCGGCACGCCGGCCGGATTTTTGCGCATCAGCGAGCTGCGCGCCCGGCTGATCGGGCGCGGCGCCCACGTGGTCGCCCCCTGCCCGCACGATGCCGCCTGCCCGATCGCCGCGCCCGACTGGTGCCACTTCGCGCAACGGCTCGCCCGCTCGCGCGGCCATCAGCGGGTCAAGGGCGCCGCACTGGCGTTCGAGGACGAAAAATTCTCCTATGTCGCGCTTGCCCGCGAGCCGGGCGCGCGCATCGACGCCCGGGTCCTGGCGCATCCGCGCGTCAGCAAGGCGGGCATCGTCATGAAGCTCTGTACGGCGGATGGAATCGCCACCGAAACAACGGCCCGGCGCGACCGTGCGCCCTACAAGGCGCGCACCCGCTGGCGCTGGGGCGATGCCGTCGCCGACACCGAGGGAGAGGCCTGAGCGCGGACATCCGCGATCGCGAATCCCGGCCGATGGGTTGGCGGACATTCCTCGCGAATCGCTTCAGCGGTGTTTCGGCAATGGATTTTTCCGGCAGCCAATTCAGCAGCTTAGGCACAATCCATGAGGGCGAGCGCGGATCGCCGCATTGCCGCGGCGCACGCCCTTCCCCATCTCGGTTCCGGGAGCTCGCATTTCGCTCTAAAATGAACCGCGGCGCGGGCCCGCGCGACAACCTTTCCCGGACCTCAGGAGCATTGCGATGTCCACCACCGGCTGGATCGTCCTCGGCGTGATCGTCGTGATCGTGCTGTGGGTGATCGCGATCTACAACGGCCTCGTCACCATGCGGCAGCGCGTCAACCAGGCGTTCGCCGACGTCGACGTGCAGCTCAAGCAGCGTCATGACCTCATCCCCAACCTGGTCGAGACCGTCAAAGGCTATGCGGCGCACGAGCGCGGCACGCTCGAGGCGGTGATCCAGGCGCGCAATTCGGCGGTGGCGGCGACCGGGCAAGGGCCGGCGCAGCAGGCCGCCGCCGAAAACGTGCTGTCCGGCGCGCTGCGGCAGATCTTCGCGCTCTCGGAGAGCTACCCCGACCTCAAGGCCAATGCGAACTTCCAGCAGCTCCAGGCCGAGCTCACCGATATCGAGAACAAGATCGCGGCGGCGCGGCGCTTCTTCAACAACTCGGTCAGCGAGTACAACAGCGGCATCCAGCGCTTCCCGGCCGCCCTGTTCGCCGGCACGTTCGGCTTCACGCAGCATTCGTTCTTCGACCTCGGCGAGGAGCGCAAGACGGTCGAGACGGCGCCGCAGGTGAAGTTCTAGAGGCCGCCCGCCGACCGAGACAGGAGCCGCATGGCCGCCTACGGACTCTACACGCACATCCAATCGAATCGGCGGCGCTCGATCGTGCTGCTGGTCGGGCTGTTCGCGACCGTCTACCTCCTGGTCTATGCGGGCGCGCTCACC
>Ga0126371_10006117_pt1 | contig 10692 bp, 12 predicted proteins | sample PanSoiMetaPlot_4_FD_110145 | JGI IMG/M metagenome (GOLD analysis project Ga0126371, IMG submission 110145) | Tropical forest soil microbial communities from Panama - MetaG Plot_4 | ecosystem: Environmental > Terrestrial > Soil > Tropical forest > Bulk soil | place: Panama | collected 2016-02-17
GCCATTCGGCGCCGGGGTGAATACCACGCCGTCCTTGCCGATGAATATATTGGCGGTCGCAAGTTCAGCCACATTCCCGAGCAAATCGAGCACAACGCAATTGCCGAAGCCCCGTGCATTTGCCTCAAGCAGGGCCCGAGCGTTGTTTGGATAGAGACAGCCAGCCTTGGCGTTCACCGGCATGCACTCAAGGCTCGGCTTGCGATAAGGCGACAGTGTAATCGAGAAGCCTTCAGGCTTGCGCATGGGCGCCTCGTAAACACTCAGGCACCATTTGGTCGACTCCGGATCAGGCGCGACCAAAAGCATTCCGCTGCGCTCGGCCCAGTACATCGGGCGGATGTAAAGTGCCGCCTCCTTGTCAAAGCGCTTAATGCCCTCGCGGGTAAGCCCCATCCACGTTTCTTCTGAAACCGTCGGTTTGAGATGCATGGTTTCCGCCGACGCGTTCACCCGCGCACAATGCAGGTCGAGATCCGGTGAAACGCCTTCGAATGCGCGAGCCCCGTCGAATACCGATGAGCACAGCCACGCGGCGTGATCGCGCACGCCCATGATCGGGAGGTTGCCCTCATGCCAGTCCCCTTCATAAAAGGTCCAGGTTTTCGACCAGCCTTGTCCAGGCATCCGTAATCTCCATAGCGTGTCATGCACGGGCTTGACCCGCGTGCCCATGATGCGCTTCCACATCTTCATGGATGGGAGAAATCGATGTCAATCTTCGTCTTCGATGCCTATGGCACCCTGTTCGACGTGCATTCAGCGATTGCGCGTCACCGCGCGCAGGCGGGGCCAGATGCCGACCGCATCTCCGGAATCTGGCGATCAAAGCAGCTTGAATACAGCTGGACGCTGACGCTCGCCGGTCATTACACGGACTTCTGGACCCTCACCGAACGCGCGCTCGACTATGCGCTGGCGTCGGTACAGAGCGTGGACAAATCGCTCAAGTCGGCTCTGCTGGATTCCTACTTCAAGCTCGATGCTTTTCCCGACGCACGCGCGGCGCTGAAGTCTCTCAAGGCAAAGGACCACAAGACCGGGATCTTGTCGAATGGCTCGCCCCGCATGCTTAAGGGCGCGATCGACGCCGCGGGAGTGGCTGCCGATCTCGACGCGGTTCTTTCCGTGGACGCATTGAAAATGTTCAAGCCACGGCCGGAGGTCTATGGGCTCGTCACGGATCACTTCAGATGCAGGGCGGGCGATGTCACATTCGTATCGTCCAATCGCTGGGACGTGATGGCCGGTGTTTCTGTCGGCTTCCGCGGTCTTTGGGTGAACCGCGCCAGCATGCCGGACGAGTACCAGGACTTCGCGCCGGCACGCACGTTGAAAGACCTCAGCGCGCTGGCGGACTAGACGTCCTCGTCACATTTTTTTGGCTGGCGCGATTGCATTCCCAAGCCTATATGGCGGCTGCGTCCCTCCTCACCCGCCGTTCCCATGCAGTCGATCATTTCCGTCAAAGACCTGTCGAAAAGCTACGCCTCCGGGTTCCGCGCGCTCGAACGAATCAATCTCGATATTCGTCGCGGTGAGATTTTCGCGCTGCTCGGCCCCAATGGTGCCGGCAAGACGACGCTGATCGGAATTATTTGCGGCATTTTGGTGCCGACCGAGGGCAAAGTCACGGTCGATGGTCATGACATCATCAACGACTACCGCGCCGCCCGTTCGCTGATTGGACTTGTACCACAGGAATTGCATACCGACGCCTTCGAAAGCGTCTGGGCGACCGTCTCGTTCAGCCGCGGCCTATTCAACAAGCCGAAGAACCCCGCTTACATCGAGAAAGTGCTGCGCGCCCTGTCTCTGTGGGACAAGAAAGACAACAAGATCATGACGCTGTCGGGCGGCATGAAGCGCCGCGTGCTGATCGCCAAAGCATTGTCGCATGAACCGCAAATTCTCTTTCTGGACGAGCCGACCGCCGGCGTGGACGTCGAGCTCCGCAAGGACATGTGGCAGGTCGTCCGTGACCTGCGTGCTTCAGGTGTCACAATCATCCTCACCACGCATTACATCGAGGAAGCTGAGGACATGGCCGATCGCGTCGGCGTCATCAACAAAGGCGAGATCATCCTTGTGGAAGACAAGGCCGAGCTGATGCGCAAGCTTGGAAAAAAGCAGCTGACTTTGCAGCTCCAGCAAAAAATCACGGCCATTCCGGAAGTGCTCTCGGCATACAAGCTCTCGCTCGAGGATGGCGGAAGCACGCTCATTTACGATTACGACACCAAGGCCGAACGCACCGGTGTCGCGACGCTTCTTGGCGAATTGTCGCGCGCGGGCTTGCGGATCCGCGATCTGCAAACAACGCAAAGCTCGCTGGAGGATATTTTCGTCGGACTGGTGAGCAACAAACGATGAACCTCAGAGCCGTCAACGCGATCTATACCTTCGAGATGGCGCGCACCGGCCGCACCATCTGGCAGAGCATTGTGTCGCCGGTGCTTTCGACCTCCCTCTATTTTGTGGTGTTTGGTGCGGCTATCGGCTCGCGCATCACCGAAATTGAGGGCGTTCCCTATGGTGCCTTTATAGTACCCGGGCTGATCATGCTGACGCTTCTGACGCAGAGCACGATGAATGCCTCCTTCGGCATCTACTTTCCTCGCTTCACCGGAACGATCTACGAAATCCTGTCAGCCCCCGTGTCGCCATTGGAAATCGTGCTCGGTTATGTCGGCGCCGCAGCAACCAAGTCGATCATCCTTGGACTGATTATTCTGGCAACGTCCTGGATATTCGTGCCCCTGCATATCGCCCACCCGTTCTGGATGGTGGCATTTCTTGTCCTGACATCGGCGACGTTCAGCCTCCTGGGATTCATCATCGGGATCTGGGCCGAGGGCTTTGAAAAGCTCCAGATCGTGCCGCTTTTGATCATTACGCCGCTGACGTTCCTCGGCGGCACCTTCTATTCGACGAGCGTACTGCCGCCGCTCTGGCAGAAAATCGCGCTATTCAATCCGGTCGTCTACCTGATCAGCGGATTTCGTTGGAGCTTCTTCGAGATTGCCGACGTGGGACATGCCGTGAGCGTTGGCATGACCCTGCTTTTTCTTTTCATCTGCCTAGCCACCGTCTGGTGGATGTTCCGAACGGGCTACAAGCTCAAGAAATAGACCGGCTCAATCGGGGTTCTCACCCATGAACACCTCGCGCCGGTAAAACCAGGGAGAACTGCTGATGCAAAAGATCGCCAGAACTGTTTCCGGACTTGCTGTCATTGCGGCGCTTTCGTCACCGGCTGCTGCTCAAGGCGTCGTCACCCAGAAAAGCATCTCCTTACCGTTGGCCCAGACGATCGCCAATGCCGTGATCGCCAAGTGCCAGAGCTTGGGTTACAAAATTTCGGTTTCAGTGCTCGATCGTGGCGGCCTCGCACTAGTGATGCTGCGCGATGAAGGCGCAAGCCTTCACACGGTCGAAAGCAGCGATCGCAAGGCCTATACGGCACGCACGTTTCGCCAGCCGTCGGCCGCAGTCGTCAAACGCATTCAGGACGAGCCGGCCGTAGCCGGCTTCAAGGAGTACACACGCGTCATCGCGTTGGCCGGCGGCTTGCCGATCAAGGTCGGCGACGACGTGATCGGCGCGGTCGGCGTATCCGGTTCGCCCGGCAAGGATGACGAATGCGCCCAAGCCGGCATCGACAAGGTCGCCGACCAGTTGAAGTAACTCAGCTAGCTGGCGGACAACGCGTCAAGAATGCGGGCCCAACTTCTGATGCCCTTGTGGTAGCACTTCAAGTCGAACTTCTCGTTCGGCGAATGAACGCGGTCGTCGTCGAGCGCGAAGCCGACGAGCAATGAGTCCATGCCAAGCACGTTCTTGAAGTCGGCCACGATCGGGATCGAACCCCCTGCTCCGACGGCGACGGCCTTGTGTCCCCATTCCTCGGCAAGAACGGCCCGCGCTTTGGTAAGCGCGGGGTTGTCGAACGACAGCTGGATCGGCGGCGCAAGGCCAAAATTGCCGAACTCGACTTTGCAGTCTGCCGGCAGGCGCGCATGGACGAATGCGCGGAAGCCGTCGCGGATTTTCTCGGGATCTTGCTCGCCCACGAGCCGGAACGACACTTTTGCACTGGCTTCGCCGGGAATGACAGTCTTCGCACCCTCACCCGTATAGCCGCCAATGATCCCGTTGATCTCGGCTGTCGGCCGCGTGGTGACCATTTCGATCACCATACGGTCCTGCTCGCCGGCCGGTTTTTTCAAGCCGATGGGTCCGAGAAATTTCTCTGCCGTCAGATCGAGGCCTTTCAGATCGGCTTTGATGTCCGCAGGGAGATCCCTCACGCCGTCATAGAATCCGGGAATGGTGACGCGCCCCTTGGCGTCCCACATTTCTCCCAAAATTTGCGCGAGTAGTCGCAGTGGGTTTTGCGCCGCGCCGCCAAACACACCGGAATGCAGATCTCTGTCAGCGCACGTAATCTTGACGTCCTCGTAGACCAGTCCCCGCAGCGAAGTGGTCACGGCCGGCGTCTTCTGGTCCCACATCGCGGTGTCACAGACGAGCGCCAGATCGAGCTTGAACTCGGCCGCGTTGTCACGAACGAAGTCGAACAGGTTTTTGGAACCGCACTCCTCCTCGCCCTCGATCATCATGGTAATCGGCAGCGGCAACTTGCCGGTGACGGCCTTGAATGCGCGGCACGCCTCGATGAAGGTCATCGCCTGGCCTTTGTCGTCACAAGCACCGCGCGCGACAATGATCTTCCGCCCGTCCGGCAATGTTTCGATGCGCGGCTCGAACGGTGGCGTCTTCCACAGATTCAAAGGATCGACTGGCTGCACGTCATAGTGCCCGTAGAACAAGACGCGCGGGCCTGCCATGCCGTTCGCCTTGCCAACCACGACTGGATGACCGGCCGTTGGGCGGACGGTGGCTTCGAAACCGATGGATTTGAGATCGGCCGCAACGTGCTCGGCAGCAGCGCGGCATTGATCTTTGAATGCAGGGTCGGTTGAAACGGATGCGATTCGCAGCAGGGCGAAGAGCCGGTCCACGCTGTGATCGATGTCCTGGTCGATGCGGTTGAGAACCGCGTCGAGCGTATTCATGAGGGACTCCTAAATGATGGAAGCCCCAAAGTAGCAACGCCAGGCAACGCTGAAAAGAAGCGTCAGTGCAGGGTTGGCTTGTCAAAAAACGCTGAATTTTCGAGACGAACGAGCTGGGCACCCAGCGCCAAGTGGCGTGAGCTCCGCCGCGCGGCCCCGCGACCCTGAAGAGCCGCGCCAAGACGCCGATACAGCATGCGTGGAGGCATCGTCGCAGAGATAACGGCCACATAGCCGCATCGGCGAGCAACCTGGCGCACATGCGGCGTGACCACCGGGGCAACCATCAGCGCCGGGATGCCGCAGGCCCGCCCCGGTGCCTCACCTTCCGGGGCCGGCACACCATCGGGAACGGGATTGCCGACCGCCACCAGGCAAACATCGGTGGTGCCCGACTGGCACAATCGCCGCGCCTCCTCAAGTCCGCCGACTGCTTTAACCGCTGCCACGTCCATCCGCCGCAGACGCGCAGCCAAAACGCGACCCTGATCGCTGTCGGCGACGACAACGATGCGCGAACTCTTGATCGACTTCATTGGCGTCACCCTCTGTAACTCACGCAACCCGTGTCCGACTGAACATCCCCACGATGTCCCGCGATGAATACGCGGACCTAACCGGACCGGGGCGGTATAAATTTCTTCTTTGGAGATTTTTTAAGCATACAAGGTCGGTTGCCGCTATCAAATTGGCTAACTACGGATAGTAGACCTACGGATAAGTTTTAAGCGTTGCTGTTTGAGCACACAGCCGCTGGCGACCAACATCTGGTCGTTACCGTCATCGTGTCGGGATGCACAGACTACCGCATTGCAGAAACGGCGTGCCGCGCATGGTGAAGAGTTCAATTTCATGCGGCGCGATTCATTTCTCGCTTGACTGTGGCCGCGGTGCAATTCGCAACACGACGTGATTACACGCGAATGCGACTGCGCCACGCTTGTCATCGCCGAAAACGGCGTTCAATATGATGTCAATTCCGCCAAAAGTGCGGGGGGCGTGAGGGGATCATGGAAGAGCTGATCGGGCGTCTTGCCGCCAGCGTCGGCATCGAACGCGCTACCGCAGAAAAAGCGGTAGGCATTATCCTCGACTTCCTGCGCAAGGAAGGCCCGCCCGATAAGGTGCAGGCGCTGATTGACCGGCTTCCCGGTGCACAAGAGTTGATATCGCAACAATCCGAAAGTGGCGGCTTCTCGGTGGGGGGCATCATGGGTGCCGGTACCAAGATGATGGCGGCTGGGCTGAGTATGGGGCAAGTACAAGGCGTTACCCGCGAAACCATCGCCTATGCCCGTGAAAAGATCGGCGACGATGCCGTCGGTGAAATCGTCGGCGCGATCCCGGGACTTGGTCAGTTTGTTTGAACGTTCGAACACTCGGGCAAGCAGAAGAAAAGGCAGAGGCAGCGCGGATGTCCTATCCCATCACCGATATCGACGGGATCGACGGCGAGGTCGCCGTGGTCCTCAAGTCGGTGGGAATTAGGTCGAGCGACCGCCTGCTCGAGGCTGCCCGTACAGTAAGAGGCCGTAAGGTCCTAGCTGAGAAGACCGGTTTCGATGAGAAGCAACTGCTGTATTGGGCCAACGTCGCGGACCGTATGCGCATCAAGGGTGTCCGCAAGGAATATGCCGAGCTTCTGCAAGCCGCGGGTGTCGATACGGTCAAGGAGCTCAAATACCGAAATCCTGGCAACCTTGCCAAGGCGATGGCTGATGCCAATAGGAAGAGAAAACTGGTTCGCCTGTTGCCATCGGAAAAGGTCGTCAAACGCTGGATCGAGAATGCCAGGGTTTTGCCGCTAAAGATCACCTATTGACGGGCTTCAGGCCTGCTTGACAGCCCGGCGCTGACCGCGCAAAGCGACCTGCATGGGAAGCGTCCGTACTCTCGAAAAAGCCCCTGGAACCGCGCCAAAATCTGTATCAAACGCACTTTCGGCGCTGCTTTCGCTCGGCCGCCCACTGGTCATGGGCATCCTCAACGTGACGCCGGATTCCTTCTCGGACGGCGGTCGGTTCATCGAGCCTGCCACGGCAATTGCTCACGCGGCCCGCATGGCCGAGCAAGGCGCCGATATTCTGGATATCGGCGCGGAGTCGACGCGGCCCTATGGTGATCCTGTGCCGGTATCAGCCGACGATGAAAAGGCACGGCTCGCACCGGTTTTGCCGGAGGTGGTCAAGCTCGGCGTGCTGGTGTCGATCGACACAATCAAGGCTTCCATCGCGGCATGGGCGCTCGACCAGGGTGCCGTTATTGTCAACGATGTCTGGGGGCTGCAACGCGATCCCGATATCGCGCCGCTCGTGGCCGCACGTGGTGTGCCGGTAGTCGTGATGCACAATCGCGAAACTGCCGATGCATCGATCGACATCGTCGCCGATGTGCTGGCTTTTTTTTCCCGCTCGCTTGAGATTGCGGATCGCGCCGGCATCCCGCGCCAGAACATCGTGCTCGACCCGGGAATTGGCTTTGGCAAGACTCCGGAGCAAAGCATCGTTTGCCTCGCTCGGCTCGCGGAGTTCAAGCGCTTTGGCCTGCCGCTTCTGGTTGGGGCATCGCGCAAACGGTTCATCAATACGGTGCTACCCTCGGCACCGGCCGAGCGCATCGGAGGTTCGATCGCCGCCCATCTGCTGGCGGTGCAAAAAGGCGCGGCGATTGTGCGTGCACACGATGTTGCCGAAACCGTGCAGGCGCTGCGCGTAAGCGCGGCGATAGAGGGCGCGCGATGAGCGACCGCATCTTCATTAAAGGATTGGCCCTGCACGCCAATCATGGCGTGATGGCACATGAGGCCAAGGTCGGACAGACCTTCACGCTCGACCTCGACCTCGAGATCGATCTTTCGGCAGCTGCTCGTTCCGACAAGGTCCTGGATACGGTCTCATATGACGAAGTGGTCGATCGTGTGTGTCAGGCATTCCGCAGCAAGCGCTTCCGTTTGATCGAAGCCGCCGCCGGCCGGGTCGCTGATTCTGTTCTCGCCGCTTTTCCGCGCGTGCGGTCTGTGCGCGTTACAATCCACAAGCCGCACGCTCCGATTGCCGCGACCTTCAGCGATGTTGGCGTGACGCTCGTGCGGAGCCGTCATGGCTGAGGCGCTCCTCGCGCTGGGCGGCAATGTCGGAAACAGCCGGGCGATTCTCGACCGCGCCATCGGCTTGCTTTGCGACGGCAACGAGATCCGCCTGATCGCACGATCATCCGACTATCAGACGCCGCCCTGGGGCTTCAAATATCAGCCGCACTTCATCAACATCGCCATCGTAGTCGAAACCACGCTCGACCCGCGCGAGTTGTTGGCACGGGCGCAGGAGGTCGAAGTAGCGCTCGGTCGTGACCGCGCGCATGAAAAGCGCAACGGCCCGCGTACCGCCGATATCGACATCCTCGCCTACGATGACCTGATTTTGGATGAGCCCAACTTGACGTTGCCGCATCCGCGATTGTTCGAACGCGCTTTTGTACTTTTGCCTCTGGCCGAGATCGCCGGGGATCGAGTGATCGCCGGCCGCCGGATTGATGAGGCGGCCAAGACGGTGGATGCAACGGGCATCCACCGCCTTCTCTAAGCCCGGCTTGGCGTGCAATTTGCTTCGACGCAATGGTCCGACCGTGCTGACTGTGGCATTTTGCTTACATGAATGACGATTTTCCCCTTGCCGCTGAATTTCCGCCAGCGTCCCAGGTGGAGTGGCGTAAGCTGGTTGAGGCCGCGCTCAAAGGTGCCGCTTTCGACAAGCTGGTGAGCCATACCTACGACGGGCTGCCTGTCGAACCACTTTATAATCGCGCGACGCACGCAAGACCGGTTGCCGGCCGTATGCCCGGCACGGCCTGGGTGTTGATGCAGCGCGTCGACCACCCCGATCCGGCAACCGCGAACGGGCAAGCCCTGCAAGATCTGGAAAGCGGTGCCAACGGTTTGTCTCTCGTCTTCGCCGGCGCGCCGGCAGCCCGCGGCTACGGACTGGTGGCGAATGACGGCGCCAAGCTCGAGCGCGCGTTGGCGGGCATCATGCTTGAAATGATCCGGCTGCGCCTCGAGACAAGCCCCTTTGCCGGCCGGCCGGTCGCCAGCCTGATCATGAACCTCGTTCAGGCGCGCAAGCTTGACCCATCGGCGCTGGCGATTGATTTCGGGCTCGACCCGATCGGTGACGTGGCAAGGACGGGAAGCGCGCTTTTGCCATGGGCCGAGTTATCGGCACGCGCGGGCGCAACGGCAGCCGATGTCCGCGCCAAGGATTTCGACAAGGCTCATCTGCTGCGTGCCGATGGGCGCGCGGTGCACGAGGCGGGCGGCTCGGAAGCTCAAGAACTTGCGTTCACTCTTGCGGCCGGTCTTGCCTACTTACGCTTGCTCGAAGCGAGCGGGTTTTCACTCGAACAAGCACGGACGCGAATTTCGTTCTTGATGGCCGCCGATGCCGAACAATTCCTGACCATCGCCAAATTCAGAGCCTTGCGGAAACTGTGGGCACGTGTCGAGCAAGTCTGCAAATTGGACCCGCAGCCCATTTTTATCTCCGCCGAGACGGCTTGGCGGATGATGACGCGCCGCGATCCATACGTAAACATGTTGCGCACGACCATTGCAGTCACTGCGGCCGGGGTCGGTGGTGCGAACGCCATCACCGTGCTGCCGTTCACCGCCGCGCTTGGTCTGTCCGACGCCTTCGCGCGTCGTACCGCACGCAACGCGCAGCTTATCCTGCTTGAGGAATCCAACCTGTTCCGCGTCGCCGATCCCGCAGCCGGGTCTGGCGGCATAGAAAAACTGACGACGCAGATGTCGCAAGCGGCCTGGACCCTGTTCCAGGAGATTGAAGCGGCGGGTGGGGCAGCGGTCGCTCTCGAGGAAGGACTCATCCAGAAAAAGATTGCGGTGACACGCGCTGCGCGCGAAGCGGCGACGGCGCGCCGCAAGGACGCCATCACCGGCACCAGCGATTACCCCAATTTGGCCGAATTGCCTGTCGCCGTCCTTGACGTCCCCCGCCCTGCAGTCCCTGCGGCAAAGGTTGCCGTCACCTTGGAAGCGCTCCCGCAAATCCGGCTGGCCGAGCCATTTGAGGCTTTGCGAGATGCTAGCGACCGCGCGCTTGCGAAAACGGGAGCCCGGCCAAAAGTGTTCATTGCGAATCTAGGCAAGGCGTCCGACTTCACCGCGCGCGCGACCTTTGCCAAGAATTTCTACGAGGCCGGCGGCATCGAAGCCCTCGCGAATGACGGCTTCAAGGATGAAGCAACCATGATCGCGGCCTTCAGGAACTCCGGCGTAAAGCTCACTTGTCTTTGCTCGTCCAATAAAGTCTATGAAGTTCAGGCTGCAGCCGCCGCACAGGCGCTGACGGCCGCCGGCGCAATCGTTCATCTTGCTGGACGGCCCGATGAACACGAGCCCGCTTGGCGTCAGGCCGGCATCAAAGGCTTTATTTATGCGGGCTGTGATGTCCTTTCGACCTTGCGGGCCGCACATGATATTCTGGGCGTCAAATGAGTCAGGTCCCCGACTTCGCCAAGATCGATTTCATCGACACGGATACGCCGGACGGCAGAGGTTCGGCCCCACCTTGGATGACTCCCGAAGGGATCCCGGTGA